>Ga0302179_10001913_pt1 | contig 12315 bp, 9 predicted proteins | sample I_Palsa_E3_1_FD_198788 | JGI IMG/M metagenome (GOLD analysis project Ga0302179, IMG submission 198788) | Peat permafrost microbial communities from Stordalen Mire near Abisko, Sweden - I_Palsa_E3_1 | ecosystem: Environmental > Terrestrial > Soil > Palsa > Peat permafrost | place: Sweden: Abisko...
CAGCCGCCGACGGTCTGGAGATGTGGGCATCCCTGCCACCTTGGCGATTGTTCCCGAGTGACGGGGTAACCGGAAGTGATTTCCCGGAGAGCCGATTCGCGTCATTACTTCTGGCTTGCCGACAATCCAGAAATCAGTGCCCGTGTCACTGGGGGGCGACCCCTTCGGCGATAAATACGCGGCTCTTGGTTGAGCTTTGCCGAAACGGCCTGATGGCCGCATAGTCCGGCGAATCGTACCACTCCCGGGCTTTCTCCACGCTGTCGAAACCGATTACGACGATGAAACCCTTTGGCGGTTCGCCCTCAAGAGCCTGAATCTTGCCACCGCGAACGACATAGTGTCCATTGAAAGACGCCACTATCTGCGGCGCCTTCTCACCGTACTTCTTTAAGGTCGTGGGGTCCGTTACCTCGACTTCCGCAATAACGTAGGCCGGCGGCGTCTTGACTTGTTGCGCGTGAATCAGCCTGGCACCAGCAACACTGATCAGGACACCAGCCAGCACGGCCAGCGCCAGTTTGTAATTCGTCTTCATAGTTTCATTCTCCCGTCTGTATGTGGCCGATGGATACTAAGCATTGCTAATATGCGTATCGGTAGCGTGTTGCGCGTAGACTAGGTGAGGCATGTAGTCGTGTCAAGAACGCACAATTTCGTGACATACTACCCATTTGGATACTGGGAGAATGCCGTATGCGGAAAATCGGGAGCGAAACCGTCCGCGAGTGCCCTTGCGAATACGCCTTTCGCTACATCGGTGGGGCGTGGAAGATCCTGATCGTTGCGCATTTGGTTCGAGCGGAGATTCGCCGCCACGCTGAAATCAAGCGACTCCTGCGCGGAATTACGGCCAAGATGCTCACGCAGCAACTCCGCGAGATGGAGCACGATGGCTTGATCGAACGTACGGTGTATGCACAAGTTCCGCCCAAGGTTGAATACCGGATTACGGCGCTTGGCGAAACACTACTTCCTGCCCTCGAGGCGATGTATGCCTGGGGCGAACAAACCCGAGAAGCCGCCTCACACACGAAGTTCACTAACACGAACGCAAACGCGGGCGGATCGAAATCCCAGCGGCACAACGTGCCCGTTCAGTCGACAGCCGCAACTTGCCCCTAGACCGGTGGGGCGGGTGGCCCAAAGCCTAGCGCCAATAGATTTGTGTCGGATCCAGCTCAGCCTACCCGATCGAGCACAGGATCATGCCGAGATAACGGGCAACTCGGAAGTAACCCAAGCGGCGATTGCGCTCAGCCTTTTCTTACATGGGATTTAGCGCTGGGCTTCTGTGCAAACCGGTTCACCCGCATGCAAATTAAGCCGCCGGCATATTGCGCCGGCGGCTTTGAAACCTAAAGAGCGCTTCGACGTTTGTTTCAGGACGACGGCCCGATGTCAATCGAACCGCCCTGACGCCTAAGCCTGCTTTTTCTTCTCTTGATCCTGTCTCTCTTGTTCCGACTGAGGACTCTTGGGCTGTCCGCTCGGATTCTGCTGTTTCTGCTCTACTGGCTGGTTCGGCTGGTTTCCAGATTTCTGCTCCGGACCGGGCTTCTGAGCATCGTTACGCTGTGGGGTGCGATTTTCTTGATCTGACATTTTGCTCTCCTTGGCTGGTCTTCATTGTTGTTGATTGTTCGATACGGCCTGGGCTGCTTCGGGCCGTTGGGTCGTTGCGTGGCAGGTTGTGACCTGCGCTGTGCGTGGGCTGTGTTGCCGTTCCCGACTTAGCCTCGCCAACGCGAGTATCCCCAGCCCCCGCCGCCGAGCAAGAACAGCACTACAAGAACTATCAATACGGTTTCCATTTTGTACCACCTCACCTGTAAGAGGAAGCTGGACTGACCTTTGTAACGGTCATCTCATTTCTTCACTACGCTACATGGTATGAGTGGCGAAGACGGATGTCTGGTCACTTTAGACCACTCTGACCGATCGATTTGCACGGCGCTTATCGAGGATTGTGACAGAGTTCGCGCTGTGACCCATAGGGAGTTTGCGCTCCGACTCTTTCGTGCCGAAATTCACGCCAGCTCGATGGATGCGATTGCTGTGGAAGTCGCTTGGCCCGGGCGTTATCACCGGAGCTGCCGACGATGACCCATCTCTTAAGAAAACAAGCGAACGGGGCGCAGGGCCAACCGAGTGCAACGCTTGGGATGAATACCGTGGCGATCACCACAGTGGCAATGTTCGAGCCCGCATAGGCATGTTTGTTGTCTAGACTGCTGACCTTGCTGCCGTCGAGCCGCACGCTCCCATGACGAGAGTAGGGCGGGACTAGCTCCTTCCACGCTGTCCAATTTTTGTCACTCTGTGACAACTTATGGGCCGCGCACGAAGAGGTGGCCTCAGCCTCAATCCCGAGCCAGTTCACCTTGATCCAAATGAATTTTCATAAAGCGAGTGTTGACAGTACCAGCAAACCAACTGACAGCAACTCTTTACAGTCGCGCCTTCATCGTCCGCACGTCGAGAGAGAGAGGCTCTGACTGAGGTGTTCTTTTGTGAACAGTTTCTTCAGTCTCGACTAGCTAACCTCTCTTAAGCACTGGGACTTAAAAATGGGAAGTCTCCACTGATTCGCATAAACCAGTGATCCCGATTGAAGGATCTCTAATCTATTCGATGGCATGAAATGGAAGCCTAAAGTATTGTCCCGCTGGATCAAGATTGGCGGACTGTTGGCTCTAGGTGTGATCGGCGGCGCCATTGTGTTGCTGCTAATCCGATGGCCATTCAAGCGGGATACCGTCGTCCGGGCCCTGCAGGAACAGTTCTCCAGCACAGTCGAAGTGAAAACGTTTCACGCGACGTATTTCACCCCAGGGTGCGTTGTCGAAGGAGTAACTTTCCGCCGTAACAGTGATGGAGACGCTCCGCCGATCGCTACAATCGAAAAGCTCACCATCCAGGGTGCTTACTGGGAGTTTTTCAGCGCTCCGAAGCGTGTTCGACGTGTCAGGATCGAGGGTTTGCACATATTCGTGTCACCCCGCAGTGAACGCACCGGCAACGCAGCGCGACCTACTGGCCCGGCGCAATCTACATTGATTATCGACGAGATCATCGCGGACGGCGCCGTGGTGGAGGTTGCTTCCGGCGAACCCGGGACAGAACCCCTCAGGTTCGAAATCCACAAATTGGCGCTGAACTCTGTGGCCGAGGATCGGCCAATGTCGTTCCACGCCGCGCTACTGAATGCGAAACCTCCCGGAGAAATTCGCACGGACGGGCAATTCGGCCCCTTGCGACCGCAGAACGCCGGCCAGACCGTCCTTTCCGGCTCCTATGTGTTTCAACGCGCCGACCTGGGCATATTTCCAGGCATTTCAGGAACGTTGTCCTCCACCGGCAAATTCAATGGTGTGCTCGAACGGATCGAGGTCGAAGGCAGTACCGACGCGCCCGATTTTCAGGTAACGCGACCCGATCATACGGTACATCTGAAAACGCAATTCCATGGGATTGTTAACGGGATGGATGGAGACGTCTCTCTACAATCTGTGCAGGCACAATTTGAGCGGACGTCACTGGTATCGCAAGTCGAAGTGGCAAAGAAGGCGGCCTCGGGAGGCAAGACCGTTTCGCTGGGCGTGACGGAACTGCAAGGCAGGATACAGGACTGGTTACGCCTCCTCTCCGTGGGGGATCCTCCGGCTTTGACCGGAGCGATGAATTTCAGAGCGCAGGTCCGGGTTCCCCCCGGGAAAGGACGCTTCATTGAGAGGATTAACCTGCGGGGAGACTTTGGCATCGATGCGGCGAGTTTCATCCACCCTACGACGCAGGAAAAGGTTGACAACCTCAGTCAACTGGCTCAGGACGGGAAGGAGAACGACGATCCGACTAGCGTCGTTGAAAATCTGAAGGGACACGTCGCGCTCAACCAAGCGATCGCGACGTTCTCAGATCTCTCCTTCAGTGTTCCGGGAGTGCTGGCCCATATGCATGGCACATACGGCCTGTTGACCCAGCAGATTGACCTTCACGGAACCTTGCAACTCGATAACAAGCTTTCCAAGGGATCGAAGGGGGTGAAATCAGTTCTACTTAAATCTGTGGAGCCATTCTTAAAGAAGAAGAATAAGGGAGAGATCGTGCCCATCAAGGTCGGGGGGACCTTCAGGCAACCATCTTATGGACTGGACGTGATCCCGTAATGAACCGAGAAGACGACTGCCTCGTCAATTCGAAACCAATCGCTTTATCGCCAACAATCTTCTTGAGCCACCGCCAAACCCATCGCTTTCATTGACTTGAACGTCTCACCCACGTAAGATTTGCCCCTATGATCGGCCAAAACATCTCGCACTACCGCATCATCGAGAAGCTGGGCGGCGGTGGTATGGGCGTAGTTTACAAGGCCGAGGACACCAGGCTCCGCCGCTTTGTTGCCCTCAAATTCCTGCCCCCCGAGTTCTCCCAGGACCCGCAGGCCGTCGATCGTTTCCAACGCGAGGCGCGTGCCGCTTCAGCCCTCAATCATCCTCACATCTGCACCATCTATGAGATTGATCAGGCCGAAGGCCAACACTTCATCGCCATGGAGTTGCTTGAGGGTGAGACGCTCAAGCACCGCATTGAGAGCAATTCGCCGAAGCTTGATCAATTGCTGGACTTGGGTATTCAGATCGCAGACGCATTGGACGCGGCTCACAGCAGCGGCATCGTGCATCGCGATATTAAGTCCGCCAACATTTTCGTCACCAGCCGAGGACACGCCAAGATCCTCGATTTCGGCTTGGCCAAGCTCATTCCGCTCGCCCGGCTTGCGCCCACAACCGGGAGCAATGATATGCCCACTGTGGCCTCGGAAGCTCTTCTGACCAGCCCAGGCTCGACGGTGGGCACCATCGCCTACATGTCGCCGGAGCAGGCCCGCGGCGAAGTCCTGGATGCTCGTACCGACCTGTTTTCTTTTGGGGTAGTGCTTTACGAGATGGCCACCGGCAGGCAGCCGTTTCCCGGTAACACTTCAGCCATTATCTTTGAAGCGATACTGAACAAAGCGCCGACTTCACCGATCCAGCTAAACCCCGGATTGCCGCTGCAATTGGAAGTCATACTGAACAAGGCGCTGGAGAAGGATCGAGACTTACGTTGCCAAACTGCGGCTGAACTTCGCGCGGATCTGAAGCGCTTGAAGCGGGACATGGAGTCGGCCCGGGTGGACGTTATTGGTCAGAAAGCGAGCGCAGCCATATTGGCCGCCTCGCCGCCAGCCCCGCGGAAGAATCCGCTTGTTCCCGTCCTCGTCGGCCTCGGGCTCTTGGTTGGAGTGGCTGTTGGGCTACTTGCGGGCAAGCGCCTTTGGCAAACAGCACAATCAGCGCCGCTGTATCACGAAATTACATTTCGCCGGGGTGTGATTCCTACGGCACGGTTTGCTCCTGACGGGCAAACCATCTTGTACAGCGCTGCCTGGCAGGGAGATCCTGCGGAGATATTCACTGCGCGCCAAGGGTCCGTCGAATCCCGCTCTCTGGGGCTGGGGAACGCCCAGCTTTTGGCGGTTTCGTCCTCCGGCGAAATGGCGTTGTCGTTGGAGAGCCATGTCACCAGCACCTGGGTAAGTTCGGGAACCCTAGCCAGAGCGCCGCTGGCGGGCGGTGCGCCGCGTAAGATTCTCGAAGACGTCCAATGGGCCGATTGGTCTCCGGACGGAAATGATTTGGCAGTGGTGCGTGACGCGGGCGGCCGCAACCGGCTGGAATACCCGATTGGCAAGGTCCTCTACGAGGCCAGCGGGAGCTGGATCAGCCATCCACGTATATCTCCCAAAGGCGACATGATTGCGTTTCTCGACCATCCCGTGCAAGGCGACGACAGTGGGTCCGTCATGGTGGTAGATCTGTCGGGCAACCGGAGGAAGTTGTCGCACGACTGGTATAGCTCCCAGGGCCTTGCCTGGTCACCCGATGGCAAGGAGGTCTGGTTCACGGCCCGGGCAATGGGAGCGGACCGTTACCTTTCCGCAGTTGGCCTTTCCGGAAACGAACGATTGGTGACGCGGATACCCGGCACGCTCATTTTGTTTGATATTTGGCGAGACGGGCGAGTGCTGCTAGCCCGCGCTAGCCGGCGCCGCGAAGAAATGGGCTCAGCCGACGGTGCCAAAGAACGCGACCTCTCTTGGCTTGATTACTCCTGGCCCGCCGATCTCTCCGCCGACGGCAAGACGCTGCTTTTCGACGAGGAAGGCGTGGGTGGAGGAGTGCAATTCGGCAAGGGGCAAGAGTTGACGTACGCGATTTACATGCGCGGCGTCGATGGCTCAGCGGCGATCCGGCTTGGTGAAGGCGCCGCCGCGGCTTTGTCCCCGGACCAGCAATGGGTGATCGCACAAACCCCTGGCATTCCCGCGCAATTTCGCCTGTTACCCACGGGCGCAGGTGAGCCTAAGGCGCTTACCAACGACGCCATTAACCACGATACAGCGCGCTGGTTGCCCGACGGAAAGCAGTTTGTGTTTGCGGGGAATGAACCCGCCCACGGCGTGCGCCTTTATCTGCAGGCTGTCTCCGGAGGTAAGCCGCAGGCCATCGCTCCAGAGGGAGTGAATGGAACGAACTTTGCGGTTTCACCCGATGGCCGACTCGTTGCCGGTATCGGTCCGGATGGCAAGGGTTATCTTTATCCGATTCACGGCGGAGAGCCCATTTCGATCTCAGGTCTGCTCCCTGCGGAGCAGCCTATAGGCTGGACCCTGGACAGCAAGTCTCTCTACATCTACAGACTCGGTGAAGTTCCGGCCAAGGTCTATCGCTTAGACCCGGCCACGGGACAGAGGACAGCTTGGAAAGAGCTCATGCCCGCTGATCCTGCCGGCGTGGCAACTATAGGGCCCATCCTGATAACACCCGACGGGAAAACGTACGTCTATGGTTTTCACCGAACCCTAGCAGACCTCTACCTCGTCGAGGGCCTGAAGTAATCTTCCTTCAGACCCCGGATTCGACGCCTGTCACTCATATAAACTTGCGTATCGCCCTACTCTGCCGAGAGGGAATGAAATTGCCCTAGGAGAAAGCGGTTTGTCACTAAATAAGGATGCGCTTTGGTACAAGGACGCGATCATCTATCAGGTGCACGTCCGAACTTTCCACGACGGCAACGGTGATGGTATTGGTGATTTCCAAGGGCTTGAACAGAAGCTCGATTACCTCCAGGAACTTGGGATCAGCGCAATATGGCTCATGCCATTTTTCCCCTCGCCTCTGCGCGATGATGGCTACGACATCGCAGATTACAACGCAGTCCATTCAAACTATGGAACGTTGGAGGATTTTCGCAAGCTCCTTGAGTCGGCCCACGGGCGAGGAATCCGGGTCATCATCGAAATGGTGTTGAACCACACATCCGATCAGCATCCGTGGTTTCAAGAGTCGCGAAGTTCGCAGAACAATCCACGTCGCGATTGGTACGTCTGGAGTGATACCGACACGCGGTACAAGGGAACCCGCATCATTTTTCTCGACACCGAAACGTCCAACTGGGCATGGGACTCGACTTCGAAATCGTTCTATTGGCATCGCTTCTTTAGTCACCAGCCCGACCTCAACTACGACAATCCCGCCGTTCGGGAACAGATGTGGAATGTGATGAAATTCTGGCTGGAGATAGGTGTGGACGCCTTCCGGCTCGACGCGGTGCCGTACTTGGTGGAACGGGAAGGGACAAATTGTGAGAACTTGCCGGAGACCCACAATATTCTGAAGGAGTTGCGGCGGAAACTCGATGAACAATTTAAGGGCCGGATGCTTCTAGCCGAGGCCAATCAGTGGCCCGCGGATCTTCGCCCGTATTTCGGTGACGGGGATGAATTCCATATGGCGTTTCATTTTCCGCTGATGCCGAGGATGTTCATGGGGCTGAAGTTGGAGGACCGCAAGCCCATCACTGAAATCTTGCAGCAGACACCGGAAATCCCGCCCTCATGCCAGTGGTCCTTGTTCTTGCGCAACCACGATGAACTGACCCTGGAAATGGTAACCGACATGGAACGCGATTACATGTATGACATGTACGCCGCAAGCAAGACGATGCGGCTGAACCTCGGAATTCGGAGGCGGCTCGCTCCCTTGTTGAGTAACGATCGCAGGCGCATCGAGTTGATGAACGGTATGCTGATGTCGTTGCCAGGCACTCCTATCATCTACTACGGGGATGAAATCGGAATGGGCGATAACATTAGTTTAGGTGACCGAAACGGAGTAAGGACTCCGATGCAATGGAGCGGCGGATGGAACGCCGGTTTTTCTACGGCGGAGCCGGAGCGCTTGTATGCTCCGCTCATTCACGATCCCGTGTATGGTTATCCCGCCGTGAACGTCTTGTCGCAAAGAGAAAGCGAACACTCGCTCCTCCGTTGGATGCAACGCATCATAACGGTGCGCAGATCGACCGGAGTGTTCGGAAGAGGATCGATTGAGTTTCTGCATCCAGCCAATCACAGGATACTGGCCTATTTGCGGAAACTGGGCAAGGATGTTGTGCTGGTTGTCAACAATCTTTCGAGCACGGCTCAAGCTGTCGAACTGGATTTGCGGAGCTACAAGGGAAATATCCTGATCGAGATGTTTGGCAACAATATATTTCCGCGGGTGGGGGATCTGCCCTATTTGCTAACGATGGGCCCTTACCAGTTTTACTGGTTCCGGCTGCGGCGAGTTTAGCCGAAACTAGATACTGGAAACGATGTCACGTGGCGCGGCTTACGAGGACGTGCGGTGGTAATTCGCACGAGTTGAAATTGGAAGATGGGACTTTTCTTACCGATGATTTTCTTCGCCAGCTGATCAACGTCGGCGAGGTAGATATCCTTGTGGGTTTGCCCACTCACAATAACGCCAAGACTATCAGATCGATCGTCCATACAATTCAAAGCGGCCTCCTACGCTTCTTTCCGCGGGAGCGAGCCGTAATCATTAATGCCGATGGGGGGTCGCGTGATGGCACTCCCGAACTGGTCACGGGCATCTCGATCGATGACGCGCGCCCTGCTCCCAATCTGAACGCGCTCCGCACGCTGCACTCAATCAGCACAAAGTATGCGAGCAGTCCGGAGAGCGGAGTCGCGTTGCGGACTATTCTGACTGCGGCCGAACTGCTCCGCGCCAAGGCCTGTATTGTGATGTCACCCGAGTCCGCGAATATTGAATCCGAATGGCTCTCAAGCCTTCTGCTCCCCATTTGTCGCGACGGCTTCGATCTGGTTACTCCCACATATCGCAGACACAAGTTTGAAGGACTGCTGATGACGAACTTGCTGTACCCGATGATCCGCGCACTCTACGGGGCAAGAATCCGTGAAGCGTACGCGCCTGAGTTCGGATTCTCCGGCCGTCTCGGATGCCAATTCCTTGGCCAAAATGGATGGAATGATGGAACCGACGGGGCTGGTACCGAACTCCGCTTCACTCTGGCTGCGATCACGGGAGGATACCGGGTCTGCCAGTCCTTCCTTGGAGAAAAGGATCACATCGACCGACACGCCGCTGATCTAGTGCCGACGCTGCGGCAAACTGTGGGCGCGTTGTTCTCTGCATTAGAATCTGACTTTCCGGCCTGGAGCACCGTGGCCGGCTCCCAGCCGGTTCCTACTACCGGCCCCGACCTGGAAGTGGTCCTGGAGGGAGTGCGGGTAAATCGGAAACGGCTGCGAGAAATGTTCTCGACTGGAGTTGCCGAATTGGAGGCCGTCTATCAGTCGATTCTAACCCCTTCCACCTTGGCAGAACTCCAGCGAATCGCACGCTTGGGAGAAGAGGATTTTCATTACTCTGCGGAATTTTGGGTCAGGACGGTTTACGAGTTCGCAGCCTCGTATCAGAAATCTGTGATCAGCCGGGATCATATCATCCAAGCCTTCGCCCCGCTTTTTCGCGGGAGAGTGTTCACGTTCCTGATCGAGAACCGCAACAGTTCTGCGAACGACGTCGAGAACAATATCGAAGGCTTATGCCTTGAATTCGAGCGATTGAAGCCGTATCTGCTGCAGCTTTGGAAATCGAGAGAGTGAGGCAACTATGCGGGAAATGATTATCAGCGAACTTACTCAAGCGCTGCACGAGCTAGCCAGGGGTTTCGCCCACTACCTTCCTCGTCTCATCGTAATGCTGATCCTTGCATTTGTCGGCTGGGTGATCGCGTACGCTGTAAAAGTGGTTCTCCGCAGCATTCTGAGGCTCATCAAGTTCGACAAGCTTTCAGAAAACGCAGGCGCTTCTCAACTGCTCAGCAAAGCCGCCCTGCCTTCGGCGACGGAAATACTCAGCCGGTTCATCTTCTGGGTGACTTGGCTCGGCTTCATTCTGCTGGGTGTGAGTGTGCTCGGGATCCTTGGCCTGCAGGAGCAAATCGCAAGGTTCTTTCTTTTCATGCCGCGCCTGTTCGTAGCGATGTTCATCACATTTTTCGGACTGCTGGCCGCAAGCTTTTTTTCTCGCGCTGCACTGCTGGCTGCAGTAAACGCGAATGTGCCTTCGCCCCGGCTTCTGAGTCTTGCGGTCCGCAGCATCATTGTCGTTTTTGTACTATCTATCGTCTTTGAAGAACTCGGCCTGGCGGAACAGACCATGCTGGTTGCCTTCGGAATCGCTTTCGGAGCCCTGATGCTTGGGTTGGCAATCGCATTCGGCATGGGGGGCCGAGAGTTGGCGCAACGTCTTCTGGAAAAGAAGTTTGTTCGCGGGAAAAAAGAGGAGAACGAAGACGAACCGTCGCCCCTCTAGAGCTGCTTAGAGCTGAAGAACAGGCGCGTTCATGCGTAGGCATCCTAGGGCAGGTTCCGGTTTTTTCTTCGGTGGACTCGCCAGCGGAAGGCGGTTTTGATGAATGCCAGACGCAAAGACTGTCAACGATCGTACAGAAGTGTTAGCCTTCGTAACTGTTCACCGATTTCCTTCGTCAACGCCTTCTGTTTATAACGCCATTTCCAGTTTCCACTCACTGTGCCAGGTAAATTCATCCGGGCGTCACTGCCCAGACCCAAAATATCCTGCAAAGGAATAATGGCGATGTTTGCCACGGACGCCAAGACCGTACGAATGAATACCCAGTTGACCGGCTCGTTATGAAACCCCAAGTAGGCCCGCGTAAAGTCGCGTTCGTCGCGAATGTCTTCGGCGTTTCGAGTGCTTTCCCCCACACCCGCACTGGTCCACCACCCCACAGTAGTGTCGTTGTCGTGTCCGCCTGTGTACGCCACAAGCTCGCGAGAATAGTTGTGAGGGCGGAAGGTGGGTCCTTGTGGATCGTTTCCGAAGGCAAACTGGAGCAGGCTCATGCCGGGGAAACCAAACTGCTTGCGAAGAGCTTCTACTTCGGGAGTAATCACACCGAGGTTCTCAGCAACAAATGGCAGCTCTTTCAATTCAGTTTGCAAGATTCGGAAAAACTCCGCACCAGGGCCCTGTACCCACTTGCCTCCAGACGCCGTCGAGGCACCCCCTGGGATCTCCCAATAGGCCTCGAAACCCCGGAAGTGATCCAGTCGCACAAGATCGAATAGTTTGAGCGATGCTCGGACGCGATCAATCCACCACCGGTGACCAGAAATGGCAGATACGTCCCACCGATAGAGAGGGTTTCCCCAAAGTTGACCCGTTGCGGTGAAATAGTCCGGCGGAACGCCTGCAACTGCAGTGGGCTTGCCTTGCTCATTCAAACGAAACAATTCAGGATGGGCCCACACATCAGCGCTGTCGTGAGCGACGTAGATCGGGATGTCGCCCATAATCCGTATGCCGCGACGAGTGCAGCGAGCTCTGAGATTCTCCCACTGTCGGAAAAATTCGAACTGCGAAAACTTGTGAATCTCTATCTCGGACGACAATTCGTTTTTCCATTTTCTTAGAGCGGCTGGGTCCCGCCGTCGCATTCCCGCGTCCCAATGCACCCACGCCGCGTCCTTGTGGACTCTCTTGCACGCCATGAAGAGCGCATAATCGTCCAGCCAATCGCTGTTATTCTCGCAAAACGTGACGAAAAGGCGACGGTCAGTCTGGGCACTGCCCTCCAGAAAAGCCCGAGCGGCTGTGCGAAGCAGACCCTGTTTGAAGTCGATTACGCGGTCGTATTCGATGTACTCCTCAGGGAACGTCGGTGCATTGGTCAAATCGTCAGCGGACAGAAGACCTTGCTCAAGAAGAGCTCTCAAATCGATGAAAAGCGGGTTGCCGGCGAATGCCGAAAAGCACTGATAAGGGGAATCGCCGTATCCCGTAGGGCTCAATGGCAATACTTGCCAGATTTTCTGTCCTGACTCGGCCAAAAACTCCACAAACTCGTGAGCAGAAGTTCCGA
>Ga0302179_10001914_pt1 | contig 12314 bp, 10 predicted proteins | sample I_Palsa_E3_1_FD_198788 | JGI IMG/M metagenome (GOLD analysis project Ga0302179, IMG submission 198788) | Peat permafrost microbial communities from Stordalen Mire near Abisko, Sweden - I_Palsa_E3_1 | ecosystem: Environmental > Terrestrial > Soil > Palsa > Peat permafrost | place: Sweden...
TTTGACGGCCGGAGATAAAGCCCGCAGCAGATCGGATCAGAACTCTAGATCAAAATTCCCAAACCATTGCTTTCCTTAAAATTATAGAAATGCTTTCCGGTCCGGCGTGAAATATCAATCACAGCTCGCTTCACAGCCGGAAAGCTTTCGGTATCGTGAAACAGAACACATTGCGCATGGCCGGCACTCCACAGTCCGCACGCAAAAGTATCGACATAGGTATGAATAATGTCGACATGAATCAGGTCGTAAAAACTCTCGTCTTTAGTCGTCCAGGCGCGGTAATCGCTGCGAAAGAGTTTGATATTGTTGAAACACGCCAGACGCTCTGAGGTTTCCGCGAAAATATCCTTTTTTGTCGAATGCTTATCGCCCAGAAATGTGTCCACACCAATAACGGTCTCGAAAAAACAAGAGAGAGCTGCTGTGGAATAGCCGTGCTCGACGCCAAATTCGAGGCAGCGATCGGTGCCAATGCCAAATCTCTGAATCAGATCGCCTAGGACGCTTTCGATACCCTTCCACGCCGTGGCCACCGGCAGCACTCTCGGCGGCAGTTGACGATGTTGCGGCACATAAGGCAGGATGCTTACCTTCGCAGCAATTAACCCCCCAAGAACCGACTTCCAATATTCGATTTCGGCGACCACAAGCTCCTCAAAGTGCTACAGATTAGAATCCGCCGCACAAGGATTGAAGATAAAGATGCCTTTTTATAGTTTAGGGCATTCTTTCCGTCATTGGCGCAGACTGCGCGTCAGGATTGGCCGCCATTTTGATAGACGAATCAGATCATTTCGCTCTTTGGTATTCAGCCCGCCAACCCAGGCCAAAAGTAGAGTGCTGAGCCCCCAGGTGATCGACAAGGGCGCGCTGAGGCTCATGTGAGCTGGCGACCACCAAAGCGGGAGAAGCGCTAGGGATGGAATCGTCATGATGGCCGGCGGAAGCAATCCTTTTACAAACAACTGTGAACGAGAGATCGCAAACGTCTGCTGCGTCAGGTGCATGGTCAGTGCGAAATGCAACGCCACGCTGACCAGCGAACCAAGCAGCGTGCCAAGCGCCACTCCAATGGCGCCAAAACGACTGGCGAGGTACAGGCTGCTGCCGAGATTGACTACGGCTTCGGATATCGCAGTGGCGGCTGCTGCTTCCTGCTTTCCGGTTGCAGAAATCATCGTGGCGTATGGAGCACATAAATTGCGAATAACATTAGCGAAAACAAGAATTCTAAGAAATTTCAGGGTATGAACCGCGTATATCGGACCAACCCAAAGACGAAGAATAGGGTAACCGCAGACCATCAACGGCAATCCGGCCAAGAGAAGGATCACAGCAGTGTAACGGGTAGCCCTGGCAAGAAACTTCCCCATCTCGGCAGCTGAGCGGCGAGTGCTCATCGCAGAGGACGCTGGCATCAGGGGATTCACCATCGAAGAAATGATCAGCAACACAAAGCTCGTTGGCAGCACGGCGATCGAGTAATACGCAGTTTGGGGATAATCGTAATGGCCCACGATGGTGACGTCGAGGCCGGTCACGCACAACATTCCAACTGTCCATATAGACTGAAGGGAACAGTACCGTGCCATTTTCCTTACAGTAGTAGAGTCCATCAGGCTGCTAGATACCGGGATATGGGAAGCTTTTTTGCGCCACGCTAAAATCTGCAATGAACCCGTCACAACGTTGACCAGCGCCACAGCTGCCCCCATCGCTGTAAGATTCCCGTGCAGAGCGACGACGGCAAGCACGACCGCGGCGAAGGAAGCCCGGTTAACGATGGAGAGTGTCATCGGGATCCAATAACGCTGAAGACCGAGAAAAACGGCCGAGTACGCGGCGCAGACCAAGCCGAATGACAGCGAAGACCCAACCAGCACTACGCTGACGCGAACATCATGATAGAGATTTGCGGGCATGGTGCCAAATAGCCGCGGAACCTGCCACGAAAGAATCAGCGTCAGAGCTAATCCCAATATTCCGGCGAGCAGCATGAGGGCGAATCCGGCGCTGGCGTGTTGCCCTGCCCCCGCCTGATCACTCCTGGCATGGTATTCGGCGACGAACTTGGAGATTCCGGTTTGTATCCCAAGATCCAGATAGGAAACATAGGCCCCAAGTTGAAGGATGAGTACCCACGCTGCATACGTCGAGACCGGCAGATGGTGTGTCAAATAGGCAGGCAGGACCAAAGCGACGAGCGAGACCACAGCAACCCGTACCAGGCTGGCCAGGATATTCTTTGAGATCGTTGCGGCAAAGCCGCCCAACTTCTCGGGTTCCTTGGTTGACAATTCGGGTGTCTTCGTAGATGCTTCGCTCAAGTTAATCGTTCCTGCGGTCACTGATGCATCTAGAAATATCGAAAAAGGTCCACCGTCAAACCCCGGTATAAAGCGCCGAACCAAGTGGGGCCGCGGTATGGGAACATGTTTTGGTCCGGCTGGCTGCGGCCCTCTACCATATCGCGTCCCATCTCCCTACGGCAGTACCGTCCCGAGCACAGCGCCGGTCAGGGCCAGTTGCGACGTAATCTGCGTCCAATCGCGAAGCCCACGAACGAAAGCCCCAGTGGGCAGCTTATAAGGCACAACAATCTGATCGCCCGGGTACAGACGGAGACGATCAAACCTCGTCCCCGCAAACGCTCCGTTAACATTGTTGGCGGCGACCACAACCCCATTCGCGCGAAGGACAAAGGCGTGGTGCAGGTCGGATTGAGGTTTCCCCTTGCCGGCCATGTCGAGATACATTCCTGCAGTATTGCGCGGTTCGAAAATGAACGATCCGGGATTGTAGACATTCCCCACCACAGACACTGTCGAAGGAGTGTGGGGGATAGTCAACCGGTCATTGTCTTCCATCGCAATATCAGGGAAATCGGTCACGCTATGATCGGTTGGCTTAACCGGAAGCGCGACCCGTCCCGTGGCGCGAGCGCTGTGAACCTGCGCGATGATCGCCTCTTGAGCCGCCAGCAACTGGGGCACCTCGCCAGCCGAGCTGTAAGCCGCCAGCGACACCGCCGACTGCCGGACTTGAATCTCCATAGTGCGGGCCAGTTCGTCCAGGCTTCTTTGTTCCTTGATGCGCGCCGATTCACGCGTCAGCTGCGAGCCATAGATATACGCATTCGGAGATAAACCTCCGGCGCGGCTTAAAACGGACTGAAGGGTTTCATTCGTTTCCAGTTTGTAGACGCCGGGGCGCATGACCTCGCCTTCGACGATCACGTATTGCGAGCGATCCTGCTCCGGTACGCTTATATCTCGCTGAGAAAAAATCGTTACGATATCGCCGGGCTCCAATTCCAGATTAGCGGTTTCGTCATGTTCCAGGATCGCCCTTCTCGGGCTCATCCAAATAAGCTTGGAGGAAAGGTTTAACGGATTGACCCTTTGAATAATGGCGTAATCCCAGTTGATTTCCGGCGCGTAACGACGCACATCCTCAACCACATTTCTGACTGTGATTGGGTTGACATAATTTTCCGGAGTCGTGGAGCGCTGTTGGTTTTCTGACGCTTTTTGGTTTCCCGCTCTTGACGGACCATTCTGAGTGGCGTCTTGCTCAGTTTCGGCGGCGAGAGCCTCAGTGCCATTCAAAGAACCGGAAGCCTCGGTTGAATTCCCGGGCAAATTCCCTGATGATTCCATCGCCGAACGCGTGCCGTTGGTTGTGTCAGCCGACCCAGTTCCATTCTGAGTATTCCCGTTTAACGGCTGCTGATTAACATTCCGAGTATTCGGTGGCGGCTCGGGGCGAATGGGATACTCCGTGGCCAAGCCATTTACGATATCGGCGCGATCACGCCAATAGCGGCGAGTGAGCAGCGCCTGCGCATTGGGAATCAGGTCGAGGACGCGCATCCCGGGCTTCCACGGGTAACGCCCGGGATTGGCAACGTTTCCGCGCAGCGTCACGGTGTCTTCGAAACGCGGAACGATGGAGAAGACGTGAACGATATCGCCATCCTTTAGGGGAAGTGCGCGCGATTGTGGGTCTAAGGGAAACTCCAACGTTTTGCGGGCCTGATCCGCGAAGCGATCAATCGTGATCTTAGTGGTATCGGCCACGTTACTAACGTCGCCTGCTATCTCAATCAGATCACCCAGCGGGGAGTTATCCTTCACCTCGTAGATGGCCGGCGAGTTCACAGAGCCCGCGATCGCAACCAGTGGACCAACGTGAGGATAGTAAACAATATCGCCAGGCTGCAGACGGATATCCTTGGACTTGTCGCCCTTGATCAGCAGATCGTAGAAATCGAAATCTGTCACCGTGCTGCCATTGCGCCGAACCTGGATATGGCGCAACGATCCTTCCGGGGCGGGGCCGCCGGAAGCGAAGACTGCATTGACCAGCGTGCTCAGCGCGCTGATGGTGTAAGTTCCGGGATAGCGTGCATTGCCGACAACAACCACCTGGATGGAGTGCAAACGCCCAATATTCGCGGTCAGATTAAAGTTCTTGAACACCTTTGCGATCTCGCTTTTCAGATGCTCTTCGAGCTCCGAGTAATGAATACCGGCAACCGATACCTGGCCAACTTGCGGAATGTAAATCTGACCAGAACGGTCAACGATCGCTCGCAAGTCGCCCTGGACCTGGCCCCAGATTTTGATCTGAAGTTCGTCGCCCGGACCGATGATGTAGTCGGCCGGAACAAGCATCCAGTCGATTGGAGAGAAGGTGCTTGGGGGCTGAGTGAACAATGACTGTCCGAACAGGGGCAAGGGCCTGCCAACCGAGTCAGCCACCATTTGTTCGAATTCGGTTTCTGGCCGAATGGGGGTTTGTAGGTGTGGGATTTGCGAAGGATTGGGCGGAGGTATGCGCGGAGTCAACTGGTCTGCGGCGGACGGAGATGATCTCAGCACTGGTGTAAGCACGGAGGATGGGGAAGAGGATTCGCGTCCCTGCGAATTTCCGGAGCCTTGGGTCTGCGAGGTACAGGCAGCGCTGCCAGCCTGGGTCGGATCGGAGCAATCTACCGCGTTCTGAGAAGTTGCGCCTTGAGACGAAGAATTAGGAGTGTATTGCGAAAAACAAAACCCAACCGAACAAAAGATAAATAACGCGAGCGGCCGCAACTTTTCCATCATGAATTCAGGATTCCTGTACTTCTGGGACTTATCTCTAATCATGTGATTCTATACTGCCCTGTGCTCGCGGAACGACCGGGCGCAGCGGCGGATCAGTGGCCACAAATGCATCGCGAGCGTACCATCAGCGGGGAAAGTATAACCTGCGATCGCTCTTCACGGTGTTATCTGCCTCCGCGGAGAGAGGATTCCGGATTGGTGCTCACGGCCGCATTGGAAACCGCGGGAGGATCGAATTCTGACAGCAGGATAAATGAATGGGCTGGCTCGGCGGCAATTGCTGTACGCGGTTGAAGCTTTTTTTGGGGCACCCTCAACCGCCACACTTTTGACTCTTGGCTGATCGGAAGGCCAGTTGTCTGACTCGAAAAGTTTTCAGGGATTGTTGGTGTGGTTGCCCGGTCCATCTCTAGATGCAGGAGCCGTGTGTATGAGCCGAGGGAAGTGCAATATCGCTTGGAAGCGGAAATCTAAGTTTCGCTTTGTATTTTTCTTCGTGGCTACTTTCGGTCTGGCTCTTCAGCTAGCAGCTCAGACTGATGCGGGAACTGCGAAGGGCGCGTTCGAAATTACGTCCGGTCTCGGGCGCAAGCTCTATGCTCTGCCTGACGATCAAAAGGTTATCGATGCTCGCAAAAACCTGGCGGAAGATCCGAAGAATATCGATCGGCTGCTGCAGCTTTCGAAAGCGCAAGCGTCGCGGAGGCAGTACAAAGAGGCAGTGGCGACAACGACCCAAGCGCTGGCTTTCGCTCCAAAGAATGCGGATCTTTATCTCGAACGCGGCCACCGGGAGTTGGGATTGCGGGAATTCAGACTAGCGATGAACGATCTGGAGCAGGCAACGCGGCTCGCTCCGGACATGCTGGATGCTTACTATCACCTGGGTCTCGCGCATTATTTTCTGGGCGAGTTTGACGCGGCGGCTGATTCGTTCGGCAAAGCGCGAAGCTTGGCAAAGAGCAACGACAGCCTGATCGATTGCTCGAACTGGCTCTATGCTTCTCTGCGTCGCGCCGGCAAGGATAGAGATGCTGCGCAAGTTCTGGAACGTATTACGCCCGATGTTAACAATACCGAGCCACACCTGTATTTCTATTTGCGTCTGCTCCGCTTCTATCAAGGGCAGCTTGCGGTCGACGTTGTGTTGCCGCCATCGCCTGCGGGACCGGATGATCTCGAAGGCGAGCTGGCTTTTGACACGGTGAGTTATGGAGTTGGAAACTGGCATCTCTACCATCGCGAGCAACCGGTGGCGGTCGGACTGTTCAGAAACGTGGTAAAGGGTGAAGCCTGGAACTCATGGGGATTCATAGGCTCCGAAGTCGAACTCAGCGGGCGGAAGTAATTCTGCTTTCCCTCAACTTCGCCTAGTGAACTTTTCCCTGGTAAATCGCCACCGCGTTGTCGTGCAAATAACCGTGTGCCAATTGCAGGGCCAGCGGTTCGCTGACTTCGCCCTCGGAAATCATTTCCGCCAGCGCGGCAGCCAGCGCCGTCCGTGAGGATTGCACGCCCAGCCAATAGCTTTCTTCTGCGCCAAGAATTTCGTTGTACGGGAACGCATCCGTACCGAAAGTGATCTTATCGGGGAATGTCTCCAGCCATATTTTTAGAGACTTCTTGAATTCCGACGGGTACATGGCAATTTCCATGAACGATGAATCCATGTAGACGTTCTTTACGGCGGCCAGCCAGATAGCCTCCCGTTCGTAGGGATACCCACCGTGAAGCATGACGAAAGTGGTGGCCGAGTAGCGAGGGTCGCGAAGAATGTTTTCAAAGTTGAAGATGTTGCCTTGGCTGAGATTGAAGTAGTCGCCGATCCCAACCGCACTGTGGATGTGTACCGGCAGATGAAGACGACCGCCCTCCCGTACCAGATATCGAAAAATGTAATCCTGAAAAGTGCGATATTCGGGTTCGGTTGGTACGCCGCCGCCAGCGTATTTCTTGTAAATTGCCTCGGCTTCTTGACGGGGCGGGTCACTAAACTTCGCGGGCCTAAAATAAGCGACCTCGAACTTTTCCGCGATCGCTCCCTTCTTCTGATTCTCTTCCAGGGTGCGGGTAACAAAATCGAGATAGGCGGAAAAGCTCGAAGGCAATTTCGCAACCTTTTCCTGCTGCATCCAGCGGTGGAGCATTTTCTCTTGCAGAGGAATGTAGACCGCTTCATCCGGATTGCGCGATCGCTCGCCGGCATTATCAAACGGCCACAGGAAGGAATCGGCAAAGAATACCCACACGAAGCGCTTGGGATCGAGATAGTCGGCCATCATGGCGCGATTGGCCACGCCCTGTTCGATATTCAGTTGGTCGAGAATGCCTGAAAAGTAGGCTGTCCCGCGACTCTTCTTCAGTTCAGCCTTTTTCTCGACCAGCCACTTGGCGTGTTCTGGCGAGAGATCGTCATAAGGATAGCCAAACAACGCTTTGGCTGCGGCCACGAGTTCCGGATTGCTGTCACGCTGGCGCAGGGCCGCACTGCCCGGGGGTGCGGCCATGGCGTCAACATCGGAATCATCGGAAAATCCGGGGTGCGCGTGGTGATCGAAAATCGGGATCTGCTCGATTTGCGGAAGAAGACGCTCGTAGATCTGCTGAACGTCCGGACCAGGAAGCGGTCTAGCTTGTCCGAAGACAACTCCGCCGAGTGCCAGGAACAAACATATAGAGCGCACAATAATCAACAGTTTCCGCATACACTTCTCCCACTTTCTTGATCCGAATCGATTCATAGATTGCGGATGGGATTCAACAGCGAACTGCGGAGGAAAAAAGGCTGTCAGTAGTCGGGCCGAAGAAAACAATTGGCCGGTTCTTGCCTCTGCCGAGGTGGGTACGCATGATTGCAGCGCTTAGCATCTGGGTGCACGGCCCTCAATGAAATCGAATCTGCCAAGATTACAAAAAAGACCTTAGATTGACAATAGGGTTTATAGGGGTTTGACAGGGTTGGACAGGTGGCTCCACCGTCTGCTGAATGTTGCTGGCACTTCTTGCGAGTAACCTTAGGCCACATTAGTCAATGTTTCGTCTACTTTCTCGTGTCGACAATGCGTCGGGCACGCCCGACTGGCCTGGACATCAGATGTCTGCAAGAGAGAGAATAGAACATGCGGACCACAGATACGTTCGCGCAGGATGAAGGTGGACGATCTGCACTGATTGGCGCCCGTGGGTACGGTCGTCCGTCTGAAAGTGCTCAATTCAGCTGGCTTATGCCAGTCGCGATCTTTGTATGTCTATGTTCCCATCTCATGCTTCGGGCGCAAACCTCCAGTCCCCAAAGCGACTCCGGCAGCCCCTCGACCGCCACGACCGAATCCCAGAGCTCCCAAAGCGACGACGCAAGTTCTACTCGCACTACAGAAAGCCATAGCCAGAGCGGTGATCGTACTGTCGACACCCAATCGGTCCAGCGCCGCGATGCCGAAGGAAATTTCGAACCTTACCAGGACGTCGAAAAGGAAACGGTGCAGGTAGACGCCAGCACGGTGCGAACCATCACCCGCACGTTCATGCGCGATGCCAATGGGGACAAGACAGTCACGCAGGTGGTCGAAGAGGAAAAACGCACTCTTCCGGGAGGCAACTCGAACGTAGTACGAACTACATCGAACCCCGACGGCAGTGGTGCGCTTCAAGTGATTCAGCGCCAGGTTGAGGAGACAATAAAAATCGGTAAGAACGCCGAAGAGACAAAAACCACCATGATGCTCCCCAGCGCCAATGGCGGTCTGACTCCAGCCATGAAGGTTGAGGAGCATCGGCAACAAGATGCCAACGGTACGATTGAATCCCAAAAAACCACGCTGCTTCCCGATGGAGCGGGAAACTGGCAGATCGGCGAAGTTCGGCAAGCTAGCACCACGCAAGCAGGTAACGATCGGAGCACGGAGGAGCGCGTTTCCCGCCCTGACCAGGATGGCACCCTGGGCGAAGTATCTCGTACTGTGAGCAAGGAAGCGGAGACTGGTCCCGGGGAAAAACGCGATACCGTCGAGACTTTTTCCGTCAATGTGCCTGGAGTCGCTCCGGACGGCAACAGCCTGCAACTTGTAAAACGCGCAACCACAGAGCAGCGCACCAGTTCGAGCGGTGCGCAAACCACCGAACAACGGGTGGAACAGTCGAACCCGGGCGATCCGAGTGCCGGTCTGCAGGTGACCATCCTGACGGTTGACACCGTGAGTCCCGGCGCTTCCGGAGCCCAAGCCACGCGAACGGTTGAAATGCGCGACGCGAATGGTAATTATGGCAGTCTTGGAGTGGTCTCTGTGGATACGACCAAGTCCGACAACATTCATGCCATCCAGGTTCAGATAGGGCCTGCCGAAAAGCCGAAAGCGGCCGCCACGAACCCGTGATTGGCACCGGCGATTAGGTCACTCGCTAACTCCTTATTTCAGCGCGAATGCCTGGGTGCCATTCGTTTGCGCCGTTCCGCCATTCAATGTTGCTCCGGCCGGAATATAAATTGTGTCGCCAATGGCAGCCGCTCCAGTACCGTGGACGGACATCGGCATCGGCGCCAGCTCCGCCCAAACGTCCAGTACCGGATCGTAAACCTCACTTTGATTGAAGGTTCCCCCTAGTTTTTCTCCCCCAAAGACGAATATCTTGTTGTCCATGACCGTAACTGCCATTCCGCTGCGGGCGGTCGGCATCGGCTTTAGCGATTTCCACGAATCGGTTACAGGATCGTAAACGTCAAGAAGATTGGTGTTGTATTCGAAGGTGTTGAACCTGCCGCCGACTGCATAGAGCTTACCGTTGATTGCGACTAAGCCCATGTGATCCCGTCCCTCTGTCAGAGCAGCCAACTCGCTCCAGCGATTGGTCCGAGGATCGTAAACTCGATGTGTTCCCACGCTTGTCTTGTCGCGCCCTCCCACCGCGTGGATCTTATCGTCGAGCACTGCCAGGGAGACCGAGCCAAGCGGTGACAGCAGTGGCGCAATTTTGCCAGGGGTCGGCGGCTGGATCGCACACTGAAACGTCGACCACCGGGGATTTGTTCTGCTCAACAAATCCGCCGATGCAGTAAACTCTGCCATTCAGTCCAACTGCCCCGACGTGATTCAGGCCTCGCGGCATGGCAGCGCGACCGCGCCAGCTGTTTTTGACAGGGTCATATTCCTCATTCAACGGCTGGTCCACGAACCATCGGCGTAGCCTCCCAATACATAGATTTTGCCGCCTGCCTCCGCCACCGCCACCTCGCCGCGCACGTGCGGCAGAGGAGCCAAGTAACGCCAGTGCCCCTGTCCTTCTAACGGCGGAGTCCCTGGACCAATCGTTCCTGCCCGATGCTGTTGCCACGCGAAAACGCCAGACACCGATAGGAACACTGTGACGATCAAGAACTCGACTCTACGCATGTGGACCCCTCCCTGTTCCGGATAGTGACGCACCGGTTGGATGATTGAGGAACCTTTTGCGGTTGAATCCGCAAACGGCATTTCTCCATCCGGCACTCTACAATTGATGAATGGACGCCACTCCGCGTACGGTTGCCGGCCGCATCATGGCCCTCGATGTCGGCTCGAGAAGAATCGGCGTGGCCGTTTCCGACCCGCTCGGCATAACGGCGCAGGGTTTGGACACGATTCAGCGGCAGAATAAACGACGTGATCTGGAAGCTTTAAGAGAACTGCTGGCAAAATACGATGTCCGTGAAATCGTCGTCGGCCTGCCACTACGGTTGAGCGGCCTGGAAGGAACGCAATCGGAAAAAATGCGTCAGTTTGCTGACGAGCTGCACGCTAAATTTGGCTTGACCGTCCATCTGTGGGACGAACGCTGGACGTCCACCGAAGCCAACCGTCTGCTCCGCGAAACCGATTTGTCGATCAGGAAACGCGGCCAAGCGGTAGACCGGATGGCCGCCATCCTGATTCTTCAATCGTGGATGCAGGCCCACTCCAATCGTTGAATCGATCGACCGGATTCAAGGCGACATCAAGCGAGGGTGGTGCGGCAATAGGATTTCATACGAATCCACAGCTTGGGGACGGACGAATGTCTACTGGGTGGGAAGAAATCCAAGGCAGGTGCAACCGCTCAGGAAGCCAGTTCCGCAATCTCCGGGAAGCGCAAATTACATTTCGTCAGGGCCTTCGTCAGCGCCTGTTCGATCGAAGCTTCGTCACAGTTGCGCGAGATGGCGATCTCGCTGACCAGTAGATATCGGGCGCGTTCCAGCATCTTTTTTTCGCGGAAGGAAAGCGACTTTTCCTGTCCCAGAATCAGAAGGCTCTTCAGTACCGCGGCCACGTCCGTGAGCGAGCCGGTGCGCATGCGGTCTGAATTTTCCTTGAAACGATCCTTCCAATCGGTCGAATTGATACATTCGCCGGAGGAAAGATAGTTCACGATCTTCTCGACTTCGCCATTCCGAACCACGGGGCGCATTCCCACGCTGCCCACGTTGGCGAAGGGCACCATCACCTTCAGGCTGCTGGCTGCGATCTTCAGCAGGTAGAACTTTTCGACTGTCGTTCCCATATTCCGGCTGCTGATTTGTTCGATAATTCCGACGCCATGGTTAGGATAGACGACCTTATCGCCGATGTGGAAAACACGGTCGTTATTCATGGAGGGGCCCTGTCCGAGGGTTAGGGAGAACACCCCCAGTCTAACCGAGCCTGACGGTTAAGGCAAACGGCGCCAAAAGGTTACGAGAGACCTGGCAGTCAGTACCTTCATGGCTCGGACCGAATCGGCTAACTACCTGTGTCAGAGCCAGTTGGACATGAGTGACCCGGACGACGGCATGGGGAGCCGCCGTGCCGGTTCCCTTGCCGAGGGTTATAATGCCGGAAGCATGACGGAAGAGATCAAGAAAAAGCTCCGCGATGAGCTGAATACGCTTGAACACGAACTGGCCTACGATATCCCGAGAGAGCTCAAAAAGGCTGTCGCACTGGGCGATCTTAGCGAAAATGCTGAGTATCATACGGCCAAACAGCGTCAGGAATATCTGAAGGCGCGGGTTCGTCAATTGGGCAAGAGGCTAGCCGACCTGTCGCTGATCAACATGAACAATATCCCTAAGGACAAAGTCGGCCTCGGCTCGACGGTGACGATTTTTGATGGTACCAAGAACGAAGAAATGGAATACAAGCTGGTAATGAGTGAAGAGTCCGACGTGACTGCCGGCAAAATCTCGACGACGTCGCCGATCGGGCGCGCCCT
>Ga0302179_10001916_pt1 | contig 12311 bp, 8 predicted proteins | sample I_Palsa_E3_1_FD_198788 | JGI IMG/M metagenome (GOLD analysis project Ga0302179, IMG submission 198788) | Peat permafrost microbial communities from Stordalen Mire near Abisko, Sweden - I_Palsa_E3_1 | ecosystem: Environmental > Terrestrial > Soil > Palsa > Peat permafrost | place: Sweden: Abisko...
GCGGCTGATATCGTCGGAGGCTTCCTTCCCGGTCGGAAAAGCGCTATCGCTAATGACGGCTGCAATTTGCGGAGATTCGGCGGCGGCGATAAGCGAAGCCACTGCGCCGTATGAAACTCCGAGTAACGCGACGGGTTCGTTATTTCCACGTGAACGGATATATCGAAGTGCACCGAGGATGTCTCGCGCCTCCAGGAGTCCCGGCGAGACGATGCTCCCACCACTCTCGCCGTGCCCTCGGAGATCAATCGCCAGAACGTCGTAACCGCCGCGAACGAGGAAGGCTGCACGGGGCAGCATGACTTGCCGCGTGTGATCGATCCCGTGAGCGATGATGACGGCCCCTCGCGGCGTACCCGAAGCCGGAACCCACCAGGCCTTCAATGGAATGCCGTCTGTCGAATTGAATGAAACCGTCTCGCTACGCAGTCCAAAGTCCGACGGTCCGCGGTTCATCCCCCGCCAACGGGGGTGATCGCCAAACATATTGGCGCTACCCAAATAGCCGGCGACCGCGTAGAAGAGCACCACCACGGTGGCGATTGTCGCAAGGCAGCGCACTAGCCGTGTGCGGCTTAGGTGGTTCGGTGCAGAACCACGAATCATTGCGTTTACCTCCAAACCCTCCCGCACCGGTGAGCTCCAATGGTTCTGGTCTTCTTTATCGGGGAAAAGCAGATGTAAATACCTGCCTTCCAAGTCCGCTATGTAGTATACGATATAATGAGCAGAACACGCTACATCGCAACTGACCGCCTCGCGCACCTTCTGCAGTCGTCCATGGATGATTGGCATCAGTGTGGCACAAATGACAGCCATGAGCCCTGAAGTCACACGCGAATTGCTGCAAACGTCGCCCGTCGAGGGGATGCCCGGCTGGGAGATGCGTCTTTTCCTTATCACGTATCCGCCGGGAGCGGATGCCGGCAACCACTCGCACCCGGTCGTTGGTATAGGTCTGGTTCTCGAAGGCACGATAATGACACTTGGAGAAGATTGAACAGGTGAATCTGTCTGCTGCCTTGGACACGATTCAAGAGCTAATCGATCGAATCAGTTAGCTGCATGCCCATGTTCCCAAATGGACTTCACTCTTCGCGCAGCAATCTCGCAGGATCGATGGCAAGTGCGCGACGCGCTGGGATGGATGCAGCCGCGAGCCCCATCAACAACATGGCTAGTACCACCCCGAGCAGAACGACGGGGTCCCGCGGTGTGGCCTGGTAAACAATGAGAGCAAGTAAACGTGTAGCCAAAAGACCCAGCACTAATCCCGCAGCTGAGCCCAACGCCAGCAGTTTGAAAGGCCTGCCCAGTGCTGCCTTGAGCACCTGAACTCGCTCGGCGCCCAAAGCGACCCGTATCCCCAGTTCGCGCAAGCGCTTGCTCACCGTGTATGCCGCCAATCCGAAGATGCCGGTAATCGACAGCAGTGCGCCCATCACACCCAGAACGCCGAGAGCAATCGTGGCCATCCTGGGACCAAACAGTGACGTGACCATTTCGTCCCGGCGCCCTTCCACCTCGACCGGGAGCCCTGCATCCACCTGATGAAGCGCACGCCTGATGGCTACTCCCAGTTGGTGCGGATCGCGGTTCGAGCGCACCACCATCCAACTCGTCGCAGCGGGCCATTGCAGGAGAGGAAGAAACATGGCCGGGTGCGGATCTTCGGCCAGCGTAGCGTATTTCCCGTCTTCTGCCATGCCCACTACCTCAACCCGCGCTCCATCGGGCATCTTGAAGTGCCGGCCCAGTGCAACTGTCTCTGAGCCGAAGATCTTCTTCGCAAACTCCCGATTGACGACCGCCACGCGCGGCGAGCTCAGGTCGTCATGCCAGGTGAAACTCCTCCCCGCAAGCAGCACCGTTCCCTCTGCCTGAAGGTATGCGGGAGATATGTGAAACATGTAAGGCGCGGCAACGGCGTGCGAAGCGATCAGGTCGACCGTGTCGTCGGTGAAAACGTTGGAGGGATTTGTGTCGTCGAGTGGCAGTGGATCCACCAATCCCGCCGCCTCTACACCGGGAATTGCTTCCACCGCGGCGAGAATCTTCTTTTGCATAATGGTTACACGATCCCCGCTGACGTAACCCGCCATGTGCAGGTCGGCGCTCACCAGAATGGAGTGCTGCGGGTCGAAGCCGAAGTTGCCGTGCAGGGAGCGCACCAGACCGCGCACGGCCACCAGAGACGAGGTGACCAGCACTGCACATAGGGATATTTGCAGGACGAGCAACACATCTCGGGCAGAAAGCCGCTTTCCGAATTGCGCCGAGGATCCTGCTTTGACGATCTCGTATGGGCTGGCGCGCAGAACCTGGCCCACCGGCACGGATCCAAACAGGCATCCGCTCACAAGCGTAAGCAGCAACGCGATTCCATACACACTGGCGTCGGGAGTAATCGGCGTTTGCGTAGGGAAATTACCAAACGGCTGCCAGACGCTCAACCAGCGCAATAACGCCACGCTGGCCCAGACTCCCGCGGCGCCGCCTATCATCGAAATCAGCATGGCCTCAGTAAACAAGCCACGCAGAACGCGATTCCGGCTCGACCCGAGCGCCAGGCGCAGAGCCACTTCGCGCGATCGATCGGCAGCGCGCGCCGCAAACAGGCCGCCAAGATTGGCGCACGCCGCCAGAAGTATCAATGTAGCCAGCAGCATCAGTCCGGCAACGAACTCCTGGAGGGGGCGGCCGAACTGATCCCCGAGAAGGCTAGGCCGGCCCAGGGCGAAACTCATGTCGCGTTCGTCTTTCGGATAGGCTTTCTCGAGCGAGGAGCCGATCGCATTGAAATCGGCGATCGCCTGCGCGGGAGTGACGCCGGGCTTGAGATGGCCCATCACCTGAAGTAGCCCGCGGCTTCCGCGTTCGCTCAGGTTCGTGGCTCCCTCCACCAGCTCCTGGTCGACCAGCGGCACAAAGAAGTTGGGCGAGTAGAACACTAACGTGCCGCGAAAGTTCGCGGGCGCCACGCCCACAATGGTGAACGGACGCTTGTTCACTTGGACGACGCGACCCAACACGCCCTTATCATCGCGAAAATGAGTGTGCCAGTAAGCGTAACTGAGCACCATGAACGGAGCGCTACTCGGTCCGCGCTCATCGGAGCCGTGGAAGAAACGGCCGAGAAAGGGTTGAATGCCCAGGACATCGAAGTAGTTCCCGGTTGCCTCTACGCCCCAGGTAGCGACGGGACCCTCCCCGCTATCGAGCCCCACCTGCGGGATGCTGTACGCCGCAAGATCCTCGAAGCTGCGGTTCCTTGTACGCAGGTCTACATAGTCGGGATACGACTCGCTGGTGTCCTTACCGCTGTCGCGCTCAATGGTGTAGAGGCTCTCCGCTCTTGGGGTTTGGAGAGGCCGCAGGATCAGGCCATTCATCACGCTGAACACGACGGCGTTGGCGCCTATCGCCATCGCCAATGTCAGCGTCGCTGTGAACGTGAACCCGGGCGATTTGCGCAACTGCCGCACTGCGTAGCGAAGATCCTGGAGCCAGCTTTCCATAGCGATCACTCCGCCGATTATGACTGCAATTGCTGTTCCGTTGTTTCAGGTATTTTAAGCGACTGAAAAGAATGGGTCAGCGGAGAAAAAGCCCGAAGAACGGCGAGTTCAGTTGTCCATTTGGGATCGCCTGTGTTCGAAAATGAACACGCTGTGCCGCCTTGACCGTCCGGCAATTTGAAGATCGCGCGCACACCGGGTACCTAGGACGATTACTTGCCGGCGTATGCGGCAGGGTTGGCGGAGTGAGCAAGCACGGTGGGTTGGAAATCCGGGTTCCCGAAGTTCCAGAGGAAGAAAGTGAAAATGTCCGTCCAGTCGGAGACCTGCTGGGCGATGGTATCGGTGATACCGTGGCCCGCGTCGTAGTTCACACGGAAGAGTATGGGGCGGGGTCCAGCATTGGCGGCTTGCAGGCGTGCGGCCATTTTCGCTCCCTCCCAGGGGTCGACTCGGGGGTCATTGGCGCCCGCGGTGACCAGCACTGCCGGATACCTGGTGCCCGGAACCACATGCTCATAGGCGGCCATTTGAAAGAGTGCCTTGAAGCCATCTGGATCCTTGACTGTGCCAAATTCCGGAATGTTGGCCGGGCCGTTGGCGCCGGTTTCCTCGCGCAGCGTGTCGGAGGAAGGCACCCCGTCTACAGCAGCTGCGAAGAGGTCGGGGCGCTCGGTGATAGAGCGGCCAATCAGGATTCCGCCGGCTGACTGGCTCCAGATGCCGAGGTGTGCGGTTGAGGTGTATTTGGCGTCGATAAGGTACTGGGCAGAGGCGATGAAATCGCGCCAGGTGTTTGGCTTGGTGAGTTTCTTGCCCGCAAGGTGCCAGCCTTCGCCGAGTTCGCCGCCTCCGCGCACGTGGGCGATGGCAAGCACGCCGCCACGCTCCAGCCAGGCCATGTAACGCCGGCTGAAGATGGGCGTGAGTGCATCTCCATAGGCGCCATAGCCGATCAGCGCCGTGGGTGCCGTGCCGTCACGCACCAGCCCCTTCTTATAAACAATTGACAGCGGGACCGGGGTGCCGTCCAGACCCTTGATGGTCACCTCCTCGGAGACAAGGTCGGTAGGGTCGACAGCGTTCGGGACCTTCAGGTGCAGAGCAGTCAACGAGGCTTCTTTGGGATCGTAGCGGAAGTCATCGCCTGGCATGGTCCAACTGGTGAGGTCGATGACCGCTCCGGAGACGGAGAACGCTGTGGCGACAGCGTTGGCGTGCTCGGAGGCCGGCAGCGGAAGGGCGATCGGTTTGGAGTTTGTGGCGTACGGCAGACGGAGCACACGGCCAATGCCGTTCTGCAGGCACTGGATGTAAAGCGCGTCTGAGGCCGCATGAAGCACGTTGGAGCCGATGAAACCGCCGGAGAGAACCAGGTCGCTTGGCGGGAGCACGACCTCTGCCGACTTGAGGTCAGGATGAGCGGCGTCTACACGCAGGATCTTGCCATTCAGCGTGCCGTCAAAGGTAACAAGGTAAAGATCGTTCCCATGAAGCGCTTCGTCGGTTACCTTGTCGGAGTGGTCGGCGACCTTCAGCCATCCTTTATGGGTGGTGAGAGCGGAGGGTGGGCCAACAAAAACGGCACTATCGGGATCTACCCCCGGAGCCACCGTGGCAAACGCGAAACTGGATCCGGGCACGGTGGACGCGAAGGGAAAAGAGTACTCCGGGACTTCGATATCGGGCGAGATACCTCGACCCAGAATGACCGTATCCTGCGCTACTGGCGTGCCGAGAATATGCTGAAGAACCATCGGCCTGCGGTACTTGTCGGTCGGCGGAGCGTTGGCGGCAAGCTTCTCCAACTGAAGGTAGAAGACGCTCTTGTCGTCGGCGGAAAAAACTTCACCTTCTGTGCGTTCGAGGGTCTCGGGCAGTTCGCGTCCGGTGGCTGTCTCGTAGATATGCGCGGTCTTCTGTTCGGATCCTCCCGGGGATAGATCGATAGTGACAAACTTGCCGTCATCGGCGGGTGCGTAGCCGTCAAGCGATACGTGGGACGTAGCAGTCGAGAGCTTCGGCAGGTCAAGGAGCAGGCGCTCGGGGCCACCCGAAGCCGTGCGGACGTAGAGACTAGCCTGATTCTCACCCCGCTTGCGCTTGCGGTAGAAAAGATAAGGCCCGCCGACCTTGACATCAGTGATGGCAGCCTCTTCGGCGTTCATGTAGCGCGACATCTCGGCGGCAAACGCCTGCCGGCCGGGGATGCTGTCGAGCACCGCGCGGGTATAGTCCGCCTGTCCTCGCATGAAGGCGATGACCTCGGGCGACTTCTGATTCTCAAGATAACGATAGGGATCAACCACCTGCTGACCGAAGTAGGTATCGGTGACCGTCCGGACCGGCGCTACAGGTGGCGGGGCGATTGCCTTTGGCGCCTGCGCCTCCGCATGGAGGGTAAATAAGAGGATGCCGATGGGCAGCACTGTGGTCAACCGGCGGCGAGCAGGCAAATCGGAGGTTCTGAACATGGAGATAGTGTAACTCCGTACTTATGAATGCAGAGCGGCTCAGCTGTCCTGCCGTGGAAGTGTTTTCCCGCGGTTCACCGGCTTGTTTCAAGCGCATACAGTCGGCAATGCTCAAGGTATGCTGACTCGTGGCGTGCCATTAATTCAACAACGCTACGCCATAGCCAGGATGGCGCGTCGAGCTTCCTGGGCCGGCTGCGGTCGAGCACACTCTGCCATTTCCTTCTCATTTCCACGCTCATTTGGCGGGCATGCGCGCGGCCGACGACGAACGCCAGGTGGCGGGCGGCTGCGAGCGCCTCGTCCATCGTAAGGGTTTCCATTTCAAGCTTGAGGTCCTGCGGCAAGAGTTCCCGGATCACGACCGGACGGTCAGCAAGCCGGGCTGCCAACATCCTTTGCCCGAGAAAGGGTGAAAGCTGCAGCGCACCCTCGACAACACGCGAAGCGTGATTGCGAAAAACCCTGGATCCGGGATGCCTGGGCGCCGCCGCTGCGACAGCCTCTTTGATATCGATCAGGCAAAACCTCCCGTCTTCCTCATTGGTCTTCTCGATTTTGAGCAGGACAGCATAGCGCAGGCGTCCCAGCGAGCTGCAGCCCTTCATCCAATATGCTGCATCGACGACTTTGATCTCCGCGTCCGATTTCCGGCTGTGCAGCGAAGTAATCAGTTTTCTCACCGGCTCGGCGGCGAAGAGTTTACTGATCTCGGTCTTCTCCTTACGGGATAGGGCCCAAAAACGCTCTCCTAGCGGAATCTTTGGACTGACGCCGTCAATTCGCTCCTCCGCTAAATGCTTCCAACGCCGCCGGACAGCCTTCTTCAGCAGAACCTGAATCGGCTCGGCAGCTTTCTTCTTTGGCAGCCGTTTATGGCTTTGGGTCAGTGCCTGCTCGTATCCCTGCATCATCTGTTCGACCATCCGGGCGGTCGTGACCCCGGGCAGATCAGAACCCCTTGCTGCTGTCGCGAGAGAAAGCCCGAGTCGAATCAAGTCGTGGGCAGGGTTCCCAACCACGGTTTGATCCAAATCACGAATTTCCAGTTCGACTTCTCCTCTTGCGTTGGCCACCGGCCCCAAATTGCCCAAATGGCAATCGCCACAGATCCAAACAGCTGGCCCTCTGGGCAAAGAAGCTGCCGTGGGGGTATGCAGCCAATCGTAGAACTGCAGCGTGTTTCCCCGCATATACGCGTGCGCGGACCTTGCCATCTTGAGCTGTCGGCGCTGTTCGAGGATCGTCTTCCGTGCAGATGGGTGGGTCGCGTCGGACTTTTTCTTCACTGACATATCTTGGTCTTTCTCTTTAGCCGGCGCATGTTCATGCGTTCGAGCCATTTGGCCGCGACCGCTGGCAGGTCTTCCGGGAACAGTAGTCCGTCTACGATCACGGTCGGAGTTTTCTCAGGAAGAGCGGCAAGGCAATGGGCTCTATCGCTGCACTTCTGGGTCGATTCAGGTATCCGAGTTGCAGTTCCGAACCCGGCGTTACACGCTTCACCGGGTAGATCAAATTCGCAAGGAGTTCAATACGTGCCCGGAAAGAGCGCTCTTCGTCGCCTTTCTCCGTGGGAGAATACCATGGTTACGGTACTGCTTTCCCCGCCAACGGAGCGTTATTTACTACGAACTCCAACTGCGACAAGGCCGATACCGCCGACCAATGCGATCACGCTCAGAACTGGTGGAATCGGCACAGTTTTCTTTTGTTCATGGCCGATTTGGATGGGGCCCGCGTCGATGTCTTTCTTTTCGTGTGTGAAGGAGAAACCTCCGAGTGCGAAGCCGACAATACCGACCAGGATGAGAATTACTCCTATGATGGTGGCGGGTTTCATGTGTTCCTTTCAGGATACTTTCTGGATCTTTTGATTTGAATTCTTGCCGCAGGGATGGCCACGGCTGCCGAATATGAGGACCGAGGATAGCAGCAACGTCGCATCCTGAGTCAGATGCATAACTAAGCGGCATGCTAAGCCAAATTATCCAGGCAAATGACGCCCGCCGCACAGGTACCGTGCATCTTACCCATGCAGAGGTGGACCATGGACAAGGAACACGTAAAAGGTATTGCGGATGATGTCAAAGGCAAAGTGAAGGAAGCCACAGGGCATGTCTTTGGGGACAAGAAACTGGAGCAAGAAGGAAAATTTGACCAAGTCAAGGGCGCCGTCCATAAAACCGCCGGCGATGTGAAGGATGCCGGTAGGAACGCCATCGACAGCGTAAAGCACGCGCCCAGCAAGAGCTGAGGCAATCCTTGTAGCAACATCCCCGGTCGACAGTCTGAGGCTTAGGGTTGTGGTATCCCACATCTCGCGAAAAACGAGCGAGATGCCCCGAATTTACTGTACGCAGCTCTGGACCGGACCACGTGTGCGGCTCTCTTTACGGAGAGCCGCATGAAGTTCAGGGAACCCACGAAACTCCACAGGAAATCGGGGATGTGGGGTACCGCAGGCCTATCCATCAAGCCTGTAGCGGCTTCCACAGATCCACATAGGTGCCCAGGTTCGCCCCAGCGTACCTTAAGATGTCCTACCCTTGAAACGACATCTCGAACGCAACGCCTGATTAATGCGAAATCTTTTCCAAGGCCAGATCGCGCGTCCGTGGCCCCATGAAACTGATTGCCGCCATCACGATGAGCATCGCCACCGCAACGAACCCGAACACCCCGGTGGTGCCAAATTGCTTGAGTAAGCCCGCAATCAGAAACGACGTGAAAATCGCCGACAAACGGCTCCAGGAGTACACGAACCCTACCGCCCGCGCTCGAATGCGGGTAGGAAATAGCTCTGCCTGATAGGCATGAAAACTGTAAGACATAATATTGTTCGCGAGGGTCAGGCCTACGCCCATCGTGATCAAAAGCATCCCACCCGTTACTTGACTAAAGATCAAACCGCACACCAGGATTGCTGCCGCAGCCACCACGATCACAGTTCGGCGCTCGAATTTGTCTCCGATGACCAGCCCGATCATCGGCCCGATCGGCGCGGCGATGGCGATGAACGAGGAATACATAAGACTATTGGTGAGCGTAATCCCCTGCTTGATGAGCAGCGTGGGCACCCAATTAGCGAAGCCGTAGAAACCGACGGTCTGGAAAATGTTGAACAGGATCATCATGGCGGCGCGCTTACCGTAAGGGGCCACCCACATGTCACGAAATTGTCCGCTGGTGCTGACTAACTCAGGCTCAGCCGGGGCGGGAAGCGGCCCGCCATACTCTTCTGCGACCTTTGCCTCGAGCTGCGAAAGGATACTGTCTGCTTCCGCGAGGCGGCCCTTCTGAGCGAGCCATCGTGGGCTTTCCGGTAATGATCGGCGAATGAACCACACGAACACCGCGCCGTGTGCACCAATCAGCACTACCCACCGCCAACCATCCAGGCCGAGGGGCCGGCGCGGCACCAGCAGGTACGACAGCAACGCAGCCACAGGCACTGACAGGAAGCCGATCGCCTGCTCGCAAGCAAAAGCCCGTCCGCGAATCTGCCTGGGCACGAGTTCGGATACGTAGGTGCCGATGGTCACCATTTCAACGCCGATGCCCAGCCCGGCCATGAAGCGCCAGAAGTTTAGCCCGGCGGATGTGGTCTGAAATGCCATGACCAGATTAGCGGCGGTGTAGAAAAGCAGCGACCAGGTAAAGATGGCGCGACGTCCGAAACGGTCGGCGAGAAACCCACAGCCGATGGTGCCGATGAATAGTCCGGCGAACAAGGACGCCAGAAAAGCCGCTACGCCGGTCATGCCGAACAGGCCGACCGTGGTCGTGGTAAGAATACCGCTCTTAACGATTCCTGGCGCGACATAGCCGGAATATAAGAGGTCGTAAAGCTCAAAGAAAAAACCGAGGCCAAGTAACACCACGAACTTCCACATCGTACGCGTGGCTGGAAGGCGGTCGAGTCGCGCGGCGATCGTGCCTGCCGCGGTGGAACTCGGTGGGGATGCCTGCACATTAACTCCTCTCAGTTGTCTTACGGCCTGTTCGCTGTACCGAATTTAAACCCATGGCATATACTTCTGCCTCCAAGCAATTCTGTGGTCCCGCGACTTTTCAACGTCATGACCTGCGAGGGGTTTTCATGTTCTATACCGGGATTGCTTCACGCTTCACCGGCATACTCCGGCTCTGCTCGCTCCTGCTTGTTATGGCGGGGATCGCATCGAGCGTTCTCGCGCAGTCCAGCAGCGGAGCTGAAGCACAACTCAACATCAATGTGACTCAGATCATCTCGCCGGTCAGCCCGACGCTCTACGGCTTGATGACGGAAGAGATCAATCACTCTTACGATGGCGGCCTCTACGCCGAGATGATTCAGAACCGCGCCTTTCACGCCAATTGGGAGGGCACGCCGCCCTGGGATCTGGTCCGCCGCGGCAACGCAGTCGCCTCCAGGTCTTTCGACAAGTCAACCGGGCCAAGCGAGGCTTTGCCCTACAGCATGAAGCTGACTGTTGCCTCTGCGTCCGATGGCAACGAGGCCGGCTTGAGCAACCCGGGCTACTGGGGTTACGGCCTTCGTCCCAACACCACCTACTCTGGTTCGCTTTATGCCCGCGAAGACGCGGACATCGGCCCGCTCACGGTGGAAATGATCAACAACGCCACCGGATCGGTGGAGGCTCAGGCACAGGTGGCAGTCAAGCCCGGACCATGGGCGCGATACGAATACAAACTCACCACCGCAGCCATTTCGCCTTCCACAGCCAACCATCTGGAGTTCACCGTCAGCCATCCCGGCGCCATTTGGTTCCAGCTGGTTTCGCTCACGCCGCCAACCTTCAACAATCGCCCCAATGGCAATCGTCCTGATTTGATGAACCGCATGGCGGCCATGCACCCAAAGTTCCTGCGTCTGCCTGGTGGCAACTACCTGGAAGGTATGACGGTCGAAGATCGATTCGACTGGAAGAAGACCATCGGTCCGCTGCTCGACAGGCCAGGCCACCAGGGGCCCTGGTTCTACTGGTCCACCGACGGGCTCGGCCTGCTCGAGTTTTTAGAGTGGTGCGAAGACCTGAACGTTGAGCCTGTCCTCGCCGTCTATGCCGGCTACTCCCTCGGCGGCACTCATGTAGCCACCGGCAAAGACCTTGAGCCCTACGTGCAGTCTGCACTGGACGAGGTGGAATATGTGACCGGTGACGCCAGCACTCAATGGGGAGCGGAGCGGGCGCGCGATGGACATCCGGCGCCCTTCCCCTTGCACTCCATCGAAATCGGGAACGAGGACTACCTCGACAAGTCAGGCAGCTACCCCGGCCGCTATGCGCAATTCGCTGAAGCCCTGCATAAACGCTATCCGCAGTACAAGCTCATCGCTACCGATGGCAACAGCGAATACGAGACCAAAGTGCATCCTGACATCTCCGATGAGCATTACTACAAGTCACCCGCAGACATGATGGATCTTGTACATCGCTACGATAAGGAGTCACGGAGCGGCCCGAAGATCTTTGTGGGCGAGTGGGCTACGCGATCCGGAACACCCACTCCGAACTTCGGTGATGCACTTGGCGATGCAGCCTGGATGACCTCCATGGAACGCAATAGCGACCTCATTATCATGGCAAGCTACGCTCCTCTGCTGGTGAACGTAAGCCCCGGTGCAATGCAGTGGCCTACGGATCTGATCGGCTTTGACGCGGGGACAACCTATGCTTCCCCTAGCTATTGGGCTCAGTCACTCTTCGCCGCGCACCTGGGCGACGGTACCGCGGAGAGTTCCATCTCCGGCGCGAACCAGCGCTTCTTCTACTCGTCGACAGTGAGCTCAAAGGAAAAGGTGCTGCATCTGAAGCTGGTAAACGCGTCGAGTGTGGACCAGCCGCTGTCGCTAAGCTTGACCGGAATCAATGGCGCACATACGGCCACGCTGATATCGCTGCATGGTGCAACGTTTGCCGCCACGAACTCGATCAACGCTCCAGAGGCGATACACCCGGTAGAGTTGGCCGTCTCCATTGCTGACAGTCATTGGACCCACACAGTGCCGGCGCTCACCATCGAGGTTATCGACCTGCCTTTTTAGTCTCCGCCGGCGATCATAGGATGCCTACCGGACCGCTGCCAGTTCCATCTGCTGGTCGTAGCTGGCTTCATCGGCGGTTAAAGTACCCGGGGCAATGCGGTGACGGCGTAGGTACTCCCCGCACATGAACCGCTTACCGGTGAATAGGTATGCTGTCACTGCATTACCGGACTCGCCGACGAGCACCACGAAGAGATTGAGGCGATGGCGCGCGGGGCCGACGAGGCAGTGAGGGCCGGGTCCTGCTGCGTTGCCGAAGGCGGCCAG
>Ga0302179_10001928_pt1 | contig 12268 bp, 20 predicted proteins | sample I_Palsa_E3_1_FD_198788 | JGI IMG/M metagenome (GOLD analysis project Ga0302179, IMG submission 198788) | Peat permafrost microbial communities from Stordalen Mire near Abisko, Sweden - I_Palsa_E3_1 | ecosystem: Environmental > Terrestrial > Soil > Palsa > Peat permafrost | place: Sweden...
CAGGTTTAACATGGGATTGGGAAGGTGGATTAACGGTAGATGTATGAGTTGATGAAGGCTGTTAAGGGAGAGGGTGAGGAAGAAGAATTGGAGGTCCCGGATACTCAACGGTGACGATAGTCATCGACATCATCATTCGCGATCCCTCTTTCACCCGATGAACTGAGCTAGATTCCCTCGAGACTATCTGGGACCGGAGGCAATAGCTTGATCCTGTACATGTAAAGACAGCATAAAATATAACGCCAGACGCCAAAATCATATTCCAATCAATCATCCAAATCGAATTCTCGGGCTTGATCTACAAATCAATAGGCGAGCTTACCTCTTAGTCTTCTCGCGGCCTTCAAAATGATCTTTGCGCTCCTTGCATCGATTCTTGCCTGTAATTCCACATCTGCATCATCCATTTTTGACCTCCTCGCGGATGTCCGAGCCTATCTCAGCATGATCTCAAGTGGTCCCCTACCTTAACAAGAAGAGGGATTATATCTTCAGGACCAGATTCTGCCACTGCACCAATAGTTCTCAATCCGCCTTCCCAGAACACTCTCGCCGTGAACCCCTTGACATAAGGCAACTTTGTCAATTCCAAAAGATCCGTCCTCACTCCTGTTCATCAACACATGCTCCCCAAAAACACATACCAAATAATAATCTATCCTTGAAACCGCCGAGCAACAAAGCTAAACTCCCCCACCCAATCTTCGTACAAAAACTCTGTACCATACTCGCGAATCCTGTCGTAGTAGAACACAAACTCTGTAAGAACCCTCTCTCAATCCCAAAACTCTCCGCCACTTTCGACAACGGTTCCTCCTTTATCAGTTGTTGCAGCATCAAAGAGATCCAGAAGCGTTTGTGGATACGTAGCTTTTCTCGATTCTCGGGGGTATCATCTTTGAGAACTGCGCCTTGGGCGAGACGGTTGATGAGGACGGGGGAGACGCCAATTGTGGTTGCTACGAGGGTGCTGGTCTCGGATAGACCATCGAATTTACTTCGGAGGATTTTCCAGTCGACTTCGCATTGGGCGTAGACTGGGGTGCAGTGGTATATCATGTGCTATTTGTTAGCGAAACTTGTGAGATAAAGGCGGGAAGATGGGAGTACTAGTTCGTCATCGAGGATGAAGGCTCTCATGGACCGTTGAAGTTCTCTGTAGACGAATAGGCCTTCGTCTATGGACAGTGCTGAAGTGACGATTGCTTTTCCGAGGATAGTCGCCTGAAGACCTCCTCCAGATTGTGTCAGACCTTCCAGTATCTCCTCGACAAGTCCATTCTCACGTAAATACCCAACTGCATTCCTCAAAGTTTCCTGCACCGATTCAAGATCGCTATAAAATCAATCCTTCTGATCACGACATCGGGGAAAAGGGATCTACTCAGCCTGATGGTAAAACAACGTCTTGGAAGCATAGTCCTTGATGGCAGTCTGACTGGTAGCCAAATTAGCCACCACAGCCTCCAACAAAGCCCTCTCAATTCCCTTAGTCTCACGCCCCAAAGAACTCGTAATCGCCGGCATCTCATCTTTAATCATCTTCTTCACGAATTCCTCGTCCGTTTTACTGTAACAAAGAAAACTCTCCCCGTAAGTATCCTTCCCCTTCCGCCCCGCGCGGCCTTTCATCTGTCGATACGACGCAACAGACAGAAACTCCCTCCCCATTCTAGGTCCTCTGAAAATCACCCTCCTCGAAGGGAGATTGATCCCTGCTGCTAACGTCGCCGTCGCCTTTCAATCAGTAATTATAAACGATATACTGTGAAAAGTACAGTGAGGACTTTCAAAATTCCCTGGTCGTAAGCTTCTTCGATGAGTTCGCGTTCTTCGGTTGTTAAGCCCGCGTGGTGATATGCTATTCCCTTCAAAATTGGCCGCTCAAGGACTTCGTCGAGACCGGCGGGAGTGTTGCGGAGACGCTGAATGAGGGATAACCGACTTTCGCGCTGTTCAAACTGGTTTTGGCAGAATGAGGCGATTAGTTTCTGGATTAGTGAGCTATAGATCTGGGGGCAATACAGCGGTGTCAACTGTCATCATTCTGCTGGAACAGAAAATTAGGACGGAGTGTCCTTCGTGGAGACTTTCTAGAGTGATTGAGACGATTGAGTTTAATAAAGGGTCCCCCATTTTTGGGTGCGGAATCACTGACAACCGTCGGATGGGTTGATGGTCTGTATCTATGATCGTGTTCTACCATCAGTCTTCCTATGAAGGGCACAGGTACGTTATTGACTAGGTATTCGCAGAGGGGAATGGGTCGGAAATCGCAGTTATAGTAATGTCCACCAATCCACTTCGCCAGAACATCCACGTTCTTCATCGTAGCGGACATCCCGATAATCTAGGCCTCAATATTAAGAATGGATAAGTAGCACCTGTATCGGAAGTTGTGTAGCAAGAACTTTGGTAACGAGTAGTTCCATCAGATATCCCCTCTGTGCATCCCCAATCATATGCATCTCATCCAGGACCAACGCACCAAGTTGATCCACGGTGTTCTCTTCCAGCATCCCGTTAATCAACGAATTTGCCTACTATAAGCAGCCGCAAAAGTTCGGAAATTGAGATACGTACCTTTTCGATGGTACAGATTGCTATGTTCCAGGTATCGACGGGCCGGGCGCCCCCGTGGAAGCATTCGACAAGTATGTCTGTCGAGTCAAATAAATTGCGGAAGTGTTTTGTTTTTTCGGTTACAATGGAAACGAAGGGGAGGACAAAGATGCACTTCTTCTTGTTTAGTGCAGATTGTCTTATTAAAAGGATCTCGGCAACTGAAGTATTAGACGTAAAAGGTCAGGGGATGATGCCCATTGTTTTTCCAGCTGAGGTCGGCGCTTCAAGTTAGTCGTAGGAATATGAAGGGTGTACCAGTATAGATTAGATTTTGTTGCTCAGATAGGACACCATCTAGAGAGAGGCAAGTATTCTGCCACTCGTAAAGTGATGTGACGCCTTTTCGATGGTATGCCTCGACAACCGTTGCAGGTAATTCCCATCGAGGATGGCACTACCGTCAGCTTGAATGTTGACGGGGTATACTAAGTCGTTTTCAGATAGCGGAAGATTTGAAATTTCAATTGCCTTGGCCGGGATAATGTTCGCTTTGCTGTTGGGCAACTGTGACCTGCTCTGATTTGGATGTATCTTTGAAACGGATAAATAATCGCCTAGCGCACCAGGAGCCACATTTTCCCCTTTAGATCGGAGATCTGATGAACCACTGTTCCGCCTTTTAGTTGGATAGATGCCGTTTTGTAGGGTTTGTAGCTTAGTGGAGCCGACGTCGTAGAGAACCCGTTTTGTCGATTCGACCGTCGCGTGCGCCAACGAAGTCGCTGTTGTTTGCAGAGGCAACGCTTGACGTTGTCGAAGCAGTTCAACCGTCGTCATCGGTGGGTCCACCATTGTCTCTCAAGTCCTACTACAGAAACTGGACAGCCCACGCATCGTTGCAGCTAAGCATGGATTTCGGTGCTGGTTGTCAATAGCGATTCGGAAATTAATTTGTTCGTTGTAAATAACGCGTCTCCACAGCAACCCGCTGCGCCCTGACCCTACCCTGCCCTGCCCTGGCCCATGGGTTATCGTTGGTATCACTCTCGGCGAAGGTATAATACACGAAAATCTTATTGTCAGTGACTCGTCCTATCTACTCACCTCTTCCTTCTGTCTACCAGTCTTGCTCTCTATCAAAACACACAACTCTCGACGCTTGCTGCCTTGTTGAGATATTTACAGATCTTTATCAAAATCAGGATGAGGAATGTTCTTCCTCCACTTCTCACCCCAAATCATCAATCCAATCATTGGCACAAAGAAAGCCAAATGGATGAATGCAAACACGACCCAACACCAATCAAATCCGATTTTCTCTCCTAATGGAATAGCGTAAAATCCCACCGTAAATGCAAAGATCTGTCTCGCAAAGTTCAATACCCCCGCTATCTCAGCGGATTGCGGTTTATAACACTAAAGTCTGTTAGCCAGATTTCCCGGGTGAGTACATCAGTAGAGTAAGCATAGCACACAGTAGTAACGGTCTGGAGACCATAAGAGGATAGTGCTTCTCCCATGGCAGGTCCAATCCAGTGAGTTCGTTTTTGAATGCATACCCCAAACGTGATTAAGCCGCCCTATTCGCACAAGTCAGATAGATGCACGGTTCAGGAATATACAGGTAATAGTAGAACAGCTGGCCAGAGCGCTTGGAGACGAGCTTCATAACGCCTGTGCCCCTCTCTTTTCCTCGCATCTCTCAAAACAATCCAATCTGAGAAGCCTCCCGCCGTTATCTCACCCAAAACACTTCCCAGCAACAAGGGAATCCCAAGCAACAAGCCAGTTTGCGCGGTATTAAAAGCATAAAGAGTTTTGAATAACTGTGCTCCGGAAACCGCGAATGCGACACTACCGAAACCGAAGGCGGTCATGTAGTATAGGGCCGGAAACGTCACTGCAGGGTACTTGAGCATTCGCATTGGTCTGAAGAAGTGGGATAGTCGGAGTTGATGGCCCGAGACGTTGCCCTGGGGAAGGAGCAGGGATTTAAGGGTTCTGACGGGATGGGTTGGAGGGCGAGTGAACAGTGTTTCGGGGAGGAAGAAGACGATGAAGATGTAGAGGACGGACAGATAAATTCCACTGAAAATGTCAGGATTGAGAAGGGAGGATGATACGGGATGTAAAAACACCATCGCCAAGATAGATCCTTTGCGATGTAGCCTCCGATGATTGGAGCCAGATGCGGGCCGTTCGTCAGAAATACCTACCGTCATTGAGCCTCTTGAAAGAGATACAGTGTATATTCCCATATAGAATCCACGTTCATGAAGAAAGTATAGATCGCATACGGTAGCAGCACCAAGACCGGGAGCAGCACTGGCGCCAATCCCATTAAGAACCCTGGTAGCAACTACTTGGATCCATGTCTGGGATGCCCCTGAACCGAAATTGGTGGCAATGGCGACCAGAGTTAGGATAAGATAGATTGGACGACGGCCGTATACGTTTGCGATGGGGGCACAGAATAGCGGTGCGACACCCGCGGCAAGAATGAAGATCGTGGTAGTGTAGGAGGCTTCGACGATTGATATCTTAAGGAATGCTGCTTCAGGGACGAAAGCCGGGTTCTATATATCATGAGATGAAGTTACGAGAGGAACGGTACGATGAGAGATGCACCCATACCACCCAGCATGGCAAGCATTGATAATGTCAAGAGAATGGAAAGTTTCCGATATTTGCCCCAGGTCTACTGTTAGAATTGTTTTGGGCTCTCAGATACCAATGGATCATCGCTCCTGTCTGTCGGTTGAGGTATAAGAAACATGCCATGAGGATCATAGACCAATCCCGTGTCATCAGTCTTCTGCATCTCAGCCTCTTCAAGAGCAGTCTCAGGCTTCGTCTCATCTCTAAGAGCCTCAACGGTCGTCATCTTCAACGCAAAATATGACTTGGATGGAAGGGAACGTGCCAGGGACCTCTGAGATCGGCCCCCGCGCTCGAGGAGTGAAATATATAATTTGGCCGCATTTTCCGGGGAACCCCAGATCTCGTGCTCCTCGGTGTCCCAGTGACTTGATTAAGATCGGTTGTCAGTGCCGTTTATCGCGATTACGCGAGTCATCCCTTCCAAGGTGCTCCGGGCCAATGAAGATGCCCCACAACTGATGGTAATTCATAAATCCCCGTTGATCGGCACTCGGGAGACGGCATGAAGACATTCTTGCCGAGCGCTTCGGCTGGGAATGCGTGCTTGGAGAAGGCTTATTTGACCCCACAGGAGATTCGTGTGGTTTATATGAATGAAAAAGAGATGATGGTCAGCAGATTCAAGGAACAATTCATTTGAGAGAAATCATTTCCCAGGAGTGGAGATGTCACTGACCTCGGGCCGATCACGAATGGAACGCGTCCAATGCCCGTATAGGGACAGGAGAACGGGAGGTTGGAGTCAGGAGCGACCGCTTGAATAACAGCTCTTTGGATCCGGGGGGATAAGATTGATTAGAATATTAAATTGCCTGGATGCTTCAAACCATTAATGCCGCGGTTTGTCTCCCTTATCGGATCGATCTTTGTGTTTGTGTTTCTCCTTGCGCTCGTCTTGCCGTACTTTATCCTTCTTTTTGTCCTTCTCTTTGTGATGCTTGTCTTTAGACTTATCGTGTTTATCATGCTTGTCGTGCTTGCCGTCCCGCGGTTTCTTCTCCTTGTGTTTCTTAGGCATATCTCCATCGACCTCCCCATTGTCTCGTTTCCGTTTCTTCTTCGGACTTTCCACATTCTCTGACCGCTCTTCATGCACCGTTTCCTTTGTCCCTGGTATATGTACATCCCTAACAACATTCAATCCCATCGAAAACCGTTTCACAGCTGCCATCAGCATCTCCAGGATACAACGACCATACCAAACTCAAATTGCTCACTATTTTCCTTGGGCTGTATGATTCTCACGTCATTTGGGTTCAGTTCCAGTAACTTCCATTCCTCTTCTCCAATTCTTACTTTCCGCTTACGCAAATTGAATTGCATATTTGACATGGACACGCCCCGCGGTATTCGCACCAGGAGTAAGTCCTCGTGCGGTCGCACGGAAGGCAGAGCCGACTTGTCTTTAGATGTTGAGAGAGTATGTGTACTCGGAGGATTGTATTGATAGGAAGATGGGTCAGGTGAAGGTGAACGGGACGCTGAGGGTGTGGACGACCGCGAGAGGTCTGCTGAGGATGTTGATGGCGAGGGAGAAGTGGATGAGCGTGCGGAAGCGGAAGCGGAGCGACGGGCGAGAGATAGTGATGGAAGAGACTCTTCGTCCGATGACGAGTCAAGGACCGTCTCTGCGGATTTGAATCCTCGCGCTGTGGTAGCCATTTCAGGTTTGATGGTAAGGGACAAAAATTTCGATCCAGATTTTTGGTGAAGCGGCGCCGATCAGATCAGCCACAAATTCAAAGGCGCTCACTCCTGATCTGACCTCCCTCAAATAAATAGTCGCCAATATATTCCCATTAAGATTACTTCCATTATACGCATTTTAAACCCATTTCAGTACCTACTTCATAGAAATATAAACAAGCAAGCCATCGGAATTTCAGCTAAAACGTACCATTCAGGTGGCAGGACAATTCCCACTAGCATCCCATCTCTCACTCCCAACGCAGCGATTACATCTGAACACCCCCCTGGGATCCCACTTCTCCTTAACCACCAACAACCTAGGATAATTGGTCCCCCAGAACACCTTCTGCCACTCCGGCTCATAAGCATTAGCCTCATTAGTATACGTCCCCATCTCTGGGTCAACAGCAATCAACTGCGGCATCTCAATCTCCGTCAAGTCTTTGATCATCGCCTCTTGAACGACATAAGGAGTACTATCATCCCATCCGATGGGGATGATGACTTCTCCTAGTGCAACTCGCCAGGACGGATTGAGCGCTGTGTCCAAGTGCGCGTTACGAGCGACTTGGCCCCCCGCAGTGAGATGGCCTTCGATAATAGTGGGATAGTGCGTGGTTATATTGTACAGGGCTTTGACGAGGTTGCTTGCCCCGGTGGGGGATTCGAGGTTCCGACGCGAGTAGAGACGGGTTCCTAGGACGGTGTTTCCCCCTGTCGAGTCGTGGCCGCCGGGTTGTGGGAAGATATATCTGGATTGAGCAACGGAGATGGTGACATTAGCCACGTTGGTGCCGTTCATGGATTTAGCGAGCGTATAGAGCGGGTTGATTAGATTATCGATTATACTGACATTGGTCTTGTCGAAGAAGTAATGCACCGTGATGAAAGCTGGTTTACTGTTGTTGAAGATATATCCCGTCGGATCGATGTACCAGTACCCTGACCCTCCAGCATCATCGATCGCAGGCAATGCTTTGAGATAAATTTCTGAAAAGGCCCATAGAGAGGGAATATCTGAGAAAGTGATATTCAGATTCTGAACTATCACAGGCGGTTCCGGGAACGTTCTCAGAGTAACTGAGACGACAACACCGAAAGTCCCTCCTCCACCACCTCTCAAAGCCCAAAACAGATCTTGATTCTGATAATCATTCGCCGTGACAAAGTCACCCTATTCATCAATCCTCGTAAGAAAAATGGAAAATACATTGGCAGTAACAACGTTGAATTCCACGGCGTTATCAGTGCTCTGGCCCTTCCAGTTCGCCATAGGAGAATGTCCTCCACCCTGGATATACCCCCCTGCTGCGCCAACGGTGTAAGCAAACCCCGCAACAACAGATTGATTCTGTTGTCCCACCGCATAATACAAATTGGCTAATTGGACTCCTGCACTGATGGTCACAGTGGTGCCGACTCCATTCTTCCCGCCGTAGGGGACAAAATTGTCTGAGAAGGTGATGTTTTGCATTTTGTGCGTCCAGATGGAGAGTGCACCGCTCGCAGTGGATCGTCCGAGATAGTCATGGCCTGTGTTTTTGATCACCAGACGCAAATTATGGGACGTCGCGAAACGGATAGTGGAGGAGATGTCTTCGGGGGATTCGACTGCTACGCCATATACTGGAAGATTTCCTTGCAAACATAGAATTGAGCGACTTGAGTCGATGTAGCAAGTCTCATTCAACGCAGCGTTGACTTCCCAATTCACTTGTTGTAATCCGCCTAACATCAGTATTATCGCAATAGACAAGAAGACTACCAATCTGATCGGCCCTCCAGGAGGAGTTGGTGTATTGATTGGCGACAGCCAGACATGTTGCGTTCTCAAAAGTAGGATCATGACACGGTTTCCCCAAGGGATAAACAGCACTCAATCTCCCTCCAACAGTCTGATTCAAAGTATCCCATTGAGAAGAAGAAGGCCAACAGTCTTGTCCAGGGAGACAAACGCATTTATCTCCTGGCGTAGGCGTCGCAAAAGCCAATAACGCAAGATTCGCGAACCACATCAACTTCATCTGCATCTCACTGTCGATAACAGGAGCTTCCGACCGTGCATTTTATAGCCTTTCGTTGTACTAGAGCTGATATGTATCACAGCCTCGTTGTGTGCGTCGCTATTCGGTTCACGGGGGAGGAGGGTGACGTAGAACGAATAACCTTTTAAAGATTTGCGATCGGCGCCCCGGTCAGATTTCCTTGTGGGGAAAGATCACCGAGGGCTGAGATCAAGCTTATCATTTGATTGGATTGGAGATTTCCTGTGTGTTGGATGCAACGGAAATTGTCGTGTTCCAAAGGATTTTGTGGAACATTCTTTAGCGGGCTATTCTTTTCGCGGTTTCCAAGTTTGAACGAATCATCCAACTCTAGGCACCTTAAACTGTATGTGCGATGATGATTTTTGGAGGATCTGGGACTATAACGTACAGTTTTCAGGCGCCACCAAGCTGCAACTGCGGAAATGTTACCAGTAGTATCTGGATCCTTCGGAGTTAGTGGTGTTAAGTGGAAGAGCCCAGGCTGTGTGTGCACTGAGAGCTCGAAACTAGACCCCTAGGATCCGGAGCGTCGCCAATTGGTACCAATGAGCGGACAGGATATGGTCTCGAGGTTAACGCTAACGCTACCAATTTGTGTGACCTTCCCAGATTGGAAATTTGGTGTGTTACGTGATCGATTTTTTTGCCGAGGTCTGAAATTAAGGACATTCCTTTGCAGTGTTGCCACAAGGGGCCAGCCGAACAACAATCTCAACCCGTCTCTGCCAACGATCCGGCCGTCGCAACGGGCCATAAACGCATCTCTCGTTATCCCAGCATACAAACACTCGTTTAACTTCCTTCTCCGATTCATCCGGAACCACTAATTGCTCGGCCTGTGGACGTTGTGTCCTGAAGGATGGTTCGTAAGAGCGCGTCAAAGCCAATATCCACAGCATCCCAATCCCTCACTGCAACCGCCAAATCGACCTCCTCGGCGCCGCACGGCCGCTCCTCCTCGTTCTCCAAAACGTCCTCCAAATTGACTTCCTTTTTCAGTCCCAGCCGGTCGACCCGCTCCGTCTCGCCTGTCTCGCCAACGCTGCCGGTCCCAAGTATTCGAGTGTCACCGCCTGGTGCGGAATTCGACCATCCGCGACCGTCATCCGCGCCGGATCACTCGTATAAATGGCAAGAGGAAGCCAAGAAGAATGCCCAATTCGGACGGATTGGAGATCATGCGCACAGACACGTGAGTCGACATCCGAAGGGGCAGCCCGTGCCTCAGCCCATCATGGATGAACCACCGTATTTTTATCTGATCACAACTTATATTTCGTACCTTATTTTCATTATCTTCGGACATGTCAGAGATTTCTTTGGGAAACGGTTCAAACAGTCACAATATGCGCATTTGATGGAACAAGATGTATGTTGTCTGAAGTGTGCGGTGGCTGATTATAGGGATATGCACCGTTGAACTCGGATTTCGATAATTTCTATGTCCGAAGATTGCAGATGCGTATAAACGATTGTTTCCGTCGACCCGTTACTGGTGTTCCCGGCCGTCTCATCACTCTCCTTAATCGGACTTCCAAAGATCATAACCAGACGTTCACCCTCACCGGCTCAACAACTCAATGTCTGAACATGTCTTCATACAATTACCTCGGATTTGCACAGTCCGTTGGTCCATGCGCCGATGCAGTCGAAGAGAGCATCAGGAAGAACGGATTGAGCGTGTGTGCCTCGCGTACCGAGGGAGGGACATCGGAATTGCATCTCCAGGTAGAAGACCTAATCGCCCGCTTCGTCGGCAAAGAAAGTGCCATGGTCTTCAGTATGGGTTTCGGGACCAACGCCACAGTGTTCTCCTCTCTCGTTTCCAAGGGCTGTCTAATCATCTCTGACGAATTAAATCACGCTTCCATCCGCTTTGGTTCCCGCTTATCCGGCGCAGTCATCAAAATGTTCAAACACAACGATATTCAGGATCTCGAACGATTGTTGCGTGTAGAGATCGCTCAGGGACAACCTCGCACTCATCGTCCATGGAAAAAGATCCTCGTCGTCGTGGAAGGTTTATACTCCATGGAAGGCACGATGTGCAATCTTCCCGCGCTAGTTGAACTTAAGAAACGGTATAAATTCTACTTATTCGTCGACGAGGCGCATTCCATTGGCGCATTGGGTCCCTCTGGCCGCGGTGTATGCGACTACTTCAACATCCCTCCCGAGGAAGTCGATGTCCTCATGGGCACGTTCACCAAGTCTTTCGGCGCAGCAGGAGGATATGTCGCTGGCCCGCGAAACTGGATTGCAAAACTACGTCTTCATAATGCCGGAAGTGTATACGAAGAGAGTATGTCGCCAGTGGTATTGCAGCAAATTTGGACCAGTCTGAGGTGTATCACGGGCGACGAAGCTGGAACAGAGGGAGAAGAGCGATTACAACGACTGGCATTTAATTCACGGTATTTGAGATTGGGATTGAAGAGGTTGGGTTTCATCGTTTATGGCCATGACGATTCTCCTATTATTCCCTTGTTATTATACAATCCTGCGAAAATGCCTGCTTTCTCACACGAGATGTTGAAACGCAAGATCGCAGTCGTCATCGTAGGATATCCCGCAACGCCTCTCGTGCAATCAAGGTATTGTCCCCCGCCATTATTCACAGACTAATGAATAGAGTACGTTTCTGTGTATCAGCAGCACATACAAAAGACGATCTGGATCGTCTTCTGCGTGCATGCGACGAAGTAGGCGACATTCTGCAACTCAAATTCTCCTCTGGCATTGCTGGAGAAGACATCGCTGCATCAAATACTTCCAAATCGGACGCGCTAAGTGATTCTGATACCCTTTACGAGGAATCGATTTCAAGTTGTTCGCCTCCGCCAGCTAAAGAACGGAGCTCGAGCGGGACGTGGAAGAAACCTAGATGGGAAGTAGAAGAGGTTATCAAGCGTGGAGTAATCGATACAAGGGCATAATACACGGTAATAGTAATCACACTGCGTAATGTAATTGCATCTCGTGTTATAATCCAATATACGTCCCCGTTAAATGGGCATCAAGTCGGATGTTTGAAAGCTTAAGTCTCCATTAATCATATTGTATATCCCACATCTTAGGCAAAAAATACAACGTTCTTCATCTCCTTTTTAACCTCCTTTCCCAACTCCGCAACCCGTTCCGCCTCCTTCCCCCCCTCCTTGACCATAATCACACTTGTTGGCCGCTTCGTCAGACTCGCCAAACCGAGCATCAACTTGCTCGGCGTGAAGATATATGGTACAGAATGATCCTCACATAATACCGGTAAATGCGAAATCACATCCTCAGGCGAGATATCCCCT
>Ga0302179_10001929_pt1 | contig 12264 bp, 9 predicted proteins | sample I_Palsa_E3_1_FD_198788 | JGI IMG/M metagenome (GOLD analysis project Ga0302179, IMG submission 198788) | Peat permafrost microbial communities from Stordalen Mire near Abisko, Sweden - I_Palsa_E3_1 | ecosystem: Environmental > Terrestrial > Soil > Palsa > Peat permafrost | place: Sweden: Abisko...
CCAACAAAAAGATGTACTCCCCCCCGCTACTCCCTGTTTTCGCTTCCTCAGCCATACCCACAATTAGGTCATGTCCATACGTGCGTTCGCGGGTATTGTCTTCGGCATACTATGTAATCAGTGATACTACACGCAACACTCTCGAGAGATGACGAGGGAACGCGGCTGTGGACAGTTTATGAGGCGTCTCGTGCCAAGGAGCATGCCGCTGCCAGTCTACTTCTCTATCCGGGGCGTAGCTTACCAGATGGGACGTATAACAAACTGATGAGCGATCTCAGGGCCATACGGGCGGACTGCAACGCAAACATGCTTGCAGTGAGAGCGCATCACAGAAAGATCGAAGACGAGGCCAAATAGCGACCAGACACGAGAGTGTCGCTTTTCTTTGCACTTGCTACTTTCCCTGCCATGCGCTTGACACAGAATGGACGCTGGTCTCCCGCTCAGTGAGCCGCTCACTGCCTGAGAATGAACTGTAGCGCCAGCGGCGTACAGCTTGCGCCGCTGCTTCCACGAGGGGCCTCTTCCCACTGAGGGCACGAATTCGCTTCACCACTCCGTTGCTCGCAATGATGATTTGTAAACGAACTTTACCTCTAATGCTGTCATCCGTGGCCACCGGATAAACTACGTGTCCCATTGGGGCTTCGGCTACTTCCACACGCGACGCGGAAGAGGCCCAAGTTCTGGTGAGCAAAACCGGCATGGGATGTGGGCTGGGCGTAAGGTGGGCGAGATCCTAGGAGCTAGGGAAGAAGGTAAATGAGCTTGCATTGCAATGCGCCCTGGCTCATAGAAAGTTTCGTGATAGTAAGACAATCCCAGCGCCAAGCCGAGGCATAGCAAGCCAAACTCCAGCCCCAGCGCCTGCGAGAATGAGATGCTACGGGAATAGACTTATGTTTTGCACTCCAAGTGGAAGCTGGCGCTTCAGGAACATAGCGAGATGGCGGAAGCTCCACACCCCAAATGTTTCCTTCGTGGTTAAGCGCCTCGATTCCAGCCTGATTCTCGTTAGTCGCAAGATGCTTGCTCCAGATGACACGGAAAGAAGCTTTCTGCCGTCCTCGTTGTAATGCAATGGTCTGCCCGGGAGAGAGCTCCGTGCGCAATCCCCCCAGCCGACAGCCAATGTGACTGATATCAATGGTGTGAGCCCATTGCGCGGGTGGAGCTTCGCCAGCCAGCGTTTAGCCACACGCGAAGTGGCAAGACCATTCTGGTACGAGAACAGCGTTGACTTTCTTCCGGCATCAGTGGACAGCTTACGTCAAATCCGAGACCTAGAACGGTTACTGTAGTATCGCGAACAATCTCTCGAACTCTGGCGTGAGCTTCGCCCAGGACCTGTGTTCGCTTGTTTCCCGTTCTTTTTGTCTAAACCCATGATGTCACCAAGCCGAACAAGCTCGGCGACGGCTTTCAAATGCACTCTCTGCGAGCATACCGTTTCTACTCTGGACTCCGACAGACCAACGGAAACGGTCGGACCCAGGCGGCGGGGGCAATCAACCAGCAGCGAGTACTGGTGTCGGCAAGAAATCTGGCAGCCGAGTTGCCCTTTGAAGTCCCACTTGCTAAGACAGATACGCCTGTAGTTGCCGGACGTGCCGAGCCAAGCCGGAGAAAAGACATACTTATTACTGGACTGCCTCGCGCGAAGACCCGGCGGCCTTGCGCAAGCCCTCTACGAATCTTTAAGTCAGTCACCACACGCGGCGCGCGTATCGTTTAAGTCGAAGAGATCGCTGACCATACTTTTCAGTTGTTTGACATTGTCTATCGAGAATGCCAGATGGTCGTGATATTTGGAAGCTAAGTCAAAATAGCCGATCCAACAAGTTGGCTGTGAAAAGGTAAGTCGCTGTCAGCTTGTCCGGCAGCCGGTTCGTTTCATTTAGGATTTAGGTTTTAAGAAATGTCGACAGTGCAACGGTCTCTCCCAAAGCGTGCCGAATTGCGCTCAAGAATTCATGATTATCTGGAGGCTTCTGGAAGAAGGCTACCGCCCCGGCGTCTAGCGCGCGTTTCTCATTGTCCGCGGGATCTCGGGCGCTGAGCACAATGACGGGTATTGCCACAAGATCTGCTAGGTCTCTCATTCGTTCCAAGACGCAGAACCCGCCGCCTGCTGGCAGTCCAAGATCGAGGATGACCAAATGAGGCACCTCCTTGCGCGCCACAGCTATTGCGGAGACGCCATCCGCGGCGCAGATTACCCTATAGCCTTTTGCCTTCAATCTGGCAGTCAAGCCGAGCAGAAGATGTTGATCATCGTCAATGATCAGAATTTTCTTTTCATCCATTTGAGTTCTCCTTCCCCAGAAGGTGCGCTTGAACCAATTGTTCGACTCGTGCCGCGACTTCGCTTATCTGTACTTCCCCGGACTGGCCGGGTGCCACGAGCAGTGTCATCGAGGAAATTACCGGCTTGAGTCTTGAAGCGCTATCGAAGTTCTGCAACTCCCTGACAATACGGCTTGCGATGACCTCAAATCCTTTGGCGTCGGTGCCGGCGACAATGAAAAAGGTCTCTACAGGCTCTGCATCGCTCATCGAGGGTAGGAGCACATCCTGCCCAGGACGAATGCAGCGCTCAAGAACCTTCCTTGTCTCCAGCAGGATATCCGCCTGAACCACTACCTCGACCGCGGCCACGTCCACCGCAATGAGGGTCACGCACCCCGCCTCTAGGTTTGGCGCGGTGAAAACATGCGCACACAATTTGGCAAGTGAGAATACTGGCAGGGTAAAGTAAAAAGTGCTGCCGTGTTCCAGTTCGCTTTCCACCCAGATCCGACCGCCATGCCGTGACACCAGCTCTTTCGAAATGAACAGCCCAAGACCCAAACCGCTGCGGCTTGCTTCGGCTGTGCTTTTCACCTGTGACAGACGGTCGAAGATGATCTCGCGGTTTTCCGGGCTGATTCCACATCCCGTATCGGACACTGAAAGACACAAAAACCCTTCGTCTTCCGCGGAAGTCCGAGTCTGGACCGTAACGGTTCCACTTGCGGGCGCAAACTTGATTCCGTTATCGATCAGGTTGATGAGAATTTGTCGTACACGCGCCGGGTCTGCCCAAATAAACGGAAGACCCGGCGCAACGTGGGAACGCAGGCTGATATTTTTCACTGTGGCATTCGTAAGGCATGTGCTGAGAACGTCGTCGATCAGCTTGGTTAAGCTTAGATGCTGGGGCTCTACCGTGAGTTTATGTGTGTCGACGCGGGTTATGTCGAGGAGATCGCTGACCATACTCTTCAGTTGTTTCACATTGTCTAGCGCAAACCTCAGGTGCTCGTGCTGGTCGGGAGTCAAATCGCCAAATACGCCATCCAATAAATTGGTTGTGAAAAGATAAATCGCCGTCAACGGAGTACGGAGTTCGTGCGAGACGTGAGAAAGAAGCTTTTCTTGAAGGCACTCGCGCTCCTGCCGGGCTTCTTCCAGCACGGTCGCGATTTTCCTCTGCTCGGTCACATCTTGCACGATGACGGCAAAGCCGCGAGCGAGACCCGCATCTTCCAACGCTGTAATGTTGACATTGGCCCAGAACTGCTTCCGGTTTCCCCGGACCCGCCATCCCTCGTCTTCCGCGCGGCCTACTTCCAGAGCCTTGTGTAGCTGTTTCTCGGGTACGCGATTCTGAATATCGTCTCGAGTGAAGATGTACGAGAAGTTCTGGCCCATGATCTCGGCTGCAACGTATCCCAATAAGCGCTCCGCTCCGCCATTCCAACTGGTCACACGTCCAGTTGAGTCCATTGTGAAAAGCGCGTAATCCCTAACGCCCTCCACCAGCAACCGAAATCGTCCATTGGTCTCCGCCAGCTTTGCCTCGAGGATCGCGCCGTAGCGTTGCCGGAGAAATGCGTGACCCAGGGCAAAAAGCAAGTCGCCAGATGCCCGGAGGATTGTGTTGCTCACAGGGCGCTGCTCTCTGGCCAATTCCCATAGTCGCTGCGCGGAAACACCAAAGTCCTTCGCCACGCGCCGCAAGGATAATGGTTCGGGGTATCGATCGAATACTTGCCCCGCAATGATGGCCCCAAAGCGCTGCTCGCCCAATAGGAGGGGAACCGTGACATGGGCTAAACCAGCTCGGTCGCGCATCATCACCACTCCACCTGTTCGCAAGGCCTCCGCAACCGCAGTACAAGGCACACACGTCGTTATGCAGAAGGGACATCCGGAACTCCAGCCCCGTGCAGCGTCACGAACCAGCCGCCAGACCGGCTGTGCATTGTGACATTTTCCTAGTACTTGGCCTTGGGAGTCGGTTAATGCGACTGCCACTCTCAGCGTTCGGCCATACATCGTCAGAATTTCGCTCCAAGCGTCGAAATCGAGCAACTCGGTCCGCAATGTGGCCGAGACCTCCGTATTGCCGCTTTCATGTAGCAGGCCACTATCCCGGTGGGAGAGTAAGGGAGTCGCTGGCGGCAAATATTGGCCTGCGTCAACTCGTCGGGGTGCTTCTGAAGTCATTCTTTGTCCTGTTCGGTGACGGCACCGTTTATTCGGTTCGGGAGAGAGAACCTTGTGGGGGCTCGGCTCAAGAGACTGGAATAGCTCTGCAGCGACAACGCGGGGACCCGGTTCTGTTCCAGGGGTACCAAAGAGATACCCCCTTGGCCGATCAAAAACTCGCGAGTATCGAAGGAATGTTTACTCCCCCGGGACTTGACTACCGAAATGCAGCGGTGAAGCGAATTGTTGATTTCCACAAGGCTTAACAGGATGAGATTATCGACGATAGAGCTGAGCGGAAAATCCGGCATATATGATGAGATCCCGAGGAACTCTGGATTCTCATAATTGAAGAAGGTCGTCATCAAACGCTGCTTGCTGTAGGCCACCATGGCGTGGAAGAAATCGCGGTACACGCCGATTTCGCCGATGGCAGTGCTGTAACTTGTCATGCCATCAATCACCATCCGCTGTATGTCATGCTCCTCGACGAGATGGACGATGCGAGCATAGTGTGAATCAATATCCAACTCTTGAGGGCTCTCGAACAGAATTCGGATCGTTCCGTCGGCGACCTGTTCTTCCAGGTTCAGCCCCAGAGTCTGAGCATTACGAATGATTTGCGCTGGGTGCTCATCTAAGGAAATGAGTAAACCCCTCGTTTTTTGCTTCAGAGATCCTTCCCTCAGAATCTGCGTGCCCAGCACAGTCTTTCCCACCCCCGAAACCCCAACGACCATCGTGGTGGACCCATCAAAAATGCCACCGCCAATCAGAGTGTCGATAGCCTCGACCCCGATGACTGACCGCATGGTGCTGGACGTGGGCTGCTTCGATTTAGCAAGGAGAGGCGCCTGAACGCGACGGAAAATCTCCAAGCCCCGGCCCCCCGTGATCTGCATAGTGTGTTCTCCAGCCTCATAATCCTGGCCCCGGCTCTTCAGGATCTCCAGGCTCCGCTGTATGCGTCGACCATGCCGTTCGCGGCCTAACTGAATGACTGTATCGGCGAGAAAATCGGTCGTTTCCGCAGTAGCAATCGAATCGCGCGCGTTGCCAAGCTCGAGAGAAAACATGGCAGTGAGATTCTCTCGGTTCAACGACTCGATCAACTGTTGTAACAATTCGCGGTACGTGCGGTGTACGGAGATGCTGTCATCTGGATTAGTGTTTAACAACCCGACGCCGTCTACGAAAATCCTCTGCGCGCCCATTTCGCTCGCGGTTTCGAGCAGCAGGCTGTCCGGCGAGCGCAGTTCCTGCTCGAAAACCTGCGGACTGGTAAAGATGATTTGCAGCTTCTTCTGTTGCTGCAGTTCATCCAGATTCCAGCCGAATCCGGCAGCGTCCCGTATGAGTTTATCGGGGTTTGTCTCAAACACCACGATCAGCCCAGGCTCGTTATGTTGGGCGATCCCACGAAAGATAAACTCCGAGCCAAGCAAAGTCTTTCCGCTTCCCGTCACGCCCTGCACCAGGATCACATTGGTCCTCGGGATCCCGCCCAGTAGGATAGAATCAAGGCCCTTGATGCCAGTCTTAATCAAAGCGTCTTCAGACATAACGGCCTCTCTTCACTCTAGACTTAGCTCGCTTGTTGTTCTCGTCCCGAATCCGACCACAGGGTCTTCAATCGTTCTGCCAGCTGTAGGCGCCCGGAACGACTCTCCGACAGGCTAATAAGCAGCCGAAGGCAGTACCACCGTCCAGCATCCATCGAAGCTAGGATTCGGTAAAAACACACTCCCTGAGACGGCCGCGAACGTTCGATGAGCTTCTCGCGTTCCAGTCGGTCAAGCACGTCACTAACTACTCTGCTTTCATATCCAATAAGCCGTGCGATCCGGTCGGCACTAGTGAGACTGGCTCCGTGACGGTACACGAACATCAATATATCCCACTCACTCAGCAGTGAAATGCCCACGCCATCTAAGCAATTTTGGACTGAGAGCTCCATAGACTTTTCGCTCTCGATGGTCACAGACCGGACCGAGCTGCCAGCGGCTTTTCTGCTCGGCCAGTGTGGAGGACCTTGTAGACCTGGGTCAGGAGCGAGTGCAGCGTAAACGGCTTTTCGAGCAACACGGTATCACGATCGAGGACGCCATGATCGTCGATCAGATCATTGTTGTAGCCTGACATATACAGTACCTTGACTCCACTTTGGGCAGTTAAACGCTTCGCCAGTTCACGACCGTTCATTCCCGGCATGACGACATCGGTTAACAGCAGATGAATGCGGCCACGGTGCTTTTTCGCAAGCTCGAGAGCTGCCCCAGCGTTGGGAGCATCAAGCACGGAGTACCCGTTGCTCTCCAGGCAAATGCGGGCCAGCATGCGTAAGGGTTCCTCATCCTCGACTATAAGAATGGTTTCTGTCCCAAGAAGAATCGTCTCGAGGGCTTGGGGCGGCGGAAAAGGTTTGGCGCCGTGGCCAAGCCGCGGCAGGTAGAGCCTGAAGGCTGTCCCCCCTCCCAGCGCGCTGTGGACCCTGATGTGCCCTGCATTTTGTTTCATGATGCCGTAGACCGTGGACAGTCCCAGTCCCGTTCCTTTGCCGGCTTCCTTTGTAGTAAAGAACGGCTCAAAGATGTGGAGTTGAGTCTTCTCGTCCATGCCGCAACCGGTGTCGCTGACGCTCAGCATGACATAGGGGCCGGGGGTCACGTGCACGTTCTGGCGGGCATAGGTTTCGTCCAGTTCGACGTTGGCTGTCTCAATGCACAGGCTGCCACCATGGGGCATGGCGTCGCGGGCATTCAAGGCCAAATTCATCAATATCTGCTCAACCTGCCCGGGATCCATCTTTACCCGTCCCAAGTCCAGGCTGCGCTTGAATGTGATCTCGATGTCCTCGGCGATCAAATGGTGCATCATCTTCTCAACCTCTGAGGTGGCTGCGTTCAGGTCGAGAACCACTGGCTGGATGACTTGCTTCCGGCTGAAGGCCAAAAGTTGTCGAATCATGGCGCCTGCGCGATGACCAGCCTTGGTAATTTCCTCGGCATGCCTGTGGTCTGGATCTCCAACAGGCAGCTTTATTTGAAGAAGATCGCTATATCCGAGGATTATGGTGAGCGTGTTGTTGAAGTCATGGGCTATTCCCCCTGCCAACTGACCCACAGCTTCCATCTTTTGCGCTTGGCGGAGCTGATCCTCTAAGAGCTTACGTTGGGTCACATCTTCGTTCATCCCTTCATACCGAAGCAGGACACCATCTTTGGAAATGGCTCGGACATTTGCGCAGACCCACATTTTGCTGCCGTCTTTGCGGTAGGCCTGGCATTCATAGTTCGTTGCCACTCCCCGCTCTCGCGCTATGCGTTTGAACTCCTCATGAGACTTGGGATCGACATAAACTTGCTGAGTAATATCGGTGACACTCGCCACGAGATCTTGGGGAGAGTCGTAGCCAAGCATACTCGCCATCGCTGGATTGACACTCATGTAGCGTTCTTCGGGCGTGCTCTGAAAGATGCCGACGACAGCATTTTCCACGATGTCACGGTATTTCTGTTGCGCCTGGAGAAGCTGATCCTCCAACAGCTTGCGGTCGGTTATGTCTTCGAAGCTACCTTCATAACGGACGATGGTGTTTCCCTCGCGAACCGCTTGAGCGCTACTCCAGAGCCAGATTTTACTGCCGTCCTTGCGCTGGACTTGCAGCTCAAAATGCTTCACGAGTCCCTGTTCTCGCAGCAGATGCCTAAACTCTTCCCAGCGTGTAGGATCCACAAAGATTTGGGATTGACTGTCCGCGATACCGGCAATCAATTCTCCCGGGGAATCGAAACCAAACATCCGAGCCATGGCTGGATTGGCACTCAGCAGGCGTCCATCAGGAGTGTTCTGATACATTCCAACAATCGCTTCTTCAAAAATGAGTCGGTATTTCCTTTCCGCCCGTCTCAGAGCCTGTTCAGACTGCCTTTGTTTGGTGATATCGTGCACGACAACCATCTGCGCCTCATGCCCGCCAAATGCCAGGCCGTGGCAAATTACCTCGACATCGACGAGTCGGCCGTCTTTTCGCAGATGTCTCCACTCGCCCGAGTGCTGTACTCCCGCGCGAGTTCGAGCTACATCCTCAAAAAGATGGGGCACATGTTCTGGGGGATGAATGTCCGTTAGCAGCGTGCGCAAGAACTCATCTCGAGAATATCCGTAGTGCTCGACAGCGGCATCGTTGACCTCGATACAGTGGAGGGTTTTCAGATCGTAGACCCACATTGGTTCTGGGTGCTTGATAAATAACTTGCGGAAGCTGACTTCGGTTTTTCTCAGGACATGTTTCTCTTGTGACGCGGCGCGTGCGACGCCGGGCAAACCCCCTGGAGTTACTTGGATTTTTTCAGAATGCGACATCAGAACTCCTAGGGGTTTCTCTTCTAGAGTGCTACGGCTGCTGCAGGCTGATAGTGAGGTGCGTATGTTCGTTACAAGTGCCCGCGGTTTCGCCTAGCGGTGCCCCATTCTCTTGGCACCTGGATTAAGCCAATGCCTTCGAGAAGACTCACCTTGGAAGAATCGCGCTCGTCGACGAGTGGCCCCCTTCGCTTTACCATCCGGTACCAGCATGTCTTACGCCATCTCCCGCAATCGCTAAGCCATAGAAAAGGTTGACCTGCGACTGGATGCCCTAGTGTCGACTCTGTCGAATCGCCTGTTTTCGACAGTGTTGGCACTCCACCACCGAGATCCCCAGGTCGTGTTTTCTATGATTTAAGCCAACTATTCGAAGATGGACCGGTACATGCAATGCTTGATAGCCAGTGCATACCACATCGCAGTGAGGCTGCCTAGCTCGGCTTTGCCCAACAAAACGGAGGGCTTCTCTCGTCGTCGTGCGTCTCGTCTTGAACTGCTCAACGGCAGAACTAAGACCTCTGCCTCACAGTTAGACGAACTCCGGAATCGCAAGGCAAGGGAATGTATCAACCTCCAGTACTGGATTCATGCCGCGGAGGTCTGGGTATCTCGGGAAGATCGCATGGAGTGAAGCCGCTCTTTCCGTAACATTGAATCTCTCATCCGTACTCATGCGCTGCCCGTCGGTGTTCTGCGCGGAAAAGGCGAACCTTGCGACACGGTCATCAACCCTTTCCCTTGCACGTTTGGTAGCTGATAGTTGTACAGCCTCACCATCCGATAGACTGTGGTTTTCCCGATGCCCAATAAACGCGCCGCGAGGAGGCGATTCCCGCCGCACTTGTCTAGCGCGTCACAAATTATCCGACGTTTCACTTCGTCCAAGGGAAGAACAATCCCCAACGGCTTTCGTGCTGTCCTCAAGAAGGTGGTCATAGCGCCTCCGACTAAATCATCTGTTATGTCTCGCTGTCCGACCCGTGATCCATGACGGCCCCCTGCAGTCTGGAGGCCAGTTGAACGGAGCTTTGGATCTGACGCTTAGAATTCAGACTTCCCCGGTTCCTTAGAGTGCTCGTCTGGATCGGGCGGGGGATCAGTAAACGGTACTTTGCTCTTCGTGCCGGCTACGCTGCCCCTGCCTTCTGCATAACATCCATGAAGCTCTCCATCGACTGCGTTAACTGCGCATCCACCTCGTCCGCGATTGTCATGACATCGGGCAACAGCAAGCTGAAATCCAGAACGCCCAGATTGCTCTGCAATGTCCCGAAGAGGGTTACCTGGAGGATGCGTGATTCATGCACCAGCATCGCGGGAGTATAGCCCTGCAAAAATCGCAGCTTGCCATGGGCTATGGCGGCGACGGAAAAGAGGGCATCGCTGTCCTTCGTGGTAGCATTGGGCTTTCCCAAGCGAACAATCAGGTCTTCAACCAGTTTAGGAAGATGTCCAGTACGCTCTTCGTCGCTAAGCAGAATTTGGTTGAGCTCACTGCTCCGTTTTACCCGCCGCAACCAATCTGAAACGACGCCGGTCACACAACGGTGCAGTATCACTGCCACTCTTTCCTTCTCTATCCGGGCAATAGGTTTGCGAGTGAGCATCTTGTCGCGGAGGAGTTCGGCGAGCTTCCCGGCTTCGAATGGTTTCACAATGATTTCGTCCGCTTCCAGAAGGATGGTGGCCATGGCGCTGTGTACGTCGGGGTAGCCGCTGACGAGCAGCGTGAGGGCTTCCGGTTGAGAATGGCGCATCGCAGTGACAACCGTGAAACCATCGCCAGCGTTGGGCATATGGAGGTCCGTGATGAGCACGTCGAAACTCTCTGCAGCAATATGTCTCAGAGCTTCTATCACGCTGGCGGTAGCGACTACGTCAAACCCCTTGCGTTCAAGGGTCACACTCATCATCTCGCGAACGCCGTCGTCGTCATCCACAAGCAGGACCTTATGCGTAACGGGCTGTTTGGTTGGAGTCGTCCTCGGAAATGCTACAACTGGTCGTTCGGTCGGAGTCATGCAGCACCACCTCATATGCTTCGGCGAGCTTTCGATTGCCGTTTCACAACGTGACCAAATATAGAGGTGCCTTCTTCTTCTTAGTAGTGTTTCGAAATATGACGTAACTCTGTGTACTACTTCTTCGAAACTCCTCTTCCAGCGTCTGGTGATCTGCATCACCAAAGAGATTCCAGCAGACCACCAGATCCTCGAAACGCTCCCAGGAAGGAGAGCAAGCGTGTGCGACGATGCTTCTTGCACGCGATGAGGAACCGCCTGGATCCAACTGACCCGCTTGCGATGATTTCGCATTAAAAAATCTCACGAGTCCGCCATTGCCCTTTCCGCGTTTGTTGTTGTCAGACGTTGCATGTATCGGTCCATCTCCGAGTAGTTGTTAAGTCATAGAAAACACGCGCTCGGGATATCAGTGGCAGAGTGTCAACACTGTCAAGAGACAGACGATTCGACACATGGGGTCTCAGCTAAGTTGAGATTCCACTAAGCCTTCTGCGCTTTAAGCCGGGGCTCGTCATCACTTCAAGGGCAAGAGTGATTCTCAGAGGCTCAAGCGGATTGCAAGGCTGGGGAGATTGGCAGATAGTGGCTCCCCCATCCATCGTTTGCATCAAACGCATGGTCGGGGCGTATTCCCCGCACAACCAAAAGTACTCGATTCTGCGTTTTGGAGGATCGGTTCTCGATCTAGGATCAACATCGTTTGCCTCAAGCAAGAAGACTTTCCGCTGCGAGAATAACGGAAAGGTACATTGCAGGCTGGGTTAGAACACGTGGCTATCATGGAAACACATTGAAGCACAGGAGAAACCACGTCCGTCGCGGAGGGGTTCCACTGTTCCACTCTCACCGGCGAGCGAAATGGAGCTTAGTGACGATGGCGTCGAGCCGATCTGTCGGCATCAAGGCATCGCTTCGGCGAATGAGGTCTTTCCCGGCGCGGCTGATCCCGCACTCCCTTACCTCGGGGCTCTTTGCATATCGTCTGCCGTTTCATCTCAACTTGTAAGTTATAGAAACTACAGGTGACCTGGATCAACTGGCCCACCGCGTGGCGTCGTATGATGGTCGAATCGCGCTCCGTGGACTTCGACAGGGTAAGTGTTTTTTTTCTTTGATGCGACACTACAAGTCTGCGAGTACCCAGAGGTAGCAAATTGGTAAGACAGTGGCACTAGTCCCAGAACTCAACTGGACTTAATATTCAACTTTTTCATCTTCGAGTAGAGGGTTGTGCGTTTTATTCCCAGTCTGCTGGCTGCACCCGATTCGCCACCTATCACTCCGCCCGCCTCTTTCAGAGCTTGAAGGATGAGCTCGCGTTCGACCTCTTGGGATACCTTGCCAGGGGACGCCTTCGCGTTACCCCTCAGTTCCTCAAGGGGAACCCTCAGGATCG
>Ga0302179_10001941_pt1 | contig 12251 bp, 8 predicted proteins | sample I_Palsa_E3_1_FD_198788 | JGI IMG/M metagenome (GOLD analysis project Ga0302179, IMG submission 198788) | Peat permafrost microbial communities from Stordalen Mire near Abisko, Sweden - I_Palsa_E3_1 | ecosystem: Environmental > Terrestrial > Soil > Palsa > Peat permafrost | place: Sweden: Abisko...
AGATAACGCGCTCTTTGTAGCCGCCGCCCGATTGCGCGATCAATTCATAGGCCGCACCGAGGCCGTAAGCGCCTCCATCCTGCGTTGCTCCGTACAGATTTCCGGAAGCATCGGAAATCAGCCCACCGATCGGATCGAGTCCATCGCCGCTGGCGGAGAACGAGTACAGCAGCGAGGTCACCCATTGGCCGGAAGAATTTTGGTTCATCTTAAAAACTGTTCCGCGGCACAGATAAGCATTGCCATTGCAGGAAGCGACCGTTCCTCCACCGGACGCAGTGCCATAAAGATTGCCGGCCTGATCGAAGACAACGTTCGCCATCGGCGCATTTCCGTCCACGCCATAGGGTGCGTTCGCCGATCCGCTGAAGCTGTGAATGACCTTCTCTTTCCACACCAGCCCGCTGGAGGGAGTGAGCTGAAACACGGTGCCGCAACTATACTGGCAGTCGCTGGTTCCACCTCCCGATTGAGTGGTGCCGTAATAATTGCCGTCCGGCCCTTGCACCAGCCCGCCGTGCGGACTCTGACCATCCAGACCGCCAGCGAAGGTATAAACCGTGGCCAAGGTCCAGTTGCCGCCACTGCCGGGGCTCATCTTGAAAACTGTGCCGCAGCCGTTGGCGCAATTCAGCCCAGGTCCGCTTAAAGTCGTGCCGTAAAGATTGCCGGAAGCGTCGAAGATGACATTGCCTTGCGGGAATAATCCGTCGTATCCGGAAAAGGAATGAAGAACGCTCTCCGTCCATGAGCTATCGGAATTGTGCGTTAGTTTAAAAACCACGCCGCAACCGTACGGCGCATAGCCAACGTTGAAGCAGTTGACGTCTCCGCCCAACTGCGTGGTGCCGTATACATTGCCGGCCGCGTCCAAGGTCACGCCCGCGCTCGGATATCCGCCGTCAGTGGTGGCGTTGAAGGTGTAGAGCACGGTCTCAGTCCACGGACCTTCTGCAGTCGGCGTGAGTTCGAAGACATTGCCGTACCGTTGCGCGCCGCCGTAATACGTCGTCCCGTAGAGATTGCCGGCATTGTCGAAGGCCACCGGCGCCACGGGAGTCATGCCATCATTCGTTCCGCTGAAAGTGTAGAGAATAGTCTCGCTCCAGATTCCGTTTGAGTTGGGCGAGAGTTTGAAAACAGTTCCGCAAGGCGTCCCCTCGTTGCACCCGTATTCGACCGAGCCGTTCGCGGTGGTGCCGTAAAGATTTCCCGCCGCGTCGAAGATTAGTCCCGCTGAGGGCAAGCCGCTATCATTGCCGCCCTGAAAGCTGTAAAGAACCGTCTGCGTCCATTTGCCGTTTGTGCCTAAAGCAAGTTTGAAGACTGTACCCTGCCCATATGTGCCGCCGTCCACGGTCGTTCCGTAGAGGTTGCCCGCCAGATCGGCAATCAGGGTTGCTTCCGGCGTTCCGCCATGGGGAAGAGCAATGAAATCGTGCACTATCGTTTCGGCTTGACCGGAAGCGAGAGAGCTTGCTGTCAAAATGGCGGCAAGAATCAGAAAGGATTGCGCGAGTGTGAAGGGACAAAGGGCGGCAACTTTCAAGCGTGGCATAAACGGACCTCTTTAGGAAGAGACTCGAAGGGAGGCTCTTGTGGTTTGCAAAGCGGCGTGCCAGGACCCAGAATTACAAGCAGACCTTTGGGGAAGGCGAGAGGGATTCTAATGTAAGGCGTCGTGGAAATGCAATTGTGCAAAATTCTGCTACCTCGCCGGCATTCCGAGGCAACAATCACGATTGCGTTCTGTGGAACACGAAAAGGAACCAAGCCACGCGGCAAACGAAAGGTTTCCCGAAGGAGGGCCTGGAAAAGCTCGTGCGCGACCCTGCGGGCCGACGAAGTCACCGTTGTAACCGATACCTTATGAACACGCGCGGACAGGATAGGGTCGTATCTACGAGTAGCCAGCGTTGCTATGATGATCGAGGAGAGATTAACCGTAGCAGTACGGGAGTGTATTCGAGAAAGAGCCAGTTTTCGCTGCAACTCAATACAAACTTTTTCAGCACGCGATGTGCGACAACGCGCCGGACGGGCCCTGTGGTTGTGCGTGATGGGAGCAATTCATTTTGAGCAAGGACGCGGGAGTTATCGCGGGCGGTTCACCGTCCGTCAGTTATCTCGCTTCTCCTCCTCGAATTCGGATAGTGTCGCGAGAGAGTCGGAGGCGGCGTTCAAGTTGTACCCTGCGAGCTCCTTCATGAGCCACTGAATCTTCGGGGAGCGGTCCATGCGATCGCCGAATTTCTTCGACAGCCATATCGCCAGCGGGATGATGGCCAGTCCGAATAACAAACTGGCGAGCAGATAAGCGGCACCGAGTGTTTTGTAAGCATCTACCCGTAAAAATCCCTCTAGCGCGACAATCAGGAGTGGTGTCCAAAGAAGAGGCGCTAGCAGAAGCGTCCACTGGAAGTGACGGATATGTAGCATCCGAAGAGATTCAAGCTGCTTCTGGAGGGCGGCAACCGGCTTGCTATAGTCGATGGAAAGTGCGAGCCGAATCTGCTGCATCAGCACAATCAAAGTTGCGATCTCGAACAGGTCCAGGGCGGCAGCAGGTACCGCAAACCCCACCGTCGCGATGTGGTCGCCGATGAAGGAGCCAAGTACGATGATGACGGCGAGAGCGATGACTGACTCCAATGCCATGAAAACGGTCAGGCGCTGCAATGCGGACCGCGTGCGGTTCATTTTTGTCGCGCTTAGAAGCTGATGGGTCAGGCGGATGTTCACTTCGAGCTTATGATCGTGTTCCACCCACTTCTGCTTGAGTTCATCCAGTTCCATCATGTCTCGGTCCTCGATTTAGCCTGGGATTCAATCTGGCCAGTTTCCCGAAATTCCTGCTTCATCTTGCTTTTCAATCTGCTTATCTTCGTTGCCACGTTGGTTTCAGTGATGCCCAGCACTTCGGCGATCTCCTGGTAGTTGTTCCCATCCAAATAGAGCAGGACGAGCGCCTTGTTCAGCGGGTCAAGCCCCTCTATGAATTCGTAAAGGAGCCGTATTTCTTCCGGCTGATCTTTCGCCTCATCGATCGCTCCCAGAAGATGCTCCTCGTCGGAAATGACATATCGCGTTCTTGTGTTCTCGCGGCGATAGAACGAAATCGCGACGTTGAGGGCGACGCGGTACATCCAGGTGGAAAACCGGTAGCGCTCGTCGAACTTGCCGAAAGATCGCCATAGTTGGATGATGATCTCCTGCGCCAGGTCGTCCCGGTCGTCACGGTTCCTACAGTACGAGTTGCAGACCTTGTAGAGGATTTTCTTGTGCTGATCAACCACGGTCTGGAACCTATCCTGGAGTTCTGGTGTGGTCATCCGCTCCCTTATGTTGCGTCCGCTGCTGTCGCAACCTGTGCTGTCACCCTGTTATTCGCGCCTGGCACTGAAAAAATCACAGCGGGTCCGCATTTTCCCTGGGAGGTGCTCAAAAACGGCCCGGAGCTTCTAATCCGGCCCACCGTGCGTAGGCATTGATACCACAGTTCCTCGGCTATGGCGGATTCGGGGCGAACTGAGCCTTTGGCTCACGCGGGCGGTGCGCTGCCGCAACCGCCACCTGATCGGGCGCAGGGGACTTGGGATTATGCCCGGATTACGGGCAAACCGGAAGTAACTGTCGTTAACAGGCGGTTACAATCAAAACGTCCACTCGGGGGTCAATAAGTGCAATCGCGATTTTGCATCGAGGCCAGCCGAACGGGCTTCGAGGAAGCGGCTAGCCATGCGCATGCTGGCACTCCGCCCGCGCCAAGCGAATTGGAATATGCCCCGAGTTTTGAACCAGAGGTTAGCCAGATTAACGGTTAGGGTGAGAAGCACGTCCCAGGAGCGGCTTTGAAAATAGCCAATGTTTCAGTTCACAGAATCAATCACGGTTATTTATTCGCGTCATCAGCTTCTTTTTGTTGGCTCTCTTTGGTTAGGCGCTCCGATCGTAGTTTCTCCTCCGCCGCAGTCCGTTGCTGAAGCTGTCGTACCGATACGTTGCTGCCCTTCAAATACGACGAGCCGTCAGGGCTGACTACCATCGGCTCGGCCTTGGTTGGTGCACCAACCACCCCGAGAGCCGGAGATGAGACAACGTATGGCGTTGGTGCGACCGACGTTGACACCGCAACTCCAGGGGCCGCATCGTTTCCGCTTTTCACCGCTGCGGTTGTCCCCGCTGGCCTTGAGCCCGCGGGCCCTGCGTTTGGTTCCACCTTCGCATCTGGCTCCGAATGCAGGCTAAGAGCTACCTTCGTGACCGAATAGGGTGTACCGTCGCTCACCATCTTGTACTTGTAACCGCTGGGGTCCAGCAGCTCCTTGAGCACCACCCTCGGATACCCCGGACCATACTGGCCCATCACAGGGTCCTGGAGCACGTTGCCTTCGATCACAATCCCCATCTTGGCCTGAATCTGCTCTAAGATCTTTGACAGACTCGATCCATTGGCAACCACCGTTAGACGACCACCCGCATAAGTGACTAGCGCCGGCTTAGCCTCCCCAATGCTCCCTGTTTCCGGTGCGTGGGGTGAACTTTGCCCAAATGCTCCAAACGGTAGCGCGAGCAAACAGAAAATCATTACAGGCAACATATCCCCACGCTTAGCACCGTTCTTATCTTCGCGCGCCTGCCCTCTGTATTCTTTGGAATTACTCGCTACAGTGTTCATGGGTTATTCTCCGTTTTCCGTTTAGAAGGCCGCGTACTTCCACGCGATCATTTTTCAGTTTAAACTCGGCCGACACCGTCACTTCAGCGGCGGCGACGGCCGAGACTTGAATGCTTTCCCTCATTCTACTTTTTAATTCCCGATTGTGAAGTGGTGTAGGTGTAGGCGTTGCTCTCCCACTCTCCTCCCACCATCGAATACAGCGTGACGTAGATGATGCTGCCATTCGCTGGCAGGTTATCGACCGTCTCGGTTAGCGCCGTGCCAAGGTTGCCCGAGGAATCCAGATCGTTTCCACCCGGTCCCACCACGCTGATATCCACCCAGTACGCCGTGCCGCTCCCGGCACTCCAGGTGAAGGTTGCGGTGTTCCCGACGATAGTCGAATTCGGCACCGGTGTTTGCATTGCCGCCAAGGTTGCCCCTGACAGGTTGTAAGCGTAATAGGTGTAGGCGTTGCTAGTCCATTGTCCTGATAGCAGCGAGTACAGCGTGACAAAGACCTCGCTGCCATCTTCGGGCAGTCCATTCGCAGTAGCGGTCAGAACATTGCCCAAATTCCCCGACGAGTAAATGTTGTGCGCGCCGGCCGTCGAGCCTACGTCGATCCAGTAGGCGGTTGTGCCCGATCCCGCCTGCCAGGTGAAGGTTACGCTACTGCCGCTCAACGTCGTGCCATTGGCCGGGGTTTGCATCACTGCGCCCGCTGTCGCCGCATTAAGGGAGGTGTAGGTGTAGATGTTGTTGTAATAAACCCCACCCAACTCGGTGTACAGCGTCGCGTAGACCGGGCTTCCGTTGGTAGGCAGTCCGGTAACCGACTCGCTCAGCACAGTTGTCTTCAGCGACTTGGATGAGTAGTACTGGTGGCCGCCGGCAGTGCTACCAACGTCGAGCCAGTACGCAGATTCATTGGCGCCAGCATTCCACGTGAAAGTCACCGTGCTGCCGGTCAAAGTCGACCCCGCTACCGGCGTGGCCATGGTGGCCAGGCCGGCTTGGCCGTTCCACGCCGTGTAGGTATACGCATTGCTGAACAACTGTCCATTCAGCAGGGTGTAAAGAGTCACGTAGAGCGTTTCCCCGTTAATGGGCAAGCCGCTCACTGCCTGAACCACCGGGTAGCCATCATTGCCCAGCGAATTATCCAGTATGCCCGACGAAAACACATCGGTTCCACCTGGACCGACGGCACTGATACTCAACGCGTACGACGTGGCCTGATTGTCTTGCGACCAGACAAAACTCACGTTGGCACTGGTCAATGTCGACGATGGCGGCGGATTGACTAGGACGGCAGCCACATTTGCCCCGTTGAACGCCGTATAGCTGTATGCATTGTTTACCCACTGACCGCCGATCAGGGAGTACAACGTCACGTACACCGTGGAGCCATTCACGGGCAAGTTGTTAACCGTCATCGACTGCGTGGTTGGGGGAAGAGAGCCCGACGAAAGCAGATCGTGTCCACCAGGAGCCACGGCACTAGCGTCAATCCAGTAAGCCGTAGCCGAAGTGCTCGCTGCCCATTGGAAAATTGCCGACGGCCCGGACAAGGTGGAACCGTTAGCTGGGCCGGTCATAAATGCCGGGGCGCTGTTCGTGCAGTCTACGGTTACCGGTACTGGCGGCGACGATATGCCGTTGGCAATTACCACCATGTTGGCCGATCCGCATTCCAGATTGGCCGGGGTATCCACGTAGGTGGAAACTACCAGAGATCCTGTCTGCACTCCCATGGAACTGTGGTCATGCGTGCGACCGAACTGCACGTGCCCAGTGGTTAGGTTAGTAAAGTTGATGAGCGGATAGTTCGTCGCATTTTGTCCGTCGTCGCCATAGTAATTCTGTGCCGACACGCCGTTGAATTGGGTTCCAGAAACAACGTAGTTGGTCGTGCCCGGCGAAACCGTAGTTGGGTACGAGGTGATGGCTGGCGCCCACGCGGGATTCGGAGTGTTATTCGCGGGTGTGAAAATATAGGTCTCAAAGCTATCGTCATTGCCATAAAGCAGAGTACCGTCAGGAAGAACGGCGAATTTAGAATAGTACGAGGCAATCACGCTGCTGACGTTAAGCGATCCTTCAGGATCATAAGGGCTGATGACCTGGACCAGGCTGGGGTTCCCTGGAACGTATTCAAAGTATTCTCCGGGGGCGTCGTAGCAGGCTTCGCCATTGCCGGTCATGAACACGTTACCGTTCGGCAGCAAAGAGGCCGCACCGTCACACTCGGAGAAGAATCCACCATTCGGCGATGCCGGGAAGTTTGGCGCCGCTACCCACGTACCCGCGGCGGTTGAGGGTGGATTTTGCGTGGGGGGCGGCGTATAGATCGCATTGATTCCTCCGCCCGAGGCGGCGGGATTGCCCGATAGGACCAACACGGTACCGTTCGGCAACAACACATTCGGTCCATCTTCGGTAGCGCTCTTATCCACAGAGACGCCGATCGAGGCAGGTTCGGAACCCCCGCTGACCCAGATGCCGGTGGTGGGATTGGTTGTGCTCAAGTAGGGCGGTATATAGCGTTCAGAAGCGGGTTCCTTACTGATGTCGAGAGTCCAGATCGTTCCATCGGGAAGCAGCACCCAGTTTTCTTCGCTGGTGCCTTCGAGTTTGCCCGGCGGGGCAAGAGTCGTCCAAGTCAACGGACCAAAGTTCCCCGGCGATCCTTCGGGACTCATGATCGCGACGTTTCCGGTTCCTCCCGAATTCCGGGTCAGTATGTACTGACCGTTGGCCAAAACGATAGAGTCGGCGTCGCCGATACGCGTCCAGCCGGTGGGAGGAGTGAGGATGGACCAGGTGTTGGTTTGCCAGTTCCAGACCGCACCCTCGGTCGTCTCCGAAGAGTAATCGTTATAGGCTAGATCGTAGGTGTACTCACCGCCCGTCACTACTAGCCGTCCGTCCATCAGAACAGCAGAAGCGAAATACTGAGCAGCGTAAGGGCAGCCATTGGCGTTCGTAGAGGTGGTGGTATCGTTGCAAGTTCCAGTCGTCTCCACTGGCATCTTGCCCATCGCGACCCAGGTCCCATCCTGATAGTGGCCGAACTGGTCCGGTATCAGGCGCCACCAGTCGCTGGATGCGTAGTCATTCACGGCAATGGAACCGTCGGTGAGAACGAGCGCAAAATCCGGGTTTAGCGGGACGTTCGTCATCTGCGTCCACGTGCCGTTCGAATCAGTCTGGGCGACCGCCAAACCCGCGACGAAAACCACGCACAGTAAAAAGACACCACTGCTAAGCCTGGGGAGACGCATCAACTCCTCCTGTGAAGGAAACAGCTAACAGATGAGCGCAGATTTCGGAAGGAAAGACCGTTCAATTCAAGGGCGGGTCCAACGCTGCAGTCGAGACTTTATATAGCTGTGTCTTTGAATCTGTCAAGCGATTTTACAATCTTGCGCGCTGGCGGCGAGGTCAGGGAGCCCAGAACGACGGGGATAAACTCCCGGGCAAGCAATCCCATTTCTGTTGCAACAAAGTTCGTTGCCTCGGCGCTGGCCAGTGCAAACAACCGCCGGATGCCAACCGCCAGTTCCTGCACTCGCTCTCCACCTGATTTAAGTGTTCAGGCTTATTGAGCGCTTGATCTTTTGGAGAATTTGCTTTTAACTGAGGCGCGATCACATCGCGGGAACTGAGAAAAAGCAATGATCGGAAAACTAACAAGGCTGGTTTGGCTCTCGACTTGGTTAATCCTTCCGGTCCTGGAACAGTGCGTAGTGGCTCAAACCACAAGTGCAACGGGCTACTTGATCACCAACGACGACTATACGCCCCAAGGAATTGCTGACAGTGCCAGTTTTTTCCCGATCGAGGCCGACGGCACGTTGGGTAACCCGACCCAGATTAATACCTCGGGCACCGGAGCCGGGGGCGGCTACTTTGCGGAAAATCGTGTCGTCGTTTTGAACAATCCCACCATACCGTGTACCTATCTTTCGGCAGGATTCAGCAACACCATCGCTGGAATTGAGATCTTGACGCAAACGGAAACCGGCGATTTTCCCGCCTCTGCAACCGACAATGGCGTTGACAACGGAATCGGCATGGTCGTGAATAGCAATTACCTGTATGCCAGTTTCTCGACCTCAAGCACGATCGCAACCTTCGCCGTGCAGCCGGGATGTGGATTGCAATTTCTCAGTGACATTTCTGCGGCCGGCTTGAATGGTGGCACGCCCAAGGGGATGGCATTGTCCCCGTCCGGAGGTTTGCTGGTAGTGACCTACGGAGATGGCTCCATCCAGTCATTCAATGTCTCCGGTGGTATCCCGGTTTCAAATAACGATCAGCAAAATGCCAGCGGTTTTGTAAACGACGATTTTCCCAATGGGGTAGTTATCAGCCCAGATGGCCATTGGGCTATCTTCGGCGACGACTCCAGTGCCGCTACCGTCGAAGTTTCGGATATCTCCTCAGGTCAACTCACCCCAAGTGTCGTCTATAGCTTGTCTTCGGGCTTCAATTCCAATAATGTTCTGCTCAGCCCCGATGGAACAATGCTCTACGTCACTAATAATACTTCCGGTCAGGTGAGTGCCGTGTTCTTTAACACAACCACAGGAGCGGTTTCCGGCAGTTGCATTTCCCCGCAACTCAACGGTTTTGCGAGCATATTTGGCTTCTCAGCGGCCGCAGCAACACAATTGCCCGCGGGCACCGGTTCAGTGCTTTACGTTGCAGAGAACGGAGGATATCCAGCTACGATTGCCGTCATCAATGTAAGTGCAAACGGTGGCGCATGCACGCTGACGGAAGCTGCCTCATCACCGGTCTTCGATGAAAATAGTCCCAGCTTGCTTTCAATCGCAGTTGTCTCGACGGTGCAACCCGGTTTGTACAGCCCGGCTTCCGGTTCCACGCTGACTGGGAACAGCGCGACCTTCGACTGGAGCGCTTATTCCGGCGCCACTGCCTATTGGCTCGACGTGGGCGCAGAACAGGGCGGACATGAATATTACTCGTCGGGGAGTCTGCCCACCACTACGCTGTCTCAGACCGTAAATTCGCTGCCTCTCAATGGCAGCACTGTATGGGCACGGTGGTATTACCTGCTTAGCGGCACGTGGCAACACATCGACTATAGCTATACCGCGTTCGTGGCGGCGGGAAAGGCTGTGATGACATCACCCACGCCGGGTTCGATGCTCAGCGGGAGCACCGTAACCTTCACATGGGCGGCTGGGACTGGGACAATCGGGGGGTATTGGGTGGATATTGGCTCGACGGCGGGAGCGCATGATTATTACTCGTCGGGGAACCTGGGGAACGTGCTAATAACAACCATTAACGGATTGCCGGCCAATGGCAGCACGGTGTATGTGACGCTGTACACGCAGATCAACGGCGCATGGGTCAACAACGCTTATACCTACACGGCGTTCAGCGCGGGGTCGGCCAATGCAGTCATGATTTCGCCGGTCCCTGGCTCAACCCTTAGCGGTAGCAGCGTGACATTTGCCTGGAACGCCGGCACGGGCGCCTCCGCTTACTGGATCGACATAGGGTCGAGCGCGGAAGCGCACGATTACTACTCCTCGGGAAGTTTGGGCACGGTGCTAACCACCACGATAAACGGATTGCCGACCGATGGCAGCGCAATTTACGTCACACTCTACTCGCAAATCGATGGAATGTGGTCTGCGAATATTTATACCTACACGGCCTTTAGCTCGTCGAGCGGGTTGGCCGCGATGATAACCCCCGCTCCAGGAGCGACCTTGAGTGGAAACTCGGTGACGTTCACATGGAGCGCGGACGCCGTCGCAACCGGCTATTGGGTCGATATCAGCCTCGTAGGCCCCGGTGGCAATGACCTGGATTCGTCGGGCAACCTGGGCACTGCTCTGACCGAAACGATCTACAACCTGCCCGCGAATGGAAGCAAGGTCTATGTGACCTTGTACTCCTATGTAGGTGGGCAGTGGTTGAACAACGCTTACACCTACACGTCGGGTCCGTAAAGAAAAATAAAAGCGACGAAACAATAGGGCATTCCAAGGAGCTTGAGCATGGATAAGCTTTTCAGGTTCGCGATCTTGGCACAGTTCGTCGGACTGGCTTTGAGCGCGTCCTCGGCGCTGGTGGGCAACTGCCCTTCGTATCCGAGTCTGGGCGACCCAGTTACTAACCCGTTGGACCTCTATAGCCAGGGTGGCGCGCTCAACCTGCAATTGGAATTGGACTATGGGGTTGATTCGAGCGGATACCAGCATTTTTGTTACAACTACTTCGCCGCAGGTATCGAAGCTCCGACGCTGCGCCTAAACCCGAGCGATACCCTGACGCTGACCTTGACGAATGGCCTCAATGTTCCCGGCGCCAAGCCAATGCGTATGAAGCACCAGATGAACATGCCCGCCAAAGCTAAGTCACCAGACACGTCCTGCAATGGCGGCACGATAACCTTGAATAGCACCAATCTGCATTTTCACGGTCTCAATATCCCGCCTGTTTGTCATCAGGATGACGTGATCAATACGCTGATCCAGCCCACTGATCCGCCCTTCCAATACCAGATTCAAATCCCCGGCAATGAGCCGCCGGGATTGTACTGGTATCATCCTCACCCGCACGGCTTCACCACCGATCAGGTAAACGGCGGCGCCTCGGGAGCGCTTATCGTGAGCGGCATCGAAAACGTGAAGCCGCAGGTCGCAGGTCTTGCCGAGCAAGTGCTCATCTTGCGCCAGCAGTTTCTCAATCCCGGTTCGTGGCTGCCTGGACCTTATCAATTGACGCTTAATTTTGAGCCTGTAGGTCAGGATAATTTGTTAGTCAAGCGAGGACAGAGTCGACTTGTTTCTAAATCGCGCCCTAATACTGGTGCGCAGGTTCAGCCCGTTCGTACCGTATTGCCTTACATCGTCGCGGACCCCGGGGAGCAACAGTTCTGGCGCGTGCTGAATTCCTCCACTCAGGCTTTTCTTGATTTGCAAGTTTTGTCGGACGATGTGCCGCAGAACCTGGAGTTGATTTCCATCGATGCCGTCCCGGTGACCAACGATCCCTATGTCACCGATATCCTTGTTCCTCCAGCTGGCCGCGCGGAATTTGTGATGACGGGGCCACCCGAGGGCGCGTCCAACCTTTTTGTCAACTTGGGGTACAACACCGGGCCGGTGGGGAACACGAACTTCGCTCAGGTCTTGGCCAGCATCCTGACTAGCTCGGATGCTAATACACATAAGTTACGCATTCCTGCGAAGCACCACATTCCGGCTGCGAAGGTTCCTCCGGCGAAGAAGCAGCGCTTTGCTAGTCTGGCCCAGATGAAGCCCACCGCCTCCAGAAATCTTTACTTCTCCGAGGCCACGATGGGCACGAACGGGCCCACCAACTACTTCCTAACCGTCCAGGGGCAAACGGCACACGTCTTCGATCCATCCTTGCCGCCTGCAATCGTCACGAATTCAGGTGCGGTAGAGGATTGGACGATCGAGAACCATACTCTCGAGGAACATGCCTTTCACATCCACCAGATCCATTTTCTGGTGATGGCCATCAACGGAGTCGCTCTCCAGACTCCCGTAATGCAGGACACTGTGAATATTCCTTA
>Ga0302179_10001945_pt1 | contig 12240 bp, 9 predicted proteins | sample I_Palsa_E3_1_FD_198788 | JGI IMG/M metagenome (GOLD analysis project Ga0302179, IMG submission 198788) | Peat permafrost microbial communities from Stordalen Mire near Abisko, Sweden - I_Palsa_E3_1 | ecosystem: Environmental > Terrestrial > Soil > Palsa > Peat permafrost | place: Sweden: Abisko...
GCAACACGGTCTGGGGGGGATCGTCCCCCCGAGGCAACACAGTTAGCTCGACCGGCTTACCTATCGTCCCGGCCAGCAGCGGCCAGGGGCCCCGTACCGGGTCGACCGGGCGCCCGTCCACCGCGGCCAGCTCGTCGCCGGCCCGGACCAGGACGCCGGGCGCCTCGAGCGGGGAACGGGCCCGGGGGTCGGACGACTCGCCAGGCAGCACCCGGTCCACCAGCCAGCGGCCGGAGCCGTCACGGGAGATGTCCGCGCCGAGCTGTCCGACCGCGGCCGGGGCCGGATCTGAGCCGGGCTCCCAACCCGCCTTCCGGATGTAGCAGTGCGACGTGCCGAGCTCGGCGACCATCTCCCACATCAGGTCGGTGAAATCGTCCGCGCCGCGGATGCGCTCAAGCAGCGGCCGGTAGGCGTCGAGCACCCCGTCCCAGTCCACCCCGGACATCTCCGGGTTCCAGAAGTTCCTGCGCATCGCCCGCCCGGCTTCGGCGAAGGCATGGCGCCACAGCGCGGCCGGATCGGCCTGGAATCTGGCCCGCGTCAGGTCCACGGTGACCGTTTCGGCCGAGTCGTGCTCGTCGGAGTGCTCGGACGGCATCACCCGCAGGTCCTCGCCGTCCTTGATCACCAGCCGGGTCCCGTCGCCGCTGACGTCAAACCAGTCCAGTTCGCCGGCCAGCTCGGCGACCTCGCGCATGACCAGGTCGAAGCGTTCCAGGACCGGCCGCGGAGCGTCGTCGCCGGCGTTCGCGGCGCCCTCGCCGAGAACGCCGGCCACCGGCTCGCGCAACCACGCCAGCCCGCCCTTGACGGCCCGCAGGCTGGCGTACCTGGCCTCGGCCACGGGCACGCCGACCACGCGGGTGGGGAGGCCTTCGGCGTCGACTGCGACCACGGTCCGTTCGGCAGAGTTGGACTTTTCTTTGTCCGCGTCGGACAGGTCCTGGTCCCATGGACGGCCAGCTGGCAGCGGCCCGAACGGGGACGGGGTTTGCGCGGCGAGCGGCACGAGGTACGGCCGGCTGGCGAGCGGGAACGACATGTCGAAGGTCTGAGCGTCGTACACCGGGTCAAAGCTGCGCCGCGAGATGAACGCGAGGTAGAGACCGTCGGACGTGAAGACCGGATCGGTGTCGGCGAACCGGCCGTCCGTGACGTCGATGACCCCGACGACCTCGCGGTCGGCCATCCCCGCGATGCGGATGCGGCGCAGCGGCTGCGGGCCGGGCTGGGACCAGACGAGCCAGGCCGAGTCCGGTGACCAGCTCAACCCTTCGATGGGCCCGTCGTCAGCCACGGCCAGCTCGCTGACCTGACCGGATGCGACATCGACAACCCGCAGGGCGCCGTCGTGAGCCGCCGCCGCGACCATAGCCCCGTCCGGGGAAGCAGCCAGCTCACTCACGTAACCGATGCGGCCGTCGGCCAGCGTCGAGGTCCTGCCCTGGCCGGCCACGGCTCCGACTTCTAGCGCGTCGGCGCCAGATGCGTCGGTGACCCACACCGCCCGGCCGGTCTCGCCGAGCACCCGCGGCAGCCGGGCCCGGGCGTCCGGGCCGAGGCACAGCGCGCGGGCCGGGCCGTCCCGGTGCGTGAGCCAGTGCACGGTGCCGCGCACCTCGATCACGCTGGCCTGTCCGGTCTGGTCACAGTTCAGGCTGCCCAGATGGTCCTCGGCCGTGATGAGCTTCGGCATCCGGGCGGCGGCCGGGGAACCGACCGTCAGCTCGAGCCGGCGCGGCGCGGGAGCGTCGGGGCCGTCGAGGATCCAGATCTCGCCGGCCACGTGGTAGACGATGCGCTGCCCGTCGGTGGACGGGTTCCTGGCGTACATGCCGTCGTGATCGGTGTGGCGGCTGATGTCGGTGCCGTCCAGCGCGCAGGAATAGATGTTGCCGGTGCCCTCGTGGTCGGACAGGAAGAACAGCCGCCCGCCGATCAGCATCGGGCTGGCGAGCTGGCCGTTGGAGTCGGCCAGGATCCTGGTGAACAGGGGGTCCTGCTCGCTGGCGGTCCACAGCTTGCCTCTGGTACCGCCGCGGTAGCGCTTCCAGTACGCGGGGTCGGTGTTCATCCGCCCGGTGAGCAGGGCGGTCGCCGCGTCGGCCATGGCGAGATCGGCGACCGGGCCGAACGGCAGCCTGCGCGGCGGCGCGCCTTCGAGCGGGACCGCGTACGCCCAGCTCAGGTAGGTCTCCGGCTGACCGATGGCGCTGACCGCGAGCACCTCGCCGGCCTGGGTCCAGCCGGTCACCCGGGTCTTGTCATCGCCCCAGTAGGTGAGCCTGCTCGCGGTGCCGCCTTCGGGGTCGGCCACGTAGACCTCGGGACTGCCGTCTCGCGAGCTGGTCCAGGCGACGGCGGACCCGTCGCGGGAGAATCGCGGGTAGCTCACCTGAGCACTGTCAGCGGATAGCTTCCAGGCCCTGCCGCCGTCGGCGGGGGCGAGCCAGACGTCGTCTTCGGCTATAAAAACGAGTAGATCACCGTGAATGTGCGGGTAGCGCAAATATCCAGATGAAGTCACGCCGTTCATCCTATGGTCTAGAGCCAGCCCCGCTCTGAGGCGATTCGCAGCGCCTCGGCGCGGTTGCGGGCCCCGGTCTTGCCGATGCAGGCGGACAGGTAATTCCGCACCGTTCCCTCGGACAGATAGAGCTGGGCGGCTATCTCCGCGATTGTCCGGCCATCTGCGGACGCCTCGAGCACGTCGCGTTCGCGCGGTGTGAGCGGGTTGAGGCCGTCGGCGAGCGCCGCCGCGGCCAGGTCCGGGTCGATGACCTTCGCCCCGGCCAGGACGCGGCGGATGGTCTGGGTGAGCTTGTCGGCGGGAGAATCCTTGACCAGGAACGCGGACACGCCGGATTCCATCGCGCGGCGCAGGAAGCCCGGCCGGCCGAAGGTCGTCAGGATCACGATCTTGATGTCCGGGAAGCTCCTCTTCAGTACGGCCGCGGCGGCCAGGCCATCCATCCCCGGCATCTCGATATCCAGCACCGCCACATCCGGATGGGTGGCCTTCGCCGCCGCCATCACCTCATCACCCCGGCCGACCTGAGCAACCACCTCGATGTCGCCCTCGAACGACAGCAGCGCGGCCAGCGCCTGCCTGATCATCACCTGATCCTCGGCGAGCAGCAGCCGGACCGGATGCTCCGGATCCGGGGCGCGCCGATCAGGGATCATCGCTGGCCGCTAGGGCCGGTGGCGGCCGTCGAGGGAGCCATGGCATCGTGGGATCCTGGGTTCAGGGTCGCGGTGAGGCGGAAGCCGCTGCTGCCGCCGCCGGAATGGCCGGGGTTGGCGGGGCCGAGCGACAGGCGGCCGCCGACCGCGGACAGCCGTTCGGACATGCCGCGGAGGCCGCTTCCCCGGGCGGTCTGGCCAGCTTGCTGGCCGCCCGGTTCCTGGCCGTACGAGCCGTCCGGGCCGTCAGGGCCGTCAGGGCCGTCAGGGCCGTCAGGGCCGTCCTGGCACTGGGTGTCGTGATCGATGAAGCCGCGGCCGTCGTCGGTGACTTCGAGGGACAGCTCCGGTCCGTGTTCGAAGAGGCGTATCCGGCAGCTCCCGGCGGCGGCGTGACGGATCACGTTGGTGACAGCCTCGCGCAGGCACCAGGCCAGCACGGCTTCGGCATCGGGATCGAAGGTGCCCGACCGCAGCGTCAGCTCGGGGTCGTCGTCCAGCCGGACGCCGGCCGCCTCGAGCGCGTTCCGCGCCGTGATCACCTCGATGGCGAGCGTGGGCCTGCGGTAGCCGCTGACCGCCTCCCTGATGTCGTGCAGCGTCTGCCGGCTGACCCGGGCGATGTCGCCGAGTTCGGTGAGCACCGCGTCGCGTTCGGCGGATACGGGCAGCCTGGTCAGCCGCTTCGCCGCCAGGTCGGACTTCAGCGTGATCATCGACAGCGACTGGCCGGTCAGGTCGTGCATGTCCCGGGCCAGCCGCAGCCGTTCGGTGTTCGCCGCCAGCTTCGCGACCGTCCCGCGCGCCCGGGCCAGCTCGTGCATCAGCACGATCTGCATCCGGAACCCGATCATGGCCAGGCCGACCAGCACGACCGGGAGCAGCACGGCCAGGAAGTTAGAGGTGCCGAGATGGGACAGCCAGCCGAAGAACGCGTAGCAGAGGCCGACGAACAGGACCCCGAGCAGGGCGAGGCGGCGTGGGGCCGTGGCCGCGAGGATCATGCCGGCCGCGGCGGACACGTAGATCCACAGCGGCGTCCAGTTCTGGCCGTACACGACGCACGCCAGCGCCGCCAGCAGGACAAGGGCGGCGAGCCCGCCGCGGGCCAGTCGCGGCCACTTGTCCACGTTGATGATAAGAGGCGCGTAGATGACGCAGAAGGCGGCCGTGATCGCCAGGCCGCCCGCGGTCCACAGCACCCCGTGGTGGTGGCCGAACAGCTCCGAGACCGGCTGGACCAGGTAGACGAGCCAGATGCTGGAAAACAGCCAGCGCATCGGGCTGCCCGTTCCCGGCACCTGGCGCATGGTGAGGCCGTTCATGATCGGGGCTGGCCTGGGCCACTCGGTGCCGAGCGCGACGTCCAGCCTGCGGGTCTCACTCGCCGGATGCAGGCCGGGCTCGCTGGCGTGACCCGTATCGCCGGACCTTATCGCCATCGCGCCTTCACCTCTCCTATCATGCTGCCACGTTTCACCGCCCGCGCTACCGGGGCGTACCAGTACTGGTACGCCCCGGTTTCCCGGCAAGGCCCCCGATGCGCTCGCCGGGTCCCCCGGCTTTCACCGTCCCGCCGGTTCTAGGGTTCAGACCGTTTCGGCGGTGGAGCGGACGGCGAAGGTGGCCAGCACGGCGAAGATCGCGAACCAAGCTACGACGCCGATCACGTTGACCAGCGCCACGCTTCCCTGGCCGATTACGTCCGTGCTGATCTTGACGATCTGGTAGGTGGGCGTGAATTCGGCGAACTTCTGCAGGGCACCGCTGAGCGGGAACCACAGGCCGCCGAAGATCGAGAAGAAGAAGAACACGACGATGGTGACCGGCTGCACCGAATCCGGATTGAGCTTGTAGCCGAGAGCCACCGCCAGCGCCGCGAAGATCAGCGTGCCGATCCAGATGGCGACCGCGCACACGACCCACTTCCAGATCGGCATCTGGACGTGAGCGTAGAAGCGGCCGAGGAGGAACACGATCAGGATCGACGGCACCGTGGTCACCATCGAGGTCAGGACTTTGGCCACCACGTAGGCATTAGCCGGAAGGGGCGTGAGCCGCAGCTGCCTGATCCACCCGTCCTTGCGTTCCTGCGAGATACGGATCGTGTTGTTGTTGAACGCTCCGCTGAAGGCGCCGAACGAGGCCATGCCCACCATGTAGAAAGCCGCGAACGAGACGCCGTATCCGGTCGTCTTCGACTTCCCGAAGATCAGGTAGAACATCACAGGCAGGGCGACCGTGAAGATCATGTACCGCTTGTTCCGCCGGAGCCTCGATATTTCGGCCTTCGTCAGCGCCAGTGTGCCGCCCATCTCAGTTCGTCTCCCCTGCGTGTGCATTTCCGTTGGTCGCGTCGTCTTCGGCGGTAATGGCGATAAAGGCCTGCTCGAGGCCCAGGCTTCCAACCTCGATCTCGCGCGGCCGGTAGCCGGCGTTCAGCACCGCGTAGAGCGTGGCGTCGGAGTCGCTGGACTGGATCTGCACCAGGTCGTGCCTGACCTCGAGGTTCACCAGCCCGGGCAGGCTGAGCAGGAACTGCTCGTCCACCCGGTCCAGCTTGAAAGAAAGCCGTTTGGCTCCGGCCCGCTGCTTGATCTCGGCCGGCGTGCCGTCCGCGAGCAGCCTGCCCCGGTTGATGACCAGGATCCGGTCCGCGGCCTGGTCGGCCTCTTCCAGGTAGTGGGTGGCGAACAGGAGCGTGCGCCCCTCGGCCACTTCTTCCTTCATGCTTGACCAGAACAGCCGGCGGGTCTCCACGTCCATCGCCGTGGTCGGCTCGTCGAGCACGATCAGCTCGGACTGGCCGCAAATCGCTAGTGCGAACCGGACCCGCTGCGTCTGACCGCCGGACAGCCGGTCCACCCGCTGGTCGGCGAACTGGGCGATGCCCGCCCGCGTGAGCGTGGTCTCCACTGGCTCCGGCTTCGGGTGCAGCTTCGTGATAAGCGTCACCAGCTCGCGCACCGTCACCTCGGGCATCAGCCCGCCGGACTGCAGCATGGCACCCACCCGGCCGGACTTCACCGCGTGGTACGGGTCAGAGCCGAACATCTCGATCCGCCCGCTGGTGGGCTTGCGCAGCGCGAGCAGCATGTCAAGCGAGGTCGACTTGCCCGCTCCGTTCGGGCCGAGCAGCGCGACGGTCTCGCCGTGCCGCAAATCGAGGGTAAGGCCGTCAACCGCGTGCAGGTTTCCGTAGTGCTTGGATACGTTCTCGAAGGAGACCACAGGCGCGCCGCCCCGGCTCGCGCCATAACTGGCCGCAGAGCTGAGGGCTGTAGCGTAGCCCGCCTGGTACTGACCCATCTCTATCCCCTGTCTGAAGGTTTCGCGGGGCTGTTTGGGGGGTGGTTTCTCCGGCCCCGAACCGCCCGTACGCCCATACCACCAGTGGGCGGCCCGGAGCAGTAGTGCCGTCCATCCGGAACCTGGCATGACATGCGTCATCCCCGGCCCGGTGACACGGCCGGTCGATGCTCTACGTGAGCTGGCGGTTAACGTGCGGAGTCAGCGGCCGACGGCGTAGCCCTGCATGCCGCGAGGATTGGCCGCGGCGTACAGCACCCCGTTGCGGCGGGCGACGGCGCTGACCCGGCCGAGCGACCAGGCGGGACGGACGTTGACCAGGTGACCACGGCGGCGCAGGTCCTCGATCACGGCGGGGCTGACCCGTGACTCCACGTCAAGCACGCGCGGCTGCGCCTGGCGCGGGTAGAACGACGAGGGCATGTGCGCCGAGTGGAACGACGGGAAGTCGATTGCCTGCTGCAGGTTCATCCCGAAGTGCAGGTGGTTGAGGAAGAACAGCAGTGACCACTGGTCCTGCTGGTCACCGCCGGGCGTGCCGAACGCCAGGTACGGTTCACGGTCCCGCAGCGCGAGGCTCGGCGTGAGCGTGGTCCGGGGCCGTTTGCCCGGCGCGAGCGTAGCGGGTAGCCCGGGCGTCAGCGTGAACATCTGCGCCCGCGTGCCGAGACAGAAGCCGAGCCCGGGGATGACCGGCGAAGACTGCAGCCAGCCACCGCTCGGAGTGGCCGACACCATGTTGCCGAACCGGTCAGCCACGTCGAGGTGGCAGGTGTCGCCGGGCCCTCCGCTGGTGCGCATCGTCGGCTCACCCGTACCCGGGTCCAGTCGCGGCGCGGGCGGCTCGACGTCCAGGCTCGGAGCCACGCTGGCGTCGTCGTATCCGGCCGTTCTGCAGATCACGAAATCCGGCATCCGCGGTGGCCTGCCGTCCGGGGCGCCGGGAACCAGGCTGGCCGACGCTTCAGCCCCGACCAGCTGACGCCTGGCGTCGGCGTAGTCGGCGGAAAGCAGCGCCTTGACCGGCACGTCGGTGAAGTCAGGGTCGCCGTACCACGCCTCCCGGTCGGCGAACGCGAGCTTGGCGCACTCGGTCACGGTGTGCATGAAGTCCACGCTGCCCGGACCCATGGCTTTGAGATCGAAGCCGTCCAGGAGGGCGAGCTGCTGCAGGAATACGGGCCCCTGTCCCCACGGCCTGGTCTTGCACACGGTCAGGCCGCCGATGTCATAGGTCAGCGGTTCCTCGAGCCGCGGGTGCCAGCCCGCCAGGTCGGAGTAGGAAAGCAGCCCCTGGTGCGGCTGGCCGGTGACATCCATGACGTCAGCGGAGGCGACGTAGGCGGCGATCATCTCGGCGACGAAGCCTTCGTAGTAGACCCGCCTGGCCGCCTCGATCTGCTGGTCGCGATCCGTGCTCGCCGCCTCCGCCTCGTCGAGGATGCGCTGGTAGGTAGCGGCCAGCGTGGGGTTAGCGAAGAGCGAGCCCGGCACGGGCACCTGGCCGCCCGGCAGGTAGACCTCGGCCGAACTCGGCCAGTGGTCGCGGAACAACTCAGCCACGCTGGCGATGCCCCAGCTGATCGCGGGAAGCAGCGGGTAACCGCGGGACGCGTACCCGATCGCGTACCCCATCACGTCGCGGAGCCGGAGCGTGCCGTACTCCCTCAGCAGCAGCATCCAGGCCCCGAACGCTCCCGGCACGCAGGCGGCGAGGAGCCCGCTGCCGGGCACGAGATCGAGCCCGAGGTCGGCGAAGGCCTCCGGCGTGGCCGCGGCCGGCGCGGTCCCCTGCCCGCAGAGCACGAAGGTCTCGCCGCGGCCGGCGTGATGCGCGATGACCGGGACCTCACCGCCGAGGCCGTTCAGGTGCGGTTCGGTGACCTGAAGCACGAGCGCGGCGGCGACGGCCGCGTCGAACGCGTTACCGCCGTGCTCGAGCACCGCCATCCCGGCGGCCGAGGCGAGCCAGTGCGTCGAGGCCACCATGCCGAAGGTGCCGATGAGTTCCGGCCTGGTCGTGAACTCGGGAATATCGCCCATGACCCGATCCTCTCATCAAGGCCTGGCGGCCCGCCTGTGTGTCGGCTGGCACACGCCCTGGGTCAGGTAACGTCGGCCTCATGGACCTTTCCCGGCGAGTGCGCGCCGTTTGCGACCTCGATGTGGCCGAGATGCGCGAATACAGCGGCCGGCACGAGTACGACGGCAAGCCGCAAGACCTGTCTGGCGCCGGCGTCCGGGCCGGGCTCGCCCGGCTGGCGCAGGCGCGGGCGACTGGCGAGCGGGCCCCGGACGCGCACGACGAGGCACAGCTGACGGCGGCGGAGGACCAGAAACGGGTCATCTACGCCACTCTCGAGCTGCACCGCCGAAATCCGCTCCTGCACCTCGGCGAACTTGACCTAGCTTGCTACGACAGGGACTATGCTCCGCGGGCCGAAAGGGACGTCGCGCGGGCTGAGCATCTCGCCGCCTGGCCCCGAGTCGCCGACACGGCCGTGGAGTCGCTCGACCAGGTAAGCGCTCCTGTCGCGCAGGCGCTGGTGAAAGCCGTACGCGGGCTCGGCGCGGGGCTGCGCGCCGGAGCAGTAGGTACCGGTTCAGGCGAGCAGGCCCGGGAGGCCGCGGCGGCCGCGCTGGCGCGCCTGGTCGCGCATCTGGAGCAGGCAGCGGCGGACGGCGATCCCGACCCCGCGCTGGGCGGCCCCGCACTCACCGCGCTGATGAGCAGCGCGGAGGCCCTGCCGGTCGACCTGGGCAGGCTGGCTGAGCAGGCGGACGCGGAACGGGACCGGCTGCACGCCCTGCTGGCCGATGGGTGCGCCCGCCTTGAACCTGGCCAGCCCGCACTCGACGTGGCCCGCGAGCTGGTCCGCGACCATCCGGACGGGGCCGGCGTGATCGACGCGGCCCGGCTCTGGACCGAGCGGGCCATCGAGTTCACCCGCTCTCGCGACCTGGTCCCCTATAACGACGGTATCTGCCTGGTCGGCCCGGCACCCGAGTCGCGGCGGTGGGCGATGGCCATGTTGTCCTGGGCCGCGCCCGGCGAGCCGGAAGGCCCCTCGTGGTTTCACATCACGCCGCCGGACGAGTCCTGGCCCGAGCGCGCGCAAGAAGAGTGGCTGGAGGTATTCAGCGCTACGACGCTGCCGGGTATCGCCGTGCACGAGGTGGCGCCTGGACACTTCTCCCACGGCCGCGCGATACGGCGGCTGACGTCCGAGGTCCGGTGCAACCTGCATTCCAGCGCGTTCGTCGAGGGCTGGGCGCACTACGGCGAGGAACTGTGCGTGGAGGAAGGGTTCGGCGCCGACGACCCCAGGATCGCGATCGGGATCTGGCTGGAGGCGCTGGTCCGGGTGACCAGGCTGGCGTGCGCCATCGGCGTGCACACCGCCGGGATGTCGGTCCAGGACGCGGCGCGCCGATTCGAGGCGGATACCCACCTGTCCGGTACGGCCGCGCTATCCGAGGCCAGGCGCGCCACCTTCGACCCGACCTATGGCCGGTACACCTGGGGCAAGCTCGAGCTGCTCAAGCTCCGCGAGCGGGCCAGGAAGGACTGGGGTGCCGGTTTTTCGCTGCAGCGTTTCCACCGGGCCCTGCTGGACCTTGGCTCCCCCGCGCTAGGGCTCCTCGGCACCGCGGTCGATCGCGGCTGACGATAGCCTGTCACCATGCGCAGACTGAGGTCAGTTCTAGGCGTGGCGTGCGCTGTCTTGCTGGCGGCTCTCGTGGTAACGGGCTGTGCGTCGGCCGACGCGTCCTCATCTGTCGGCATTGCCAGCGCGTACGTGCCGCAGCCGACGACGCCTGGGACCACGGTCGCGTACCTGGACATCCGCAACAACGGCAAGTCGGACCGGCTGATCTCCGCGCAGACCAGCGTGGGCGGCAAGATACAGCTGCGGGCGCCGGTCGCGCGGCACGGGAGCATCTTGACCATGCGCACCGTGCCGTACATAGTTCTCCCGGCCGATTCGATGACCAACTTCAACCCGGACACCTACCACCTGCTGATCACGGGGGCCGGCCCGATGCACGACGGCAAGGACATCATGCTGAGCCTCACCTTCGCCAACGCAGGCACGGTCACGGTCATCGCGCTGGTCACCAACCCCGAGAACGGTGGCAGCAGCTACTTCTTGAACTAGCGGAGGCTATGGGTCTGCGCCGCCCCGGGCCGGTCAGCTGATGACAGACCTCGCGGTGCCTGTCCTGCGGATCAGTGGCATCTTGGCCCGGGTGTCGTCATCGCATGGCGTGTACACCACGATGCGCGCTTCCGGCATGTCCGGGACGTTGAGTTCGCTGATGGCAAGGCTGAGGGGCCCGGCCTCGCGATGCAGGTAGGTGAGCACGCGCGGCTCGGGGTCGGCCACCTCGTGCCGCGCCCACAGCTCGGCGAACTCACGGCTGAGGCCGGCCAGCCTGCGGATGTCCTCCTCCCAGTCCTGATCGCCAATGTGCCTGCCGTAGCCGGAGCGCAGCCGCGCCACCAGATAGCGGACCTGCTGGGTGTACTCGGGGAACCTGTCGCGGGCCGACGGCTCGGTGATGCAGCACCACAAGGTGTTCTTGTGGACGCAGGGCATCGAATGCCAGTCCCAGAACAGTTCCTCATGCGCATCGTTTGACATCAGGATGTCGAACCGGCTGTTGATCAGGGTCGCCGGGAGCGGTTCGAGCGAGTGCACGATCTCGCGGATGGTGTCGGGCACGGTCGTGAGCACGCACTCGGTCCGAACGGGCGTGGCCTCAGTCAGCCGGTACAAGTGCTCCCGTTCGACCCGGTCGAGCCGGAGGGTGCGGGCCACCGCGTCCAGTACCTGCGTGCTGGCATTGATCTGGCGGCCCTGCTCAAGCCAGGTGTACCAGGTGACACCCACGCCGGCCAGGAGCGCGACCTCTTCGCGGCGCAGCCCGGGCGTGCGCCGCCGCGAACCCCGTGGCATGCCGAAGTCACCTGGGCTGAGCCGGGCGCGGCGCGCCTTCAGGAACTCACCAAGCTCCGCCCGCCGCTGTTCGCCTGCCCGCCGCGACGACCCGTGCTTTGTTTCGTACGTGACCAAGGCCTTTTTCCCATCACCCAATTGTCCCAACCCAAATCTAACGGTACCCACTGACATTCCGGGAGTTCGGCGGACTGGGTGCGCGACACATTCGTTGGGGTCCCGCATCTTGGCAGGTTATGATGGCAGTCTGGTTGCGTTAATAACAACCAGATGAGGGGTGCCCATGACCGAGCCGCCGCTTCCGGAGATGGAGGCCGAGCGAGACCGCCTGTATGCGCAGCTCAGCAGGGCTGGGGACTTCCGGCGCGGGTCAGTGAGCGAGAACTACCGCAAGTGCGGCAAGCCGAACTGCGCCTGCGCCGCGGCAGGTCATCCCGGGCACGGGCCGCGGTTCTTGTGGACCAGGTCGGCAGGGAGCCGCAGGACCGTCGGCCGGCAGCTGGCGGCGGCGGAGGTGGAGAAGGTGCGCCGCGAGATCGCCCGGTACGCAGAGTTCACGGCGGCTGTCGAGCAGATCGTCGAGATGAACGAGCGGATCTGCGAGGCCCGGCCGGCGGCCCGGACGCAGGTGCCTCCGGTGCCGGAGGGCGAAAAAGACATCCGATGCGGTTAAGTTGTCAAGGAGCTGGTGAAAGTTCTTGTGTCAGGCTGCGGTCTTGGCGGTGGCCTGGTTGGGGAATGCGGTGGTCTCGTCGTAGTGCTGGCCGGTGGCGAGGCAGTG
>Ga0302179_10001948_pt1 | contig 12232 bp, 12 predicted proteins | sample I_Palsa_E3_1_FD_198788 | JGI IMG/M metagenome (GOLD analysis project Ga0302179, IMG submission 198788) | Peat permafrost microbial communities from Stordalen Mire near Abisko, Sweden - I_Palsa_E3_1 | ecosystem: Environmental > Terrestrial > Soil > Palsa > Peat permafrost | place: Sweden...
TGAAACAAACGGAAATTGCGGTGCGCGTCATGACGCGTAAGCTGAACGACCTTAAACACCGCGTAACTCACGACGAACAGTCGAGCGTGCAAAATACCATCGACCGGCTGCAACGAGTGCGCGACGATCTGCTCGGCGCCATGTTCCACCACGGTGACAAATGACAATGCGAGCGCTTCGCTACTGCGTACATATGGGGCTGCTGATCGTGGGCTTGCTAATTATGGGTGTCGCGGCGTACGGGCAGCGTCACAGCGACCCGCTCACGCAGCCTGAAATCGACCAGATTCGCGATGTCAGTTGGGAACCGCGGCAGCGGCTTGCGCTCTATGTATCGTTCGCCCGGGCTCGACTGGTAAAGCTGGAGCAGATGAGAAGCGACCCTAAAACCAAGAACCGGGGCCAGCAAACGCATGACATGCTGGACGGTTTTTTATTGCTGTATGACGAACTGAACGACAATCTCGATACCTATGTCGATCGTCACGACGACATCCGCAAGCCGTTAAAGCTGGTGATTGATGCCGACACCGAATTTCAGGCCAAGCTGCTGGCACTGAAATCTGCGGCGAACATACTACCGGCCGAAGCGAATCAGTACGAATTTGTCCTCACCAATGCGCTCGATACACTGGATAGTTCGACGGAAGATCACAAGAAATTGCTGACCGAGCAGGAGGACGCGGCGAAGCACAAAAAGCTGAATGCCAATTCGAGCGCAAACAATGGGGGCAAGCCGGAGTAGGAGAGGCAGACTCTTTGTGTGCAACTTTTTGCGTGTTTCGTCGTGCTAATCTAACCTCACTGTGCGTGGCGGCCTACTGGAAATCTTTGAAGAAAGTTACCGGGAAATCCGCCCCGATGCTGCCCTGCCTCCGCTGAAAATCGAATTCTTCGCCTTCGCCAACGTGAACAACACGGTTCGCCTGCGCGACGGCGAGTTGCGGGTCCGGCTCTCCGATTTGCTGGAGGGTTCGCCCGACAGTATCCTGCGGGCAATCGCCCATATTCTATTGGCGAAGATCTACCGCAAGCCCATCGATCGCGGGCATGCGGCTCGCTATCGCAAATATGTGGGGAGCCATGAAATCGTGCAGAAGGCGCACCTGGTGCGGCAAATGCGAGGGCGCAAGAATCTGCGTTCGCCGCGCGGACGATTCTACGACCTCGACTCCATCTTTGAGGATTTAAACTCTCGCTTTTTTCACGGACTACTGGCACGGCCGCGCATGAGTTGGAGCCCGACTGGAACCCGGCGCATTCTCGGCCACTATGATCCGGCGCACAACGCGATCATTGTCAGCCGTGTTTTCGACCACTTTGCCGTGCCCCACTTCGCGGTGGAATACATCGTTTACCACGAAATGCTGCATTTGAAGCACCCGGTCAAACTTCGTGGCAGCCGGCGCTGCGTCCACTCCGCTGAATTTCATGCGGAAGAAAAGCTGTTTCCACAGTTCGCCGAGGCCAATGCTTTTTTGAAGCGACTGTGATAGAGCGGGCCCCGGGGGATTGTAAAGACTTGTCGGAAAATTAGAGTCCAGACCCGCGTCTTACTGCCGTTTTGGTCATTTCTCGTTGACAGATATTTTTGGTCATTTCTCGTTGACAGATATAATGTCGCCGCGTAATGTTACGGTTAATTAAACACCCTTGCACAACCAAATCGAGCCTCGATCAAACTTACAACAGGAGCCCGCGCGCACGCCGGACCGAAATGCGTTGCCGAAGCCTGTGCAGCCTCCTGTGATTGTCCTCGGCATGCACAGGTCGGGCACCAGTGTCGTCACTCGCATGTTGGAGGCGCTCGGCCTGTTCGTCGGGCGGCATAAAGACCCTAATAGCGAGTCCATGTTCTTCAAACGAGTTAATGATTGGCTCTTACTCCAGTGCGGCGGAGCCTGGGACAATCCTGCCCCTGTTCGTTTCCTCTTGAATAATCCAAGCTTGCGAGCGAAGACCACCCACTATATCGCCCACTCCCTGATTGAGTCGCCGCGGATTATTTCATTTCTGGGTCCGGCCAAGTATTTGCGTTACCGGTCCATTTACAAGCTGAATAAGCCGTGGGGATGGAAAGACCCGCGCAGCACCTTCACCTTGCCCATTTGGCTCGATCTGTTTCCCGGTGCAAAGGTCATCTACATGTACCGCCGGGGCGAAGAGGTTGCGGCCAGCCTGCAACGCCGAGGGCGCACGCTGAACGGACGCCAAAGACTTTACGAAAAACTGAGCGCTCTCCAATGGATCATACCCAAGACCGGGGCTTTCATAGGCAGCCCCCGGTGCGAGGCACTGGCAGAGGGAGTGGCTTTGTGGCAGGAGTATGTGCAGCAAGCGGCCACCATCCTGCCTCCACTGGGGGACAGCGTGCTCCGGTTGAACTTCGAAAACATATTGTCCCACCCTTTTCAGAGTGCTGTTTCTCTCGCGGACTTTTGTGGGCTGCAGGTGCCCGAGGCGCGCCTTGTCAGTGTCGCTCGCATGATCAAGACTCCACACGCTTTGAGCTTGCAACAGGCCGAGATGATCCCGGCCTCCGGCGAAATTTCACCGTCAACTCCAGAGTGCTCTGACTTGTAATCTCGACTCTGCCTTACGACGCCACCCAGGGCTTCGACCTGGATTTGTCTCCTCCGCGGAGCCTAGAGCGGACGCCCGTTCAATTGACGCCTCAGAACCACCAAGCATATTCTGAATGTTGGGCTTTGAGATGATTCGGAAAACTTCTTTTCTAACCGTTTTTCCCGGGGAAATCCGCTGATGCTGCAGGCTTTTATCATCACGCTGCGCGAAGGTGTGGAGGCGGCGCTCATCGTGGGCATCACGCTGGCCTACCTGCGCAAAATCGGGCGCAACGATCTAAGCAAGACGGTCTATGCCGCACTGGCGGCAGCTTTTGTGGGCAGCATTGCCATCGCTGTGGTCATCTCGCGCACGAACCTCAACGAAGACATCTTCGAAGGCTGGGTCATGCTGGCTGCGGCAGTTTTTGTCATCACCATGATCGTTTTTATGATGAGGACGGGGCGCAAACTCAAGGGCGAGATTGAAGGCAAGGTGGGATCTCTGGTGGGCAAGAATGCGGCCTTCGGCTTATTCGCTTTCGTGTTTCTCATGGTGCTCCGTGAGGGCGCGGAGACCGTGCTGATCCTTTCGGGCGTGACGCTGAACTCGACTGAATTGATGAGCTTTCTTGGTACTCTAGCCGGTGTCATCGCCGCCATCGCCTTCGGCGTGATGTTTGTCAAGGGCAGCGTGCGTATTAACTTACAGAAATTCTTTCGCGTAACCACGGCCATCCTGTTTCTGGTCGCGGCACAGCTTGTCGTCTCCGGCCTGCATGAGCTTTCGGAAAACGGAGTGCTTCCCTCGTCCAAGCGCGAGATGGCGATTGTCGGCCCCATCGTCCGCAACGAGTTGTTTTTCGTGGTGACCATTGTTGCGCTCGCCGTTTTGATGATTCTGTTTGACGCGAAACGCCGCCAGCCCAGTCCTGAAGCCATTTCTCCCGCGGAGCGCCGCAAAGCGGTGTGGAGTGCGCGCCGCGAGCGGTTGTGGATCACGTCGGTGTACGTCTTTTCTTTTCTCTTCATTGCCATGGTTACGGCGGAATTTGTTTATGCCAAGAGCAAGAGCGAGTTGTCGCCTTCCGCCGAGGTGACTTTCGTCAACGGACGAGTCTCGATTCCTCTTTCCCAGATCTCCGACGGCGATTTGCACCGATTCCAGGCGAACGAAAATGGCACCGAGGTTCGCTTCTGGCTCTACCAAAAGCCGGACGGTAAAATCGCGACGGTCTTCGACGCTTGTCAGATTTGCGGTGCGTCCGGCTTCTACAAGACTGCCAATGGAGTGGTGTGCAAGAACTGCGCCGCTCCTATCAATCCGCAGTCCGTGGGCAGCGCCGGCGGCTGCAATCCGATTCCTCTGAAAGCGACGCAAACGGCAGACGCGGTCATCATCGAGGAGGCGGACGTGGCGGCCCACAGCCGCCAGTTCGAACAGCAATAGCGAATGTTCGCGCGCCTGGTCTACGAATCCTTCCGGCGGCAAAAGCGGCGCAAGTTGCTGGCATGCGCGGCGATCACGCTCGGCGTAACTGTCGCAACTGCGATGATTGCCGTGGCGACCGACATCGGCGACAAAATCGGCCGCGAGCTGCGCTCCATTGGCGCGAACCTGGTAGTCACGCCTCAGGATGACGCTCTGGATGTAGAAATCGGCGGCGTACATCTTCAACCGCCGGGCGACAGCCAATACCTGAATGAGATCGATCTGCCGAAAATTAAAGGCATTTTCTGGCACAACAACATTACCGGCTTTGCGCCGATGTTGCCTGTGAACGTAACGGTGATCGTCATCGCATCCGCGAATGGCTTCGCGAAAAAAGATGTGACCTTGCTAGGCACGTACTTTGCGAAACAGGTTTCTTTCGGCAAGGAGAATTTCGTCACCGGCGTGCGCAAGACCCACTCCTGGTGGAAGGTTTCCGGAGCGTGGCCGGCTGACGACTCTTCCGAGGTGCTGATCGGGGAGCGGCTGGCGCGAACTCTACCCTACAAGCCGGGCGATGAGATCACGCTCTCGGGACGTGTATCAACCGTGGCTGGAATTTTATCCACAGGCGGCGCCGAAGACGATGAGATTGTCGCGCCTTTGGCTTTGGCACAATCGATTCTTGGCAAGCCCGGTGCGGTGCGGCGCATCTATGTGAGCGCCATCACCAAGCCCGAAGACGCTTTGGCTCGCCGCGATCCAAAGAGCCTGTCTGGACCTATGTATGATCGCTGGTACTGCTCGCCTTATCCGCAATCGATCGCCTATCAATTGCAGGAAGCGATTCCCCATTCTCATGCAGAGCAGATTCGGCAAGTGGCGCAGAACGAGGGCGCGGTTCTAACCAAGGTCGAGGGGTTGTTTTTTCTTGTAACTTTGGCTGCCCTGTTAGCCTCGGCGCTGGCGGTTTCAGCGGCCATGGCCACCGCTATCTTCGAACGGCGCGGTGAAGTCGGGTTGATGAAGGCTCTGGGCGCGGGAAAGATGGCTGTGGCCTCTATCTTCTTTGCCGAGGCAACGCTGCTGGCGATGATTGGCGGCTTCGCCGGCTTTGCCGCAGGCTGCGTGCTGGCACGCCAGATAGGCCGCGCGATCTTCGACTCGCAGATTTCGGTGCAGCCGGTATTGTTGCCGCTCGTACTGGTGATCTCAATTTTGGTAACGGTGCTGGGCAGCGCGACCGCGATTCGCAGCGCCGTGAGCCTTGATCCCGTTTATGCCCTGCGAGGCGAACTGTGAGAGTGATCTCTGCTTCCGCGCAGAAGCTATCCGCTAGCCGCACGACCGGGCCACACAGTTCGATGTTTGTGCGTATGTTGGTGCGGGCTGCGGTATTGCGCCGTGGGCGCGCGGCCGCAGCCTTGTTTGCCATGATAGTGGCGGCCGCGGTGACTACAGCTGTGCTCGATCTTTATGCGGACGCGCAGGCAAAATTGCGCAATGAATTCCGCAACTACGGCGCAAATATCATCCTCGTCGGCAAAGATGGAGATGCCCTTCCCGCCGAAGCTCTTGCGCAAGTCGAATCGCGACTCAACGGGCGCGGGATCGCTGCGCCTTTCGCTTTGGTTGTTGCCAGCACGAGCGATGGCAAGCCCGTAGTTGTTGTGGGCACGGATTTCGGCCGCGTGCGTCAACTGGATCGCTGGTGGTCGGTCACGAATTGGCCGTCCGAGCCGCATCAAGCATTGATGGGCGTTCGCGCGGCAACCGCCATCTCTCCGCAGATGCGGCCCTTTAGTCTCACATTCGCGGGAAAGAAGCTGGAACTGGCGGCGACGGGAACGGTGCGAACCGGTGCTGCCGAGGACAACCGGGTCTATATTTCTCTTCCGGATTTCGTCGCATGGACCGGCGTTCAGCCTTCTACAGTCGAAGTGGCGGCGAGTGGCACTCCGGAAGAGATCGAAGCTGCCATGCGCGATTTGTCACAGGCCGTGCCTTCCGCTGAAATCCGCCCGGTGCGGCAAATTATGGAGGGCGAAGCGCGGGTTCTCGGAAAGACCCGCGCAACTCTGTTTGCCGCGTCGGCGTTAATCGTTCTTACCGCTGCGCTGTGCGTGCTTTCCACGCTCATGGGATGGGTGTTTGACCGGCGCAAAGACTTCGCTATGATGAAGGCGCTGGGCGCATCGGGCCGGCTGTTGAACGGATTCTTCGCCGCCGAAGCGGCGTCTCTGGGAGCTGTGGGTGCTCTGATTGGATACGTGGTGGGCATCGGGCTGGCCGCGTGGATCGGGCGAGTGAACTTTCATGCTTCTATCGCGCCTCGTTTCAGCGTGCTGCCGGTGGTGATGGTTGCCAGCATCGTCGTGACGCTGTTGGCGGCGATTATTCCGATTTTGTTGCTGCGCCGCGTGCAGCCTGCGGTCATTCTGCGGGGAGAGTAAATGATTCAACTGAAGAATGTGACCAAGCTCTACCCGGCAAAGGCCGCCGACCGCGGATCTGGAGCCAAAGAGGTCAGCCGCATTCACGCGCTGGGTCACATCTCTCTACACGTAGCCAAGGGCGAATGGCTTTCCATCATGGGGCCGTCGGGATCGGGCAAGTCCACGCTGGTGAATCTGATCGGCTGCCTGGATCGTCCCACCGCCGGCGAGATTTGGCTTGACGGCCAGAATGTCGCGACCATTTCTCAGGCTGAATTGACGCGGGTACGCGCGGAAAAGATTGGCTTCATCTTTCAGCAATTTCATCTCATTCCGTTTCTCACCGCCATCGAGAACGTGATGCTGGCGCAGTACTTTCACAGCATGACCGACGAAAAGGAGGCTCTGGCCGCGCTCACGCGTGTCGGCCTCGCCGAGCGCGCGCGGCACTTGCCTTCGCAGCTTTCCGGTGGAGAGCAGCAGCGCGTCTGCATTGCCCGCGCTCTGATTAACGATCCCGGCATCATTTTGGCCGATGAGCCGACGGGTAATCTGGACGCGCAAAACGAAGAAATCGTTCTGCGGCTGCTGCGCGAATTTCATCACCAGGGGCGGACGATTGTCATGGTCACTCATGATCCGGTCGTTGCGCGCCTGGCCGACCGCCGCATCGAACTGCATCACGGCAAAGTCGCCGCGCAGGAAGTCTTTGCCATGGCCGACGAGGAACAACTCGATGAAGTCCTCGAAGAGCTTTGGGTGCTGGCCGAACACGGCGAGATTGCCGAAGTCGAGCGCATGCAGGTTCACGGCGCGCTGCCTGTGGATATCGCGATCGAAAAGATTATTGAGATGGGGTTGGTGGTCGCAACGCCACATCCGCCAATGTCGCACGGCCACAAACCGTTTGTGAATCCCTGTCACGATGCACTTAAACCGGTGTCAGCCTCAGTCGGAGATGGCACTATGATCGTCGAGTTAACCTCGCGCGGACGTGATCGGGCCGCGGGCATCATCCGGCGTCACCGGTTGGCAGAGCGGCTTTTCACCGACAGCCTCGCCATGGATAGCGAATCGGAAATCGAAGAGCAAGCCTGCAAGTTTGAGCACATCCTTTCGCCCGAGGCGACAGATAAAATCTGCACCTTCCTCGGCCATCCTCGAACCTGCCCGCACGGCGCCCCGATTCCGCCGGGACCGTGCTGTGGCAGAGGCGCGACAAGCGGTTTCGCCGTTCACTCGACTACTTCGACGCCTTAGATTTATGGCAGCGACCCGACGTGAGTTCCAACAACTCGCAAAAATGAGACTAAGAGATGCGCGTATTCTCATGCGGGAAGGAAACGCCGAGGCGGCATACTACCTGACCGGTTTTGCCGTTGAATGCGCGGTGAAGGCCTGCATCGCCAAGAATACTGCGCGCTATGATTTCCCTCCCGATCCGAATGCAATCAGAGACATTTACACTCACAAATTGGTTAAACTAATAGCGGCGGCAAAGTTGGACGCTGCTCTGGATGCCGAAAAGCGAAGGAACCTCTCGTTCAACAACAAATGGGACGTCGTTAAGGATTGGGACAACAACAGCAGGTATGCGGTCGGGGGATTGAATGCTTGGGATCTTTACCGCGCGGTTGCGGGCAGAAACGGAATAATGCAATGGCTACGGCAATATTGGTGAGCAGTGAGATTGAGGTCGGACGCCGAATTATTGCTGCCCTTACGCGAGCGAAGATACCGGTTAAGGTCTATCTGTGGGCATTCATACCAGAGGTGCAAGAGTGGCAGTTTATGATCGCCACGCCGCTCGTAGATGCCAAGGGTCCCTTGGGGGCGTATGCTGACGTGAACAAGGCACTTCAGAAGGAGGGCGTATTTGAGGACCTTCCGCTTGGTGGAATTTTTCTAAGGAGTCCTAACGACCCTGTGTTGAAATTGCTTGAAAAGGAGAGCAAGGCGGTCCCCCGAGACGCATCGCGGGTAGTCAATCAGCATATTTCGGGTAGCTTTGTAGCCGAAGCCTACGTCTACAGCGGATTCATTGACATTCAAGAATTTGCCAATACCCCAAAGGGGACTGGGAGCACCTATTACGCAATGTATGCGCCGTACTCTAGCCCCAACGTACCAACATGGGCCTTCAAGAACCTCGACGATTTGAGACTGTTCTTAGTTGCAAAACTTCACCTCAATGCGAACACCGTGGACTCATCGCTAAGAGAACTATCGTCGAGAAAAGGGGCGTCGATACCCAACGTTCAATTGCGGCCCCGTGACCTTAGACGACTGCCAGCCTAACGTGACCGCTCGGCGTCCCACCATCGGTGTGTTCGATTCCGGCTTCGGCGGCCTCACCGTCCTTAAAGCGTTACTTGAGATTTTGCCGGCAGCCGATTATCTCTACTTCGGCGACACGGCCAGGCTGCCCTACGGTTCGAAGTCAGCCGAGACTGTGGCTCGATATGCCGTCGACGCCGCGCGCTTCCTCGAAGATCAAGGCGCACAAATCCTGGTCATTGCCTGCAACACAGCCACGGCTTTGGCGTTGGAGCGAATCGTCTTAGCCTCGCATGTGCCGGTCATCGGTGTCGTCGAACCTGGAGCCGAGGCGACGGCTCAGGCCAGCGTTAACCGGAAAGCTGTCATCATCGGCACCGAAGCAACGGTTTCCAGCCATGCATACCACAAAGCGTTGGCGGCCCGGGGGTTGTCGGCGCATGAAAAAGCCTGCCCCCTGCTGGTGCCTTTGGTCGAAGAGGGATGGATCGACCACGATATAACCGAACAGGTCGCGCGCATCTATCTCGGCGAGGCTTTTTCCGAGGGCTTCGAAGACGCCGATGTTCTGCTCCTCGGATGCACCCACTACCCGCTGTTGCGGCCGCTGCTGCAACGAGCCGCGCCGGAGCATGTCAAGATCGTGGATTCGGCGGAATCCACGGCGCACATGGTCGCCGAGGCATTCGCGGATTACAAGCCCGAACCGCAGACCGAGTCATTAGCCGAACGCCGCGGCCTTCCCCGCTTCAAATTCTTTGCCACCGATTCGGTGGAGAAATTCCGCAAGCTCGGACCGCGCTTTCTCGGCCATGCGATTACCGATGTGCAGCATGTGGATTTAAAAGAATGAGATCGGTATTTTTTCTTTTGCCCGCAAGTATCGGATAGTCTTGCCAGCCCCTCTAGAAATACTGTGTCCGAGAGCCCGTCTTCGCGCTCCAACGAGAGAATATTCCGATCATGCATCCACTCGACAACGTCATCTGGCAGGCGCTTACCACGCGGCAAGCGGAGTTCGCACAATCGTTCGGAGCGGCCCGAAGATTCGTGCCAGCAGTCGGGCCATTGGCTGCATTCATCAAGCCCGATGACGAAGGCTACGAATCTCTTGCTGAACTCGCCGCCCCCAAAGGTACCATCGCAGTTTTCCTCGACTTGCCGTATGAGCCACGCCGGGGCTGGAGCGTTGTGGCGGGCGCGACTCTTCTGCAGATGCTCTGGCATGGCGGCAATCTTAGAGTTCAAGAAACGGCGCCCGTCCCGCAAATAGTTGAGTTAGGAACTCCAGACTCCGCGGAAATGATTGCGCTTGCCACTCTCACCAAGCCGGGACCATTCGCCGCGAGCACCCATGAACTTGGCGATTTCTTTGGCATCCGCCAGGCAGGCAAGCTCGTGGCAATGGCTGGCGAGCGCATGAAAGTACCGGGACACACCGAAGTCAGCGCCGTGTGCACGGATCCCGAGCACACCGGCCACGGTTACGCTGCCGCACTGATGACTCAGGTGATGAAAGGTATTCTGGATCGTGGAGAAATTCCGTTTCTACACTCGCGGGGGGATAACACGCGCGCCATCGAACTCTATAAGAGGCTGGGATTTCAGGAACGAAAATCGGGATACTTCGTGGTACTCCGGCGGGAATCAACCTCGCAGAGACTGTAGAACGGACCAACGAACTCAGTACAGGTGGAAATCCACTTCCAGTGCGATTTCCACCGCCACCGGATGCCCGTCCTTCTTGGCCGGATCGAAGCGCCATTTCTTTGCAGCTTCGATGGCTTTTTCGTCCAGTCCCATGCCCAGCGAATTTGCCACGCGAATATTGGTGGGCATCCCGTTGGCATCGACCACCAGCATGAGGGTGCAAGTCCCTTGGTATTTGGCCTTGCGTGCTTCCTCGGAGAACTCAGGATCGACTTGAACCACCACGCGGGGAGCACTCACGCCGCCGCCCACATGAAATATTCCGCCGCCCGTTCCACCGCCTCTACCGGGACCAAAACCAGGACCTTCACCAGAACCCACTCCACCCCCCGAACCTGATCCGATGCCGCTGCCAGAACCAGTCCCATTCGAGGGCAACACCGCATGGGACATTGGGTCACCCAGATTCGGCATGTTATTGGTCGCCAGCTTTACCTCGGGAGGAATTACGATCGTCGGCTCCACGGCCAGCTTGGGATTCAGATTCCGGACGACCACAACGGGAGGGGTTATCTGCGTCATGGAAAACTTGGGCAGCTTGCCCTTGGTGGCCTGTAGAACATCTTTGTCGCCGCCGCCGCCGCCGCCGCCGACTTGTGTCTTCGAGGGTTTCAACGTGGGCAGATCGTCGGGGTTCACCAGAGTAACGGTCGCCTTGGGTGTCGCGGCCGCAGCCACGACATGCCGCCCAAACAGATAAAAGACCACAAGGGCCGCCGCGATCAGAGCATACGTGCCCGTCGCCCCGAGGGCGCCTATCTTCCAATTGCTGTAGAAGCCCCAGATGTCCTTGACCGGCTCCGGCTTCGATTCCAGCTTCAGCGGTGGCAACTTCTTGGGAAAGAAGAATTCATCCAACTGCCGAAACAACGACTTCCACAGCGGTTCCTGAAAGGCATCGCTCGACAACAGCAAATGCAATTCCGGCTCGCTACCTGGGCCACTAAGACCGGGGACATTGGGGTTCGTCTGCATTGAATCCATGATTGCTTTTCTACACCGCAGCGGAAAGTGCCTTCCCGCTTACACAGATGATCAGGTGGGCGGCCAAGTTGCTTCCCTCGCCACCGGAAAACAGCCTAGGAACACATTCGCGTTTTTCAATGGGATAAACAACCCCGGCGAAAGCCCGCTTGCTTAAATTGTACCTCCATCGCCTCCAATCCAACAGCGTTTTTCCTCTAACCTAAAGACGGATCGAAGGGGGAAGGATACGCCAATTCTAAGAGTTCCCTGCTTCTGCGGCCCGCACTAGACTCCCATTCCCCACGATTTGCCACTCAGGTTGGCCATTAAGGATCACCGTTACTTGGAATGTTCACCAGGTACCGCTCCGGCCAGAATATCCTTTGCCGTCTTGGGCAGCTTATCGGCGCCAGCCGCCAGCAAACTCACCTGCCACATCTGACTCTCAGAAAGCTGCCGGTTGAACCCAGGCATCCCGGTCAGCCGTATCCCGTTAGCCACTTTCCAATAAGTCTCTCCCGGTTCGTCGTCAGTCACGCCCGTGCCTTCCATCAGCTTGGGAGGATGAGGATACATGCCTTTGGCAATGGCCGATTCCTGTTGCCCTGGCAGCCCGTGGCACACGGCACAATGCTCTCGATAAATCTGTGCCCCAGCCACCAGGTTGGCCTCATCGGCTACTATCGGCGTCTTCCGAGGCATCTCCCGGTCGACACGCGCGTTAAGCGCCTTGTGAGCCAGCATTTTTTCGAACGGCAGGGGCGCCGCCGTCGTCGCAACCGGAGCTTCTCCTGTTACAAAATAAAGATAGAACGCCAGCGGAACTAGAATTGCGCCGATGATCACAC
>Ga0302179_10001950_pt1 | contig 12226 bp, 12 predicted proteins | sample I_Palsa_E3_1_FD_198788 | JGI IMG/M metagenome (GOLD analysis project Ga0302179, IMG submission 198788) | Peat permafrost microbial communities from Stordalen Mire near Abisko, Sweden - I_Palsa_E3_1 | ecosystem: Environmental > Terrestrial > Soil > Palsa > Peat permafrost | place: Sweden...
GAACTGGGGATGCTGCCATCGGTCGTGTAGCGAATCGAGCTGCCTGGAGTCGTGCTGTTCAGCGTCACCGTTTGCGCGATGGTGTAGGTTCCACCTGCCACCCTGAAGGTCGGTGTCGCGACGGTTCCGGTGATGATGTAGGCCGCCGAACTGACCGCGCTGTTGTTCCAGCCGCTCATGGACGCGATCGCTGTGACGGTCATGCTGCTGCTCACCGCGATCGGGCCGCTGTATAACGTGCCCACGGTCGAACTGGGCGTGCTGCCATCGGTCGTGTAGCGAATCGAGCTGCCTGGAGTCGTGCTGCTCAGCGTCACCGTTTGCGCGGTGGTGTAGGTTCCTGAAATCCCACTGCGTCTTTCATCAGATTCCCTCCCAGCGCTTGTCCAGCCGTTGCCCCACCGCCGCCATCAGTTCCGGCGTACCGATCACGTACCAATAAGTGTCGGTAACGTGCCCGTGGCCGAGATAGGTGGAGAGGATCGATATGACTTCGTTAACAATGTCGAGCTTGATCAAAGAAGCCTCTTGTTCCCAACCTGCCAGCTTGAGCCGCGCGGGGCTTGCCTTAGCTCAGTGGCAGTTCTCGTATTCTATCTCTGAAGAACTCGGTGATGTCCGCCGCCGCAACGGGTTGTTTCAAAAAGTCGATGTCATAGTCTTGAACATCATCCAGCGTGCAGTTGTAGGCGATGGACACGGCTGTGATCGTGGCGTCCTGGTCGGACATCGATCTTCTGGCATCGCCCGATTTGGTACATCACAAACCGATGGCATAGGACCACTTAGCCAAGAAGTTTCTCAAGTACTCCGTTGACGAAACACACGTATAGAGCCGATAATGTTTTCACCGGCCTTCGCCGGCGGCCCATCTGTCCTGGCGCAAGCCTGATTCTTGGTTCTGCCTGGCGAAGGCTGGCCAAGCCGATCAGGCGGAAACATTCCTGAGATGATCAGGCCTATCATTAATCCACTAGTTTGTTTCGGATCGCATAGCGTATGAGATCGGCGGTGGTTTTCATTCTCATTTTTTTTAGCATCCGCGCGCGGTAAGTGCTAATGGTTTTGTCGCTCAGCGAGAGTAGATTAGCAATATCTTGGATCGTTTTCCCGGACGCGATGAGCGTGAGCACCTCATACTCACGCTCGGAAAGCGCCTCATGGGGAGGTTTTTCTGAGCGGGGTTCCAGGTAGCCGACCAGACTCTCCGCCAGGGCGGAGCTGACGTATCTTCCTCCTTCGATGACCTTGTTTACAGCCTGGACAAGCTCCGCACGCGGGCTGTCTTCGGTAATATAGCCGGACACGCCCGCTTTGAACAGTCGGCGCGCGTATTCATAATCCGAATGTTTGCTGAGGGCAAGAACCGGAAGCCGAGGCCGGATGTGCTTCAACTCTTTCAAGAGTTCCAGCCCGCTTCCCTCACCTAAAGAGAAATCCAGGACCGCCAAGTCCCAATCCTCGTCGCGGACGAGTCGAAGTGCCTCATCGGCGCTGCTCGCCTCACCAAAGACGATGCCCGGTTGTTCGACAATTCTCATTACACCCGCCCGGACCACCTCGTGCTCGTCTACGACAAGGATTTTCTTCATTGATTTTCAGGTGCTTGTATGGGCGGGACGGCTGCCTCTCTGGTGATGGGACCCGAACTGCAACCGTCGTCGCACGCTCCAAGTTGGGTTACGTTTACAATCGCTTTAGGGGGTCACGACCCTGGTGAGATGTCCGCCGAAAGTTGTATTCAAATAGCATGAGCCTGGATCGATGAGGCATATACTCATCCGAGCTTATGCGTTACGCAATATCCTTTTTAGGACATACCTATGCAGGACTCCTTAGTGTTTCCAAAGACATTCTTGAGCTGAAATGTGTGTTGTATATAAGTAACCTGGATCTGGAGTCCGAGTCAAGGAAAAAGTGTCAGGTGAGACCAGATAAGCGCTCTTTCAGGAGACAGTTTGTCGCGGCTCCGTACCCCAGCCGTGTGCATAATTCCCTTGTGCATAACTTCCATTGACAATCTTTTTGAAATCAGTTACCGCCTCCTTGACAGCCCCACCCCACGGCGTATCATAAAGGACGTTATGAGGCATCAATTGGGGGAGGGGGAAAAGCGGAAAAAACGGCTGACTTCGGCTGAAACTGGTTCAGAGAAACACGATCAGGCCGACGTCTTGATCGACGACGGGATTGACCCCGCCGATTTTATTGACCCCGACGAGTTCGGCATCCGGAGGAAATATGCATCGTTCGATCCATGAGTGCCGAGCTCGTCCCGATTCCGCGGCGGGATCTCGCGCGCGCCGCGGTTCGCTTTAAGCGAAACAAATGGACCGGGGGCGTCAAGAGGTAGTCCACGAAATGTGTTTGGCTGCGAGGCGCTAGGGTCTTACTCCGATTTGACACGGCTTTCAGAACGGGGATAGCCTGGAACATCGGAGGATTGAGCATGAAGCAATCGTTGTGGATCATCGCCTTATTGTTCGGAGCTGCGTTGGCGCAACCGCTATCTGCCTCCTCTTACTCGATAACATTGTTGGACGGAAGTGGACCTACCGTTGATGGAACCGGATCGTTCACCTTCAGTGCCGGAACATTCTCCGCCTTCACCGTAACCTGGGACTCCTTCGTATTCGACTTCACATCCGTCGCGAATAGTACCGGAAGCGAGGCCCACGGATGCGATGGGGGAGGTGCGATATCCGTTTTCACCTATCTCGCCGACCCCAACTGCCAAACCGGTGGCATTGAACCCATCTCATGGGAAGGCTCTGTGGTGATGGGCTCGGCACGATTTTCATTTGCCCCCGACTTCGACGGAATAGCCGCACCGACTCTCCCGGCTAACCCAGAGACACTAACGACACAGAATGGTATTTTCGAGGTACCGCAAACCGTGCCTGAGCTAAACTCCGGGTTCCTTGTGGCAACAGCGCTGATTGCAGTAGCATTTGTGGTACGAAAGCGTACTGCTCCGGACCGAAGTTTGGCCATTCAAATTGATCAGCTGACATCCTGGCCAAGCAGATTAAGCGCACTACCGATAGTTAAAAGACGCTACGCTGCGGACTTTTCGAGATCTGCGAGAAGTGCGTCAAGCGCAAGATCCTCCAACGAGATGAAGTGATACGCACGCTGTTGCGCAACTGACATTCCGCGGTGGAGCTCCGCTTTGAGGTTCTCTGCTCTGGCGCGCGTATTCGTGACAATTGCAACCTGAAAATAGTTCATGCCGAACTTTGCGATGTGGCGCTGCTGGTGGTAGGCGGCATAGGCCTTGATCTTGAGCGCGATCCTCGTGTGAGACATTGTGCCAGTATCCGCTTCAAGAAAGAAGTGCTCTTTATTTTTCCCCGCCGGCCGTCTCGCGTGATGCAACACAAAATACGCGTCCGGCCGGATCGGCAATTTTCCATCGCTCGCGGTTTGCACAGTGTCCTGGAGCGACGCGTGCTCGTGCTGCCAAAGGGAGAGCTTGATCGGATTGTCGCGTGAGAGGAGCAAGAGCTTGGTATGGATGCTCGAAACGAGTAGCGAGTGCGGAATGGTGAGATCACTCCATTCGTTCTCACGTCGGCGCCGCTCGGCAAGCTCGTCCGGTGCATAGCCGCCTTTAATAAGGACAGGGACGCTTTCGGAACCAATCACATAAAGGCCCTTATGCGGTCGCGGCTTGAGCCGGCGGAGATACCGTTCGTCGCGGCGTGTTTCTGAAAGGCCGTGGAGACGCTCAAGAAGCGGGTGGTTCCGTTCTACCTGTTGCTTTCCCACTGGAACCGTGAGATACTTCCTGTGGGTAACCCAATAGTAGGATATGAAAAACAAGACTGATGTTCCTCAGGGAACGATGGCCCTGATGACGCTGAAAACCATAGAGATTCTTGGACCTTTGCACGGATATGCAATCGCAAAACGCATTCAGCAGATTAGCGGAGATCTTCTCTCGGTAAATCAGGGCACGCTTTATCCCGTTCTATTGAGGTTAGAGCAGGAGGGCTCAATTGCCTCGGAGTGGGGCGCCTCAGATAACAACCGGAAGGCTCGGTTTTACCGGCTGACGCGCCAGGGCCGCAAACATTTGCATGCGGAAGCGCGGGACTGGGAGCAGACGATGGAAATGATTGGGAAATTCTTTGCGGCGAAAGCGGAGGATTTGCGTGAGATCAATTAGAAGGTTCTTCAGGCGACTGAGTGGCTGGACGAGAACGCAAGCGGATGAAGAGCGGCTGCAGATGGAAATTGAAGACCATCTGGCGTTGGAGACCGCGGAAAATCTCAGGGCAGGCATGCCTCCTATGGAGGCGCGAAGACAGGCGGCGCTGAAGTTCGGAGGTTTGGACTTCATAAGAGAGAGCTATCGCGATGAGAAGGGCCTGCCGTTCCTGGAAACATTGCTGCAGGACACGCGGTATGGCGCAAGGCGTTTGCGGAATGCGCCGACATTTAGCGCGGCAACTGTGCTCACGCTCGCGTTGGGTATTGGTGCGACAACTTCGATTTTTACTTTGGTTCATGCGGTGCTCCTGAAATCCCTGGCGGTGACGAATCCGGGCGAGTTGTACCGATTGGGACGGGAGACACACTGTTGTGATTACGAAGGTTACCAGCAATACAAAGAGTTTTCGATTGTCTCTTACGACCTGTACAGGTATTTCCGAGACAACACGAAAGGCTTTGCGGAATTGGCGGCGTTTCAGGCGGGGCAATCCCTTTTTGGCGTCCGCCGTTCGGGCCGTGCGGACGTAGCGCAGAGCTATTTGGGCGAGTTTGTCTCGGGCAACTATTTTGCGATGTTTGGCATACGGCCATTCCTAGGACGTATGCTGACCGCTCATGACGATCAGCCCGACGCTCCGCCCACGGCCGTGATGAGTTATCGCCTTTGGCAGCAGAGGTTCGGGGCTGACCCGTCTGTGGTTGGTGGCGTCTTCACTCTGGATGGTAAGGCGTTTACCATGGTCGGCATTACTCCTCCGGGTTTCTTCGGAGACACGCTGCGCGAAACGCCGCCCGATTTATTTGTTCCGTTGGCGATAGAGCCGCTGGTGCAAAGTGTTTCTCACCTGACGAGGCAAGACGATCACTGGTTGGATTTGATTGGCCGCGTGCAGCCGGGCGTCACCGCATCCTCCGTTGAGGCGCAGATGAGGGTCGAGCTGAAGCAGTGGCTGCGCGCGCATTGGGAAGTGATGGACGCGGACCAGCGCGAGAAGTTTCCTCAACAGACGCTGTACTTGAGCCCGGGAGGCGCCGGAATCACAAGTATGAGAGAGGAGTACGAGCATTGGCTGCAGATCTTGATGACCGTGGCGGGATTTGTGTTGCTGATTGTGTGCGCCAATGTGGCCAACCTGATGCTCGTTCGGGGCATGGAGCGGAGACAACAGACATCGTTGAGTATGGCGCTCGGAGCACGGCCATCGCGCCTCGTTCGTCAAGCCCTTATAGAAAGCGTTTTGCTTTCCCTGATTGGTGGCGCGGCGGGCTTGGCGGTAGCTTTTGCAGGCACGGGTTTGATTCTGCATTTTGCGTTTCCCCCATCGGCGGGGATGGGAGGAATGCCGATTAGCGCTTCGCTTTCATTGCCGGTGCTGGGTTTCGCGTTCGCGGTTTCGTTCATTACAGGAATTGCCTTCGGTATCGCTCCGGCCTGGATGGCAATACGGGTTGATCCGATTGAAGCGCTACGGGGGTCCAATCGATCAACCGCCAGGGCGGGTTCGGTGGCACGCAAGACCTTGGTGGTGGTGCAGGCGGCGCTCTCATTGGTGTTGCTTTCGACGTCAGGGCTGCTTACCTTGACGTTGCGCAATCTGGAAAATCAAGACTTCGGCTTTCATCAAGAGCGGCGTACGGTGGTGGGTTTTGATCCGTTTCTGGCGGGGTACAAAGCGGAACAGTTGACGTCACTTTATCGCCGAATACACGACTCAATTGCGTCGTTGCCGAGCGTCGGGGGGGTTGCACTCTGCCTCTACTCACCGCAGAGCGGAGACAGTTGGAATGATAGTGTCGTCGTCGATGGACACCCCACTCCCGGACCGAATGATAACAATGAGGCTCACTGGGATCGAGTGACTCCGGGGTACTTCGACGTGATTGGAAATCCTATCGTAAGAGGGCGCGCCATCAGCGAAGAGGACACCGCGACGTCGCGCCCAGTAGCCGTGATCAACGAAGCTTTTGCACGAAGGTTTTTCAAGAATGAAGACCCAATCGGAAGGCGCTTCGGAAGCCGTCACGTTGAAGTGGCGGGTGTGGCGAGAGACGAGAGACACTTGACCTACAATCTTGAGAAACCGATTGGACCGTTCTTTTTTTTGCCTGAGGCGCAATACACGACCTTCCCCCACCTCGCGGACACGAAGAGCGACCTCTTCTCGCACTATCTGCATGACATCGTGATTGTGACGAAACCAGGAGCAACGATTTCAGAGGTAGAGGTGCGGAATACTATCGCTTCGGTGGACCCGAATTTACCGGTGATTTCCGTCCGCGCGCTCAAAGAGCAAGTCGCAGGCCAGTTCAACCAACAGCGGCTGATTGCGCGGCTCACTTCGTTTTTTGGTCTGCTGTCGCTGGTGTTGGCGTCTATTGGCGTTTATGGAGTGACCGCCTACAATGCGGGACGGCGAGTGAACGAGATCGGAGTCCGTATGGCGCTGGGTGCAAATCGCAGCGATATTGTGACGCTCATTCTGAGGGGTGCTTTCATTTTGATTCTCTACGGACTGCTTGTGGGGTTACCAGCTACGTTTGCAATAGGCCGATTTCTTGGCAGCCAGCTTTACGGAACGAACCCTTACAATCCCGAGCTGACTTTAGTTGCGGTCACGGTCCTTGGATTATCGGCACTCATTGCGTCTCTCATTCCGGCGCTGCGGGCAAGTCTGATTTCGCCCTCTGAAGCGCTACGCGCCGAATAGGCTCCATTTTTCGCTTGCGTAGTCCGCTGCCTTGTTGAAGATCATGGAGAATGGCGCGTCCGTATTCCCGGCGGTCGTCGATGACCTTACGGATTCGGGCAGTTTTTGGGGTTCGAAACTACCAGGGAAACGATTTCGGCGGTCATCCATGGCCGGAGCCATGCCGACTTGATCTGCTGAGCAATGGCGGTTGTGATAAACAACAGCGGCAAGACAAGTCTGATCGAAAGATTAAGTGGCATAAGTGCTCCTTCAAACCCTAAATCCAGTTGGTTTCCAGAGTTGAGTCGGAGCAGTCTACTGTAGTGCCGCGCTGTTTGTCAACGTGTTGTTTAATTCGTGTCCTTTAAATTCGCAGAAGAGTGTCCTATCGGTTCCAGATATGAAGATCCTTTGCGTTCATCGTGCGATTTTCTTTTTCGCCGTCCGCTCCATCTCTTTAAGTTGGTTCGAGGGGAGGAGGGGAGGAGACGGATAGCGTTTTCGTGTTCGGTTACTATTGCTCGTGCCGGGGATCGAGCCGGGCCGCTGCTTGTTGGCCTGTTGCGACAAACACTGAGCACCTCACAACGAAAGGAGGCACGGTGCAGACTAACGGTCAACCAATCATTCAACTTTGAAGGAGCTTGATCAGCCCGTCCGCAAGCTGTCCTTTAACATCCGGCACGTCTCATCCAACCGTAAGTGCAGGTCTTCACTGACACGTTTAATCTCCATAAGAAGAGTATCGAGTGCGGCGTGGAAGGCTCGTGTCAGTTCGTTGGCGTCCACGCAGCGCACGAGAGTACCCGCAAACCGCGCGAGCACTTCGTCCGGTAAGCGGTCGGCACCGCGTGCGTGAGCTGCGGGAAGCCCGTGGCGGACACAAGCCATTGCTAGCGCGCAACCACGCATGCCACTGATCATATACTCTGCCTGCCACGATTGTGCGCGAGCGATGGCGGTCCGCGCGTGTACGGCGTAGAGCCATCCCATTCCAGCCAGCGCTTCCGGCGATGGCGGCTGCATATAACGCGATTCGCGGGCGGTTCCGTGGATCAGCTTAAAGCTTGGCGCGAGGGCTCGGAACTCTGGAGCCGGAACAAATGCCAGATCGACTGATCGACTTGAAGCGTCCCCGGCAGGAGAAAGACGCGATAGATCCAGGCTCCGCTCGGGACGTCCACGTGATGGATCGCGTGGTGAGTCTCATACAGGTACGAGGTCCAGTCCGCAAGCGTGGACTGCACAGCAGGAGCATCCATTACACCGAATGCCAGATCGACGTCGGACCATCTGTCTTCGCTGCCCGCAGCGGTCGACCCGGTGATCGCGGCGCCAGTTATGTGTTGATCGGAGGCTGCACGCTCAAGCAATTGCGATCGGATGGTGGCGCGCTCGGCTGGTGTAAACATAAACATATTCTATGGAAGCGAACAGATGTGTACTGGATTGGCATGTGAATGAGCGTCCACCAGATCCTCAGGCTTCGCGCTTTTGCGAGTGGAGGCTTTCAGTTTCAAGAGCCTTCTTGAAGGTCATGAGATCAGTGCGGAGCCTTCTCCATCGCATCACCCGGCCATAAACTCTAAAGAGAAGCGGGGATACCCGTTGTCGCAAGCAGCGTGCTTTTCTGCCACAGTTTCCCGATCAGTCCGAAGGTTGGTAATCTCGGCAGCAGCATCCCCGGCTGATTCGATCACGCCGCCGTTATTTAGGAAGCGAGTATTCGAGCTTGTACGAATGGTGCCCATTCGCGATCTGAATATTGAACGTTCCCGCGATGCCCTTCAATTCGCCCGTTCCCGATCCCGGCACGATCACGATCGAAAGCTTCTGCCCGCTCGCATCCATTGTCGCCGAATGCTGCAGCGCGAAACTTCCTTTCTTTCCCTTCACAGACCCGGTCACGACCTCCATCGCGACATAGCCCGCCGATCCCTGCTTCGGATCACCGCCCGAAATCATCTCGCCCTTACTGGTCCCTTCCAGATCCCCGTGGATTTGTTTAACGCTAGAGAATCGCGCTAGTCCCTCCGCGGGTGCCGGCGCTAGCGGGCTCATCTCTACAGTGAAGAATCCCTTGGCTATCTCGGTCATCGTTCTCGTTCCTTCTTGGGCCAGAAGCGATATCGATGCAACTGCCGCAAACGCAAAAATCACACGCATTATCGATCCTTTGTCTAGCGAACCTACAGGCCAAACTTCGCCGAACGATTTTCCAACTCGATCGAGATTGTCCACTCGTTCAGCTTCGACGCAATCAGTTCCGTCATTGCGCCATGGCCTCGATCATCCAGCTCCTGTTTCGCACGGACGAGTGCGACGACATGTGCTCCTCTTTCCTCATACTACAGGGTTTAATGGCTGACGCGAGACGCTTTCTTTCCTGCTGTATCGCAATCCAGTCAGCCCGATGTACTCTGGCAGTCGCCGGATAAGCCGGCCCTCTCGAAGCCGCTCCAAACAGTGCGCGGCCCAGCCCACGACGCGCCCAACGGCGACGTTTACACAAACGAAGGTGCAGAGACTTTGATCCGGCGTGTCCTTCGGGGTGATGCCGCAACAATCACTGAACAGATCCGCGGCGCGCTGTTGTCGCCCGACACGATCCGTCGTGTCTTTATAGTCACATCATCCCTAAGCCGTGGCCAACTTGAGCAGATGTTTGCTGCCCTGAGCCGCGGCGAGTCGCCAACCCCACATTTCGTGCAGCTCTATTGGCTCTTAATGTCCTATTTCTCGGCGTGTTCTGAAGTCGGCGCTTTTCCGTATCTGGTGTGTCAACCATAAACCTGGTGCACTTCAATACGCCCGGCATGCGAGGCAGGATGTCGGTTTGGGCGGCGAGTCGCCCCCAAGAGTTGTCTTAACCGTTGCACGCCCTGCGCGCACCAGAACTTCGCGACCAAAAGCTGGGGACGAGTCTAGGAACAGACCTGCTGCCGAGTAGGCTCTATCACGGATTCCATAGAACCCAAGGATCGAATGCACCTGCTTGCCAGGCAGGCGCCTAATGTCCTAACCTGCGGTTCACGATGTGCGACTTGAGGGCTCTCTGGATGCAACGAAACAACCAAGCGGAGAGGAAACATCGCGCTGTGACTTCCTAGAACCGGACATCTGGACCGGAAGATCGAGAAAACTTCCGGATGCGCCGTAAACCAGGACTAATCGCAACCGGCGTGCGATTGGGACCCGTCGCCGCGAGTGCCGGCGCATGAATTGTTTTACACTTTACAGCAGTATGGAAGCTCGGGTGAATTGAGGCGTCATGTCGGCTGAAGAGCCTCTCAACCCTACCAACGTGCGTAGCCCGAATCAAGGCGCGGAGCTCACCCAGGCCATGTCGCCGGAAGAAACCGCGGGCGCGGTAATCGGCCGCTATCACCTGTTGCAGAAGATCGGCGAAGGCGGCATGGGTGAAGTCTGGCTGGCCGAGCAGAAAGAACCAGTCCGCCGCCGCGTGGCCATCAAGCTGATCAAAGCGGGCATGGACACGCGCGAAGTTGTCGCGCGGTTTGAATCCGAACGCCAAGCCTTGGCCCTGATGGACCATCCGGCCATCGCCAGAGTGCTGGATGCCGGCTCCACGCCGCAAGGCGCGCCCTACTTCGTGATGGAGTACGTGGCGGGCGTTCCCATCACGACTTATTGCGATAATCATCGGCTCAGCACTCGCGACCGACTGGAACTATTCATGCACGTCTGCGAAGGCGTGCAGCATGCGCATCAGAAAGCGATCATCCATCGCGATTTGAAGCCCTCGAACATCCTGGTCACAGAAGTGGACGGCCATCCGGCGCCCAAGATTATCGATTTTGGAGTGGCCAAGGCGCTCACGCAAAAGCTGACTGCCGATACCATGTTCACGCGCGTGGGGGCCATGATCGGAACTCCGGAATATATGAGCCCGGAGCAGGCGCTTTCCTCGGGCGAAGACATCGACACTCGCACGGATGTTTACTCGCTGGGCATCATCCTTTATGAGTTGCTGGCGGGCGTCCATCCCATCGATCTCCGCAAAGTGGCCTTCGAGGAATTCCTGCGCCGTCTGCGCGAAGACGATCCGCCGAAGCTGAGCACCAAGTTTCGCGCGCAGGACCCTGCTACGTCGACGGATTTGGCTCGCAAACGCCACACCGAGCCGCCCGCGTTGGTCAAACAAATGCGCGGCGAGCTGGATTCGATCGCGCTAAAAGCTCTTGAAAAGGATAGAGCCCGCCGCTACGGTTCGCCCTCCGATTTCGCCTTGGACATTGCTCGATATCTGAACAACGAGCCGGTGCTGGCGGTCCCGCCGTCCTTGGCTTATCGCACGCGGAAGTTCGCGCGGCGTTACCGCGTTGCGCTGATTACTGCCTGCGCCTTCGCGCTGGTGCTGATCGCCGCCGCCGTGATCAGCATCCGGCAGAGTATTCGCGCCAGCCGGGAAGCGGCCTCGGCGCAGGCGGTCAACGATTTTCTGCAGAACGATGTGCTGGCGCAAGCCAGCGCCGCCAATCAGTTTGGGCCGAGCGCCAAGCCCGATCCCGACCTGAAGGTGCGGACGGCGTTGGACCGTGCCGCCCAGCGCATCACTGGAAAGTTCGACCGGCAACCGGAGGTAGAGGCGTCCATTCGAGACACCATGGGGCAGACGTACATCGACCTCGGGCTCTACCCGGAGGCACGCAAGCAATTGGAGCGGGCGATGGAGTTGCGCCGGCGGTTGCTGGGGGCGGAGAATCCGAAAACTCTCCAAACCATGAGCCGCCTTGGAAGAACTGCCGAGCTTCAAGGCAAATATGCCGAGGCTGAGACGCTTCTCGGCCGGGCCCTGGAGATCGAGCGGCGGGTGCTGGGTCCGGAGCATCCCGACACGCTGACGTCCATGAGCAATCTGGCCATGGTCTACAGCGATGAGGGCAAGTACGCGCAGGCCGAGGCACTCGACAGCCAGACCCTGGACATCCGGCGCCGGGTGTTAGGCCCGGAGCATCCCTACACGCTGAAGTCCATGAACAATCTGGCCGTCGACTACTACTCCCAGGGCAAGTACGCGCAGGCCGAGGCGCTCTACAGCCAGACCCTGGACATCCGGCGCCGGGTGTTAGGCCCCGAACATCCCAACACGCTGACGTCCATGAACAATCTGGCCAGCGTCTACGTTTCCCAGGGCAAGTACGCGCAGGCCGAGGCGCTCTACAGCCAGACCCTGGAGATCCAGCGCCGCATGTTAGGTCCCGAACATCCCGACACGCTGATGTCCATGAGCAATCTGGCCATGGTCTACAGCGACGAGGGCAAGTACGCGCAGGCCGAGGCACTCGACAGCCAGA
>Ga0302179_10001953_pt1 | contig 12211 bp, 14 predicted proteins | sample I_Palsa_E3_1_FD_198788 | JGI IMG/M metagenome (GOLD analysis project Ga0302179, IMG submission 198788) | Peat permafrost microbial communities from Stordalen Mire near Abisko, Sweden - I_Palsa_E3_1 | ecosystem: Environmental > Terrestrial > Soil > Palsa > Peat permafrost | place: Sweden...
CGGCCGCGGTGGACTGGTCATACGGCCTGGTCAACCTGCTCATCTTCGCGCAGGCCTCGGCCTGGTCACGCTCGGCTCCTGGCTGAGCGCCAGGCGCAGGCGCCCGGCCCCGTCCGCGGTCAACCTCGCCGAGTGACCGGCAGGTTTGCCAGCCCTGATAAGGCAGTCACTAACTAACTCCTGGCGTGGCCGGCCAGCGGCTCCAGGTAGCACGGGTTGAAATCGGTCAGCGCCACCCTTAACCCCGGTTAGCTCAGCGCTTGGCTCGCCGTACACGCTCATGCGCGTCGGGGTGCACAGGCTTAGGAAGCGGGAAGCGAAGTTCTCCACGAATCGCTGGACGTGGGCCAGGGCGGCGGCCGAGTCCTGGTAGCGCTCGTAAATGTGGACGTCCTGGCCGCCGATGAACCACTCGAAGATCTGCTGGCCGGGCTCGGCCGCCTGGTTGTCGGCTGATATCTCCCGCGCCAGGGCGCCATATTCGTCCAGCGCGTCTGGCTTGACGGTCGCCTCGAATATCCACGAAATCTCTGTGCTCACGGCCACAATCCTTTCTAATTGGCTATCCTGCCCGCAATAAAGAACCACAGAACTTTTGCGCCGCCCGCCCGCCGGTCGAGCAATTCAGTGTTTTGTTGAAGCTTATCATTGCCTATGTTTGCTAATCAATGACGGGAAGCAGGTAAGGCCGGCGAAACCGTGCCGTCGAGGGCCACAAGGAAGGAGGCCGAAACGACAGCCATGTCCTGTGCGGCCTGGGAACGGCAGCTTTCTGAGTACCCGGAGTCGGGCGTGTTGCCGCTTCGCGACCGTGCCCGTTTCCACACGGTCTCCACACGGTCTCCACATCAAGTCCATACGGCGACTTGTCAAAATCCGCCGTTCATCGTGCGTGCCCGTAGTTCGTATCCAGGTGGTCTGGCAGCGGCGGCGGCCTTGGGGCCGCCAAACGACGCTCAACACCGCCGCCAACGACTCTAGAACGCCCCATAGCTGCCCGGTGTCTAGGCGCTGGAAGCTTCAGGCACTCGCATCGTCCAGTTCAGAGGGCACCTTTCACGTTGACACGCTCCCAGACACTACTAATTCGCCGGTGAATTGAAGCTTAGTTGGGCTACGAGAAGGACTAGACGTCGCGCTGGGCACATGGCGTGATGCCTAAAGAATCCTATTGGGGAGATCTCTCGGCAACACGATTATCGCAACGCGCGGGAAAATAGGTTCGATCTTGGTCCAGATTGGTCGGCGAATGAGAGTGGCTGAAGGCGGCCACCTGGGTCTGGGTCTACCCGCTCATCGGCAATGCCGGGCGTCTCCCAGGACTTGAGACGCGGGCATGCTTCCATCCCTGTTCAGGCGCTCCCGCAGCCGGGCGTCGGGCTGCACCGCCAGCCCGGCGCCCAGCCGCGCGGCGCGAGCGCATCAGGAGAATGCAGATGGTGGCCAGCCCGATGGCGAAGACGATCCACGGTGCCGCCAGGATCAGTTCAAATCCGGTTCATCGGCTCCGCCCCAAATGGCCCGTGCTGTCATCATGAGTGCACCAGGTGGGGGTGCGGGCCCGGTGCAGCTGGCGTGGTGACGGCGTGGAGGCGGCCGGCCGGCGGGCCGGGAGAGAGGCGGACAGCGGCGATGACGTCGACGGTGCTGGTCGTTGAGGATGAGCGCAAGCTGCGTGACCTGGTCCGGTCGTACCTGGAGCGGGCCGGGTTCACCGTGTTGTCGACCGGCTCGGGTGCCGAGGCCATCACGATGGCGGCGACCGCGTCGCCGGACCTGGTGGTGCTCGATCTCGGGTTGCCTGACGTGCCGGGCGAGACCGTGGCCCGCGAGCTGCAGGCCGCCTCGGCCACGCCGATCTTGATGCTGACGGCCAGGAGCGCCGAGGAGGACCGGATCCGCGGTCTCGAGCTCGGCGCCGATGACTACGTGACCAAGCCGTTCAGCCCGCGGGAGCTGGTCCTGCGGGTACAGGCGATCCTGCGCCGCGGCGGCCCGGCGGCCGCCCAGGACATCACCAGCTACGGCGGAGGCGAGCTGGTTATCGATGAGCCGCAGCGGCTGGCCGCGGTGCGCGGCTCAGCGGTCGCCCTTACGCCGACCGAGTGGGGCGTGCTCGTCGCGCTGGCCAGCGTCCCGGGCCGGGTGTACTCGCGGTTCGAGCTGATCAACCGGGTGCGGGGGTATGAATTCGAAGGCTATGAGCGCACCGTGGACTCGCACGTGAAGAACCTGCGCCGCAAGGTCGAGGACGATCCGGGCCAGCCCAGGATCGTGCAGACCGTCCTGGGCGGCGGTTACCGGCTCGGCTTGGCCCGCGATGACTGACGATCCCGGCGCGTCTGCCCGGGCGGCTCGCGGCGGCACGCTCGGCCTGCGGCTCGCCCTGGCCTTCCTGATGGTGGCGCTGGCCGCGGTCGCGCTGCTCGCCGGGCTCACCGCGGCGTTCGCGGCCGCGGACGTCTCCACCCTGGCCAGCCAGCAGCGCACTGAACTGACCGCAGGGTTCGCGGTCGCCGCCGGGGCCGTATGGGGCCAGGACAACACCTGGGACTCCAGCGACCTCTCCTCGGTCCTCGACGGCGCCGCGCGCACCGGCGCGGCCGTTCAGATACGCGATCAGGCCGGGCACGTCGTCGCGTCCTCGGCGGATTTCACCGCCGCGAAAGGACCGCAGTCGAGCCTTCCGATCGTGGTCCGGGGCCAGCGGGTGGGCACCGCGGTGGCCCGGTTCACCGGTTCCGGGCTCAACGCCGCCGACCGGAGCCTGCAGACCGCGCTGCTGCGGGCCATCGCCGGGGCCGCCGGGCTGGCGGCGCTGCTCGCGCTGTTCACCGGGCTCGCCGTGGCGCGCCGGATCACCCGCCCGATCGCCCGGCTGATCACGGTGACCAGGGCGATGGCGGCCGGCGACCGCGCCGCGCGGGCGGGCGAGATCCGTGCGGCCGGTGAGCTGCGCGAGCTGGCGGCCGCGTTCGACCAGATGGCCGGCACCTTGGACCGGCAGGAACAGATCCGCCGCAACCTCGTCGCCGACATCGCCCACGAGCTGCGCACCCCCATCGCGATCCTGCAGGCCGGCCACGAGGCCCTGCTCGACGGCGTGGCCGAACCTACCCCGGCCGAGCTTGGCTCGCTGCGCGACGAGGTTCTCCGGCTGGCCCGCATGGTCGGTGACCTGCAGACACTGGCCGCTGCCGATGCCGCCGCGCTGAACCTGTCCCGGCGCGACTGTGACCTGGCCGATCTCGCCGCCACGGGCGCTGACAGCCTGGGCCGCCGGTTCGAGGCGGCCGGGATCACCCTGGACCGGCAGCTGTCCCCGGTTCCGGTATCCGCCGATCCGCACTGGCTGCACCAGGTGATCACCAACCTGCTCACCAATGCGCTGAAGTTCACCCCGGCGGGCGGCCACGTCACCATCAGCACCGCCCGCGACGGCGCTGAGGCGGTGCTGCGGGTCACCGACACCGGCGCCGGCATCCCGGCCGGAGACCTGCCCCGTATCTTCGACCGGTTCTGGCGCGGTCAGCAGGCCGCCCAGATCTCCGGCAGCGGCATCGGCCTGGCGATCGCCGCCGAGCTGGCCCAGGCACACGCAGGCCGCCTGACCGCGAGCAGCCAGCCGGGACACGGCACCCAGATGACCCTCACCCTGCCCCGTTCCTGAAGGACCAGATCCGCTGTGATCAGCTGCTTTCATCGGCTTCGACAGCGGCCGACAAGCGGACTGGTTCGCGCAAGATATCCCGCCCGCCGACACATCCGGTCGGGAGGACCTGGTCCGGGCGTACTGGAAGCATTACCGGGCGAGCCAGTTCTGCAGCTACCCCGGCCGCACCGGCGACCTGCGCAGCATTATCAAGATCACCGACTTCTACTCGACCCGGCAATGGCATTCCACCGGCATGTACACCGATTTCTCCCGCCTGGCGGGGCTGGAGCACTGTCTCATGCTGTGCCTGCCCGAACCGCCACCGCGAACCGCCGGGCTCGAGCGGCACCTGCGGCTGTACTTGAACCGCGGACCCGGGCCGGACTTCTCCGAGCGTGACCGGGCGGTGCTCACGCTGTTGCGCCCGCACCTGCACCAGGCCTACCTGGACGCCGAACGCCGCCACCACCCAGTCCCGCAGCTCACCGCCCGGCACTGGGACCTGCTGCGCCTGCTCGCCGCCGGGCACACCAACACCCAGATCGCCCGCCACCTCGGCATCACCGAGGGAACCGTCCGCACCCACCTGGAAACCATCTACACCCGGCTGAACGTCTCCAGCCGAACCGCCGCCGTCACCCGCGCCTTCCCCGACGGGATCAGATCAGACAACACGGAATGACCGGCCTCTCGCAACTTCCGGGCGAAGAGCAGAGGCCGCGTAACCAAGCAATTCAACCGCAGGCCCCCGTGGGGCACACGGAGCCAGAACGGCACACCAGAGCCTATCCAGGCTTCTGCGCCGAATGCGTGCCGAAGCGGGGGGGCGCTGGCGGCTACGGTGCAGATCAGCGTATGTTCGCGAGGGGTCTGTAAAACAGTCGCATTGCCGAACCGGCAGCCGACCGTGATGAGACCACTTTCGGCTGCCGCAGCCGCACCGATCACGGTTGAGGTTGTCGCACTACCACGAGTTGTTCTCGGCTGGCGTCATGCGGCAGCGACATCGAGTGCAAACTCCGCGGTCAAGAGCCGTGGGTTTTGGGGTGCAGTCCCCCTCGGACACAGTTGCACGTCTCTAACCAGCTCTTATTCCGTCCCGGTTTGACTTAGATCGGTAACGTCGCAGGTTAGAGGCATGCGAATCTAAGTCCCCCTCGGACACTAACCCTCTGCGCACGCTGTGACGCCGTCCAGTCCTGCGACTGAACCGCTCAGGCGCCGAATAACGCCTTCGCGGATCACGCGAGGCGCGCCCCCCGCGTCACCGGCGCCCCGCCAGCCACCGGGTGTCTATCCGGCCATACCGCATCCGGCCTACCAGGCGGACGCGCAGCGTCTCCGGCGTGTTGTCGCCCGCGTCCCTGCTTATGCCCAGCTTGCAGTATCGGACCGCCAGCTCGTTAGCGTCCACCACCATGCCCGGCGCGAGGACCAGCTCCACGTTGCCGCCGCGCACCCGCAGTTCGATGATCAGCTCGGGCCCGCTGCGCACCGCGCGGGTCAGGTCAAGCATTACGTCGGACCACGCGGTGCGCAGCGCCAGCCGGTGCGGCAGCGTCCACTGGCCGTCGCGGCGCACCGCGTCATACCGCTCGTCGATGGTGAGCAGTTCGGCGGCCGGCTCGGCCGGCGTCCCGGCGAACGGCAGGGTTAGCGCGCCGTCGCTGCCTGGCGCTGCGATCAGATCGGCGGTAAGCGGGGACAGCGCATCAATGGTGCGGGCAGCCAGCGCCGCATCCAGCCGCTCGTCGAACTCGGCCGGGTCGAGGCGGCCGTCGGCGACGGCGGCGCGCAGCAGTTCGATAACCCGGTCGCGGTCCGCGTCGGATGCGCGCAGCGCGGGTGGCCTGGGCGGATCTGCTGGCATCCGGCCTCCTCGGCGACGGCGTGGTTGCACCTCGCCACCTACATTCCACGTTATAGCGCAAGTCAGCGGCCATCAACGAGGGGTACGCCGACGCATACCGCGCAGACAGCAGGACACGAGGAGCTGAAGCGCAGCCCGGATCCGTCCTGGCGAACTACGAGCTCACCCTAGGGCATGATCATCCGTATGCGAAGACTGCGCGAGAGAACCTGTCCAGCCTGAAAAAGCCGCCAAGCTCATCGTCAAGACCGGCAGCGCGGCAACGCTGAGGCATGATCCGATTTCAATGGTCATGCGCATTGCGGTCAGGCGTGCCGACGAAGCAGCGCCGCCGGATATGCGTTTGGGCAAGGTACGGTTCGTCAGCTCCACCTGGCTCCCGCTCAGGCCTATGGGCAGACCGGCGGACTTCTCATGGACATCGGCAGCCAAACAAGCGATCATTAGGCACCATCACATCAACTCGAGAGCGTAAGAGGCCAGATCGCTTAATGCGTGCGGCACTCCTCGGCCGTGCGTCAGCGCGGGTCCGAGTACAGATCAGCCAGTTCGGGATAGCCTCAGCATCGCCAGGCGATCGGCCCCTGGACAGCGAGCAGGCCCGGGCCGGGCGCATACGATGGTCACCCCTCAGGTTCTGGGGTGAAGGCTGGGGATCAGGGCTGCGGGGTGATGGCCCTCGTCGGCGGTTTAGCGATGGCGGCCGTGCCGTGACCAGCGAACGGCCCTGCGGGCAGGACCGATGCCTGGGCCGCCGTCAGGGCTCAATTAGCTCCGCTGCCCGGAGCGCTGCGGCGATGGCGTCGGGATTGCCGGTGCGCGTGAAGACATCTACGGCGGTGTCGGCGAACTTGATCACGTGCGGGTCGCCGTGCTCGACCGCCCGCGCGAAGACCTCCCGTGCTGTCTCCTCGCGGGATTGCCCGCCAGGCGGCTGTTGCAGCTGAGCCCGCGGCGCGGGCTCAGCGGGAGCGTAGACAGCAGTCAATGCGCTGCTCGCGGCCCAGGACGCCGCCAGGCTCGGCGCCCACAGCGCGTGATCTAGCGCGGGCAGGGTCCTGAGCACAGCGCTGGGCGCGGTCGCCGAGTGCACGAGCATGACGCCGTTGCCGTGCCCGTAGAGCAGGTACCGGACGGTCGCGGCATCAACCAGCCCGGCCAGCACCGCGCGGATTTGCTCTGGGGCCGCCGGGACGCTGAAGCCGGCCAGCGCGGCCGGCCAGGCAGTCAGCGCGCCCAGCCTGGCCAGCCGGTCACCGAGGCCGCCTACCTGCTCGGCGATGCGGGGGATTGCGGCCAGCGAGTCCAGCGGCGTGGCTGCGCGCGCCCGGCTGGCGGCGGTCGCAGCGGACGCGCCGGCCTGTCCGCCGGGCAGGGTCTGCCAGCGGGCAGCCCAGTAGGCAAGCCCGTGCGCCAGCTCGGCAAGGTGGCTTGGGTCATCGCCGTCCGCCAGCAGGGCACGGACGGCATGGCCGACCCGGATGACCCCGTGCGTGGCGGCGGCCACCACGCCCGGCAGCAGCCGCGGCCACCAGGCATTGAGCACCTGTCGCCACGGCCGCTGGCCGAGCTCCGCGCGGAAGAACGCGGTCCAGTCAGCGACCCGGCGCAGGTCGCCAAGCGCCTCCCGCCAGTCGGACCCGATCGGGCCCAGCCCACTCGGGAACTCCTCCAGGCGGCGCATGTACCCATCGAGCCAGGAACCCACCAGGTCGCCATGGCCGTGACGGACCATCGCCTCGGCTGCCATCGGGCCGTGGTTGGACAGAAAACCGTCGAACTCTGGCCCGGTCGCGTGCAGCCGGTCGTAGGCCTCGTCCAGCGTTCCCGCGCTAGCTGATGTCACCGTCACACCTCCGGCGGATGGATTGACTCGATCACATCGTGACCCGGTGCGGGTCGCGCAGCGGACAGGCAGTTCAACAGTATATACTATTGCTATGGCTAAGCGGACGATGCAGGAGGCGACCTTCCTTATCCTCACCGCCTTGGCAGCTAGCAGCCAGCACGGCTACGGGATCATCTCCGATGTGGCCACAATCTCAGATGGGCGGGTGCGGTTGAGGGCCGGCACCTTGTACTCGGCCCTCGACCGTCTGCGCATCGACGGGTTGGTCGAGGTGGACCGGGAAGAGGTCGTGGAGAGCCGCCTGCGTCGTTACTACCGGCTTACTCCTGCGGGCAGCGAGCAATTGGCCTTTGAGGCGGCCCGCCTCCATTCCAACGCAGCCACTGCCTTCGTTCGGCTCGGTCTCACCGGAGGCGCGGCCGGATGACCGGGACCGCCGACCTGGAGCAGAATTATCGCCGGTGGCTGAGGTGGTACCCGAAGTCGTTCCGTCGCGAGCACGAAACGGAGATGCTCGGGGTGCTCATGGCGGCCGCCCGACCAGGACAGTGCCGGCCAGCGCCGGCGGAGTGCTTGGACCTGGTTCAAAGTGGGCTCTGCCTTCGGCTGCGACCGCCTGCAGCGAGAACACGGGTGCGTCGTGATCACCAAGCACCGCCACCCTGCCGCGATGGTCATCAGCCCAGATGACCTGAAGAAACTCGACGTCATGGACAGCGCCGCGGCAATTATCGTCTAGATGCAATATGACTGCGTATTTAGAGCTGCAGATGAACATGCTATGTGCGACCGTAGCCGACCCGGCACCGTCTCTCCAAGACGTACCGAACGGCGGTTACACGTGCGCGTGCTCGACGCAGACCAATTACGCTTCGTGACCTGCTGGACCGCTTGCCGGGACCCGTACGGGCGGATGCCAGAACATGGTCCCGACACCTGGTGCAGGTTCGGGCATCCTCAAGACATGGAGACCGGCGGGCGCCCGGACTGCGGCGTGTGCGCCGCCGTGGACGTGCATTACCTGAGGACCGGCGGCGCCCGGCCGGCAGCCGTCCTGGCCGCCGATGCCCAGGCCCGGGCCGGGCGCGTGCCCCGTGCTCATGCTGGACCCGTTGCCCGGTTAGCCAGCGCGGCGGCGTCGGCCGCTTGCCGTACTGACCTTCCGGCGGGCCCGGCCCGCAGCGGTGCCGCCCGGCCAGGACCGGCGGCCGACGGCACCGCGTGATCTGCGTGCATGGCTCAGGCAGCCATGCGGACCGCTGGCCGGCGGGCAGCTCGTGCCCGGTCGGCGAGGACCGCCACTGTGGCCGCCAGCAGGGCGGTGCCGACGGCGATCAGGGCGATCTGCCAGCCGGGCATCCCGCCGGCGACGATGGTGCGGTACTGGATCTGGGCCGGGACGGAGGCCGGCGCTACGTACCGGCCGCCCCCGGGAACGGGCACCATGGCGAACGCGGGCGTCGCCACCAGAACAGTGGCCGCTAGGCCGGCCAGGACGGCGGTGATACGGCGGATGTGACGGAGGGGGTTCATGACGGTCTCCTTTTCGCTCTTGGATGAGTTCAAGGCGACCGTATGGCGGCAGGCCCGCGTCCTGGATCGGGGGTCGTTACCCAGTTTTCCCGGCGGTGTCTCCTATCTTTCCGCGGCGCCGACCAGGCCGAGCCGGGCAGCGTGTGAGGCGCCTCACGGAGAATCCGGGCACCGTAGGGATCGTCCCTGGCCACGGCCGGCCATCGCGGATGATCTCATGGAGTTGCCTCGGCCTCGTTGAGCAGGAGCAGCAGCACCGAACTGACCGATCTGAGCTAGAAACGATATCCAGATGTCGTCCGGGCCCTACTTCGCATCATTTCGCGGCCTCCGCCTGCCCCTGCTCGTTAACTTGGTTGGCGGTCGTACGGGTACAGCTACACCGTCGGGGATGGTAGGCTGCGATCCGCTTTGGCCAAGCCGAGTACCAGCTCCTCTGCTAACGAGGTGCCATTCCGGTGTTTTTGTAATAGCATCTCGCAAATCTATGGCATTTGGGAACCGTTGGTCTCGGTCGTCGGCAAGGGCTCGGGCGAGAACCCGCTGGAACTCCGGTGAAATAGGAAGGCTCGTCACGTTGATCTCTTCGTTCATGATGGCCATCATGATCCCCATTTGATCGGCCAGGCCTTCCCATGGGGTTCTGCCTGCCAGGCAGTAGAACATGACAAGCCCGAGTGCATAAATGTCAATCCGCGAATCTGGGTCGCGGCCTGCGATCAGTCCCTCGGCATAAAGGCGGGGGTTCCGACCAGCTGACCCGTCTGGGTAGGCTCAGGGGCACTGGTTTCCACCCGAAGCGCGATCCCAAGATCGATAATGACCGGTCCCCGGTCGGCCATTATGATATTGCTGGGCTTCAGATCCAGACGAACAACCTTTTCGCCCGCGACATAACCCAAGGCCTCTGATAGAACCCGACCGACTGCGGCTACCTCGGCTGGCGGCATAGGTCCCTCGCGGACTATCCGCTCCTGTAGGTTTGGTCCATTCAGCCACTCCATAATAAGCGCGGGAGTTTGCTCCTGTCCGTCCAATACGTCGTAGGTTTGGACAATCTGCGGGTGGGTCAGTCGGCGGCCGATATTCGCCTCGGCGGAAACGCGCCATAGCCTTAGGGTCGTTCCCAAGATCGGCTCGCAGCAGTTTGATTACTACCGGTCGTCCGGTGACCAAGTCTTTGCCCTTATAGACGGAGTTCATACCTCCCTGTCCAAGGAGATCGCCCAATTCGTATCGGGAAGCTAGCACCCGCGGCGATGACCGTATCGCGGCACTTACCTCTCCCCGATTGGCGATCTGATCTCGAAGGTCCTGCACGATGCGGACAACGCCGGCCTCGACGTCGTCAGCCGTCAGGGCCCGGCGGGGACCGGTCCCGTTCGCTGGCGAGCGGTCGGCGATGAATTCTGTTCCCGAGCACACCGGACGCCGCCGCCACTCCACCGTCCGATTCGCCGAAACCGCGATTCGCCTGAGCTTCGCCGAAGGCCAACAGGCCGAGCGGGACGGGCGGGACGGTAGCCCGTTGTCGCCGCTGCTTTACGAGTCCAGCTTCCGGGCGCTGGCCCTGCTGCCGACCCAGGATCCTGCATCCTCGACAAACCCGTCGTACGTATGGCGTGTGTCGGGCATCGCCGACCTCCCGTCCAACATCAAGGCGCTCATTAAGGCAGCGTTCGACCCGGGACACGAGGTGCGAAATGGGCTTGACGCGATGGACAGCCAGATCGCCGAGATCACAACTATCGCGGGTTTCGACCTTCACACGGGCGAGGCGTGGAGATGCTTCAAGGGGATACTGCTCGGTGACGTGCTAGGCATGCTCACGCTGATCGGCTCGGCGCAAACGTGTCCTCCAGGCAAGAACAATCCCTGCCCGGCACTCGGCCACAGCTCCGGCCCCAGTCGGCCGAACAAGACCGGAAATTTATCGATCACCAGACGTATGGCAAGGAGGTGGCGGCCCCGCGGAGCGGGCTGGCTGACCAGGGACAGCTCGGGTCGCTGGCGAGCCTGGCGCGTTTATGGAACCATCGTGCCCGGGCCTGGTGACGGCGAGTCCAGGCGTCCCAGGTGTCGGCCAGCACCCTTTCCCCTGCCCAGCAGGAACTCCCGCAGGTCCCGGTGCTCGCGGTTCGATCTTGGCCTCCACGATTCTCCTTCCCAGGTGGCAGGTCAGCTTTCAGGCCTAGCTGACGGAATATCTCGGACTTGTCATCGGCGTTGGGAGGTGCTCAGCACCCGCGCGATATCGGCGAGCTTGTCGACTACAGACTTAGAGGGTTATTCAGAGACTTCACATGTTATGTGAAATTTATTGCATCTTACGGCGCGTCACCATAAAAGAATGGCCTGTCCACGAAAGGATTGAGTTACCACACCTAATCCTCAGAACAGGCCATCACGTGTATCATAGCACCGGGTTCGACCGCGAAGAAATCATCGACCTCTGCATCCGGGTGAATTCCGTGGAACGCGAGACAGGTACCCCGGGATGGCCGCCATGCCTCGGGCTTTTCAAATCGGTGGTAGTCGCACTATCCTATATGCGCCACAACCGCACCCAGGCGGAAATTGGTGAGTCACTCGGAGTATCACAGCCAACCATCAGCCGTGCCGTATCCGCTATAACTCCGCTCATTCCGGAAGCGGTACGCGAATTCGTCCCGAGCGCCGACGACCTTGACCCGGATGCCCAGTACATCCTGGACGGCACACTGCTCCCATGCTGGTCATGGGCCGGACGCAAGGAACTGTACTCGGGAAAGCACAAAACCACCGGCATGAACGTACAGGTCGCCTGCACGATTAACGGCGAGCTCGCCTGGATCTCCGACCCGGTCAACGGAAGCCGCCACGACAACTACTGCCAGGAAGAATCCGGCGTGCTGCTGACGATGAACTCGAAGAACTGGATTGGCGACAAAGGATACATCGGAAACAACATGATCACGCCCTACAGGAAACCAGCAGGCGGCAAACTGCTCGACTGGCAGAGGGAGTACAATAGCCAAGTCAACAAGATTCGCTGGATGATCGAGCAGGTGATCTCGCACTTCAAGAACTGGACCATCATGCACACCGACTACCGGCGCCCGCTCAGAACATTTAAGATGACTATCTCAGCGGTAATCGGCTTGCATTTCTACCGGACGGCCTGAATAACCCTCTTAACCTCAATCGTTCAGGGCTTCTGAGGTCCTGTTACTGATTGTGTTGGTGCCCGGTTTCGGGTCTGGTGCCGGTTTGCTGTCGGCGGTGGGACGGGTGGCGGTGCCCGGGATGCCCGGGTGCGCACCGG
>Ga0302179_10001954_pt1 | contig 12205 bp, 13 predicted proteins | sample I_Palsa_E3_1_FD_198788 | JGI IMG/M metagenome (GOLD analysis project Ga0302179, IMG submission 198788) | Peat permafrost microbial communities from Stordalen Mire near Abisko, Sweden - I_Palsa_E3_1 | ecosystem: Environmental > Terrestrial > Soil > Palsa > Peat permafrost | place: Sweden...
GTGGGACTTCCTGGAGGGCTAGCGTACAATGGAGTCCCGATACTGCTAGGAGGACTGGCATAACCATTTGTCATGTTATATCCGACGGCAGCGATGGTATTTGAGCGTGTCATTCCAAGTGGGCTGAGGGCAGTTCCTAATGAAGACTGAGCCAAGGAGTAAGTCGCCCCTTGGGAAGGATACCCCGGGGGAAGAGTCTGGGCGCGATTCGGTGGAAAAACCGGTCGTTGAGCCAAAGGACTCGGCATGGAGAAACATTGACCGGGTGTTTGTCGTCGGACGTCAAATTCCGGAGAGAGGTTGGCGACAGGCAATCCATACGCCGGGGGGAATAAGTATTGCAACCCATCTTTCCCTACAGATCAGCGCCATTGAATTTGAAAGGATACAATCTGAAACCCCAAACTTTTGTTGTATCGCAACACCGAAATCTTCAAACGAAAAGCCTTCACGATGACCTTCAGATTCGATACTGTACATGCAAGATTGATCGTCTCCGGAGATTATCTCGATGAGGGAAAAGGTGCCGCCTAAGGGAAGCTTGTACATGGTATCATTGACCACTGTGTTGGAGCCATACGAATCGTTGTATGAAAACGAGGGATACACACCTTGGGTTTGCGGCTGACCGTGGGATGATTGAAAGCGTTGCACGTATTTTGCCGGTTGATTTCTGAGCAACCTAGCCATTAAAACGCTGGCCACTTTCAAGGGAATACTGTACAAACGGCTTTACCCAGTTCGCATATCCTCCAAGAAATTTCTGTCGAATAGGCTCGTAAAGTGCCAGGATAGTGTACTCCGGCATACCGGGTTCAAGCGCATGACGAACATAGTTTGAATTCGAAGTATAACCGAAGTTAAAGTTAGCCGCAATGTATTCCGGATGTTCGTCCGTGGAAAGACTCGCATTGTAATCTCCGTCGCCTTCAGTATACTCGGTTCGAAAGTCGAGCGCCCAGCGGTTAGTGGCCCACACTTCCTTGATCTGGTAGAGCTCGGGAGTGCCTCGGGAAAATAACCATTGCGCTAAACTCCGCCGGGGGGGAGACGCGTCAAGACCTCCCGCCCCAAGTGTGCGGCGCTGCACATTCGGCTGGCTGAATAGTAAGATTGCTCCTGCAGTACGCGCCTGGCCGCGGTAATGAACACGCCCATTTTGAGTCACCGGCCTAGCACCGTCAGTAAAACCCTTATAGCTGGCATCTACGGGTCGATACCACCACCGAATGGGACATTCAAGAATTGGTGTTGAATTTGAACGGGTTGCACGGGACCTTGCCCAGGCTGAAATCGAGATCAGTTACGCCGTATAATAAGAGATACAAACCAGACTTTCCGAATATTGCTGGTACCATCCGCGTTTGGGTGGAACGTAAAGATGTCACCGCAATCAAGCTCTTCCCGGTGAACCGGAGGGAAAGGGGCTAGGTTATACGGACACGGCTGACCGCCCTGATTGATCAGGATCTCGGAGTAAGCGCTTCGTCCACAGGTATTGAGATCAGCGAACGTAGCCATGTTCCTGAAAGTTGTCGAGCTTTGCCAGATCGGAAATTGACGATGCGGTTGCTTATCAGACGGCCTGGGCGCAGGGAGACAGGGAGACAGCGCTTCGGACTCCCTTTTTGCCAGCGAGGCGGAGTCATCGCATTACTCTTTAGCACCAACCTTATTTTCATTGCTGTTCGTAAACTGGCGACTTTCGCCGCGTGTCTGTTAGCGGTACACCGCAACAGAATGCCTCTTAAGTTCAAATGAAAAGCGAATCGCGGAAGCAGTTGATTGGCTGTCTGCGAAAGTGCTGATCATGGGTCGGCGTGGGGGTCGCATTGATTTGACACGGTATCACACGCAAAGGCATAGCGAACTGCACAGCCTCCTTTAAGATGAGTCATCTTAACCTTGAGTCCGCTTTAGTTTTCGCATTACTCTCCGCCCCGAGCAGCCTGACTCAGCCGGAAGCTACTTTCACCCTCGTAAGCCGCTCAGCCGCTGCCGCTTTTCAAGTACAAAGGATGTCAGACACCCCCTGCGTCGAGCCGGGGCGAAACACTTACCAGTTCAATTAAAGGTGTGGCAGAGGTTCACACTTCAACCTCTCCACCATGCTCCCTTCACCAGCAACAACATATGCCTCGTACGACTCGGCTTTTGCCCCCACTCTTCACTGGGTTTCAATCGACCCGAGCCCCGAGTCTCGCCTCGGTGATTGGGGATACACCAGTCTAAGAGGGAAATGGGTCAGGATCTGCAATGTATTTGACGTCGCATCTTGTCAAGCGATAAATGCGCGGCCGATCCTACTGGATCGCGCGATTTCCCAGTATATCACAAAAACACCAGGACAACCCCTTGCCGACCCGTTCGTGATCCTCTCGCCACAGGCACACTGGGAAACTATGGATTCAGAACTATTTGCTGCGTACCTCCTTACTATACCAAACTGAGGATAGACGTGTCAACCCCAATAAAAAGGGCTATCTCGAAACTGCAGCGACTCGGGCGCGGAACTCAGAGTTGGGTCTAATCCTGTGTCCGTCGCCCAACACCGAATCCACCGCCTTCATCGCCGGACCCGGCGCATTCAGCAGAGAACTCCAGGTGCCTGAGAACGTGTTAAAGGCATGGCAGCGAGCAAACAAAAAGGCAATCTACAAAGCGGCCCGAAAACTGATGAACTATTACCCCCCTCGAGAAAAGGGGTCTCGTTCAATTTCACTCGCCACCAAGGAATTCGCAACTGTCTGTTTTCGCACACTATATATCCGTACAGATTCCAATCCCAGCCCCGTCGCCGTGGGCTGGAAAAGGAAGGACGGCCGCGGGCCCGGGACATGGAATGTCATCGAGCTTCAGGGGGGGACCACGGCTGTCACCGCAGGATTTGGGAGCTATCCGGTAACAAAACTCTTCAAATTTTTCTCACTGCTAGAATGGTACGGAATGGACAGTGGGAAGCGATGGAATAACGGCGGAGGTGCCTTCGAAATTAAAAAATTTATGGCGATGCGGGTGCTTCAATGTGCGGTCATGCGAGAACGAATTAGGTTCGCTGGAGCCGGTCCCGGCACCTCTTGACGAGGAACAGGAAAAGTAGGATTATACTACGAGCCAGGTTATTAGGTTTGGATGGATTGAGTGGGGAAATAATTGTCATGCTGAGCTACTGGCACGCAATCAAAAGGGAGCAACTCTGAATGCAGGAGCCATAAACATTTTGTTTTCGATACGGATATCCGGTATGTAATACTGTAGCAATACTAGTGAATGTAGCAATACTAGACCTATAGTGATAGTCAGTGATGGGAATTTTTGATCGTGTTCTCCCGGACTGCCGCTGACAAATTACCAGAGAGCGGTTCGGGAGATACGGCTCGTGATACCACTAACCAACGGGATATTGGGGGGACCAGGTTTCTATGATCCGCTATCATGGACGGCATATGACAAGGTTCTACTAACTCTTTTGAAACTTGGAAGCACGTGAATGTAATGTGGTCAAAAACCGGAAAAAAGGGCTTACAGGCCTAGGGATAGCCGTTTCGCGATGCAATGGCGGTAATAGTGACGACATATGAAAGTCATCGCCTGCGGGCGTGCGCTGAGACGACGGGTGTTTCGCCAACAGTCGCATTGTGGAAAAAAGAACGCGTATCATCCCCTTTTTCGCGCTTACTCATGATACACCAGGCTTAGTGTTACAGAATCACATCCCAGTCTTATCACCAATTAGTACCATTCCATGGTCTCTGCCGACTTCATGTCCCAGAACACGCCACATGTCACAGCCCCAAGTGCGGACAGTCCCGATTAGGTGTAAGAACGCGCATTCATTAAAAAGCCTTGGAAACAAGCTATCTCTGTAACCCGGTGGGGGTCGAGTTTAATTAGACTTCCGAGCCTTCCGAGAGTCGACCAAATTATTGGGCCGTGGAAGCCTGCCCACCACAGAAATTAGGTTCATGGCGCAGGAGTTAGGAGAAAGTATTTTTCCTCTGACTGGAACGCCGATTTACTCATGGGGAGGAGGGAAGATACTGTTTCGAAGAGAGAGTCGGATCCAGTCTTGCTTGAATCAGATATGAAGAAAAATCCCGGCATCACTTTGGAAACAGGGTCGGGCCAGACGTTTTACAATTACGGAGAATCCTACTAGTATTCTCTGAGATGCCTAAAAACTTCACTCCGGCTCCGCGCGCGACAATACCTGAAATCTGATCAAACAATCATGCTAAACAATTTCAGTCATGCCATTGATCGGGGGGAAAGGGCATACCTTGACCTTCCGAAACCGTTGATCGAAAAACACTTCAAACCGACTACTAATCCCCGGTGAAAACTCCGTATGATCTACCAACGATACCTCAAATAAACCGCCGCCAACAACGCCGAAATCTCCGCCATCGCAAGACTAGAATAATCAGCCCCATAAAAGACAATACTGCTCGCCGATACACATTCTGCCACCGGACGAGAATGCCCACCACCGGCGCTTGAGTTCCGGGTCGTCTGAAAGCCAGCGCTCGGGGAGAAAGGTCTCTGGATTGGTGAAGATGGAGGGATTGCGGTGGAGGGTGTAGGGTTGGCAGGAAATGATTGTATGGGCCGGGACCAAGTAGTTGTTGATTTGGGTGTGTTTTGAGGAGACGCGAGGTTCTGAGGCGGGAAGAGGGGCGTATAGACGGAGTGTTTCCTGAACTACTACATCGAAATATGGAATGTTGGCGCGAGAGAGATCTTTTGGAGAGGGCGTCCCGCGGAGGCCCGAGTGATGCAATTCGTCGATCAGGCGGTCTTGCATGGACTTGTTTTCTGGACGAGATAGAATCCAGAGCATAAAGAAGAGTGTATCTGCTGTGGTATTTATACCGGCGAGGAAATGGTCCGCGCACTCCGATGCGATATCCAAATCATCCAATTCCGGAAACGATTTCAGGCGCCCTATTATCGTAGCTTCCGCGGAAGGTTTGTAATCATAATACACCTTCAAAGCATACTCTCGAATGCCCGTGTAGACGAACGGTTTTCGTTGCGGATAGAATCCCAGGAAATCCAGAACTCTTTCAACCGCCCCTGTTTGGTTCGCTAGCCATCGGACGTACCATTTCATATGAGTGCTGAACCACGCCATTTTACGTCTCGCGGGATCACGTTGATCATCCAACATGCTCTGATGCGCTTTATTTCCCCTTAGAGCATGAGTCGCCAACTCCGCCCCATAAAGGAAATGCGTAATGTCCAACGAATAAAACAACATCGCGCTATAAATCTCCACTTCCCTCTTCGTGCTCTTTTCAATCAGGTTCAGAACGTCATCGACCCTTTGGACAATACAATCGGATGAGGCGAAGTTGAGGATGGCGGTCTTGGAGTATGCATGGTGCAACATCTTTTTCCGCCGACTGTGATCCTTCGTCGACGAAATGGTGAACAGGTTTTGTCGTCCATAGACATCGAACATACGATAAAACGACGTTCGTTCAAAACCGCCATAGATTTGTCTCTGCGCGGAAAGCGAAGAGAATAAAATCTCCGCGGGTCCCAGTCGGACGACAGGGCCGTATCGCTTGTGAAGGGTGAATCGTTCCGGTTCGATGGGCGAGGAGATCGTCGAGTGCGAGTCGCCATTTCGAAAGACGATAGAAAAAAGGACCAGGTACCGGACGGAGCGGATCGGTGATGTATCTGTAGAGGAAGACAACGAGGACAATAACAACGAGTCATTGATGCATCTTGATAAGGACGATAAGCGAGTCGAAGTCGGACGGCCCCGCCCTTTGAAATAACGCGGGGCCGCAACTAGAACCGCAGGGATTTGCTGTGCCGAAATCCCAGCCGGGGTCACCACGTCTGAGTTGCTACAGAATTTCCGATGCCCCTGGAAAAACATGGAGTTGGTTAGCCCTTGCAGTCACGTTACAGAGATCTGATTTGTCGGACGACTACTGGTATGAAATACTACCCCGATTCGTTCAGCCTTACCTTTGAATTGCCCATTTATCTATCCGCAGGGGTCCCGCTGAATGGCCGATATGTGCATTAGAAAGGAGGCAAAATTTAGCGACTCATCGATTAAAAACCGACCGGACCGCGTATCACGCGTACGACGACAGACGCGCACACACCGGCCGGCCTTCGTTCCAACTCGCCAGTGCGCGAGCCATCTGCCGAAATGGGGCATTTTACCATCCACGGAGCTCTTCCTACCGTCATCCCCACCGCCAGTGTCACAATTCCCCCACATGCAACGGAATTAGTCCGGAGCTTATCGATGTCTATTATGCTGCAACAGGGGTTTGTTCTGTCGTTGGCACGATATCGGTCGTATCTTACCTATATCGACGAAGTGGGTTTGTTCTGGAGACAGGTTTATTCCAAGCCGTCGCGTTCTTGTTTTTTCCGACGCTGCCAGCGGTACAATGGCTCAAGGGCGCCGTGCAAGAGCGTCACCTGGAGACGATACAGGAGTACTTTCCAACACGCGTTTGCAATCTGTTGAAGTGCGAGAAATACTAGTACCCCCCAGAACCTCTCATTGGCTATTCACCAGAGGATATCCCCGTGGACCTACGGTCTTTGTATATCCCGCTTCTTCAGGACGTCATTGTTGTCGTCGCTGGCGGAACTGTATCACTGTCCTAAGACGACTGGCAATTCAATTCGGAGCAGAACACTTCGTCGCTTGACCATCGAGCAGAGTGGATATCCCTCGGGCGTCTCACGGCCGCGGCGCTCTCCGTCCTCTCCCCTCCTTGTGCGCGGCACAGAATGTCCTCCAAAAATCATATCCTTGACTTACATCTCGAAATCGGCCTCGCTGCAGTGCTCCAGGACAGACTCAGGTGGATTACTCATCAAGCCGCACCCGTGAGTTATATCCTCGACCATGCGGTGATTTTATTTTTCTTTGCGCCTGCGGTTTATTTTAAGTACTAGTTGTATGGTACTTTCACGAGAGTGTTACGGTTGTCCCTCTACAATAACAAGAGAGCGGAATGCTTTTTGGGACTCGTAGCTTGCGGGTTTGGGCCATTATAAGGTGGGACCTATAAGTAAAACGTTCAGTAAAGCAGCAATAATATTTCAAATAAAAACTACTAGTACCTACAAAATTATATACATTCATACTTACCCCGGCGTTTAAGTTACCGGCGTGCTCCAGAACACAGTAAGGGTTAGGACACACTGAGACGTGGTGCCCGTAACTGTCGCCTGGACATCATCTGCAAATACCCCGTAACCATTGTTCGGGTATGAAAACGAATCATAGCCATTGGCGCCGGTGGTTCCCGTCCATGAGAATGCAGCGTCGGTACCTTGACGACTGATACTGAAGAAACTGTATGATATATTGGGAATTGGGTTGCTCAGGCTATCGAGGATCTGGATATTTATCGTCGGGTTGGTGCCGACCTGTGGATCGCTCGGAGTGATCCATAAGGCCGAAAGTCCTGCCTGACAATCCGGCTGCGGGTCCGTCCATGTAACTGTATAAGAAAAGGTACACGGCGACAGTGTGCCTGGGATATTGACCGAGACGAGCATGCTGTCCCCATAGCCTTCATTCCAATTGATGGTGTAGGTCCAGGTTCCGTCATCGTTGAGAACAATCGGTATAGTGTTGTCGCCAATATTAATGTTGACCGTAGCCCCTGTAAGGCTGGCCCCCGTGTATGGGTACCACGTTCCACTTAAGATAAACGGCTCGTCCGTGGCGAGAATCGTCGCACTTGTGGTCACGATAGTTGCCGGGCAGTTGACGCCCCACCACCATACCAATGGAGAGAAATATTGAGGCTCGCAGCTCGACCCCAGCACTTGAACGTAAAAATAATCCGTCCCTGGGGTGGTAAGTGGAGCTGGAGCATATGTCACAATTCCTTCCGCGTTACTCATTTTGTCGACTCCGTTAATCATAGAAGAATCTTGAAATGAAACTGTTGCGAGGTCCACAGGATCGCCGGCGAGATCTTGTACCGTGACCATCAACGTTGGGTTATCAAATCCGATGATCAAGGCGCCAGAGGCGTCCGGACCCAAGATGGACAGGACGGCTTCGCAGGAGACGACTTGAGTAACGGTCACGACAAGCGACCCTACAGTTGAGGCGCCTTGATTGATGTAAATTGTTTTGAGTCCAGCGTTCATGCAGCTAAAGTAGACCTGGGCCGTCCCTGTAATGGGAGCTGTGAGGACATCGGAGATTGGCATGCCACCAGCAGCCTTGCTGAAAAAACAGGAGTCGTCCTCGGCGACCAAGGTGAAGTCATCTGTGAAAGGATTGTCAAACTGGTCGTAGGCGATCATGGTGATCACCGTATAGTCCGAATCCCCAGTTCCCGTTCCCTGATCCATACTCGTGGGACTTAGCGATGAATCCAACACTGAGAAGGTTGGCGAAGGAGCCGGTGCGGACGACGGTGCAGATGATACATCCGGAGCAACGGACGACACCGGAGGAGCAGAGGACACTGGAGGAGCAGACGACGGCGCTTCCGACGGTGACTCAGATGATGCTGCGCTGGAAACGGGCATTGCGCCCGACGACGGAAGAGAGGGCTGAGACGAAGGGGCACTGGAGGGAGCTGGAGAGGCCGAGGACATGGGTGGAGCAGAAGAGGCGAGAGGGGCAGAGGATACTGGAGGGGCCGAAGAGGGAGGAGCAGATGATGCTGGAGCAGTCGACGATATTGGGGGAGTCGACGATACCGGAAGGGAGGCTCGTGGAACAAGTTCCACCACCTCGCACGTCCCTGCGAAGTATCCGAAGGAGATGAAATCCCCTTCACAAATAATTGCGACCAAGCCGTCTGTGTCAATAGTAACGACGAGATCGCCGTGGCCGTTCAGGGAAAAGATAGACGTGCGGCCGTCGAGAGGAACGGAATTGGTATTGACAAAGTAGATCCATGAGCTGTTCTGCGACGCGAGGTCGGCGGTTGAAATGTAGGCGATGTGTCCCTGCTGATCGAAGAGCTGTGATCCCTTCAATACGAACGTTTGAACTGTGTCGCTCAAGTTCCCATAGGCCAATTTACCCTCAACAATGATCACTGGCTCACCGGAATGGGACACGGCGTCCAAGACAAATTTGAGGTTCTTCGGGGTGGGAGATGGACCGCCGGACGAAGATGGGGGGACAAGAGTTGTTGAAGTGACAGTGGATGTCGCCGTCGACGTCACCCTGCTGGTCGCTGTGTATGTAATGACAGTAGGAGCAGTAATATTGATGGTAATGTTGTTTTCAATGAAAATTGTCGGTCCCGGGAAGGATCTGGTCGTGACGTAGGGTTGTTGCCAAGTCTGAAATCAGAACAGAAATGCAGAGAGGGAATACCGTTGGAGTCCACTCCTCCTCCCAGCAGCCAACTTCATTCTCGTAACTACCGAAGTACTCGTAGACTTGAACGCATCGCGGACTTGAATTCGGGACCCAGCATTGCGAGTAAGGACAGACGTAACAGGTTGGACACGGGGCTTGATATTCAATCGCGCAGGGAGGCGAGTTGCAGGGATACAAGGTCCCACCGAGGAGGTAAACGCCGGGTGTTTGGCACATGGCAGTCGTGGTGGTGAATCCAGTGGTGCAAGACGTGACCGGCTGGGCGGTCTCTGTGATCGTAATCGGTGCGCAGGTGTCGCAGCAGGTCATCGTGGTGATTGCAGGGACCGTGATTGTCGGGGTCGCAGGGCAGAGACAGACTTCGGTGTATTCTACAACGTAAAGGGTTTCCACCTCCGCTGTTGCTGCAGTAGTCGTACACGAGACCTCGGCCATCGCCGTAGGCCAGGTTGTCGCCAACGCTGTGCTGGCGAGTGCAAGCAGGGACAAGACGAGCATGTTGGATGAGTCTGACGAGGACGTCAACGCGAGCTTTTAAAGACATTTTCCTTGTTGACGGGCGCATTCTCTGGTTAATCTTAACTGTTGAAGCGACCGTGAATGATGATTTCGCGCTGTGGTATGTGCGAAGAATGGCGAAACGGATGCGCCGGCATCCACGTTGTCTTTTTCAAACACGTGCTCCACATTCCGGAACGGCTGCCGTCCAATCAACTGCGAGCCGATTGGTTTCATTGGCGATCCAATGGCCGGCGCTTTAAGATTAAAGCTAGAAAGGGGACGCTGGAATGAGACTTCCGTTGGTCGGTTGGAGTTCGGCAAGAAAGAACTGTGACACCATTGTTCCGGGGCCAGGCTTGCGGGGCTTGGCGGAACGCGGTAGGATCGCGAGATAACTAAATTCCCGCAGAATCCAGCGAATCCCCGACGGGCTTGCGTCCAGTCCAGTCAAGCGTCAGCCTCTGGCATGCCGATCTTGATTAAAACAACGTGGGAATGTTGAGCGGTAATTGGAGCATCCCGCAGATGTTTTTGGCCACGGACATTCCTAAATAATCCGTCCCTTCCGCAGCGCTGCCCTTCAATTTGACAACCGAAGTTGATCGACCGAACGGTAGAATGCCGTTCCAATCGACGGGTCCCGTCCAGGTTATCAGACCGGAGCAAAACGGAGGCGGTCCTTCGGAAAGCAAAGTCACACTCAGAGTTCTTTCCTTTAACAATTCTGGTTGGCGCTGTCGACGTAGGGTCGCGCACGGGGTAATGGTACCAACCGCGTAATGAGACTACTTTTTCACGGCGGAGCGCCTGCAGCCAGTTGTACTAGCTATTCATGAATTATTTTGATCGAATTAGATACCTTTATGTCTCAGCTACTATTTCCACTTTAAATATCTTCAAATTTGGCCTGGACTGTAAGGCCATCTCCTGGTTTGATGGCCTCACTTCAAGGGTAAAATTTCCAGTTTTGCGAGTCTTTTCAGCATTTGACTGAATCTCAGCAGTTTAAGGACTGGAAATGCTTGCTTCCATATATATTAGCTTAAGTCCTCAAGCCTAGATTGTCATCATCTATACTGTTGGAGCTATAGTTGCTTAAAGTGGCAAAGTTACCAACGTGTCACACACAAAATCAAGATCACCATGACCGGTTGGGATTGAAATTTCCGAAATTGTGTGGGCCAAAATGATGAATCTGAGACTTTGGGGGCCGACTACTCAAGCACTACATATGAGAGGACTCTAAGCCTAACCAGTATGCCACCCAGGAATCCCCGGGGATTCCTATCCAGAATGCCAGGCGTTTTTCCCGCGGGAAAAACGCTCTATAAGGTGCGGACGTGGGTCTGTCTCCACAACGAAAAAAAGATTTCCCGTTGGTCCAACAAAATTATAACGTGGGAATCCCGCTGGTGCCACAGTTGATTTTGTGTGGAGGACAGGCACTAATTTCCACCATGAAAAATTATTTCAAGCCAGACTAGTCCCGAATCCAAGTCCGTGGCTCTGGACACTCAACCTAAAACGACTCAACCTAAAACCATTATCATGAGCGCATACCTCTTCTTCAATCAGGAACATCATGTTCTCATCTGCAAAGTTCATCAATACGCAGTCTCATCGAAATTTCTGGCACATCACTTTCTTGAAGAGCATGACTTGGACATCAACGTAAGGCACGAGATCACCATGTACACGTCTCAATTTCATACAGTGGAAGCATCACAGTTGGCGTATTCAGCAGATAAGGTTGTACCGGTGCCACATCTTAACATTGTGTCTGCCTTCCAATGTCAGAACGAGACGTGCAGAAAGGTTGTTGGATCACTTTACTCTATAAAAAATCACTGCAGAAGTGAGCACGGATGGAAAGCTAAGAATGGGAGCACTTGGATGGAGACGAGAGCCCAGTCATTCTATCAAGGGAATAGTCAACGGTAACACTAAACAAGACTACATGCTAATTTGAGGTACTTTGCAGTCCACGAGCCAGGAACGTTGCCCGTTTCCAATTTCACAGACCAATTATTGGGAGAACTGCTTGGAGCGGCTATGGAACGGGACAAGAAACACCAACAGGAGATTAATACGGTGCAAGACAATACTTCGTTGGTTACAAAGACACCATGGCTGCGGTACACCAGATGGGACAAGAAATTCACGGGTCAGGACATGAACGAATTACATGCGTTGACGGATCCACCACAGGCAACTACAGCTGAAGAGAAACTGATCTGGGATGCGGTGGGAAAGACATTGGAACGTTGCTGGGAAGGATATCATAATTGCTTGGAACGTGAGTGGGATCTCATCCCGTTCTGGTTACGGTCTGTGACGTTGGAAAAGGAAGACACGAAA
>Ga0302179_10001955_pt1 | contig 12204 bp, 10 predicted proteins | sample I_Palsa_E3_1_FD_198788 | JGI IMG/M metagenome (GOLD analysis project Ga0302179, IMG submission 198788) | Peat permafrost microbial communities from Stordalen Mire near Abisko, Sweden - I_Palsa_E3_1 | ecosystem: Environmental > Terrestrial > Soil > Palsa > Peat permafrost | place: Sweden...
TGAAGTCCGAGGCGGAAGGGAAGTGGGCGCCGTTGGGCACCATGAAGAGGCGCGAGTAGCCGGTAAAACCCACGGTGCGCAGATTGCGTTCCGTCGCCGCGCGCTGGTCTTCCGGCCGGCCCGTGATGAAGAACACGGTGACATTTGCGGCGCGTGCCGCTCGAAATACGCGCAGAGTCGGTTCGATCGCCGGATCGCGCCCGAGCTGGTCCCAGGCTGCCCAACCGCACGGAGCGCCGGAAGCAGGATCACACGGGCCGGGAATCGGCCTGCCGAAATCATCCAGTTTGATTACTTCCCAGTTCGATAACGCTGTTTCGTCGATATCGAGGACTAGTGCGGGCCGGCTCGCGCTCGTCGCTCGCTCAGTGATCCAGCGAGTGGCGCGCTGAGCAACAACCGTCAGATCGCGGGCGTAGGCTCCGGAGTCGTGATAGGCAAGCGCCGCGATCTTCGCGTCGCCCACGTTCGCCGGCTGGCCCGCTACACTGATAAACGCAGCTCTCTCCGACGGCATCGCGCACGATCCGAGCAGCGCGAGCAGTGCAAGACAAGCGGGATAGCGCCGCTTCGGTCGAGTCAGCATGACGCAGCATGGCATGCAGAAAACCATCCCTTATCCCCGGCGGTCGCGAGTTCTGCCGTCCCGGTCGCGACTCTGAAGCTGCTTTCGATTTTTTGGTCGCTTATGAAAGGCGTTTTCGTCGCGGTGCGGTCGTGCCAACACCTCTGGCTGACGAGTTTCGGCCGGTCGTGAATCCTCTCCTCGAAGCTCGTGGATCACCGCGCAGGCGATATCGGTGGAGGAGAAACCTTGTTCGAGCAATCGGTCGACGATTCGCGATTCCTTCTCGAATGCCCCGCTTTGCAGCGCCGACTGAATTCTCTCGAAGAACAGATTCGTCCGTTTCTCCTCGACTTCATCTAGAGAAGGGACTTGCTGTCGCGCGATTTTTGTCCGCGTATAGCGTTCAATGCTTTCCAACTTGTAGATCTCGCGGCCGGCGATCAGCGAGAATGCGCGGCCTGACTTACCGGCTCTGCCGGTACGACCGATGCGATGCACATAGTCCTCTTCGTCCCACGGGAGATCGAAGTTGAAGACAACCTCGATGTTATCCACATCGATCCCGCGGGCTGCCACATCTGTCGCAACAAGAAACTCCAACCCGCCGTTGCGAAACTTTGTCATCACCCTGTCGCGTTGCGCCTGGCTCATGTCGCCATGAATCCGGTCGGCCGAGTAGCCCCGGGCAACCAGTTCATCCGTCAGGTCGTCGACCATCCGCTTGGTATTGCAAAAAATAATACCCAGCTTCAGGTCGTACAGATCAATCAGCCGGGTCAATGCCTCCGTCTTCGACCGACCCCGAATCTCGTAAAAAGCTTGTTCAATCGACGGGACGGTCAGAACCTTATGTTCGATACGAATGCTCTTGGGATCGCGCGCGTACCGATGAATGAGCTCCAGGATCGCCTTGGCCATTGTCGCGCAGAAGCAGATGAACTGCCGTTCCGAAGGGATACTCTTGAGAATTTGCTCGATATCATCGCGGAACCCCATGTCCAACATCTCGTCGGCCTCATCCAGCACAACCATTTTGACCCGATCAAGCTTGAGCGTTCCACGGTCAAGGTGATCGAGGATTCTGCCAGGAGTCCCAACAACGATCTGGGCCCCCTGCTGCAGTGCGCGGATTTGTCGATCGATCGATTGACCGCCGTAAATCGGGACAGAGTGTACGCCGGATTTGAACGCTGAAAGTCTAAAAATCTCTTCAGCGACCTGAACAGCCAACTCTCGCGTTGGACAAAGAATGATAACCTGGACTGCTCGCAATTCGGCGTCGACAAGCTCTACAGCAGGAATCCCAAAAGCGGCCGTTTTACCTGATCCAGTCTGCGATTGGCCAATGACATCGTTGCCGGCCATGATCATCGGGATCGCTTCCGATTGAATAGGAGCAGCTTTTTCGTACCCGAGCCTGTCGATGGCCTTCAGTAAGCCAGGAGAAAGGCCAAGCTCAGAGAAAAGTTTAGAAGTCATTCCAATATTTCCAAAATATTCGAACGGACCGACTCAGCGCTCACGTTCCAGCCATATGCATTTACATGCATCGGGAAATAGCGCAACAATTTGCAGGTTCGAGACGGATCGCCTTTGACCCTATTCCCCGCCAATCCTTCAGCCCAGCAGTTCTCGCACCCGCGCCGCCGCAAGAAGGAGATTAAGCACCATGCGCAGAGTTCCCATTCTGCAGCTCCGGAATCCTGTCTCCTGCCTTTTTCCCTTCCTTATTTCCGATCGAGGAGTTCCCGAACCTTTTTCGCGAGCGAACCGACAGTGAAGGGTTTTTGCAGGAACGCCACTTCGGCGTTTAAAATTCCAAGGCGAACCACGATGTCATCGGTATGGCCACTCTGAAATAGCACCTTAATACTCGGGTCGTGGACTCGGAACGCCTCGGCCAACTCCCGACCGCTCATGCCTGGCATGATCACATCAGTAAACAACAGGTCGACGTTGAGTTGTTCATTCTGGACGAGATCCAAGGCCTCCTCGGCAGCAGCGACTTGCAATACGTGATAGCCCAAAGATTCTAGAAGCAATGCAGTAACTTCGCGAACAGGGTCTTCATCTTCCACTAAAAGGATTGTTTCGTTTGCCAATGCCGGTTTACCTGGAGCGTTCCGCGATGGTCGATCGAGCGGCTCTTCCACGGCGGGCAGGTAAATGCTGAAAGTGGTGCCCAAGCCGGGGCGGGTTGCCACTGTTAAGTGCCCCCCGTTCTGGTTGACGATTCCGTCAACCACCGACAGGCCAAGTCCCGTGCTGTCACTTTTCGTGCTGAAGAACGGCTCAAGGATTCGCGCCTGTACTTCCGGCGTCATGCCGCAGCCGGTGTCTGTGACGGCGAGGAGCACGTAGCGCCTTGGCCTCGTTTCTGGGTCGAGAGTTGCGGAAGCGGCGGCGAAGTCTACGTCGCGCGTTTCGACGGTAAGCTCGCCGCCGTGGGGCATTGCATCGCGGGCGTTCATGACAAGATTCATCAATACCTGGTTAATTTGAGAAGGATCGGCGTTCACCTGGCTCAGACCAGGCGCTAAACTCATCTTCAAGTGTACGTCCTCACCGATAAGACGTCGCAAGAGGTTCCGCGATTCTGCTAATACCGAGCCGAGATCCAGAACTTTGGGCTCGACGACCTGGCGGCGGCCGAAGGCCAGCAATTGCTGAGTCAAGGCAGCGGCTCGCTCGGCGGCTCGGTTGATCTCGGCAACGGAGTCCCGCAGCCGTTTTTGGGAAGGGGCAGCCGCCGCGAGTAATGCGCTGTGACCGAAGATGACCGAAAGCAGGTTGTTAAAATCGTGAGCCACCCCGCCCGCCAACCGACCGACGGCTTCCATCTTTTGCGATTGGCGCAGTTGCATTTCCCACTGCCGCTTTTCAGTCACGTCCTCCGCGATGCGCGCAATGCGAATTACCAGCCCCGCAGCATCACGTACAGGGAACGCGCGTTCGCGAATCCAACGGACAGAGGAATCGGGCCGCACGATCCGATATTCGAGCTCGTAGGTAGCGTAAAAATCATCCTGCAACCTGCCAAGAACCCGTGGACGGTCGTCCGGATGAATCGCGTCGAAAAAAGAGTCAGGTTCTTCCACCAAGCTTGTGCCGGTCCGACCCCAAATCGATTCGTAAGCAGGGCTGACGTAAAGGACTTCTTTCTTCGCCGCGTCTGTCATCCACAACACTTCACTGATGTTTTCGACCAATTGGCGGAGACGCGATTCGTTTTCGCGGAGGATCGCATCTGCCCAGCTACCTTGAATCCCGCCGGCGACGGAGTCGGCGATGCCCGCTAGAGTCGCTAACGTCGCTTCGGGCAATTCCTCTTGGGTAAAGATCCCGACAACACCCACGAGCCGGTCTTCGACGATTAGCGGATACCCCGCAAATGCCGAGACGCCTTGCCGGCGCGCCCAATCCTGCTCCCGAGCACTCAGCTCACCCAACACCGCGGTCGTTCGACAAGACTTCCGTTCCTGCGCGATTCGCCCAACGATCGCTTCACCAACTTGAATTCCCTTTGGAAGCTTGTCTGAGGTTGCGCTGGCGCGCAGCTCCAACGAAGCCTTCCGATCCTCAAGCGTCCAAATGCCGACCAAAACCGCGTCCAGATATTTCACCATCGACTCGGAACATGTTTGCAGGATCTTGCTCAACTCATCCCGCCGCGTCCATGCCATGCCCACCTCGACCGCGAGCTCCGCCAGCCGGAGCCTCGCATTCAGAGCAAAGTAACTATTGTCCAGAGCGGCCACCGAGGGCTCGCTACACTCGTTGTTGCCGTCTGCGATCAGAACATTCATAGAAGCATTTATAAAAAAAACAGTTATCCCTCAGATCGACCGAATGGCAAATTATTTATTGAAATAATAGAATCTATTGATAAAATATCAGCTTGATTCCCAGGATGGACAACAATTCAGCCCAAAAATGCATTGGAAGTTCTTCCATTAGGCTCATTTTCTCTTGCATCCAGTGGACCGGCACATTCGAGCATCTGTATCCAGTCACCTACCCTTGAGCGCAGGGCCAAACTTCGTAAGCCGCTCATAAATCAATATTTGCCATATTTATACTCATTTTTAATAATTAAGAGTATTTATCAGAGGATGGAGCCACGCTACGCTTTTCGCCAGAATCGCGTCGCCGTTCGGTTTCGCTCCCGAATGGCACATTGACAACGGTAATTGGTCCTGATGCCTCAAACGAAGCGTCCCCTCTTCGCCTCTATCGACCCTGTCTGGTCACCCCGCACAAGAGCATTCTGACGTGCCCGTTGACCAGGGAGTTCAATTCGGTCCACGGAAATTCTGAAAGGAAAAGAAGACCATTCCGGAACTCCGTGTTCAAGCGTGTGAACCCGCTCGGCGCATTCCAAAACAACCGGCTAGCGCTCCGTGTTACTGATCGGTTTCGGGGAGAGCGCGCCCGGCAAAAACCGATCCAAGTCCTCTTTTAACTTTTGGCGCGCTCCCCTTTCGATGTAGAGCATGTGACCGCTTTCGTAGAACGTGAACTGGATATTATCCCGAATCGCCGGATCCAAATTCATACTGCGCACAACATTCTGCGCCGCGAAATACGGAGTAGCAAGGTCATAGTAGCCGCAGCAGACCCATATCTTCAAATAGGGATTGCGGCTCATCGCGTCTTTCAAACTCGTGGCCACATCGAGGTACTTGTCCTCGGCGAGGCTCCACGGGTTGACCTCCGCAACTGTCTCGTACGGCAGGTCTGTCTCAAACTTCAATTCTCGCCTGACGTAATCGTTGAAGGCGGCAGTGAACGGCCCATTGACGGCCTCGTCACTCGGATCGAAGTCTTCGGCGTCTGTGCCAGGATGAAGCCTGATCCCGGTAAACCGGCTATCATAGCGCCCGACGGACCGGTTCTGATCCTTCAAGAGGTCATTAGCGAAACGTTCGATCGGTTCGCGCAGGTTTTCTTGTTGAATGTAGCCAGCATCAAGGCCGGTAAACCGAGACAATTGATTCGCGACACGCTCCGTGTCGCTTTGGGAAGCTGTGTCACCCCGAGCGAGGGCGAGAATATATTCGGCGGATGCAAATGCTTCGGTCTGACTGAGGACGTCGCGCAACGGTAACTGTTGCAAGTCGGGTGGAAGGCGTTTGTGATACCACGCGGTCGCAGCGTAAGTCGGCAGGAAGAGGGGGTAAGGAACATCATTTCCCGGCTCAAATTCCAGCGTCTGAAAGTTCAGGGCCGAACTGACCAGCACGATTCCGTTCACATAGAGTCCATACCGGTCCTGCAAATACTGGCTTAACCCCGCCGCGCGGGTTGTTCCGTAGCTCTCGCCGACAAGAATCTTCGGCGAAGCCCACCGCGAATAGCGCGTCGTCCAGATGCGAATGAAATCGCCGACGCTCGCAAGATCCCGTTTGTATCCGTAGAATTGTTTGGGATCCTCACCGCGCACGGGACGGCTGAAACCGGTCGAGACAGGGTCAATAAACACCAGATCTGTCCTCTCCAGCCAGGTCGATTCGTTATCCGTGATTTTAGCAGGCGGGGGCAACGCTTCGCCGCGATCGGACAACACGACACGCCGCGGTCCGATCCCTCCCATATGTAGCCACACAGAGGCAGATCCGGGTCCGCCATTAAACGCAAACGTCACCGGTCTCGTCGCGGCGTCATCGACGCCGTCGAGAATATAAGCAACGAAGAAGATTTGAGCCTTGGGTTTCCCTTTGGAGGGATCAAATTGGTCTTGGGCACTCTCTTTGGCCGATTCCTTGCCTGCATCCTTCTCGGACTGTGTTTCCTGCGTAGTGTCTCGAATCAGGAGGTAGCCCGTGATCGCTTTGTAATTCAGCGTTTTGCCACCGTCCAGTGTAACAGTGTGCTCTGTCACCACCGGCGGAGGGGGCTGATATTGGTCTTTTTCCCCTTTCTCTTCCTTGAGAGCGGGCGTCTCTTTTCCGGCGTCACCGGGCTGTTTCACCTCTAAAGGAGCTCCGATAGAAATGCTGGCAACGAGGGTTGATATAAATAAGAACCGCAGAGAATCGAACATACGGATCGGCCTTTCCAACGAAGCAGATTCTGCACCGGAAACAACCTCTGTCGACATCAATGCGGCAGGCTCCCGCGTTTCGTTCCTATTTAAATCCAATGCACTATAGGCGAGACAATAGCTTTTGCGCGATCCATTGAGCGCAACGCAACAACACAATGAATGAGATCAATACCGGCGCCAGCAAACATCCGCAGCATCCACATCCGGGCCGCGGCCGGTAAGTATACTCAGCGTAGAACAACCCCGGTCGCCTTCGAAAGTGCAATCGCATCCTTCAAAAGCATCGTCCCGAAACGAGCGACGGAAAGTGGATTGTTCCAACGGTTAGTGTCCTGCGCAGCATTGCGAATTACGTGGGCGGCGCGTACTTCACATGCTTTTCCATTGCCCGATCAATCTCTTCAGGCGTTAGAAGCTCTATTGTTTTCATCCGCGTCGCCCCTGCTCCGGCGACAGCGAGTGAGATAGCAGCGGCAGTCAGATTGTCCGGCACATCGAGGACCAGGTAGGCGTCGTTTTCTCCGAACGCAAAATAAAATGCTTCAAGATGACCGCCAAGGCTTTTCAGTAGTTTCTCAACAACTGCCCGTCGCGAAACTCCTCCAGCTTTCGTCAGGCCCTTGATTCCCTCCGAGGTGTAGGAAGCTACGGCCAAGTACTTGGGCATAGATCAACTCCAATAAATGACTAGTTGCAATTTTCGACGCTCGAGACATTGAAACGACGGTTTCAATCAATTCCGGTGGCAGTTTAAGAGTCGGTCCCAGTCAAAGCAAGCAACAAAAGTGCGTCTGCGAAGCTCCCGAGTCTGCTTCCGTTGGTCTTTCCCGCAGCCGGACGCTTCGCCAAAATCAGCTTCGAAACGGCGCAGGCGGCAGAAAAATTCCACTCCTGTCTCGATTTTGCTTGGTCAATTTCCGAACATTCCGGTCAAGTCGTGCTAAAGTGTTACAGTAAACGTCCGTTCTTCCAAAGAACTGCATGTGACCCCGCCCATTAATTTTGAACGACACGCACTGATTGCGGCGCTTTGTGTCTTTCTCTTGCTAACCCAGCACGAGAGCATGGCGCAGGAGCCCGCTGACGCCGCAGCCAGGGCTGCCCTAGCGAATGACATTAATCAGACCTACGGAACCCTTGTCACTCCCGCTCTTTCAATCGCGGAGCTCTTCGACATCAAGAATCGCCTGGATAAGGCGGATAGCATCGCCCAGAATTACGGAGTCGACTTGGATTATCGGGAACACAGTTTTATCGAATTGTGCGACATCGAAAGCCGGATCCGACTCGCTGTCGCGATCAATCACCAATACGGCAAAAACGTTAACTGGCGCGAATACGGTTACCCGGAGTTAGTCGAGATGGAAAAGCAATTGGAATCTCAGGCGCAGGTGACGCAACACTGAACGATCGGAAATTCCCGGTTGCAACCCTCGGTCGCAAAACCCGAAAATTCGTCACAGAGCCTGCCCAATTTGCGGGCGCGGATGTTTCCGCCAGCGTCCTGGAAAAATCTCGAAGATTTGTCAGCGATGCTGGCGAGTGAAGGTAAATTTGCAATTTGCGGCCAGTGTCCCGCATATCGCTATGCCAGACATTCGCCAACTATTTGAACAGAACCGCGCATGGGCCGCACAAACGGAGGCGCGCGACCCCGGTTTCTTTGCATCACTCGCAAAACAGCAGTCTCCAGAATTTCTTTGGATCGGCTGCTCCGACAGCCGCGTGCCGGCCAACCAGATCGTTGGGCTGGTACCCGGCGAAGTCTTCGTCCACCGCAACGTCGCGAACGTCGTCGTCCATACCGACTTAAACTGCCTGTCGGTACTCCAGTACGCCGTGGACGTGCTGAAAGTGAAACACGTACTTGTCGTAGGTCACCACGGATGCGCCGGCGTCCTTGCCGCTCTGCTCAATCGTCGCTTCGGACTTATTGACAATTGGTTGCGCCACATTCAGGACGTCCGCCTCAAGCACGCCGCCCTGTTGGATACGCTGCCCGAACCGCGCCGGCCGGACACTCTCTGTGAGTTGAACGTGATCGAGCAAGTACTGAACGTGTGCCACTCGACTATTGTCCGGGAGGCATGGGAACGCGGCCAGCAACTCTCTGTCGTCGGGTGGGTCTACTCACTCAAAGACGGCCTGATTCGCGACTTGCAGATGAGTGTCAACGGGCCAAGCGAGACATCGGCAGCCTCCCAGACGGCACTCGAGGCGCTGCAAGCGCGCGCATCCGGATGAACTCTACAAAATCGGTCTGGAGAAGACTCTTTGGATGAATTTGGTATTCGCGAAGCCGGACCCATCCGATTGGGTTGGCGGGAGGTGCAAATCTGGGGGGTTTGGCTGACTGCCTCCGATGCGGCACTCGCCGACTTTCGATCAACGCTTTCCTTCGAAGAGCGTCGCCGGGCGGAGCGGTTCCGTTTCGAAAATTTAAGACGTTCTTATACCCTTTCACGCGGCGGCCTGCGGATCTTACTCGGACATTATCTCGGCTGTCCGCCGAACGAGATCGAGCTGACTTGTGGGCCCAAGGGCAAGCCGGCCCTTCGGAACTCATCCCGAATCCGATTCAATGCTTCGCACTCAGGTGAGATGGCACTCTACGCGTTCACAGTTGGTTGTGAACTGGGGGTAGACGTGGAACAACTTCGGAAGTTGGACGACCCGGAATCAATCGCGGCGCGCTTCTTTTCTACGGCCGAAGCGGCCGAATTGCGCTCCTTGAAACCGGACGACAGAGGTTCGGCTTTTTTTCGCTGCTGGACCCGAAAAGAAGCATACGTCAAAGCGATCGGAGACGGCTTGGCGATACCGCTCAATCGCTTTCAGGTAACGCTCCTTCCGGGGATCCCGGCCCGGGTTGTGCAGATTGCTAGCGAGATGGGAATCGCCGCCGACTGGACACTGGACCATCTCGAGCTGGCGCCCGGTTACCTCGGCGCCCTTGCGTACCGCGACAGCCGGCGGCCCACCGCGATCCAACCGACGGTTCGAGCGGATGTGCTCCGGGACATACTTGAGGCTAAGAATCGTAACCAAGAGGTAAACAGCGGATCTCACAAACGATCGGCAAACGTGGAAGAATCATGCAAAAGCCCAGGCGACAAGCCCATTCCGGGCTAAACATCTCTCTCGACAGGCCGAGACCGTAGACTGCATCGCTTCCGAATCTTTAGAGATTCGTGAGCGATGCAGGCTTTCGAAATCGTCTGGACTTGACTTTGCGACGTCTCACGGTGCAAAAAGCGCCGAATCGTCAAATTTTCACCTCTCTGAGATCGAACGAATGAAGCGACTTTTAACCATCACACTGTCCGCATTTGCATTGATATCTTGTTCGACGCCGAGCACCGACGTCAGCACGTTCTATCGGGCAAATATCGCCGTTCCAGCGGGCACAAAAAACACGACCACCGCCTCCTTCATACTGACCGCGCCTGGCACAGTCCAATCGACCGCGCAGACGTACGCGAACAGCGGTTACCGACTCCTCGGAGAATCCGATTTCCAAAATCTCACTGTTGCGCCGTTGCGTAACGAAGCTCTTGCCTACGCCCAACAAATCGGCGCAACCCTTGTGATTTATTCCGTAGAGCCCATCGGGCAGGAAATTCAGCCGGTCACCAAGACCGTTATGGACCAACCGGGACACTACATCACCACCAACTCAACGACCAAGGTGGAAGGAAACTCAAACAGCGGCGGCAGTTCGAACGATCTTCCTGAGGGGATGAACTCGGAAATGAGACAATTTGAAAGGGAAAACGGCATCGATTCCAGTACCAACTCCTCCGGCGGGGAGGCAACGACCAAAACCACCACGACGACAACGTTTATCCCGGCTAAATATCACAGCGAGGTTGTCCCTCAGACGTTCACGAGAACGCAGCACAATATCGCCTTCCTCGTTCAGTAAGTTCGTGAATTCCCAACACGGCGACCGGTCTGTACTGGTAGCATTTCTCGGCCTTGCGCCGGCGCTTTATTGCAGATCGTCACCGAAGTGTCCTGCTTTGCCTCTTCGAAACCGATAAAACGAGATGGTTCGGCTACTGCACCGGTAAACGCTGCGCCCGGTTGCACGCCGACCGCCTCAAATGTGTCCCCAATCTTTCAGCCAGCGTTGGGTAGTCGTGATGGTCGTCTCTGTTAGACCGTGACTGGCGTTTTCGAAAAAAACGGTCACATCGGCGCCCGAGCGCCGCAGCAACGTAACGAGGTCGCGCACGTTTTCCACTGGAACAATCTGGTCATAGTTACCCGCCACCACCAATACCGGTGCGCCCTTCAGCTCAGGCAGATTTTCAGGAATCAGCGGCACCATTGCTCGCAACAATGCCGCTCCTTGAAACGTGTCAGGTCGCAACAATAAAATGCTTCCTGCAATGTTTGCGCCGTTGGAATAGCCAACCGCAATTGCTTTGCTTTGGCTGAATCCATAACGCTCGGCGGCGACATGGATGAAATCCGCTAGCTCGTGCGTGCGATAAATCAGGTCCTCTTCGTCAAAAACGCCCTCAGCCAATCTCCGAAAGAAACGCGGCATCCTGTTCTCAAGAACCTTCCCGCGAGGACTCAGCAACGCGGCATCAGGATCAAGAGTGCGCCCCAAGTCGAGCAGATCGGTTTCCGTTCCACCTGTCCCATGAAGCAAAATCAACGTTCGCCCTGAAGTGCCCGGCACAAACTTATGAATGAAATCCTCGATGCCGCTCATACGAAACACACGGTCACGGTACACCCTTCCAGGCCATGTTGTCTGTGAACGCCGGCATCTCAGACCTTACCGTCATGCCGTTTCAGTTCGGATCGAACGAATCGGACTGACTCCGAAGCTTCTTCGTCGAGGTCGCCGTTGCCGAGAAGGTCGCGAAAGATAGAAATGTCCCGACCCACCTCACCGCCTGGAACCAGGAACGGTTCCATGACAACCGCTCCCTGATAATTGATCTCGTGCAGCGCTCCGAAAATCTCCAGCCACGGCATCCGGCCGCGCCCAGGAGGACGGCGATTGGGTTCGCCAAGGTGGAAATGACCAAGCCATGTACCAGCTTCGATCAGGCAACCTCTGAGACTGTCTTCTTCAATGTTCATGTGGAAAGTGTCCAAGAGGAGTTTGCAGTTTGGGCTTTCGACCCGTTCGGCGAAAGAAATGCCTTCCGCTGCCGTGTTCATGATGAACTGCTCAAAGCGATTGACCACCTCGATGCAAAAGATCACGCCGCAGTCTTCGGCGGTTTTGACCGCCTCACGCACACCTTCGACGGCACGGTCAGTGAGAACTCGTTTGTCTTCGTTCGGGGCCAATTTGCGGGGCCAGGAGCTGTAATTGATGCCCGCCATGATGCTGCCATCCAAATACTTCATCGCGCGCGAGACGTCTTGAAGAAAGGCGATACCTTTCTTGCGGGTCGCCGCGTCGTCCGAAGCAAGGTCCATGTCGTCTTTGAGGCCAATGCTGTACGTCAAGCTGAGGCCCGCTTTTTCGACGGCGCCTTTGAGCGTATCCCGCTCCTTATCACTCATGCGGGTGATTTTTGGGGCGTTGACCTCAAGAACGTCGAAGCCGCATTTTTGGGCT
>Ga0302179_10001959_pt1 | contig 12184 bp, 25 predicted proteins | sample I_Palsa_E3_1_FD_198788 | JGI IMG/M metagenome (GOLD analysis project Ga0302179, IMG submission 198788) | Peat permafrost microbial communities from Stordalen Mire near Abisko, Sweden - I_Palsa_E3_1 | ecosystem: Environmental > Terrestrial > Soil > Palsa > Peat permafrost | place: Sweden...
CAGTTGTAGCGCGAAAATATGCTTCGGAAATTTCTAAGCCTACCCAGATAAGTGATAACGAAGGGAGACATACTTGCGTTGTATTCAGAGCACAAGTGATCCCTATCGGTATTAGATTGTAAGCACGGAAAACTGGCACCTGATCATAAAGGGTATCATCAGAGAGACCCGTTGAGCTCGATTCCCGCGAGCAAATCTCATGACCCAAAACATCATTCTGATTGCAATGTGTCCAACAAACATTTTCGAGATCTTCCTTAAGATGACTGAATGTTTCGAGTTGTCGATAGGGTTCTAAAGATTAATCCATGTTCAGGGGGTAGGAGGGATACGCGGAGGACTCCGATGGAATATCCCTTGGGGGGCCGCAATTCGTCTCTCGAAATGCTGATACCCGTTCCAATGAGACTATAATCGAGCATAGATTGATGCTACCAGTCAAATTGAGCTATTGTAATGCGAACCTTAATGACTCCCGTGGCCATAAGAAGATGATTCTCGTCTCCAACACCACCGTTGAACAGAGTACCGGGAGTGAAAGGGACTCTGGCAATGAGATCAAGATCGTTGATGACCCTCCACAAAGTTGGAGTGGAATTATAAGGAATGCAAGTATCACTACACATTAGTAAAAACAAGGATCACGCACCTTGCGTATCCCATTGCAAAATCTGTATCACCGAGTCCAGGACACCCATAAACGTAGGTATCGCGAACATCGCAGATATCATCAAGATCATGGCCCTTTCTGAGACGATAGTAGAACATCGATGCGAGTGCTCCCCCGAGTGAATGGCCCGTAACGTACAAGGGGATCTTGCCATTATACTCGGGGGCAAGAGAAATCGTTTGCTTGATTTCCTCTACTTTGGCTCGAATGGCGGAACACATGAACTATGAATCAGCATAAGGGATTAGAGGTAGGACGTACCCCGTGTGGACTGAAACGTAAACCAAGACGGCTGAAAGTTGGGAACAAGCTGTTGAAGAAGCCTTGATGAGCGGCACCATGAAGATAAGCTCGAGCATCGGTTTTCTGAAATGTCGCATCGACAATATACTCGGAGTAATCTTCATCGTTAGGAACTCTGGGATGACAAGGGGTTATACTTGTAGGAGTTGTCCCTTTGAAGACAGCGACAATGAATGGTGCAGCGGGGTCGTCACTCCAGAACAAGCCTCCGCAAGGTCCCTAAAAAGTCAACGAGGTTGTATGAGAGCCACTGTTCTTCCATTAAGGTCGCTCACTGCCACGAATTTCATTCCCCATTTCTTGGCTTGTGCAATGACCATCCTATCCGCTCCGAACAAACACTTCTCAATCGTGTATCGCAAGGAGGCCAAGTTCTTGTCTGCCTGGAGGAATGGGGTAGAGGGAATAGGTTGTCCCATGCGCATCAAACGAACAATCACGGCATCGTATAAATCAGTCGCAAAACCAAGCAGATCAGTGTCCCTGAATGTGAGCCAAGAAAATTAGAGAGATACCGTTCGTAGATGATGGCGGACATATGAAGAAGAGCAAATGCGATATCAATGTCAAATAAGGGCAGGTTGTCCTGGAGTTTGGAGCCAGTGCCACCAGTAGCACTCGGCGCGCCTGCTCCGTTAGCTCATGGTTAATAAGATGAACTACGCGGCGCTCCCATAATCATTTTGGCGACTTTGACCTTGGGGAGTGCGCGATCGAACATCTCTGGATCGTCCCTAAGGTCAGGACTTTCTCGACAGCGAACGGTACCAGCTACACATTGACAAGCCCCCTCCATCTTGTGCTGAAATGGCACTCATGTAGTTCTTGGCGACAGTGATAGATTCAAGAGCCATCAAACACAATTGCACAGGAAAGAGGACAAATGCCAATGTGGGAATAAATGTCAGGAGAATGATGAAATTGAGGGGATCTGACAGTCAGCGAGATGTTAGGATTGCATTGACCTGTAAAGCACATGAACGGATTCCCCCAGATTTGGAGGGCAGAGTCGATGAAACAAGCTTTGCAATACTTCATCCACGGTTCCCAGGATGCGAGGAACGACTACGGGGTCAGTGCATTCAATATGAAGTGGCAAACAATGACTTTCACCCCTTGGCCGGCAAGGCCCATCAATGCTTTAGGCAGAAACCTTTCCATCCGGATATACAGCCGTAGGAGGGTCGCCTCTCTCATCTCTTTGAGACGAGCCATCTCGAAATCTGCAATGTAGAGATCTTTGAGCTGTTGTGATGCATCAACCTCGAATTGCGACGCGTCAGGGGGAGCGGGGGAAGCTTGAAATGCGGCAGCAAGATTATGAGGAACATGTTGGTCACCTTTGTGAAAGTCAGCCAAGGGGGGAGTCAGAAGGGTAGAGATGGGTAGAGATGGGAGATGTGGAAGGTTATGTTGACGCGACAATTGCGCTCTCTGAGGGAATCTAACCGAGTTTCAATGCCTTTGTAAAGGCATCGACATCAACGGGATCAAATTCCCTCAAGACGCGGGGCGGCAAGTCTTTGTTGTTGAACGTGAACATTCGCGTCAGACGGGACATGTTGAAGAGTGCAACGGAATTGACGATGGAGAAAAGTGTGATGGAAGCTGTGTAGGCGTTGGTTGCCTTTTTGTACTCCTGGAGATCGACATAACAACATGAGAGTCACGAGTCCGAGGACGCTTGCAAGGTGCAGAAATATCCAACCAATCCACCTTTGACCCCTGAAATCCGATTTTTGAGCGCCGATCAACGATAAATAAACAAATATGTGCGGTATCTATTTACATATTTACGACATATTTATTTATTTACATGGGCAGCCCCGATCTGCACGCATTCTTTCTTTTTTGCACTCTGGCGTTGCCCTTTAACGTCTCCGTCTGTGTCTCTCTGGCAGCAAGGTCACTTGCAATACACCATATCTCCTTCGCAGCCTGTAGTCTCGTTCCTGACATCTTGGGTATCTCGCGACTCGCTATTTCTGACGCGGACGAAGCGCTGCCCGATGAAGTCCAAAAATCCAACTCTTTGATCGTCAGCACCTAGAACTCGGACGACTGCAGAAGGGCATCCTGCACCGCACAATTTATTTGCAATGAATGATTCAGACAAGGAAAAGCTTCTGATATACGAAATCTGCCACCATTACTTCGCCTTCGACACAAATGGTACCTTCCCACCCTTCCATCAAATAATCTAACTCCAAGCCATCCGAGTCATCCGTGAGCAACACAACATCGTCGGCACACCAGTCGGCACCCTCCTCCAACTGCCCACCCAAAACCTCTTCCTCGGCCCGCCAATAGAATACTCTCCCCCCGAAATCGCCCTCCTTCACACCTGCAACGCAATAACAATCCTCGACGGCAAAGCCTCAGCGCGTTTTGTCCGCAGCAAACCCCGTCAACATAAATACTCGCCCTACGGCATGTTCCTCGACTTTCCCAGGGACTGGCGCTGTACGGGAAAACTGCTCCCCTCGCCATCTCCGGAGACCAAGCTGCCGTCGCCGCAGGACGGGATGGTGTTGTCGAAGAATATACCCGGGCCAGAGGGCGTGATGTTCAAGGTTTATGAGTATTTGAATAGGAATGGGTATTGGATGACGCCCGGATTAAGGTTTGGGTGTGAATTTACGGCGTATCCTGGAGATCCGCTGAGGTATCATTCACATTTTATGGTGCATGTGGAGACGGACGGGGAGAAGGGGGTGGAGATGTTGGATATGGTGGGTGGTGGCAGGGTTGCTACCCAGACTAGGAAGGCTTGGATGTTGGCCGGGGAGGTCGATGGCGAAGTCAGGGTTTTTAGCATTGAATGGGCTGGGTTCGGTTGATAGCTTGTCTAAGGGTAGGCATGCACATTGGAGGTCAGATGGGATTGCATTATTTAAAACATGCTTGATTTGGGGTAGGTTATTGAATTGCATTTCTGGAAGGTATGTAGCATAACATCTAAATTTGTCCTGATGCGAAGGTATACCACTTCAACAACGCTTATACATCTTTCCAACTACTATTCAGACTACTCCAATAACTTACGCTATAAATTCATCCGTCAGGGAACCCTGCCGAAATTGCCGGCCGCAGCCGAATGATCTGCGGAGGACCCCACATTATTTATACCCCCCGTCAACGTCGGCCTCAATCCGCCCTTACACGAACTCTTTCAAAATGACTTCCGTCGAATACGATCCTTCGCTTCTCTCCAATCTCAAAGACAAAGTAGTCATCATCACTGGTAATGCGCTTGAAAGCGGGAACTAAAACACAGGCGGGGCAAGAGGAATTGGTGCTGCGACTGTTTGGTTCTTCCACTCTCATGGCGCAATCGTTGAATTCGCCGACTTGAATGACACGAACGGACATAACTTACAAACCCAATTGAAAGAGTACGACACCCGTCATTGAGCAAGATGTTGATGGTAGACGCGCACGGTATACTCATTGCGATGTGACTTCGTGGGAGTCGCAATCGGCGCTCTTCAAGGGAGTTCACGAGCGGCACGGACGGATCGATATCGTGATTGCCAATGCCGGAATCGTGGAACGCAAGGAATTCCTAGATGATTCACTTACCGCGGACGGCGAGCTACAGAAACCGGATATAAGTGTAATCAATGTCAATCTCGTTGGGTGTATGTATACTGGGAAACTCGCCTTGTGGTGGTTCAAGAAGAATCCTACTCCCAGCGGAGCACTGGTTTTGATCTCGAGTGTCGGTGGATACTCTGATGGTACGCCCTCGTTTGAAGCTTTATCTGACGTTCAGGCAAGGGGATCACGGCTTATAAAGCTGCTAAACATGGAGTAATCACCCACATGATTCTGTATCTGATATAGGTCATCGGCTTCCTGAGGGGTATAAAAAGCTACATGAACGAAGCCAACGGCCACGTCGTCGCCATCGCCCCATGGATGACAAATACGTACCTCCCCGCCCCTTCGCACGCCAGACCTAACTTCAGGATCATGACCTCCGCCTTCGCGGATGGCTGGATTAAAGCTGGCTTACCTGCCAACGAGCCCGAAGACATTTCCCGGGCGATTGCTACCGCTGCTCTGAGTCCGGATTTGAATGGGTGTACTTTGTGGGTTAGTGGAGGCCGTTTTACGGAGATCGAGAATCGGTTTTGTTCGTATGAGGGGAGAGAACATTGGTTGGGGAAGGAGAATAATGAGGATTGGGCGAAGGGGGCTGAGTTTTTGAAGGCGGGATATACGTTGCCTGATCAGTAGCTTTCTATGTATAGAAGTTGAAAAAATATGGATTCTTTAGTGGGTCTTGTATCGCTAATCATACTGATGGTCGATGGAAACGGGGCTCCCTTTTGCTAAACGAACGACATCTGATGACTGGAAAGTTGGAAATTTTGGCATCCCAAGCCTCACTAACGGAATTCTTATATTTACAGTCTTTCGCAGGTCGAAAGATGCTCACAAGGGTCTGCGCGATGATAACTAGAAAGGGATGAGAATTCATCTGACGATTAATCTGATTACAAAATTTCCCCTTTTGGCGATTTGCGAGGTCCACTCTAAATAAACTCACACTCCATCCCATACATCTCTTAAATTCACAACCTCAACCTCACCTTTATACGTTTCTTCCTATATTATTCCAATCCCATACAACAAAATGGATTTCTCAGAAGGCCATACCAATGGGGAAATGGGTCGAACTGCTACTGGCGAACCCGTATACGACCAGCCGCCTCCTCTCCCAGAACCGAACCCAGAAGACGTCGAACGTGTCAAAAAGAATTGGGGCGAAGACCTCAACACTGCATTCCAATACGAGAAATATAAAGCCCCTTCTCAGGGCGGAGAATGGGCTTCGACAGCCATTCGTTTCGAATGGCAAGATGACTTTGAGGATGCTGTCGCGCCTAGGGATGAGGACTTGGAGAAGGAGCTTTTTGGAGAGGAATGTGAGGGTAACACGGGAATCAACTTCAATAAGTATCCGCCCCATTGATCATATTCGTATCGTATAGATCAGCGTACCTGGTGCACTGTGTTGTTTGGGGCAATATGTTGGAGATGTTAATCTTAGATATGATCACATTAATGTGACCTACAAGTCTACGGAAAAAGTTATCCCGATTATGAAGGTAATCTCGTTGATACTTCGGATTAATTGTAGTTTGAAGACGCCAACCTTCATCCTGTGATGCTTGAGAACGTCAGGCTCGCCAGATATTCACTTCCCACCCCGGTTCAAGTATCTGTCTCATCTGATCTCATCTGATCATTAGAAATACGCCATGCCGGCCATCACCTCCGGAGCAGACTTGCTGGCCTGCGCTCAAACAGGTATATCTTGCACATGACTTCCACTAATTCCAAGGATCTGGCAAGACTGCGGCGTTTCTCGTGCCTGTACTCTCCAAACTCTTCGGCAAGGCCTTAAAACTCAAAGCTCCGAAAGCGAAACCTGGGATGGAAAGACAATACCAGGCCCAACCACTGGTTCTTGTTCTCGGACCTACTAGAGAGCTCGTTTGGCAAACGTTCGATGAAGCCAGGAAATTCTGCTACAGGAGTATGTTGAGGCCATGGTAGCTTCCCCTGATCTAAAGTCCCAAGGCATAAAGTTGACATTGGTCAGTGTCGTCTATGGAGGGGCGGAATGGGCCCCTCAGAGGGACGAGTTGTGTAAAGGATGTGATGTTCTTATTGCAACGCCGGGACGTCTCTTGGATGCCATGATGAGGAATAAAATTGGGCTTGATCGTGTTCGGTAGTCCCGCCTTGGATGCTGTGGATTTTGACTATAGTTATCTTGTCCTGGATGAGGCGGATAGGATGCTTGACATGGGCTTCGAACCTGAAATTCGAAAGATCTTGGCCTATGTCACCGAGGATAGTTCACCCTTTGTAGGTTTTCATCTGACGATAGTTCCACGGCAGACACTCATGTTCAGCGCCACGTTCCCCAAATCCGTGAGAAAACTTGCCAGAGACTTTTTGGCAGATGACTTTGTGTTTGTCAAAGTCGGTCGCGTTGGAAGTACGACTGACAACATCACTCAAAGAGTACTTTCCAAAGGGCATTATGTGGTCTAATCTGAGATCATCTACGTTGAAGAGTTCCAAAAAAAGCAACATCTCATGGACCTCCTTCTCGAACAGCCGCCCGCCCGTACTTTGGTTTTTGTCAAATCGAAACGCGCCTGCGATAGTTTGGATGATTATTTATACAACTTAAAGTTCCCATGCACATCCATTCATGCAGACCGTACCCAACGTGAGCGCGAAGTCCCTCCCGAGCCTTCAAACTCCATCTGACTAATAGGATGCGATTATCGCTTTTCGAAATGGCACGGCGCCAATTCTTCTCGCGACAGATATTGCGGCCAGGGGACTAGATGTCAAAAACGTGATGCATGTGGTCAATTATGATCTTCCTGACGACATTGATGAGTATGTCCATCGGATCGGACGTACGGGACGTGTTGGCAATCGTGGTCTTGCCACGAGCTTCTACAACAATGGCAACGAGGCTATCGCTGAGTAATACCCTCCTAATAGCATCATCTTCAGATTACTTATTTGTAGGGACCTTTGCAAGTTGCTTGTTGAATGTCATCAGGAAATCCCTGAGTGTATCGAGCAATTCAAACCGGAAGTTCAGTCGGATCGTCCACTCTTCGACGATGACGATGACGAAGATGACAATGACGACGACGACGACGACGAGTTTAATCCAGCTAGCAACGTTGCTACCGTCTCTCAAGGAGCGGCATGGGATGCTGGGGATAATTCCGTTGTGTTTCAGGGAGATGCATTGCGTACTGTCCCTTTTGTTTTTGGAGTGGATTTGCTAACGAAGAGAAGCGGCCCAGGATAGTAGTTGGGCTTGATTGATCAAGGGCAATTTCGTTTTTTGGGTTAGAACTTGTAACCCGATTTCTCCATCTCACATATATCTTGCTTGATTTATAGGCTATTCGCTTGGTATATTAGGGTCTATCTTGGATATGTATAAGCGCTTGTCGTACCTTTGTCATTGCTGAAATTTTGGATATACTGGAAAGAAGGATTTGCAAGAATCTAAACAGAATGTTTTCCCAATCGATGCTTCCAACTAACGTTAACCTTCGATCTCTCTGATCCTAAATTCCGAATTGTTGATATCTACTTCGGATAGAAGGCGCAGCACAGTATGCAGGGGTTTTAAATTGTAGTGAACTTGACGAGTAAGTCGGTATCTCTTATGAACTATAAACTCTTTGTAATCCCCAACTCCAAAACCCCAACGAATGCTCACTCTTGCGAATACAGTGCATGATATTCTTCATCCCCGTCATACTCTCTCTGAACACTCTTTTGCCCAACCCATGCATGTCCACCATCATAAACAGGTCCATCAGCCTCGTCATTGGCATAGACTTCCTTCTCCTTCCCCTTTCCCTTCCCAGTGCCGTTGCTATATACACTTCCTTTTTCCTCTTTCTTCACAGCCGAGAATTGACTTTGTAAACGTCGATATGTCTCCTGTTCTTGTGCACTAACACTAGGAACCAATTCCTTCCTCGCGGCCATGAAATCTTGCATCTCGACCTGCCAGGCTAAATCCTCCGGCGTGGCAACATGGTCAAACCACCACTGCGTACTCACTTTCTTCGGATACCGTGAGATCTTCTCATTCACCTTCTCGGCCGCACGGGTCATGGCCTTTAACTGCGCATCCGAACACAGAGCGTAGAAATCAGCACCCGTGAAGGTAAACGGACAAGTCTCCGCCACAGCATAAAGATCTGTATCCTCAGACAACGTGAATTTCCGCGTCAGTGCTCTTATGATATTGACTTGTTGTTCATGTGTCTGACTGACTCCCAAGTACAACATCTTATCGAATCGTCCTGGTCGAAGAAGTGCCGGATCCAATAAATCAGGCCGATTCGTAGCTCCAATCACGAAGACTCCACTGTCTCCTGGGGAGTCACTCATGCCGTCTAGTTCTGCCAGCAATTGTGAGACAATGCGGTCCATTACACCAGCACTGTCCGCTTGGTTTCCTCTTCGCGGGGCAACAGAGTCTAATTCGTCGAAGAAGACGACACAGGGTCGGGCGTCACGCGCACGTTGGAATACACGACGGACATTGGCTTCCGACTCGCCAATGTACATGTTCAATAATTCGGGTCCCTTGACGGAGAAGAAATTCAACGAGAACGAAGTCGCCACAGCTTTGGCAAGTAATGTCTTTCCTGTCCCTGGCGGGCCGTACAATAATATTCCTGCTTTCAGCGAAGCCAATGTTAGACAAACCTGATCGCTTCTTCATGCCTTTGGCGAAGAGTTCGGGATGTTCAAGCGGCAGTTGAATGGTATCAAGGATATCATTCTTCACATCCACGAGTCCACCAACATCATCCCATCCGACATTCGGGATTTTAGGTGCCCCGATACTGTCACTGAAATTCCCTCTTACTTCCGAGAGCGCTTGATCGAAATCGGCCATATTGATGCCTACGCCCGCAAGTTCGAGATCTGTCATGTTGATGTTCATTGTGGATGAGTATGATTCGTAGCGATCTTGGGCAGCGTATTCTGCCCGCATACATAGATCGATGAGATGTACGGGAACTAATGCTGCGGTTCTTATCGCGAGAGCTGGTATTGAAACATCTGGCATCAGGGGAAGAGGAGAGATCAATGTTTTCAAAATATCCCTTCGTTCAAGTTCTGATGGAGCCTAAGTTTAGTGTAGTCTTGTATAAAGGGGTACGGTAATTTCGATCTCATGCTTGAATAACCCTGCGACACCTTCACTACATTTGTCCCTCTCAGAAGTCGTTCCAACCACGATAAGAGGCCATTCTCTACCCATAGCATCCTTCTGAGCTTGGGCAAGGCAGTCTGCTAGCACAAATCGGATAGCCGGATCCTGGCCTTGTTCCAAGACATCGCGTTTCTTGGCAAACGCATCAATATGCCGCAATAGTAACAAACAAGGCCGATATGAATTCGCTCTCTCCATTCGATAGCGTAGATACGCCTCTGTTTTAGAATCGCTCTCGCTCAAGATATCGTAACAGTTGACCTAGTGTAAGTATACTTTAAGGAGAGGTGAATACCTCGAAGAAGTGTAGCCCGAGCCGTGTGGCTACCCACTCTGCGATAGTCTTCTTTCCGACCCCTCGTTGCCCATGGATTAAAACGGAAAGTAACGCGAGATTGGCTTCTCGACCCATAGGCGAGAGCATTGCCTCCGCAAGGGCTTTAAGCCTACTAAAACCCTTCATCCGTTTCAAACTCGAATCATCCGGGATCGGCAAATGCGGTATCCCAAGGTACGACTGCAAAACATTCGAATGCAATGGTATCCGACTAGCCGCATAAAAAGATTGCAACATCTTGGTACTCGCTGGATCAACATATACATCCGCTTCATACTCAGTTCCATTCCCCTGCTTTCCCGCCGATATAGTGACTTTTTCGACGCGATACCAGGAGATTGTGTTGGGCCGTTTTCTCTGGTTTGGATCTTCAGTGATTTCGTCACCGGGGAGTTGAGATACTGTTTCGTCTATGGCAAGGGCAAAGTAATCGCCAACGCGGATTATACGGGAGCATGATTCGAAGTAGCGTTTCAGAGCTGATATGAATGCTGATTCGAGTGATTTGGCCGTTGAGGCTGGGGAGGAGATGCGGGATACTAGGATTGCCTGGGCGAGGGGAATCGCAGGGGGGGATGTGATGTTAGCCAAGACGGACGTTGGTTGAGAAAAATTTGCGTAGAGAGTGGGTGGGATGTGTATGTCTCCTGGTTTTGTGAACGGTGAAGCGTACATTCGCACAGATCGTGAAGATTTGGCGTCTGAATCAGGTCGGCTTAAAGATACCTGAGCAATTAGTTAGATGTAAGAGGGAGATACCCAGTCCCCGCTGAATATACCGAGACGTGCAATGTCCCTCATATGGGTATACACTCGGAGTTCGTCATCCTCTGATTCTGCTGGTCGGGGATCCAACGAATATTTATCCACCGGTCGTTCGAGGACATTAACTCGAAGCGGAATTCCGCGAGAACTAGGGTCATCCTCCGGCGGAAGTAAATCGGTGGTCTCAGCGATGGTAGTCTCGTTATCGAAGTCGTCTTCGGATGAAGGGAGCGATAGAAATTGTGAGATATCCAAATCCGAGGCAGAATCATTCTGACTTGTCGTTGAAAACGGCGTGCCAAGACCATTCACAAGTCCATTCTGAAGATCATGATCTGTGACAAGAATGATTTCTGTGTCTTCGCCGAGCAAGCCCTGTCGTACAGGTTCGCAGAGAGCAACTTCGAGTTGAACGTCTTCCGCAACGGTAACTGTCTTGCCCGTGCGAAGTACAACTCCCTGGTCCCTTAACCGTTGAAAGGCGTCGTGATCCTCAGCCACAAGATCGTACTCTTTCTCAGAGACTTTGAAGACGACATTATCCAACGGCGCAGGAACAACACTCTGCACAAGCACTCTGCCCACGAAACTTTTCCTTACTGCCTCGTCCGCACAAACCACGATCTTGCGCCCGTCAACGCCTTCCACCCAGTGCTGCACCTTGAATACCAGCCACCGTCCGTCTCCAGAACACGCCGAAATAGCAACATACTCAGTCTCCCCAAACTCGCCGTCGACATCCTTCGAGAGCACCACGAATTCCTCCGCCGTCGCACCTGCCGCATCACTAGCAACCAGGAAATCCACCGCCAGTTCAATCGGTCTGCGTTTGTTTCGCGATCGCCTTCTCGGAACAGGCTTCATTTTTTTTTTGGTTGGTGAATAGCTGGGATTGATGGGAATCACATGAAGATCAAACAAGGTGGGAAGAAAGTTCGGGATTGAGTCGAGTTTTAGTATGTGCTGCCTGTTGCGGCGGTGCGGTGGACCGGCTCCGAGTTTGACAACCCACGTTTTGCCGAGCAGGAGCTTATTTTTGGCGAGTTGCTAAACCTCCGGGGACAGCACAAATTCGACGGCTCCAAAAAAAAAGGCCAGAATAAGGGTCAAATCGTCAAATTTCCCGTTTGTGACTCTTTGACTCATTGATACATACAGACACTTCGAACAGCATGGCGTCGTCTTCTCTGAATCAAGAGCTACAGGCGTTGATACTTCAGACTCTCAACACGCAGGCTGTCATCTCCGATACCTCGAAACTTGTTCTGCCTTCGTCTTCTCAGCACGTCGATCAACAGCTCGTGCAGTCGGTCCT
>Ga0302179_10001967_pt1 | contig 12149 bp, 11 predicted proteins | sample I_Palsa_E3_1_FD_198788 | JGI IMG/M metagenome (GOLD analysis project Ga0302179, IMG submission 198788) | Peat permafrost microbial communities from Stordalen Mire near Abisko, Sweden - I_Palsa_E3_1 | ecosystem: Environmental > Terrestrial > Soil > Palsa > Peat permafrost | place: Sweden...
ATGGCAGAGCAGAATCGCGATATTCGCGCAGACGTTCGCCGTTTGGCTTCGGCTTTTCTTCTGCGGCGCGTACCAAGACCCGCGCATAAAGCGCGAGGTTTAATGGAAAACCGCGCATGCGCTCGACATAAGTAAGCCGGTCGTAAATTTCCTGGTTGATTTTCATCGCATTCGCGATACCTTCCCAGGGGTTCGGAGCACCCGGATGCTTCTCCATATAAGCTTTTTCCCGCTCGTGCTCTGCTTGGTTCAGTTTTAACATGGCGGCCTTATCCTTTAGGCCTTCGTATTCGCCGGTGATCGCCTTTTGAGCGTTCTGCAATCCGAAGATGTCCTCCTGTGCGATTCGTGCATTTTCCGCCGATTCCGCGCCGAACGTTTGCAGCATGGCGATGCGTCGTTTGTAGATAGCAAGGCGAGAGGGATGGTCCACATTCTTTAGAAAATCCAACTCGGCCATTGTTTTCAGCCGATCCGTGCCTCCCGGATGTCCAGAAACAAAAATCAGATCGCCATCTTTCGCTCCAGCTTTTCCCCACTGCAGATAGTGGTCGAGATGAACTGGCTTATCGTTCTCGTAGACGCGGAAGAATGTGATGTCCAGGTCGTAGCGTGGATAGGTGAAGTTGTCAGGGTCGCCGCCAAAGAATGCGGCTGCAAATTCCGGCGCGAACACCAGTCGCACGTCGGTGTACTTCTTGTATTTGTAGAGATTGTAAACCTCGCCGGAGTAGAGCGTGACCACATCGCAACGCAGGCCCGTCGCAGCCGCACAATCCTTTTCGATTGCGCTCATGGCAGAGCGCGCTGCCTGGCCAGCATCGGCGGTAGACATGGATTCCGGAGCAGCAGCCTTTATCTTTGCGGTGACGTCATCGATGCCGACCAACACGTTTAATTCGAGATCGGGACACTTCGCCTCTTCGGCCTGAGTCTTGGCATAGAAACCGCTCTTCATATAATCGGCGCCCGAGGTCGCGAGTTTTTGAATGCAGTCTGCGCCCACGTGGTGATTGGTAAACGCCAGGCCGTCCGCCGATACGAAGGAGCCCGAGCCTCCATTATTGAACCGGACCGACGAAAGCCGCAGGTGGTCGAGCCATTTCTGCGTTGGCAAGAATCCATATGTTTTTTCAACCCGATCTTTGGGGAAGGCGTTGTAGAGCCACATCCCCTCATCGGCGATCGCCGATAGCGACGAAAAGGCAAAAATCAGAACAAAGATGCCGCGGGTTAGACTAAGACTGAACGGTTTTTTTTTCACACACTTCTCCCAATGTTGTAGCGGATTCTTCAAGGCCAACATACCCCTCTAAATCGGTCAAGAGCAAAGGCGTTATTCTACGCGGCGAGCAGATCCAGGCCAAGCGCATTGAGTCAACGTTGTGTATCGGACGACTCAGGAAGGAATCTGTTAGCTGGCGAATCAGTTCCGGGCAACCATCTTCGTTGATGCCGCAGGAACGGCAGTGGCGCACGATCGTTCGGTACGATCAACTAACGCTTTAACGATTTGCAGTTTGGCAGCGTTGCCGCGAGTTGTCTCGCGCTCGGGATGTCGTCGGGTGAACACGTATGTGAATCGCCACGCCATGGAAACCGGAACTGGCCAAGCCGCGGTGAATCGGGCGATGGAATCACGCGCGATAAAGTACGTCCAAAAGCCGACCAAGCAACCTTACTTTGGAGTCCATTTCCTGGTTACTTCTGTTCACTGACCTCCTGTTATTTGAATGACCCGAAAGGTATGTCCTATCGTCGTAATCAGAAAGCGGCGTCATGGGAACCGCGAACTCGTAGGCAAATTATCTGAAGCGCGGATGGCATCCCCAGCCATGACTTCGTTCCCATCGTGCCGTATCAGGCTCGTGTTCCAGAGACGAAGTTCGAGGTGGTGTACATGAAGTATGCGTTCATCTTGCCCGCTCTCTTAATGATTGCGCTAGCGCCCGAAGTTTCCTCAGGACAAGAAGGTTACCAGGTCATCGCCGTCGACGACGGAGGCACGATCAAGGGCACTGTGAAATGGCAGGGAGCGCCGCCTCACCTGTTACCTTCCGAAATCAACAAAGATCAGCAGGTTTGCGATCCCTTGGGCCAGAAGCATCGAGACCTTGAGCGGTTGCTGATAGCGCCGAATGGTGGCGTTGCCAACACGGTGGTGTTTCTTCGGAATATCACTCACGGAAAAGCCATGGACCTGCCAGTGCAGCGCAGATCGCTGAACCAGAAGAACTGTCGTTACGAACCTCACATCCTGCTGGTGCCGCTGCAAGCCACTTTGACGGTGAGGAGCAGCGACCCATTGCTGCACACCGTGCATATGTCGGGCAGCGCGGATTACAACCTGCCCTTTACCACCGAAGGACAAGAGATCGCTCGCCCCATGACCCGCGCGGGTGTGGTCAGCCTGCGATGCAATGCCGGACACGTCTGGATGAACGGCGAAATGATAGTCGTGCCGCACCCTTACTACACCGTAACCGACCAGGAGGGCCGATTTGAGCTGACCGATGTCCCCCCAGGTGATTACGAAATTGTCGCCTGGCATGAAGGATGGCGAGTGGTCGGCGACGCTCCTGTCTATGACATCCTGACCCAGGTGCGAGTGAAGCGCCCCGTTTTTGCCGACCCGGTGACATGGAGCAAACAGGTCGTCGTTTCACCTCATGCGACCGCCGACGTAAATTTCACCCTTGGGGAAAAAACGCCGCAATTGGCTCAGGGGCACTGATTTTGCTTCGCCCGTGGATTTGATCGGATCTTCGATTTTTCCATCTCGCCTCGTCTTCTCTTCTAGTCTCTGGATCCCGTGCACCGTCCGTCCCGACCAGTACAATAGAAAGTACCATGCTGCGGCGGGTCTATCTCGACAATAACGCAACCAGCCCGGTGCTACCCGAGGTCGTGGAGGCGATGCGCCCTTACTTCGGCGAGCATTTCGGCAACGCGTCCTCCATCCACCACCATGGGCAGGAGACGCGGGCCGCGGTCGAACGCGCCCGTGAGTCGGTCGCGAAACTGATCGGATGCCAAGCCTCCGAGATTGTCTTCACCAGCGGCGGTACGGAGTCGGACAACCTGGCAATATTTGGACTGGCACAACGGGGAGACCATGTAATTACTTCGACCATTGAGCATCACGCCGTGCTCAATACCTGCAAGCATCTCGCTCGGAATGGGTGTGAAGTCACCCACGTGCCGGTCGATGGGCGCGGCCTCGTGGATCCCACGGATGTGAAGCGCGCGATTCGTCCGAACACGAAATTGATCACCATAATGCTCGCCAACAACGAGACCGGTGTCGTGCAACCGGGCGGGGAAATTGGGGAGATTGCTTCCGAGGCGGACATTTACTTCCACACAGACGCGGTGCAAGCGGCAGCAAAGATTCCGATCGCCGTGGATAAGATCGGAAGCGATCTCCTGACCATTTCAGCCCACAAGTTTCACGGACCCCAGGGAGTGGGCGCACTCTATGTTCGCAAGGGAACCCAGCTCGAACCGATGCTTCATGGCGGAAGCCACGAACGGTCCCGCCGCGCCGGGACCGAAAACGTCCCAGCCATCGTGGGCTTAGGCAAAGCTGCCGACTTGGCGATTGCGGGTTTCGCGCGCGGCGACGATCTAAAAATGGCTGCCGCACGCGACCATCTGGAAAGGGAACTGCTCAAGATCGAAGCGACGGGCCTGAACGGTGAAGGCACACCCCGCGTGCCCAATACGACCAATATTCGTTTCGATTCCATCGAAGGTGAGGCACTGGTCATCGCGCTCGACTTGAAAGGATTGGCAGTCTCAACCGGATCAGCTTGCTCTTCCGGGTCCATCGAGCCATCGCACGTACTGACAGCAATGGGGATGAGCCGCGACTGCGCGAAAGCAAGCATTCGCGTCAGTCTCGGCAAACAAAATACTGTTGAAGACGTGGAGACTGCGCTGGCTCTGATCCCGGATGCTGTTCTGCGACTGAGGAAACTTAGCCCGATCTATAAAGCCGTTCTTTAGGACCAAGAAGTCGCAACTTGAGCAACAAAGACCAAAATCGGCAATTTCGCACAGCGGTGTGCGAAATCGAACGAAATTCCTGGTCGTCGGCTTACAATGATCGGACGGGGCGGGTTCGTTCAGGTCGGCCTGGCGCTCGTCACCTTTCTGTCGAAGGGAAGAACAAAGAAATAGCCATCACGAATCTCAATCCGAACAAGGCCATTTAACATGCCTGATTCCGAAGCTATCGCCGTAGCTATGTCCGGAGGAGTTGACTCCTCAACCGTAGCGGCCATGCTGCGCAGCGAAGGCCGAAGTGTCATCGGCCTGACCATGCAACTATGGAATCAGCGTCGCCTGGCCGGCCACGCCGGCATGCCCGAATCCGTCCAAGGCCGTTGCTGTTCGATCGATGATGTCTACGATGCTCGCCGCGTCGCCGAAACTCTTGGCATCCCGTACTACGTGGTCAATCATGAGGAACGTTTCGAGCGCGATGTAGTGCGCCCATTCGTCGAAGAGTATCTGGCCGGGCGCACGCCGATCCCGTGCAGTCTGTGCAACAATCATCTGAAGTTCGACCAGCTTCTGATCGTCGCGCGACAGATTGGCGCCGATCAGATCGCCACCGGCCATTACGCTCAGGTTATCTTCGACGAGCAATTCAGCCGCTGGCTCCTGAAGCGTCCTGCCGATAAGTCCAAAGACCAGACTTACTTCCTCTTCGGACTTACTCAAGAGCAGCTGAGTCGCACCCTGTTCCCGCTAGGCGGCATGACCAAGCCCGAGGTGCGCGAACTTGCCCGCAAGCACCACCTCGTGATCGCCGAAAAGCCGGATTCGCAGGAAATTTGTTTCGTTCCGGGCGGAGATTACAAGCGTTTTCTTGAGGCTTATCTTTCGGAGCAGGGGGATCAGTCAGCAGAAATTGCCGGAGAAATGGTCACAACCGACGGCAAGGTGATCGGCGAGCACGCTGGCGTTCATAACTTCACGGTCGGCCAACGCAAAGGGCTAGGCGTGGCCACTGGCTCGCCGTTATATGTGATCCAGATCAAGAATGACACGCGGCAGGTAGTCGTGGGCAGGGACGAGGAACTCTATTCGCGCACTCTAGTCGCGCGCCGAGTAAATTTGATTTCAATGCCAGAATTAAATGAGCCCATGCGCGTTGCAGTGAAGATTCGCCATAAGCATCAACCCGCACCCGCCGCGATCGAATCCGCGGGGCCGGATGAACTCCGAGTTACCTTCGACGAGCCGCAGCGAGCACTTACTCCCGGCCAAGCCGCCGTTTTCTATGATGGAGACATAGTAGTCGGGGGCGGTTGGATCGAAAGTTCAGCCCACTAGCAACAGAAATTGGAATGTGCGCATGCCCCGCCCTTGCCTGCGAAACTCGATTACTTTCGCCGCTTAGTTACGGCCGCCAGTTACCGAGGATTGCGTAAGCTTCAGATTTATGGCACCTTCGTGGCCTAGACCTCCCGATAAACCAGAGGTAAGTTTATTTCACGACGGGACCTTCAGTGTCTCTCCCCGTTAAAGGTCCGGGCGTGGGGGAGCATCTTATGAAAATCTGGCATCTCTGTTACGCGGCATTGGGGATTGCGGTGGCGCGCTGGGTTTTTAAGCGTCAACCAATGCAGGTAACTGATCCGGTCACCCGTTTTCGTGCCTCTGGCCTGCTGTAAGTAAATGATAGGAAAAAGGGCGAGGACGCGCCCCGTTGCGCGTCGCTTCGATCAAAGCGTGTCCATTGCCCTTTCCCATCAGTCGGACATGCCTCGTGGCTTCTTGATCGTCGGTCTTTGTCGCGACTCCCTGTGCGAATCTGGAAGTGCTAGCCCTTTCGTGTTCCTTTCGTAACTTTTATTTTGCTCCATCTCACCTAAACTTTGAATGTGGACTCGGATCTGGACCCGACCTGTCCAAACGACGTGTCCCTATACCGTGCGCCTGGCGCACGGCGACCAATACCATGAGACCCATCTTCCCCAGCCTCCGCTTCATGACACTCTGTCTGCTCCTTGTTCCATTGGCAGCTTTGGCGCAAGACGATGACGCTCCTTCATTAGGCGACCTCGCGCGAAACCTGCGCAAAGATAAAGCCCAGACCCAACAACAGCCCGCCGCTCCTGTCATCGATAACGACAATTTGTCTCAAGTGATGGAGGATGCGAGGAAGGCTAGGCCTGTCAAAGAAGATAAGACCGTGTTCTCCATCGACCCGCACAGCAACAACATCAAAGTTTCCTCGCCCGATGTAACCTGCAGTCTATCTTTCAATGCACGGGCCACCGCGCTCCTGATCAAGCCGGTTCTGATCGAAGATCTGCCGCTCGAAGATTTGGTTAAGCTCGACGGCCCCGGCTACATTCAGGATGCAAATCTTCAGCTACAGGTGTTTAACGGAACCGAGTGGGATCTGCGCGAAATCACCATAGGACTGACGCTCGAACGCAAGCCGGGAGATAACGCCGAAAAGGCCACGCACGCCCGCATAATCCCCGCTGCCGAAGGCAGTGCCGCCGCCGTTGAACGGCATTCCGACGTAACCCTGCTCTATCACCTCAAGGCCGCAGCCAAGCCCTTCACCACCGCGGCGTTTCGAGAAAATATCGGAATCACTCCTGACCCCGACGAAGATTGGCGATGGTCAATCGTTGAGGCGAAAGGGATCCGTGCATCGCAGGCACAGGCAACACCCAACGCCGCTCGGGATCCCGCCTTTGCGAGTCCGCCAAGACTTCGGCCCGGATCAAACTAGACCAACCATCCGCCACGCCAGTTTCGTCGCAGTCAGACAGTTTTGGATCAATCGCGGAGATTAATCGTTGATAAGAACCGCGGCTTCTTCCGCGCCTTAGTCAACTGCTCGAACGAATAGGCGATCTTCAGCAGCGTGGACTCGCTCCATGCGCGCCCGAAAAAAGAAACGCCAACCGGAAGTCCCCAAAGATATCCACCCGTTACGTTAATATTCGGATAACCGGCAACAGCGGCGGCGCTTGAACTGCCTCCGGCAGCGTGATCGCCATTGATCAGGTCGGTTACCCAGGCCGGACCGGCCGTGGGTGCAACCAGCGCGTCAAGTTTGAATTTATCCATGACGAAGTCAATGCCCTCAGCGCGGCTGAGCCTTTGATTCAACGCCACCGCGGCCAGATATTCCTTGGAACTGAGCGGTCCCTTCTCTTCCGACTCGATAAAAATACCTTGTCCGAAGTAAGGCATTTCCCAGGCGCGATTGCGTTCATTAAACTCAATCACATCTTTCAGACTTTTAACCGGAGACCCGACACGGCGACTGAGATAGGCGCCGAGATCGACCTTGAGCTCATAGTAGAAAACCGTAATTTCGCTTTCATCGAATTTGCCAATCGTCGGAATATCGGCTGGATCGACAATCTCCGCGCCAGCCAGCTTCATTTCGCCGAGAAGACCGTCCATAAGCCGATCCACGGCATCGTTGAAGCCAAAATATTTTCGGACCACACCGAGGCGCGCGCCCTTTAATCCGCTTGGATCGAGAAATTTTGTGTAATCCGAAAACTGCTTGCGCTGGCCGTCAGAGGTCGCAGCATCCTCCGCGTCCGCGTCCGCCATAATGCCAAGAAGAATAGCCGCATCGCGAACGCTCCGCGCCATCGGGCCCGCCGTGTCCTGACTATGCGAGATGGGAACGATCCCACTGCGGCTCACCAGTCCAACCGTGGGTTTCAGCCCCACCAACCCGTTCGCAGAAGAAGGACAAACAACCGACCCATCCGTCTCCGTGCCGACGCCCGCAACGCAGAGGTTAGCGGAAACGCCCGCTCCGGTGCCCGAACTCGATCCGCAAGGATTGCGGTCGAGAGCATAAGGGTTGCGAGTAAGGCCGCCGCGGGCGCTCCACCCACTGGTTGAGTGACTGGAGCGAATATTCGCCCACTCGCTGAGATTGGTTTTACCGAGAATGACCGCGCCGGCATTCCGCAACCGCGCGGCGACAAAAGCATCACTCTGCGGTCGCGATCCCTCGAACGCCAGCGATCCCGCCGTTGTTTCCATGTCAAGGGTATCGATATTGTCTTTCAGCAGGACTGGAATGCCATGCAGTGGTCCGCGCGGCCCTTTCGACTTGCGCTCCCGATCAAGCAGCGCCGCAATGCGCGGAGCATCGTGATTAATCTCGATCACCGAATTAATACTGGGTCCGGCTTTATCGATCTCCTGAATTCGGACGAGATACTTCTCAGTCACCGAGCGTGAAGTATGCTGCCCGGACTGAAACGCCTTCTGAAGATCATCAATCGTAATCTCATCGAGCTCAAATTCACCCTTGAAGTCATCGTTTTTGAAATCCGAAGCAGTCAGCGGGACGGCAGGCGCAGCGCCCACAATCCGACCAGCGCTATGAGCCGGGTCGGCCGCCGTGGCAAGGGTAGCGCCGATCCCGGCGCGAAGGAAGTCGCGACGCGAATTGCGCATCGGCGGTAAAGAGTTGGCCATCAAAGCTCCTGGCAGGAAATTGTTCGCCGGAACGCAAGTCCCGACGCGGGATTTTACGAACACACGTGTTAACGGCAAACCGTCGGTTGATCGTACTGCTCAGCCACAAACAGACAAAAACCAAGAACACGGAATGTTGTCTTGCATAACGCGGAATGATAACCTAACCAAGCTGAGCGGGAGTAGTTCAGCGGTAGAACGCCAGCTTCCCAAGCTGGATGTCGCCGGTTCGATCCCGGTCTCCCGCTCCAATAATCCAACAACTTAGCGATTCGGTACTCAAGGTTGTGTGTTTGATTGACTTGGAGTTCGCAGAATCAGCTCGCTCCCCATTACGTCAGCGGCAACAGCTCATTGACCAGCCTGCGAACATTGGCATCAATTGGTTGGGTATAGACCCCAAGGGTGGTAGCGATGCCGGTGTGACGCAGATGGGTCCGCACTTCTTTGGCGTTCTCGTGCCCTTGTGAGTTAGCGGCAAATGTGCGGCGTAGAACTTGAAAGTTCACCGGTAACGTAATGCCTAATTTTGCTGCGTACGGTCTCACGCGACGGCGCAGCCAACTCTCTGGGCGCATCGGTGTGCCCTTCTCCGTCTCCACATTTGCAGCGCAGGCAGTAGAACATCTGGAATTGTGAACGAAGCCTTGCTTCCTTTCTTCCTTTGGTTTTGGTGGCACAGACACAAACAGACTCGGGGCGTGCGTAATGGCAACGATACGGTGGGCCGCAAAGGGAAATCATCTTCATGCCGCATAACCTGGAGCGCACTTACTGCGATATGCGTCAAAATTGCGATTCTAGCGCGCCGCTTCAGACTTCTGGGACCGGGGAAGTTAACGTCTTACTCTTCTATAAACGCGAGTATGGTCGGGGGTCCGAATGGTTTTAATCAGTCCTTCTCAAAGCTCGCTAATGCTCGAGATGTAGCTAGATGGAGGCGAACGGATCCACAATCGAGCGCAACCGCATGAACGGAGCGTCTATGACTCCCTGCCACGCGGGGGCTGGTAAGCGACAGATCTGTCGGATTTGCCTTCATTCCGTGTTTAAAACGGGCCGATAGCGGAGACGACCCTGTTCCTACTCTCGAACGCTCTTCCTTACCCTCCGAGGAGTTCTGTTTGCCACTCTGGGTTTGCCAATCTGCAGCTTGTTGTCCCCAGCGTCATCCGCCCCTCGTAGCCTGCAATAGAGAATTCTGAAACCCACGATACCGACTTGAAGCATTGCCGAGTGCTGCGAATATTGGCCGAGTTTACAGGTTTGTTTAGATTCTGGGTTCAGCTGAAATCTAAGAGTGCAAAATTGAACATCGCCCAACTTGGCGATGCTTGAATAATGACGGAAATGAGAGCTCATACACCGTTAGTTACAGAGGGAACGGGCATAATACTGCGGCGTTGCGTTGACGGTATCGTTGAACGCTGGCTGGGCGCGAGCGAAAAAGAGTGAACTGAATATTGTTCCGCTCGGCGATGAGCAGCGCAACTGCTCGAAACCTCACGCCAGCGAAACGTAAAGAGATTGCCCTTCGCGCCGCCGAGGCTCGCCGGGCGAAAACTAAATAGGGTTGGTCTCCGTGGTGTCGATCTCTATTCCGCAGTGGTGGTGATGTGGGCGGAGCAACCCTTTTGATTGGGGGATGATAGATCGCCATGCTGACCGGTGCGCAATTCCAACGCAAGACTCGGACCGTTCTCGCGCGTACCTTCTACTTTGTCCGGACGGGCTACATTCAAACCGGCGAGCGCGTCAACCCAGACTTTCCCGACGTGAACTTCGAAAACCACCTCAAGGTCTATCGTTTTCTCGCACAGTTCGCAAAGGGCAACGACATCCTCGACATCGGTTGCGGACTCGGATACGGCACGGACTACTTGCGTCCCTTTGCTCACTCCATCGTTGGCATCGACATCTCGAAACGCGCCATCGGCTTCGCCCGACGCCGCTATCCGGAGACCCAATTCTTGCTGATGGATGCTGAAGCCCTGCGCCTGTCGCCCGAATCGGTCAATCTCGTAATCAGCAGCGAAAACTTTGAACATCTCGCTAACCAGGAAAAGAGTCTACGAGAGATCGCTCGGGTACTTGCCCCCGGAGGGATGTGTTTTCTTGCTACACCCAACTGTGAAGTCTCCGGGGGGCGGAACCCTTACCACACCCACGAATTCACGCGGTCAGAGTTGGCCGAATCGCTTTCGCGTCATTTTGTCGACGTGGAAGTGTGGCCGAGCCAGTTGCGGACGCCGGATCGGGCGAGCCTCGGGAAGCCTCCGCAGGATTTGAAGCTCTTCGGGGAGCCGGTCGACCAAACTTATCTTTCGAACACGCACAGCCTATTTTCCTTTTCACGGAGGCCAAAAGAGGAGAACAAATGACAGCAGAGCCATCGGTTCGGGTCGGGGGAGAATTGAGTCCGCAGTTTACTTGGCGCTGCTGGCCGAAGAAGTTAGGGACTTGACCTGGATCAAGCCGATGCCTAAGCCGCCCAAAACGCCAGCGAGCAGTCCCAGAAGCACCAGCACCGAGATGTTCTCAAAAAATCTTTTCTTTCCTTTTGGCATGCCATTTCTCCACATCATCAGACGACGATTGCCACCTTCAATTTTAGCAATCTGTTAATCCAATAGGAATCCCATTCTGTTCCCCTAAGTGCTTGCAGTAACGCGGGATAGTGCATGCAGTCCCACTACGGCAGACATGAGGTCAAGGGTTTTCCACCCCACCAGAAGCTTTCGCAGACAGCGACCGATCCTCCCCCCGCCCACGACCATTCTTGACGCAAATTCGCTTTATGGTTGCGATTTGCACGTCTTATGCCGGCGGAAGTCCCTGCTATCCTATCATCAGAAAAAATGATTGAGGTGCATTCATGGCAGAACCAACTTATGAAGAATTGAAAGCTCGCCTGTCAGATCTGGAAAAGCAGGTGCAAACCAAAAAGAGAGCCGGCGTCATAGACTTTCGCGTTAGCGAAAAGGGTGGCGTCAGCGTATACGGTCTCGGCCGTTTTCCCGTCACACTCTACTACGAACAGTGGACAAGGTTACTCGATGCCGCTCCTGACCTTAAAGCCTTCATCGAAGAAAATAAGAGCAAGCTAAAGCTTAAGCAAGGCTAGAGAGAACGAATTCACGAGCCGAGCGATGGATCTTGAGAGCGATGGATCCGAAAAGTAGCGAAGCGGGGGAAAAATGGTGCGCCCGGAGAGAATCGAACTCCCAACCTCATGGTTCGTAGCCATGCACTCTATCCAATTGAGCTACGGGCGCATCGTGCGGCAGAATTCCGTCCTCAAATTATAACGGAACACATTCGTTTCGCCCAACGCCCCCGCATCATTTCGACCACGGAGGCACGACGCCATTCATGCGCGCTTAAGCGATCAGTTGCCCCATGTGCTCACTGGCATGAACAATAATTCGCAAATAGATCCCATCGACCGTTGCATCTCTGTCGGCGATGTGGACTTTGCGTTCAAGGTCGCCGGGTTTCACAGCGAAGTGCGCTTCCCTGACCGCCTCCAGCGAACTCCTGAGCCAGTCGATCACCTCGGCCTTGGAGGTGACCGTTTTTTCCGCGCCCTCTTTCAACCCCGCAGGCATCTTGGGACCGGTGACGCTCAACAGATAGAAGTTTGCGATCACGATGTGCATGTACAC
>Ga0302179_10001978_pt1 | contig 12115 bp, 10 predicted proteins | sample I_Palsa_E3_1_FD_198788 | JGI IMG/M metagenome (GOLD analysis project Ga0302179, IMG submission 198788) | Peat permafrost microbial communities from Stordalen Mire near Abisko, Sweden - I_Palsa_E3_1 | ecosystem: Environmental > Terrestrial > Soil > Palsa > Peat permafrost | place: Sweden...
GTCCACGTTTCGCCGATTAGCACTGCGTTGTATTCGTCCGCCACCTTGCGCAGCCGCTGCAAGACGCCGTGCAATTCCGGCTGGTTCTTGTCATAGATTTCGCGCTCGACCGGATCGCCAAATGCATTCTTCTCGTCCCCAACGACAGGATTGTCGCGAAAGTGCGAATCCACGAACATCACGTCGACGGCATCAAGCCGAAACCCCGCGACGCCGCGCTTGTACCACCATCGCGTCACGTCAAACATACTTTTTTCAACTTCGGGATTTCTCCAATTCAGATTCGGCTGCGGAGCATAGAAATAGTGGTAATACCATTGGCCGGACGCGGGATCGTATTTCCATGCAGATCCTCCGAAGTTGGACGTCCAATTATTCGGCGGCAGGCCAGGCGCTTTGCCGTCCCTCCAGATGTACCAATCTCTCTTCGCGTTGGTTCGCGAAGATTTCGACTCTTGAAACCATTTATTTTGATCGGAGGTGTACGTCATCACGAAATCGAGCAGCACGCGAATATTTCGTGGCTTCGATTCGGCGAGTAACGCGTCCATGTCCTCGAGCGTTCCGTAGTCCGGATTCACGCCATAGTAGTCGGAGATGTCGTAGCCCCAATCAACCTGCGGAGAAGGAAACATGGGCGCGATCCAGATCGCGTCGACTCCGAGCCAGCGCAAGTAATCGAGCTTCGACGTGATTCCGGGAATGTCTCCGATGCCGTCGTTGTTGCTGTCGGCAAAACTGCGCGGATAAATCTCATAGAAAACTGCGTGCTGCCACCATGGATGTCCCTCTTCATCGACTGTGCTCTTCTGCGCCCAAGCAGCACAACCCAGCGCAAGGATGAGCAGAATCGCATCGCGCAAGACGCGTCCACGCATGGCAGGACTCCTCACCCAATTAAACTAGCGGATAAACTACTAGACAAATTGCCTTGTGGCTACCGAGGCGTGTCTGGGTACCTTGAAATTTATCGGCGGTCAGCAGGCAAGGTCGGCGGGCGTTAGCTTGAAGTCATCAATCGGGCCGAGAACCGTGGCGGCGATGCGCCCGGGGCGAAAGAATTCCTGCGCCACGTGCTGAATATCCTCGCGCGTGACGGATTCGAGCTGAGAAATCAGCTCATCAACAGAAAAAAATCGGCCGAAATACAGATAGTGCCGCGCGATATGAGCCATGCGCGAACCGGTGGACTCCATCGAAAGCAGCAACGCGCCTTTCAAATGATCCTTGGCTCGTCGAACCTCTTCTTCTGTAACCAGCTGCTCTTTCAAATTGCGGAATTCCGTGAGCACGGATTGAATGAGGTGCGCCGTTTTGTCAGCGGCAGTGGCGCTATAGACCGACAGCATTCCCGCATCCCGGTAAGGATTCATCTCACTGAAGATGGAATAAGCGAGACCCTGCTTTTCGCGAATGTTCTGGAATAGCCGCGAAGACATCCCGCCGCCAAGCAAACTGTTCAGGAGAGAGGCCGCGAATCGCCGTTTATCGGCCATCGGGAACGCCGCCACGCCGAGGCAAAGATGGACCTGCTCAAGCTCGCGTTTCGCGCGCAAAGTGATGCGCGGCTCCGGGGAGGGCGCGATTTCTGGATATCCGTTCGCCGACGGCTTGCGATCGGCGAAGCGCGAGCCGGCGAGATCGAGGAGTTGCGCGTGCGTCAGATTGCCCGCCGCCGTGATCACGATTTGGTTCGGTGCGTACCAGTGGCCGAACCAATCGCGCAGCTTCGACCGATTGAAAGCGTCCACCGTTTCGTGCGTTCCCAGAATCGGTTTCCCGAGCGCCTGGTTGTACCAGAAATTTTCGGAGAAAAGCTCGTGAACCAAATCTTCGGGATTGTCCTGCGCCATCTTGATTTCTTCGAAAATGACCGACTTCTCGCGCGTAATTTCTTCCTCGGCGAACTTCGGCCCGAGAACGAGATCGGCAAGGATGTCGAACGCGGCAGGCAAATGCTCGTCAATAATCCGGGTGTTGAAACAAACATGTTCCTTCGAGGTGAAGGCGTCGAGCATCCCCCCGATGCGATCGGCTTCGCGGGCAATGTCTTCCGCGGTGCGCCGCTCCGTGCCTTTGAACACCATATGCTCGATGAAATGCGAGATGCCGTTGAGATCACCGGGCTCGCGGCGCGACCCGTGCAGAAGCCATATGCCCACGGCGACCGACCGGACATGGGCCATTTGTTCGGTGATTACAACAAGGCCATTTGATAGCGTAGTTTTTTCGATGTTGCGCGGAGTCTCAGTCATTTTGTTTATTGATTGTGGCACGGGCGCGCTCGAAAGTCATATTGCCGTGCAACAAGGCGCGGCGGCGAATCATTTCGACTGGTCCAAATATCCCAACAGAGCCCGGAGGCCCCTGCCTCCGGGTAATTAATGCAATCTCAGCGACTCGGTGATTAAAGAAGCTTTTCGTCGGGTGAGAGCTTGCCGTATTCGCTCGAATAATGCAGCGGAACATCCGCATACGCGCCTTTTTCGAGCGAATAAATTTCACAGCTCGAATACGGCCGTGAATAGATGTGCAATGTGGCCGCGCGGCCGCCGAATTCAAGCAGATTCAACACTTGATGCACCGGCTCTTCCGGCCGGACGATGCCCGGATGCTCCGCGTCCATATCGTAAAAGTCCGTCGGCACAAGCGAACACTTGCCGTGCACAGGATCGCGAGCTTCCACGCGGAAATTCTGCACGCGCAGCTTGCCGATCGGCACGGCCATCCAGCAATTCTGGTCGCGGTGATTGTGAATGCGGCTCACGTGCCCTGATTCCCAGCAAAGCGCGATGACTTCGAAGAGCTCGCACTTGTATATCAGATTGCGGGTGTAGTGGCTTTTTGTGTAGAAGAGATACGGCGCAAGCGATTCCGGAAGAACTTGGTTGTCACGAACAAATTCTTCGACGCGCGCGAGCGTGAATTCCCCTTCGTGGATGGCGGTGAGCTTCTTCACCCAATCATCAATATGAATCCGCTGAATGGCCGGCGGACGCGCTCCGCGGTCAGAACTGGTGGGCATTGCGGCATTATAACTCTGCTGGCGGAAGACGGCGTCGAAAAATGCGCTTAAACGCTCGTGTTATGATGAATTCGAGCAGCCGTCATGTCCCTCTCGGAACCTGCAAACAAATCGAATCTTCTCGGCAAATCCCTTGCGGAATTGCGCGCCCTGGCGGTGTCTCTCGGCGAACCGGCCTATCGTGGCGGTCAGCTCTATCACGCGTTCTATGCAGAAAAGCGATTCGACGTCGCGGCGATGGCAAATCTGCCGGCCGGGTTTCGCCAAAAGCTGCGGGACACTACGCGAGTGGCGCTTCCAAAATTTCTGCGGAAGTATCCGTCCGCCGACGGCACGATGCGATACGTTCTCGCAATTGACGCGCCGGATGATTTTTCATCGAATGCTGAAACTACTATCGAGACCGTTTTCATGCCGGGGGAAAACCGCCAGACGATCTGCATCTCAACGCAGGCGGGCTGCGCGGTGGACTGCGGTTTTTGCCTCACCGCGACGCTCGGACTGATTCGAAATATTTCCGCGGGAGAAATGTTGGGCCAGGTGCTTGTCGCGCTCGAAGACCATCGAGCTGAACTCAAGCCGCGAACGAACATCGTGCTGATGGGACAGGGCGAGCCGCTGTTGAATTACGACGCGGTGATGGCCGCGCTGCGAATTCTGATGGATCCGAAAGGCATGGCGATTTCGCCGAAGCACGTCACGCTCTCGACGAGCGGCATCATTCCGGGAATCGAGCGGCTGGCGCAGGAGCCGGTTCGGCCGAAGCTGGCGATTTCGCTGAACGCTTCGAACGACGAACAGCGAAACACGATCATGCCCATCAACCGAAAATATCCGCTTGAGACGCTGCTCAACGCCTGCCGGCGATACCCGCTGCGAACTTGGGAGCATCTGACGTTCGAATACGTGCTGCTTGGCGGCTTCAACGATTCGCCGGAAGATGCGCGGCGCGTGGCGCGTTTGCTCGCCAACATCAGCGTGAAAGTGAATTTGATTCCGTGGAATCCCGGCAATCTGCCGTATCAGCCGCCCGACGCCGATCGCATTGAAGAATTTCGCCGCACGCTCACGGAGAAGGATGTTCCCGCATTCGTACGTTACTCGCGCGGACAAGATGTAATGGCAGCTTGCGGACAATTAGCATTGCTGGAGACGAGCGGCACACAGCCGCTGGCACAGATTTCGATGCAGTAACAGGCGGCCAACGGCAGCAGTTCGTCACGCCGGCATCTTGCCGGCGTTTTCGTTTTGCGCCGCCTCGATGAAAATTCGCCGGCAAGATGCCGGCGCTACGAGTGACCGCCCGCCATCGTTGCGGCTTGATCGCTGGGCGACGATTGCGGCGCGAATGCCCGGTCAATGCGATAGAGGATGTACGCCGTAGCGGCTCCGGCCGGAACGGTCAACCACCACCCTTCTGCAGACGCAAGAACAAGTCCGCCGGCCAGCGCGGACACCAATGCTTCAGGAAATGTCCCCGAATGCGGCACTGCCATCGCATTCCGAGCCCATCCTCCAACAATCGCGACTAGGCTGGCAGGAATTATCGCGCCCGCCACGATCCAAATCGCGACGTTTTGCCGGCCCAGCAGAGCCGCCGCATGCCGCAAAAGAAACGCGATGAACAAAGTGGGCACGAATCCCAGCATCAATGAAAAGAAATAAAAATACATGAGTAGAACGGCAGCGGAAAAGTTTGCGCCAGCTAATGCGTTCCGGTCTTTGATGCAGATGGCAACGGTCATGAAGAAACAACCGCAAATCCAAGCGGCGAGGTAATAGGCGAGGCTGCCACGGCGGGTCATCGTCAGATTGCGGGCTTGATCACGACCGGCTCAAATCCGGCGCTGGACGTTCGGGAAATCCACCCAGACTTTTACGCCGCAAAAATGCGAGCCTTCCGTGCAGATCGGAGAAGAAATTCCAGCGCGCAAAACGCATGGGGGACCGATATATTGCGCGAGCTCCGGGAAAACTTCGCGAACCTCGGCGACTTCTTCCATCGAAGCTTGGTAAATCTCTTCCTGCGCATTGAAGCACGTGCGCATCGTCCACTTATGGAGAAGATGCAGCAGCGATCCGGACTCGACGAGCCGCATCGCCTTCGCATTGGGCAGCAGATAGAGCGCGAATTCGCGCGGCACGCCGCGATCGAGTAGGGCATTTTTCGCAGTCCAGGCCGCCGACATGGCTTCTTCGAACACCTCACGGGCGCGCGGATTTCCCGCAATCAACATCGGCATGATGAAATCCGGCGCGCGCGTATCCGCAAGCGTCAGCAGCGGGCGCGAACCGGGCACCATGCGATGGCGCTGATCCTGGCTGTCTCCGGTATGGCTGATTTTCTTGGCAAATGTGAAATTGGCATGCTGGAGCGCCCGCATAATCGGCGCGTGCACGCCGATATTCAATGTCTCGCGACGATAGGGATTTCGAGCCGGATTGAGCAGCCGGTCAATCGCCTCGGCATCCGGGCATTCGGCCGAAGTTAATCCCAGAACTGCGCGATACGCGTGGGCCATCACCGGCAAGGCGCGCGGCGTATAGTCAACCAGCTTCGACGTGCGCCCGCCGAGCCGCGCATCAAATTCGTGCGCGAACGCCTCGCCATCCGCCAGCGGCTGCTTCCATTCCGGCGGATCTTCCATGGGCTCGTTGTTGAACCGATCGAAAAATTCAGGATCGATCCCGCGAACCGCGCCCACCATCGAGCCGATCACTTCGCGGGCTTCCGTCGGCGTATCCGAAGCTGCCTGCATGCGCCACAAACGATGCAGAACGATGCCCGAAACCGTGTGCACCATCGTCGTGAACGCTGCAACGGGAAGAACGTAGCGCGCCACTTCAATCGCGCGCTTCGCCGACTGCTGCGCAACTTTCTTCACGCGCTTCGGATGTGACATATCGCTCACGTGCCAGATGTCGCCGAGAATCTCCCGCGCGTCGGGCTCAAGCAGCGCGGAAAGTTCGCGGTAATAATCCCAGGCGCGCGAAATGGCGTGTTCGTAGATGGCGCGTTCGTCGGGGCCAAAGCGCGGCCCCTGCGGCGGAACGTAAGCTTGCGCGCGATCGAGGCGAACGTAGCGCTGGCTCTGTTGCTCGGAATTATAGAAAGGGTGCGCGTGGAGAAACGACCACACGAACTGCCGGCTGATATTTTCGAGGCCGAATTCGAAGTGCGCGTGCTGATAAACAGTGTGATGGCCGCCGTAGAAAGTAGCCGCGCCAATATTCACGCGCTGCTTTTCCGTGATCTCTTCGGCGCCAATCAACCGCGGCGAATAGCACGTCCTCGCGGCAGCAATCGCGGAATCGAGAGGATGAGCGGATGCGTTGCGCAGCGTGACGCGCGGCTCGGCAGTTTCAACGAGCGATTCAGGAAATGCGCTGGAGGGTGCGGGTACAGGTGTCGCCATGGATGCCCGGCATTTTACACTGCCGCGCAACTCCGGTCAGCAACTTGCGACAGGCTTAGTCTGTCGCGTTGTCATTCTGAAGGACATCCGACGAGGATGTCCTGAAGAATCTACATTTCGGCTGATCGAGCGTCAAATGCAGAATCCTCGCGGGCGGCGCTTACTCGGCGCCAATAGGACGGCTCGGAATGACAACGTTGGGAGAACGCGCTCTCAGGGAGCACCTGAATGACGACGACTCTTACTTCTTCATCGCCTTTTCGTATTTCTTATTGAACCGCTCGACGCGCCCGGCCGTATCAATCAGCTTCTGCTTGCCGGTGAAGAATGGATGGCAGTTCGAGCAGATTTCCACACGAATCAGATCGCCCTTGAACGTCGAGCGAGTCTTGAACGTGTGGGCGCATGCGCAGTGCACGGTCACTTCGTGATAATCGGGATGAATTCCGGCTTTCATGGGGAGTACTCCAATCCGTCCAGGCCGGTCTGCGCGGCTATTTCACGAACGCTGCAACCACAGCCGCGTCGCTAGGCCCAAGAACGAATCACCATTATACGCGAATTTGCCAAATTCTCCAATTTCGTCCAGAAACCCAGAAGAACGATAGGTTTACGTCGCGGCGTTACTTGGCGGACCGCCTGATCAGGATACGAACGAGCAGCCCATCCGGACGTGACCGCCATCGACAGGCGTCGTATAGGCCTTGCGGAGGCTGACGCGAAGAGGCGGCAGGATCGGAACGTGCAGAACTGCCGAAAACTCATTCGGAAGATCCTCGTTCGTCTCGAACAAGAGCGCGACGCCCCCGTAGCTCAAGTCAAGCACCGCCGCAGTTTTCGCCGGGACATCGAGGACGGCATGCGCCTTTGTTCCCGAGAGAGAAACGCGCTCCCATTTGCGCGGGTGCTGCGCAGGCTTCGGTTTTGAAGCAGCTGCGGGAATGAACGGTGCGCCAATTCCGGCGGGAGGAACATACCCGGGAGGAATTGGCGTCTCGCGGCGCGGCGGCGGAACTTCGCGCGGCGGCGCGGAAGTCGAAGGCATTGACGCGACAAAGTACGCGGGCGGCGCAGCCGGAGTCTCAGCGGGAGTCACGCGCGTTGTTTGCCCCGAATGCTTGAGCGCGTAAAGCCGCTCATCGGAAAGCTGAACGAGATTTTCTTTGGTGTCCGCGTCTTGCGGATAGACGGCCATTCCAAAGTCGAGCGTCGCTGCCACTTTCATCTTCAGCGGCGCCACTTCGTTTTCGAAATTGTTTCGGACGCGGCGGCAGAGCGTGGCGGCCTGCTCGGGATCCGTTTGCGGCAACACCAGCGCAAATTCGTCGCCGCCGATGCGGAAAGCGAAGTCCGAAGCGCGAAGCGTCTTGCGCAAATTGTTCGCAGCGAGCTGAAGGACTTGGTCGCCCTTCATGTGGCCGTACTTGTCGTTGATTTCCTTTAAGCGGTGAAGATCGAAAAGGACGACGGCAAGAAGCCCGTTATAGCGTTTCGCGCGATTCAGTTCTTTGTCGCACGTCTCGTCAAAGAGACGCCGGTTGTAGAGGCCCGTGAGCCCATCGGTCGCAGCGTTGATTTGCAGCTTGCGATAGGCATCGTATTCGAGCAGGACGGGAACCTGGAGAAAATGCGATGCGCCAAGCACATCCACCAGCGCCGTCTTCAGCGCGACGTGGCGGCCGAGCGCAGCCGAAAATTCCCTTTGCCGCTCAATGATGCTTGACCATGCCTGCGTGCTCTGTGCTTCGTCGAGATCCAATTGCGTAAACGACTTGAAAAAACGCTGCAGGAACGGCCCGCGCACAGCATCATCCAGACCCGCGAGGGTTTCTGCCAACAAGTCGAGAAAGCAATCGTCCGCCGACGGCTTCTGCGCCGGCTCACTGGACTGGGACATTTAGAGTTTTCTGCTCCGCGCGCTCGCGACAACTATTCGACTAACTGCGGGGGCGCACCTTGTATCAGCAAGCGCGAGTCCAAGGCAAGGAAAAACCGGAGTGTTTCAGCGCGGAGCTAACTGCTTGAAACTTCAGAGAGTCGTGGCAAATGAAAGCGGCTTATGTCGTTTTGAGAATGCCGATCGAAAGTCTATGAGCAAACCGCTTCCACTCTCCGGCGATTTTCGCCGATGTATCGTGTCCGAGTACTGTGAGTCCCGTTTAGTCAGACCAGCTTAATCGAGTGGCCGAACAAATTGGACGCCGATGAGGTGAATATCGCCGACTTCTTTCTGGCGAATTACTCGCGCCGAAATCGGTGCCATCGAAGCCGGAACGAGACCCGAGTTCGACACCGAAGGAGTCGGAACAGTCAGCGTGACCATTCCCTGCTTGAGCAGCGGCCGCGGGAGCGTTAGATACGCCCCCGTCGCGCTGATGTCGAGAGTCTTGGCGAGCTCGATAAAGTCCTCGCCGTACGCGTCTGTGCCCCGGACGAACATAGGAACCTGAAGGTGCAGCCGGCTGGCGTGTCTCCGGTCCGCGTTGCCAATTTCGATTGTTCGTTCGCGAGCAACGTTCTTTTCCATCACCATTGTTAGTACCCCAGTATTAGTACTTTTACTTCTCGCAATTCAATGGCAAGACGCCCTGCGGAAGTTACCAACCGTGTAACCATATGAAATAAATCGAGTTGACTTAGGATTACGTCGTCTCATTTTGAGCATTGGGAATACTCACGGCAATCGGAAGCTAATTCGTTTCCCTTTGTGTGCAAAAGTAGAACTTATTTACCATTGACACCTCCGGAGGTGTTTGCCACGATGCCCAAAGGTCGAGGGCCTTCCCCCTCTCATTGCAGTCGCACGAACGTCCTGAAGCTTTCTATGCGGCGGGCGATGTAGTCCAGGAGGATCAGTGTCCAAGCAAGCCCAAGCAGAACCGCCATCCCAGGCCCTAACGCTGCTGGGCGTCATGGCCAGCCTCCTTGACGCGATGGACCGGCCATTGTTGGTGGCCGACCGCGTCGGCACTGTTCTCTTTGCGAACGTTCACGCGCAGGATCGCCTGACCGCCGGTGGATTTCCTCCATCCGATCAACTCAATCTTTTCCGCGACCTCTTGAAAGCCGATGCCCGCAGTATCTTGGGCCAACTCGAACGTGGGGAGCAGGAAGTGGTTTTGCCGGTGGCTACGAGCGACGGCGAGACACACGTGAAAATTCGCTGGCTGCCGGAACCGGATTGGCTCGTTACCTATATCGACGCTTCGCCGTCCGATCGCGCAGCGGACTTGCCCGCCTCCGGCGTCGACATGGCTCAGACGGTTCACGAGTTGATGCAGGAGCGGGAAATCACGTACCGGAATCTGCTCGCTGCCTACCTGCGCTTGCAGGAAGTGAATCGCCAGAAGACCGTATTCCTCGCATCAGCCGCGCACGAGTTGAAGACGCCGCTTGCCGTAATGAAGGGCTACTACGATCTGCTGCTGTCGTGCTCGCTCGGAAAACTCAGCGAGAAGCAACGCGAAATTCTCGAGGAATCGAAGGAGAGCTGCGACCGGCTCGTGCGAGTCGTGTCCATGTTCTTGAACTATTCGGCGCTCGAAAGCGGCAAGCTCGTACTGCAACTTCGCGAAAACGATCTTCGCGATTGCATCAACGACGTCGTCTTGCGCTGGCAGGATTCCTTTCAAAAATCGAGGGTTCGTCTCAAGACGCACATTTCGAAAGATCTTCCGAGGCTCAATTTCGATTATCCCAAGTTACAACAGTGCATAGCGAATCTGGTGGACAACGCGCTCAAGCATACGCCGACCGACGGTTGCGTGACGGTTCGAGCCGAGCCCCATTTCTGGGAGCGCCGAATCGCAGAAGTTGTCCCGAGAGCCGAGCGGCGCCGCGAGCGTGAAAGCCGCGTGAACAGCGTGCTCGTCACCGTTTCGGACACCGGCGTCGGCATCGCCGCGGAATTTCATCAGGAAATTTTCGAGGAATTTGTGCGCGTTGATCCATCTTCCGCGGGAATGGGTCTGGGCTTGGCGATCACCAAGCGGCTGATTCAAGCACATCGCGGAAAGATCTGGGTAGATAGCCTTCCCGGATCCGGCAGCGCATTTTCGTTTCTGCTGCCGACGAATCTTGAATAAGAGAAACATTCATAGCGCAAACGCTTTCGAGCGAGGAAAATAGGGAAATGGAAACGAAAGAACGAATTCTGATCGTGGACGACGAACCCAGCATACGGAAGTATCTGCAAACGCTTCTCGAGGTGGACGGCTTCGACGTCAGTGCCGTCACCAACGGCAAGGACGCCGTCGAAACTGTGACCCGCGGCGATAAGCCCGACTTCATTATCCTCGACGTGTTGATGCCGGAAATGAACGGACTCGAGACATTGCGAGCGTTGATGCAGGTGGATCGCTCGCTGAACATCATCATGCTTTCTTGTTCGAATGAAGTGGGCACCGTCGTCGAGGCCATTCGCCTGGGCGCGCACGATTACCTCACCAAGCCCTTTGAAAAGCCTGAACTCGACGCGGCGCTTCTGAAATGCCGCCAGAAAATGCACCTCAGCGCCGAGAATAAAGCCCTGCGCGAATACTGCGACCAACTGACCGAAGACATGTCGTTCCTGGCCTCCAGCCCGCAGATGCTCAAAATCCGCCAGCATATTCTGCAAATTGCGCCGGTGGATGTTCCGGTATTCATCAGCGGCGAGAGCGGAGTCGGCAAGGAAGTTGTCGCTCGTATGATTCATCTTCGCTCCACGCGCCGCCAGCAGCCGTTCGTCAAGGTGAATTGCGCGGCGCTGCCCGGCGAGCTTTTGGAATCCGAACTCTTCGGCTACGAGCAAGGCGCGTTCACTGGCGCCGTTCGTGCCAAGCCCGGCAAATTCGAGCTCGCGAACAAGGGAACGATTTTCCTCGACGAAATCGCCGAGATGAGCCCGCACCTGCAAGCCAAGCTCTTGCACGTTCTGCAGGATAATCAATACTCGCGCCTCGGCGGACGCAGCGTCATCAACACCGACGTCCGCGTTCTTGCGGCGACGAACATGCACGTACAGGAAGCCATGCAGTCAGGGCGCTTCCGCGAAGATCTCTACTATCGGCTGAACGTTCTTTCGATTCACATTCCGCCACTGCGCGAACGCACGACGGAAATTCCCCTTCTCTTCCAGCATTTTTTGTTGAAATACAGCGAAAAATTCCAGAAGACCATGCCCGAGCCTTCCGCGCATCTTCTCGAAGCAGCGATGCGCTACCAATGGCCCGGCAATTTGCGCGAACTCGAAAACTTCACGAAGCGCTACGTGATTCTCGAAGATGAGGAAGGCAGCTTCCGTGAATTGCTCGAAATGACCACGGCGCAGCAACGCCTCTCGCCGCAGCCGGACACCACGACCCCGACGCGCGAGCAGGGCGGGCTGAAAGCGCTCGTGCGCGGCTTGAAAGACGAAGCCGAAGCAGAAGCGATCGCGCAAGCACTCGAAAAAACTCGTTGGTGCCGCAAGGACGCTGCGAAAATGCTTGGCATCAGTTACAAAGCGCTTCTGTACAAAATGAGACAATTCAATTTGGATTCCGGCCGCGGTTCGCGCGCCGTGCCGGCCGCTCCCGCAACGCGGACCGAGTAGTACCGGCAGCGGCAGAAAAACAGCGATTGCAATCTATTGCCTATTCAGGGCACACGACTGAAGAAAAAGTCTATTCAGCAAGCGGGTTGCTCGCTAATA
>Ga0302179_10001979_pt1 | contig 12112 bp, 13 predicted proteins | sample I_Palsa_E3_1_FD_198788 | JGI IMG/M metagenome (GOLD analysis project Ga0302179, IMG submission 198788) | Peat permafrost microbial communities from Stordalen Mire near Abisko, Sweden - I_Palsa_E3_1 | ecosystem: Environmental > Terrestrial > Soil > Palsa > Peat permafrost | place: Sweden...
CCGATTCACCAAAATCACCCGCGAACCACACGCGCCAATCGGATCCGACTGGTTCGCGCCCAGGCGCAGGTAGGTTTTCCATTCCGGCAGCGCGCTGCCTTCGATCACCAGAAAAACCTGGCTGGCATCTCGCCACACCTTTGCGACCTGCTCCCGCGTCAGGTAGTGATCGCGTCCGATCCCAAGTGTGCGGGTGGCAAACTCGACATCTGGATGACCATTCACCCAGTAGATCGGGCGGTGCAAATAAAAGAACAAGGTCGTCATCTCGTTCGGATCCCCTTGAGCGATCACCACCGTTTCCGGGTCGTCCCGAGAATCGATCGCCTCCGCAACCTTCGCGGAGGAAAACTCATCCTCGACTAGCTCCATGCCCCGCGTGCCAATCACAAAGATCGCGGCCATCATAAGCGCGAACCCAGCCAGGCAGAGGTCAGGTCTCCCTTTACGATCGAACAGAAAGACCAGGACCCCCGCCACGAGAGCGGCGGTCGACGCAGCACAAAGAAGTGGGATGATCTCTTTCCACACCGTTGGGGGCAGGACCTGAAAGACATTCAGGATCGTGTCTCCGATCAACAACGTGGAGCTTGATGAATGACCTGGCAGACCACCACGCCAAACCCCTGGCAATAGTGCAACAACGAGTCCTGAAACGCCCAGCAAACTGACGATGACCGCGGGCCATTTATAGGAAATCGCGTTTTTGGTAACAGCCCAGGCGATCCAGATCGCAATGGGCGCCCAGGCGATCATCAGATAGTAATCCTGAATATTGGCAAAACTGATTCCGAGCGCGACGACAAGAAACCACGACAGAAGAAGAAATCCGTCGTCGTTTAGCCAGGGCCGCCGATCTTTCCGCCTCTGCAGAGAGGCCCTGAGCGCAACTGGAAACAAAAGCGAGATTGGGAAAAGCAGGACCAGATGCTCAGGCCAGAAGATCCAAAGGGGCACTCGATCGCTGTCCGGAGGGGATCGGCGACTCAGGGCCGAGCCGACCTGCTCGTTGAAGAAATGGTCCTTCAGGAATCCGGGATACCGCCACTCGGTAACCAGATACCAGGGCGCAAGAATCGCGAAAAACAGCATCCAACCGTGCGGCCGGAAGAGAAATCTGCGCCATACCGTGCGCATCGAGGGCCTGAACCAAGCGGCGCAAGAGAGCGCGACCATCGGAATGAGGAGACCGTGAATGCCTTTTGCGAGAGCGCTCAGTGCGATGAAGGTCCACGCCGCCATCAGCCACCGGTTGACCTCGCCATTTCGATCCGGCATCCCCTCCGCCTGGATTGCGTTCAATAGCGACCAGAATGATAATGCCATCAAACAACCGAGAAAAGGCTCCGGCATCACGAGGTGCGTAAAGAAAAAAGTGGCAGCGAACATTGCTAACGTCAACGCGCCGGCAAGTCCGGCGGACCACGAGCCAACAATGCGCCGGGCGAGCAGACCGGTTGCCAGGAACCAACCGATGCTGGCCAGCGCCACTGGAAGTCGGGCCCCGAATTCGTTGACTCCAAAGACGCTCATCGAGAGAGTTTCGCACCAATAGACTAAAGGCGGCTTCTGCAAACGCGGTACGCCGTTCTGGGTCGGAATCACCCAGTCGCCGCTGGCCATCATTTCCCGTGCGGCGCCGGCGTATTGCCCATCGATCTGATCGAAAAGCCTCGGGGTGCCGCAGGTGAACAAATACACAAATAGCATCGCCACCAATGCAATCACCCAGGCGCAAGGAACCGAATCTCGGAGAATCCCACCCAAAGGGCGGCTGATCCGACGAAGGGCGTCAACACCCGCAGCATGCAGGATCATTTTTTTGAATCGGCCACCAACCGCTTCAACTTCCCGGCCAAGGCTGCCTTTGCAGCCGAAGTCATTCGATCGATAAACAAAATCCCATTCAAATGATCGGACTCATGCTGGACCGCGCGGCCCAATAGGCCCGCCGCTTCAAATTCGACCCGATTCCCTTGCAGATCCTGCGCGGTGACTTTGACCTTTGCCGCGCGCGTAATTTCCGCGGTGATTTCCGGGAAGCTCAGGCATCCTTCGGTCCCAGTCTCGAGCTCCTCACCGAGCTGCACCTCAGGATTGATCAGGATCAGAGGCATCTGTTCTTTCGGATCAACCTCTTCTCCCGCAAGCCACATTCGGCTTGGGCGACTTTCGGCGTCGCTCACATCAACCACCGTCAATTGCAGTGCTCGTCCGACTTGCTGCGCGGCGAGGCCGACGCCACTCGCTTCGTACATCGTTTCGAGCATATCCGACGCCAACGCGCGAATATCGTCATCGATCTTCTCGATCTGTTTCCCTTTCGTGCGAAGCACGGGCTCTCCGTAGATCATTATTTCTCGAATCATTTCTGATCGGGCGCCTTGGTAAATGTGGGCAGGTTCTTAACTCCGGCCTTCTTTAAAGAATCGAGTACCTGCACAAGAAATCCGAATGAAACTTTCTGGTCCGCTTTCATCGCAAGCGGACGGTCCGGTGACTTTTTTTGCACTTCCTGGAGAGCGGAAGCAAGATCGTCCACGCTCTTGAGCGAGTGATCATCCAATACGATCTTTTCGTCCGCGGTGATTGCCAGGACAACCGGATCGGTCGGGTTTTCCGCCTGCGTTGCCGTCTTGGACTCCGGTAGCTTGATCGACAGTTCCGATTCAGCCGTCTTGAACGTCGTTGTGACGATAAAAAAGATGAGGAGCATCGCGAATATATCGATCAGCGAAACGATGATGATCTGCGGAGTTCGTTTCCGCTTAACGTAGAACTTCATCGCGCTGCTCCCTCGAGCGAGTTCCCTTCCGGTGCGAATGCCTCAGCACTTCGGTTGCTTTGAAAAATCTTCTCGATCAGATCGATCAGCAGTGACTCCATTTCGACCGCCAGCCGCTCGACACGCCGGGAAAAGTAGCTGAAAGCGACCAGTGCCGCAATCGCGATCGCCAATCCAACGATCGTCGTGCTCAACGCTTCGGCGATCCCCGAGGCAATACCCTTGAGGTCGGAGGTGGACATCGCCCCATTGCCGATATTGCCAAAAACTCGCACCAAACCGGTCACCGCACCGAGCAGCCCGAGTAACGGCGAAATGCCAACGACTATCTCCAGGATGAACAGGCCGCTTTCCAACCGAACAATTTCCTGCCGCGCACGCGATTGGACCACTTCCAGCGTCTCCTGTTTCGTCGCGTGATACGGGCGCACAGCAACCTCCACAATCCGCGAGAGAGGCGAGGCGTCATCCTGTATCAGATGGCGCAAATGCTCGGGGTCATCGCCCGGTCTGATCTTGTTGATCTCTTTCTCAATCAACGCCGGGATGACAGCACGCCGCCGCAATGCAACCGACCGCAAAAGGATAACCGTCAGGGCGACAAAGGAGCAGACGAGCAAAACCGCCATGAAAATGCCGCCTTTGACGAAGAAATCCAACGTGTTTTCGAACAGGGCTAAGTGGAACATGGCTAGTAGGTAAAATTAAAACTCATCGTAAACTCCATCCGGTCCCCAGCGAACATTGGAGCGAGATCTTCGGGCATCGGCGGTATGTTAGCTTCAATGATCGATTGCAACGATGTGGAGGCTAAAGTTTCATTGGACGAATTGCGGAGCACTTTCACATCTTCCACTGTTCCGTCCGCGCGCACATAAAATCTAATCTGAACGGTGCCGATATTGATCAGGTCGCCCCGTTCCCGCACATAATAGTACCACCGTGAACCGACCGCATCCTGAACCGCCTTTTCGAATCTTCCCTGAGGTGTTCCCAATGCGGCGATCGAAGACCTCCCGCGATTGTTGATGTTCCCCTGCATGCGTGTCGTCCGTTGCTCCTGACGATAGGCCGTCGTGGGCGCGGTCTGGCGCTGGGGTATCGTCTGCCGTTTCAAGGAGGGTGTCGGCAGCGGAGTCGGCGTTGGCTGGAGCATCGCAAGCTCTTCGTCGGAAGGAATTACCTCCGGCGTCGGAGTCGGCGTTGGAGTGGGAGTGGGTGTCGGAGTCGGCGTTGGAGTTGGGGTTTCGATCGGTTTGGCCTCTTCCTTTTTCTCTTCCGGTTGTTGCGGTTGCGGCTGAGATTGGCGGCCCGGATCGGTTGAAAATGCCTGGCCTTTGTCCGCTAGGGAATATTGCTCATCCTTGAAGCCGATATCCGGCGTTTCCTTGCCTTCTTGCGTCGGGAGCGGCGCATCCCCTTTTGCCGGCTGTTCACTCGCTGCCGCCGTGTCTTTGTCGGATTCAAACATGGAATCGGCAGGTTTTTGATCGGTCTTCTGGTCGTCGTTTGTGCGAAGATATTGGCGCTCCTGCGCTTTTTGCTCCGGGGGTGGAGCGTCCACCATCGTCATCTGCGGCGGTGTTTCGTCCACCTTTTGCTCCACCGCCGGAACATCCGGCCAAAGCGCGATCACCTTGCTTGATCCAAGGATGATTATGACGTGCAAAATGAGCGACCCAACGATCGCATAAATGATCTTTTTTTTATCCGACATCGACAAACCGGCCTAGACTAGAACTGCTCGTCGAGTAGCTCAAGCGATTAGGAAAACAAATGCGCCGCGTTTCTTGACTACTTTGTTGAACAAATGACTTTTTCTCCTTGGAGTTGACACACCAGGTCGAAAATCGACAGACGCGCGCACCAAGTGATGTCCGCGTCTTTACCAATCTTCCGTAAATGCTTGCCGTTTTGCGTCTGTCTGAGCCATTCGTTCAGATCGTCCCCAACCTGTTCGTAAAGGCTGCGTGTGATGATCGCCGAATCCGATAACCTTTGATCGTCGGATAACCGGGCGACGAGCGCACCCGCCGCAACAGCATCCTCGAGACTAAACTCTTCTCCGGTTCCCGCGCAAACCAAGAGGAGCCTTTTTGGTGGATGCGTGAAAAGATAATCCGCCAAGGCGTCAATATTCAGCAATGCACCAATCAGGACTTTGGACGCCGTTCGCATACTCTCGATGGCGGCCGTTCCGTTCGTGGTCGTCATCACAACGCGCCGACCTGTGAGTTTCTCAAATTCTTCCGGCGAATTCCCGAGGTCGAAGCCCTCTGGAGGCAATCCGCCTCTTTCCCCGGCCAGCAACAAATCAGGTTCTTTCAACTTGCGTGCGCGCGCTTCTTCCACGGTGCGAACCGGGATGATTGCTTCCACTCCAGAAGCCAAACCAGTAAGAATGGAAGAGGTCGCGCGCAAAACGTCAAACACCACAGCGGTTACCTCACTGAGATTGGTCGCCGATATTCTGCGGATCTCGCTTGGGCAAAGAGCTACTTGAATCATTGCCTTCTTCGGTACGTCAGTCGCCAGTGGTGAAACAAGTATTGTTGCGCATAACCCGCATAAGAACCGAAATAATCGGCCGCAAACGATTTTAACTCGCGTAACGGAACCTTCGTGCGTCCCGCGAAATAGACCTCGTTCAAGACCCGGGCAATCCAAACGTCGACCGGCACCGCGTCCAACCGGTCATACGCAAACAGCAACACGCAATTTGCAATCTTTTCGCCGACGCCCGGCAGCTCGCGGAGCGCCGTACGCGCGTCTTCCGTGGACAAATCACGCAGCGCCTCCAGATCCACTGCTCCGGACGCCACCCTCTTGGCGGTGGCGATCAGATTGGCCGCCCGGAAGCCCAATTTGCATTCAAGGAGTGTTTGTACCGGAATTTCTGCCATCTGCTCAGGTCGTGGATAGCTGAAAACCTCCAGCTCGTCTCGTTGCAACTTGCGTCCAAACCGGGTTCGGATCGCGAGCGAGATCGCCCGAATGTGCTGAACTTGCTTGAGCGCCGAAGTCAGAAAGGTCGCAAGGCATTCCCACTTAGGTTGACGAATAATGCGCAGGCCTCGACAAAATTCCACCGCCACCTTGATCACAGGGTCGGTCGGAAAAGTTTCCAGAATTTCTGGCAGCGGATGGTCCAGAGCCAGGTAGCGCGCAGCCAGCATTGATTCTCCCGCAGACACCCGGATCGATGAACCCGCCTGCTCGACGTAAACCAAATTCTCGTCGATTGCCCCGACGAACCCCCTCCCGTGTCGCGTCCAATGAAACACCTGTCCGGAACTCAACGTCTTCTCGAGATCGAAATGGGGAGCCGGGATAGAGTGAAGAGGCGTCACGTTGGCATAGTGCACCGGTTGACTACAGTCCGCAAAAGCGTTCAACGTTCGGCCTCGGAAGCAAAGCGGGACGCTTCGCCTACTACGGCCGATATGCTCAGCCTACGGCGCTAACCGATCGATCTGCCAGCTCCCATTTGCGCATAGCGAGTACAGAAAACGATCGTGCAGACGGTTCTCGCGCCCCTGCCAGAATTCGTAGCGTTCCGGAACCAGCAGGTAGCCGCCCCAGAATTCCGGAAGCAGAGGATTATCCGATTGATACTCCTCCTTCAGCGCTGCCAGCCGCTCTTCCAATAGTTCCCGGCTCTTGACCACCGAGCTTTGCTTTGAAACCATTGCGCCTAACCGGCTGCCGATCGGTCGCTTGTCAAAATACGCTTTGGACTCTTCTCGGCCGGCTTTCTGCACGATGCCCTCGATTTGGATCTGCCGTTCCAGCCAAGGCCAATGGAAGTTCAGCGCCGCTCGAGGATTTTCTGCCAACTGCCGCGCCTTTCGGCTTTCGTAATTGGTGAAAAACATCACGCCCCGTGCACTGAAGCTCTTAAGCAGCACCACACGAGCAGACGGCGCCCCTGCCCTGGATGCCGTCGCTAAAGTCATCGCGTTCGATTCCCGGTCACCGGCAGTCTGGACCGATGCTTCAAACCAAAGTCTAAACTGCTCAACGGGATCGGGAGAAAGATCCTTTCGGCGGAGCCCGGACAACGTGTATTCCTTCCGCAATTCACCAACATCCACAGCCGGTTCCATGATTCCGGAACTAATTCCGGATTTGAGACCTTGTCGAGTCACAACCTAGCCATAGCAGAAAGCTATCAGAACACTTCGAAAAGAGTATGAGAGAACCTCGCCGCGACGCGTAGATTGTTTGTGCATGGACGCTCGCATTGGTGGCGGGATCCACGCGCCTGCCGGGAAAGAATCCGCTCGCGATGCAAATGACGTTGACTTGGGAGAGGATGATCTCACGCGGCGCAAAAGAATGTTAGAACCAAAGAACGAAATGTCATGAGCGAAGGTTCGGTAGATATCAAGGATTTGGTGAAAACCTACGTAGATGATCGGGGCCGTCCGACATTCACAGCGGTCAAAAATATCAGCTTACACATCGAGAACGGGGAGTTCATGGTGCTTGTTGGGCCTTCCGGGTGCGGAAAGTCGACCACGCTCCGGATGGTCGCCGGTCTTGAAAAGATTACGAGCGGTACAATTTCAATCGGTGGTCGTGTCGTGAATGACATGGAGCCGAAAGATCGCGGCATAGCGATGGTGTTCCAGAACTACGCGCTCTATCCACACATGACGATTTTCAACAACATGGCGTTCGGCCTTCAATTGGCAAAAAAGAAGAAGGATTTCATTAGCGAGATCGTCGGGCGAACCTCGAAGGCGCTTGGTCTCGATCACATGCTGGAGCGCAAACCCAATGCTCTCTCCGGAGGCCAGCGCCAGCGCGTTGCACTCGGTCGCGCCATTGTGCGAAGTCCGGTTGTGTTCCTTTTCGACGAACCGCTGTCCAACCTGGACGCAAAGATGCGGGTTCAGATGCGCTCGGAAATCTCCCGACTGCACGCTGAGTTGGGTTCAACAATGATTTACGTAACCCACGACCAAGTCGAAGCGATGACCATGGGTGACCGAATCTGTGTCCTGCGCGACGGCCTCATCATGCAGGTCGCGGATCCGTTGACTCTCTACCGGCAACCCGACAATCTCTTTGTCGCGGGCTTCATTGGCGGTCCCCCCATGAACCTCCTCAAAGGGAAGGTCCAACGGCGCGACGGCGGTCTGTTCTTTACGGAAGCAGCTGAGAAAAATGCTTTGACATTCCCTCTTAAAGGACGCCTCGAACCCCTCGCGTCCCGATACGTCGACAAGGACATCGTTTTTGGAATTCGGCCCGAACACATCACGAACGAGCCGAAGGAGGGCTCCAGTGTCCCGATTACTTTGACCATTGATATCGCGGAACCAATGGGTTCCGAGTCGCTGGTCTACATGAAGGCGGGCACAGGTAACTTGATCGCCCGAATTCACGGCGAGCATTTATTCCATTTGGGTGAACAGGTGACCGTCCAACTTGACCTCGAAAAGGTCTCTTTGTTTGATGCTGAAACTGAACAAGTCATTCGATAACGTCACAGGGTGACGATGAATGCTGATTATTGGGAGCAAAGAACAGCTTTAATCCGGGATGGCGCTGTTCGGGTCTTGTCTTTGTCCACGCCGGAAGAGGTCGATTATTGGCGCGACCAGCTCAAGGTGAATCGCCGGAATAGTCTTGAAATCGAGCTGATGACGTGGGCAAAACATTCCTCCACTCTCCGCGGGCGCGCGGACTACGGCCGTAGTGACGAAGTCGCCGAGTACCTCTTCCAGTTTATTCGCACCTCGGATGGCAAACTGTTGAAGTTCGGTACCGTCGCATTTTCGAAGTCAGTGGATAGCGCATTGGCGCGGCAGGTGATCGATATCGTCGGGACTAAAAACTGAACTGCGGGAGACAGGAGTTCAGAAGTTGAGAATGGATGACCGGATCGTCATGATTCGGGCACCGCATTTTGAGCTGCGCAGATTCCGCGTTCTACCGGTTGACACAGAAGTATCCACCGTCTCAGCATCCGTCACTCCTGAACGCCTGCAACTTGTGCACGTAGCGCGAGAATTCTGCTGACACAAAATGGAGTTCCAAATCAAATGTCATTTAGGCTACGAAGTCACAGGACTGGCCTCTTTTTTATTCAACGTTGCGATTGGACAAAATTTGTTCCAACGCATCACTACGGAACATTTCGAGATCGTAGGCGCGAAGTCCTGTCAAGAAATGGTAATCGGCGGCCAGCGATACCACCGTGCGACTGCTCAAAGTGGGTCGGTCGAACTCATCTACGAAGCAGGAGTGGAGGTCACACACGAATTGCTGGGAGATCCTGGCCGGCTTCAAGTGCCGCTCTTCGAACAAATTCCCGCCGAAGCCCTCGTTTTTATTTACCCGAGTCGTTTTTGTCAGTCAGATTTACTCGCCCGACTTGCCAAACGCGAATTCAACCAAAACGAGTCCGGATTCTACCGGGTGACACGGATCTGCAACTGGATCTATGAACGAATCGAGTATCTGTCCGGTACAACGACTCCGACGACCTCGGCATTCGATACCGTTACCGAACTCGTCGGCGTCTGCCGGGATTTCGGTCACCTCGCAATCGCCTTTTGCCGGTCATTGGGAATCCCGGCCCGGTTTGTCAGTGCCTATGCCTACGGCCTGAATCCACCGGACTTTCACGTCTATATCGAAGCTCTTCTTGGAGGACGCTGGATTCTCTTCGATCCGACGCGCCTCGCTCCGCAGTCGAGCTTTGTCCGGATCGGACACGGCAGAGATGCTGCGGACACGTCGTTCGCAACCATTTTTGGAGGCGCCGCGATGACGAGAATGGAGATTTCGATGAAGCCGGCCAACGATTTGTTCGGCTCTCCCCAATATACAACCGCTCCGATTTCGAATTATCCCGCCTGAGTCGTTGCGTCGGCTTACGACTCTTCCGGCGTTGAGCTTTCGGATCTTTGGATAAACGGAGTAAACAGGTCAATTGGCACCGGCAGAAAGGTCGTGGTGCTATGCTCGCTCGAAATTTCCTTCATCGTTTGCAAGAACCGCAGTTGCAAGGCAATCGGCTGCGCCGAAATCATCGATGCCGCTTGCACAAGTTTCTCCGCGGCCTGAAACTCGCCTTCGGCGTTGATGATTTTTGCCCGGCGCTCCCGCTCCGACTCTGCCTGGCCGGCCATGGCGCGCTTCATGCTATCAGGTAAAACAACGTCTCTGACCTCCACCGAAGTCACTTTGATTCCCCACGGTTCGGTCTGCCGATCGATGATCTCCTGCAGCCTCAGATTGATCTTATCGCGCTGCGACAACAGTTCATCGAGTTCCGCCTGCCCGAGCACGCTGCGCAAGGTAGTCTGCGAGATGAGCCAAGTCGCTTTCAGGTATTGCTCCACGCGCACAACCGCAGCCGCCGGGTCAATGACGCGAAAATAAACCACTGCGTCCACGGTCATCGGCACGTTGTCGCGCGTCATGACTTCCTGCCGTGGGACGTCGATTGTCACCACGCGCAGATCCATCTTCACCATGCGATCAACAATCGGTATCAGATAAATCAAACCCGGGCCTTTAACGCCTAGCAGTTTGCCCAAACGGAATATCACGCCGCGCTCGTACTCGCGGAGGATGCGGATCGTCTGCGGAAGGACGATTACCGCGAGGAGAACAATGGGAACGAACCAAACGAGCAATCTTGCGGGTTCTTCGAACATGCGATGTATTCCTAAGGTATCATCGAGTTGAAAAAATGCGGGGAAAGAAAAGAAACTAAACTATGAACGTTGCAGATCGTGCGGCTGGCGCCGTTCTTGGCGCCTTGATTGGCGATGCGCTTGGACTCGGTCCTCATTGGTACTATGACCTCACAGAATTGCGCAAAGATTACGGCGACTGGATCACCGGGTACACTAACCCTAAGCCTGGTCGTTACCATGCAGGAATGAAAGCAGGCCAGTTGTCTCAAACCGGTCTCATTCTGGTGCTGTTGTTGCGATCGACGGTTGAGAAAGGCGAATATCAGGAAGAAGACTTTACCCAACGGCTAGAACGCGAGCTACTGCCGCATCTGGACGGAACGCCGATGCACGGTCCGGGGGGTTACACTAACCAATCGATCCGGGAAGCCTATCGGCGCCGGGTCGAGCAAAAGCTCGGTTGGCGCCAGACTGGAGGACATGCCGACACCACTGAAGCTGCGGAGCGAGCCGTCGTCCTTGCAGCCCGCTACGCGATCAGCCCTCGAAAAGTTGCGGAGACGGTATCGGCAAATTGCCTGTTGACGCAGACCGACGAGGCGATCGTCGCTATGACGACGGCATTTAACGCCGTGGTCGCGCTCCTTATTGCCGGCGCAACACTGGACATGACTTTGTCGGACAAGCTCATGCACCAGGTCAAAAAAGGGGAATTGCCATTCCATGCGGTCACTGGCGAGAACCTGACCATGCCCCGCCCCGGTGACCCGGATCCGCCACGCGCAGGCAAATTCTCCTCCCCGGACGCACTCCTGACACCATCCTACATGGCCGAAGCCGTGCACGATTCTGGCATTCAGATCGAACCTGCATGGAAGGTCTCCCTCGTTTATGGAATGCCGTGCGCAATTTATCACCAATTGCCGGCTGCCTATTATCTGGCTGCGAGATTCAGAGGGGATTTCGAGTCGGCCGTTCTTCACGCGCTCAATGGTGGTGGGCAAAACATGTCGCGCGCCTGCCTCACCGGCGCCTTGGTCGGAGCTCAAGTTGGACTCTCAGGTATTCCCGAGCGCTTTGTCGCCGGTCTCGAAAACCACAGCGAACTGGTTGCCCTGGCCCTTCGGCTGGGGCAGCAGGCCGAAGCTGCTGCGCCAATCCCTGGAGATGCTCCTACACAAAACCAACCATAACTAATCGAGAAGAGTATAGGAGAAATTCACCGATCGCGATGAAAGTTCCCTAGTCTTATACAGTCAGGTAGTTATGCTCATTGCCAATCCCGCACCGATCGATCCTAGCAAGCACGACAACGTCCACTCGGGACTTTCGTATTCTCCAAGCCTCGAGGCTGCTGTGCAACTGATCCTCGAGCATCCCGCCTTTTTGGATGACCCGGAAACCTCTTCGTTCAAGTTCATCCGGGCTGCCAGATTTCTCAAAACCAACGCTCCCCATGTGTTCCATGTCCGCGAGATGCGTATGGGCGCGAAGAACAATATGGACCGTTGGCTCTGGGACCTGCTCGGCTAGTGTCCTGTCCCCGAAATACGAGGTATATTGCCGGCGGTCAGTTGGCTGTTTTTCAAGGCGCGAGCGAAGCGCCCATATCGGAGTCATACGGGTCGAGCGAGCAACGCGGAAAAACAGCCAACTGGCCCCGGCCCGG
>Ga0302179_10001980_pt1 | contig 12112 bp, 6 predicted proteins | sample I_Palsa_E3_1_FD_198788 | JGI IMG/M metagenome (GOLD analysis project Ga0302179, IMG submission 198788) | Peat permafrost microbial communities from Stordalen Mire near Abisko, Sweden - I_Palsa_E3_1 | ecosystem: Environmental > Terrestrial > Soil > Palsa > Peat permafrost | place: Sweden: Abisko...
TGGTCAATGACGTCGAGTTCGGCTACGGACACAATGCCATCATTACCGCTTTTGCCGGCTCTAACCCGACTTTGGCGAGTCAAATCGATGCTTTAGTACCGACGGCGTGGCCGTCTTCGCTCAAACTGGGAGAAGCCATCCCGCAGATCGGCTGGGGAGGATTGGGTCCGTACGGCAGCGGCCAGAATATCTGGGCCATCCCTCCTTACGGCAACCACGAGGACCTCTATACGGTTCAAGATAACCTGACCAAGGTGATGGGCAATCACATCATCAAGGCGGGCGTATTTTTCAGCACGAACGCCAAGATCGAAAACGGCGAGGGCCCGAACGATCGTCCGTTCTTCGATCCGAACAGCTATTCGGCTTTGTATTCCACCGGCAACTTGCTCGCAAACATTCTTATCCCCGGGCAGAGTTTCAATTCCGACACTTCTGAAAAGACAGCCAACCCGTTCGCGATGGTCAACTGGCACGACTTCGAGTGGTATCTCGGCGATTCCTGGAAGCTCAAGAAGAACCTGACGGTGGACTATGGATTCCGCTGGTCCTTCTACCGGGAGCCATATTCGGGAGACAACGCTTGGGCCAACTTTAGCCTGGCGGACTGGAGCGCATCGAGAGCTGCTGCGTTTCCGTCGGACGCCTGCAACGGCGTGGTAGTCGTACCGGGAACGTCGCCATGCACCAAAGAAGCCGCGTTCCTGTCCACGCTTGGGATTCCATTGCCGCTCTCAGCCGGTACGCCGGGCCCGAATCGCGCTTTGGTCAACAACAACAACCATGACATCGCGCCTCGTATCGGCGTCGCGTGGGACGTGAGAGGCGATGGAAAGACGGCCGTGCGTGTCGGTGTGGGCCAGTTCTTCCAACGGGAAATAGTTGGCCTCGACGAAGGGCTCGCTTTCACGGCGCCTTTCGTCATCGATGCACAGACACCGCGAACGTTCGAAGTTGCACCTGCTCTGTCGAACCCGAGCGTCTCGCCAAGTGCTGCCAAGAATCCGCGCGGTATTACGCCGAACAGTTGGCAGTGGAATGTTTCCGTCGAGCGTCAGCTGTTTAAAAACACAGTGTTGAACATCGGGTACGTCGGCAATACGAGTATCCACTTGACGTCGCAGTCAGATTTGAACCAGGTTCCCGAAGCCAACTGGCTGCCGGCAGCGTTTGTCTCCGGAGCCTCACAGAATGTGTATCGGCCGGCTGACAACTTTGGAGAAATTGGCGAGTTCTCACGCGGCGGACACGCCACGTACCATGCGCTCCAAGCGCTGTTCAAGTCTCAGCTCACCAACCACTCTCAGTTCCAGGTCGCGTACACCTACTCGCATTCGATTGGGAACGTTGATCTGGACAATTCCTCCGGAAACGTTAACCAGGAAGCATGGCTCAACAATGCCGATCCTGCTTTGAACAAGGGCAACACGGACATTAACCGTCCGCATATCTTCGTGGCCAACGAAGTTCTGTTCCTTCCCAAGCTTGGCGACAAGGCTGCCGCCGTTCGCGAAACTGTGGGCGGATGGGAATTCAACAGCATCGTCACGGCAGAGGTCGGCAATTCGCTCACGATCTATACCTCGGGAGCGGCGGGAGGGAATGTCACACTGGGAACCGCGCCAAACCAAACGGTTCTGACCAGCAACCTTAACTCGCTTGTCGGCAGCGGTTTCACGGATCCCCAGCGTCCGATCCGGGTTGCGGGCGTAAGCTGCAATTCTGGGTCTGGCGTCGGTGCCTACCAGGTCATTAACCCCGCGGCGTTCACGCTCGTCGGCTACACCATCGGTTCGCTTCCTTCCGACTTGGAAGGGCGCGGCGATTGTTCCGGTCCGGACTTGGTGAACTTCGATATGCAGTTCGCTAAGAACTGGACGGTGAAGGAGAAATTCCGGATCAAGCTCCAGTTCGATTTCTTCAACATATTCAACCACCCGAATTTCACGGGGAATGGCTTCGCCAGCAATTACGCCGGTCAGAACCTGTACTGCGGCGGCGCGACTCCTACGTCAGGAACGCCCTGCAGCCCGACAAATAACGTGGTTACGTCACAAACAGCTGGAACGATCGGGAACTTTGGACAAGCCACTCAGGTTCTGCCTCCGCGGCAGATTCAGTATGGCTTGCACTTCTCGTTCTGAAGAACGTACCGAGTACTTCGAATTGAAACGGCGGGGCTTGAAAAATCAGGCCCCGCCGTTTAGTCTTTTAAGCGTGTGGGAATCGTAATCTGGTGATAGCCCTATCGGTAATGTCCTCTGGTCTTCCTCGCGTTGGACGCATCCTTCGTTGGTTTATTTGCGGCATAGCCGCTGTTTTCAGTCTTTTCGAGCCTTTCCAGATTTCCCAGGTTCACGCCCAAGCACCCGCCAAGCCAAGTGCCAAAGCGGCTCCGAAGGAAGCGCCCGCGTCTCCCGTGGAAACCGAGCTTGCCAAGCGCATCGAAACCGCGCGGACCGCGCGAAATTCTGGCGACCCGGCGGCGGTTGCGCTTGCCAACGATCGCCTGATCGCTTTCGCCCTGCGAGAAATGGGGCAGTTGCGGCTGCTCGAAGCGGCCTACCCGCAGGCCATCGAGCTGTACCGCCGCTCGCTCGATTTTGAGGAGCTCCCAGACACGCGGGTCGATCTCGCGATCGCGGAATTGCAGGCGAACCGTCTGGACGATGCGATTTCGGATTCGGAGAAGGCTCTCGAGACTTCGAGCGATGTGCGAGCGTACGTCGTCAATGGCCGGGCCTGGTCGCGCAAAGCCGAATACGGAAAAGCGGCCGACGCGCTATCCCACGCCGTCCAAATTAAGCCCGATGTCGAGACTTTGTACGCGCTGGGGATCTGTTTGCTGGACTCGAAGGACGCCGCCTCCAAGCAGCGTGCTGCGGCAGTCTTCGAACAGATGATTCAACTTGCCGGCGACAGCGGCTCGCTGCACGTGCTCTTCGGCCGTGCCTATCGCGACGCCGAATATATGCCCGACTCGATTCGCGAGCTGAAGCGCGCCGTCGAGCTCGATCCACGCACTCCTCACGCTCACTACTTCCTCGGACTGGCGATTTTGTCGGTCAACGAGTGGAAGCCCGTGCCCGAGGCCACCGCAGAATTCCGAAAGGAACTTGAGTATTACCCGCGCGATTTCCTGGCCAATTACATGTTGGGCTTCACGGATTCCGTCGAGCGCGAATACGACGAATCGAATAAGTATCTCAGAATCGCCGCCAGCGTGAATCCCACGTGGCCCGAGCCGTTCTTGTATCTGGGCCTGAACGCCTTCGCTCAAGGCGACATGAAGAGCGCCGAAGAGGCATTCCGGAAGACAATTGAGCTGACCGGGCAGGATGAATCCCGTTCGAGTTACCAAATTCGCAGGGCGTATGTTGATTTGGCCCGTATTCTCGAAAAGTCCGGGCGCACGGAGGAAGCCGACATCTTCGTTGCGAAGGCCCACGATCTTCAAAAGAAAGTGATGGAGCAGACGCAGCAGAGCGTCGCTTCGATGGCCCTGGCGGGCGGCGCTGGCTCTGCGGCTGCTCTGGTGCCCATCAACACGCAACAAGAGGAAGAGGCCGCGCCGGTCCTCGACGCGAACGCCGATCCATTCGGGCGCGTGGACGCTTCCACGCTGGCTCACGCCAATCTGAACGAAAAACAGCGCGCCTCGGCCGATTCTCAGGAGACGCGGCTGCGCACGATACTCGGCCTCGGCTTCAACGATCTCGCCACATCCGAGGCCGTGAGCGGAGCATACACCGCGGCGCTCGGCCACTATCAAGAGGCCGAGCATTGGGACCCGAATATTGCCGGCCTGCAAAAGAACCTCGGCCTCTGCGCGTATCGCGCCAATAATTACCCCGAGGCAATTCGCGGGCTATCTCGCGCGCTCGTTGACGATCCAAGTGATGCCCCCGTGCGAGCGATGCTCGGTATGGCGTACTTCGCCACGGATGCCTTCTCCGAAGCTGCGAAGACGTTTGCGCCGCTCGGCACCCGCGGCATGCAAGATGGCCTCGTAGGATATGCGTGGGCTGCGTCCTTGACGCGCGCAGGCGATTTGAAGAAGGCGACAGAGGTTCTGAGTCAATACGAGAAGGGAAAGCTCTCAAACGACGCGCTTGTCGTGGCCGGCCAACTTTGGACCGAAATCGGCAACTATGCCCGCGCGGTAGACTTTTTTCATCGGGCGCTCGCCGATGATCCCTCGTTTCCCAAAGCGCATCTCTATGCGGGTGAGGCTGACATTCGTTGGGAGCGCTGGCCGGAAGCGGCCGAGGAATTCAAAGCTGAGTTGGCGCTCGCGCCCGAAGACGCCGATGCCAAATACAATTTAGGCTTCGTCTACGCGCAGCAATCGAAGACCGGCGAGGCGATGGAGTTGTTTCAGCAAGTGATCGCCGCAAACCCGGATTATGCCAACGCGCAATACCAGGTGGGCAAGATTCTCCTCGATCGCGGAAAACTGGATGAGGCGATCGAGCACTTAGAAGCCGCGGCGCGGCTAAGTCCCACGACAGACTACGTGCATTACCAGTTGCAGGCAGCATACCGCAAGGACGCGCGCATCGCCGATGCGGACCGCGAGCTTGCCATCTACAAAGATCTCAAAGCCAAATCGCGCGATCGCGCAGCGCAGCCGGCGCAGACGCCATGATGAACTGCGAATGAAGAGCCGATTGTTTTGCCGGGCGCCGGCTGCGGTTGCCAGAACTATTCTGCTGATTATTTTCGTCACGAATTTGGCGCACGCGCAGGCCGGCCACAATGCTCCTGCAGCGCCTCCGCCCGGAGCGAAAGCAGCGAAATGCGCGAATCGCCCGGTGCCGCAACTCGAAGACATTACCGCCAAAGCCGGGATCACGTTCAAGCACACCTCCGATCCCTCGAAGAAATACATCGTCGAATCCATGAGCGGCGGTGTGATTCTATTCGATTACGATCGTGATGGCTGGCCGGATATTTACTTTACGAACGCGCCCACGGTCGAGATGGCGGTGAAGGGGCAGCCAAGCCTCGGCGCGCTCTATCACAATAATCACGACGGAACTTTCACCGACGTCACGAAGACCTCTGGCTTGACGTCGCCATGCTTCGCGATGGGAGGGGCCGTCGGCGACTACGACAATGACGGCTGGCCCGACCTCTACTTGACCTGCCTTGGCGGCAACGTCCTCTATCACAATAACGGCGACGGAACGTTTACCGACGTCACCGCCAAGGCGGGCGTTGCCGACGGCCGTTGGTCCACGGGCGCGGCGTTTGGCGATTACGATGGCGACGGATTCGTCGATCTTATGGTCGCGAATTACGTTGATTTCCATCTCAACGATCTGCCCGCCTTCGGAAAATCTCCCAACTGCAAGTATCGCGGCATTGATGTGCAGTGCGGGCCTCGCGGATTGCGTGGCGCGGGCGATTCTCTCTTTCACAACAACGGCGACGGCACATTCACCGACGTATCGAAAAGCGCCGGCGTGAGCGATCCGAATGGTTACTACGGAATGGGCGTCCTCTGGGTCGATTTCAATAACACCGGGCGTCCCGATATTTACGTCGCGAACGATTCCACTCCGAAATTCCTCTACAAGAATTTGGGCGGCGGAAAATTCAAAGATATCGGACTCGAATCCGGAACCGCGGTCAGCGAAGATGGCTCCGAGCAAGCGTCGATGGGGATTGCGGCCGGCGATTATCTGCACACTGGTTTGCCCGCGTTGTATGTCACAAATTTTGAGGACGAGGACGATTTGCTTTTCCGCAATGACGGCGACTGGAACTTCACGGATGTTTCCTACGCGTCGCACAGCGCGCTACCATCCTTGCCGTGGGTCAAATGGGGCGCTGCTTTCGTTGATTTGGACAACGATGGCTGGCTCGATCTGATCACCGCGACGGGCCACGTATATCCTCAGGTGGACACGCTGCCCTCGGGCGGCGGCTATCGCGAGCCAAAAGTTCTTCTCCTCAATCAGAAGGACGGAACATTCTGCGATGCCAGCGACGAGGCCGGGCCGGCGCTCATGGAAAAAAGAGTCGCACGCGGGCTGGCCGTCGGCGATCTATTCAACGATGGAAACATGGATGTGGTCGTCGGCGATCTCGACGGCGGCCCGATGGTTTTGCGAAACCTCGGCGTTCCCGGCCGGCACTGGGTGAGTTTCGAGCTTGCCGGAACGAAGAGCAATCGCCTGGCGCTCAACGCGCGAATCAAAATCGTTGCGGGCGGGATGACGCAGACTGACGAAATTCATAGCGGCGGGAGTTATCTGTCGCAGAACGATCTGCGCGTGCATTTTGGCCTGGGCTCCGCGACGAAAATCGAGAGTGTTGAGATCCATTGGCCATCGGGGAAAGTCGAGAAATTGGGTAATCTCGCGGCCGACCGGTTTTACTCGGTACTCGAAGGGCAGGGAATTGTCCCTGCTGAAAAGATTCGACCGGAGCAGCGTAAATGATGCTCAATTTCAAACGCGTTCTTAATGGTTCGCTCCGTGTTCTGTGCCTGATTGTCCCACTTGTATGCCTGTCTTCATCGGCGATTGGCGGCAAGGACAAGGATCGTTGGGTCGCAACCTGGAGCACCGCGAATTTCGATCTTGCGAATCCGGACGCCGTCGGTGTCTTTAGCTCGCCCAGCGTTCCCGACTCGCTCGAGAACCAGACCAGTCGCGAAATCGTGCACACCACCATCGGCGGGCGCGAGATTCGAATTCGCTTGTCGAACGCTTTCGGCGCCAAAGCCATCACGTTCGATTCTGTTTACGCCGGCGTGGAAGCGAACGGAGCCGCGCTCGCTGCCGGCACGAATCACGCAGTTACATTCGGCGGCTCGAAATCCGTCATGATGCCGGAAGGCTCCAAAGCTCTCAGCGACCCGATCGCTTTATCGGTTGGCGCAGGGCAAAACGTCGTCATCAGCCTTTTCACGATAGGACCGGCGCGCATGGCGACCGGCCATGCCGCTGCGTTTCAAACCAATTTCATTTCGACGGCCGGCAATTTTGCCGCTGACGAAAGTACAAGCGCATTCACGAAGACAACTGGGTCGTGGTATTTCCTTGACGAAATTGACGTGCTCGCGCCTCAGAAATTGCGAGGAGCCGTAGTCGCGTTCGGCGATTCCATCACGGACGGAGCGTCCACGAAGCCGGACACGAACGCGCGATGGACCGATGTTCTAGCACGCCGCCTGCTTGCGGGCGGGGCACGGAACACAATGTCCGTCCTCAATGCCGGAATCGGCGGCAATCGCATACTCACGAGTTCGCCCTGCTTCGGAACGAACGCCCTGGCCCGGCTCGATCGTGACGCCTTTGACCACGCCGGCGTTCGCGACATCATCCTCTTCGAAGGCACGAATGACATTGGCCAGCCTGACACGCCCGCTTCTTCCCTGCGGGCTAAATACGTCCCGTGCTTAACTCGCACGCAAATTACCGCCGATGATTTGATCGCTGGATACAAGCAAATCATCGCCCAGGCGCACGCGGCGGGAATAAAAATCTTCGGCGCGACGATACTTCCGTACAAAGGTTACGGAGGCTGGACGGAACAAGGCGAATCGAAGCGCCAAGCCGCGAATCATTGGATCAAGGAATCGGGCGCGTTTGACGGGGTGATTGATTTCGATGCCGCGCTGCGAGACCCGGCGAATCCCGCTGCTCTGACTCCGAGCTACGACAGCGGCGACCACCTGCACCCTAACCCCGCAGGCCACGAAGCGATGGCGAACGCGATTGATCTGGCGCTCTTCCGCTAGCGAAACTATTCTTAAAGATCGGAGTGACGTTTGATCTTTCGTGATCGCAAAGATGCCGGCCAAAAACTCGCCGCGCAATTAGTGCGATTTCGCAACAATCCGAATGTCGTCGTACTCGGCCTGCCGCGCGGCGGCGTCCCCGTCGCGGCTGAAGTCGCTCGTGCTCTCACCGCTCCCTTGGACGTTTTCGTCGTCCGCAAGCTGGGCGTGCCGCAGCATGAAGAGCTCGCCTTCGGCGCGATCGCCTCGGGAGGCGTTCGCGTCCTGGACGCCGCGATTGTCGAGGAGCTGGCGATTCCGGATGCTGCGCTCGACGCCGTAATCGAGCGAGAAATGAAGGAACTCGATCGTCGCGAGCTTGTGTACCGCCGCGGCATGCCTGCGCTGGACGTGAAAGATCGCATCGTCATTCTTGTCGACGACGGCATCGCCACCGGATCGAGCATGCGCGCCGCCGTTGAGGCCCTCCGCAAGCTCGGCCCGGCGAAAATCATCATCGCGGTTCCTGTCGCTTCGCCGCACGCGATTCGAGAGCTTTCAAAATTAGCCGGCGAAATCGACTATTTGTCGGCGCCCGAAGATTTCACGGCGGTTGGCCAGTGGTATTCCGATTTTCAGAGCACCACGGACGAAGAAGTCACCGCCGCACTGGAATCCGCAGCACAAAGCAAATCGACCCACGCAAACTAATCACGGGTGCCTGCCACGCATGAGCGATCCATAATTTCTATTTCGGAAAAATTTTAAACCTTGGCAAGCGAACCCGAGGCCCGAAAAAAGTTGTCGTCCCGAACGAAGTGAGGGATCTGCTGTTCGTATCAGAAAGTCCTATTTTACGCACGAGCCGAATGCCCCGTACTCGCGGCAGACTTACCATTTCCGATCATGAGATAGCCAAAAATAGCGCCGTTGGCCGCGAGAAGCGCGCACAGAAGCATGGTCACGCGAAACGCTTCGAGAAAAGAATTCGCGATAGCCGCGGAGATCGCTTCTCGCTCGCCCGCGCTAACGCCCGCCGGAATTTCGATCGCGGCCAGCTTCGTTCGCTGATCGAGAATTTCCGACTTAACCGCCTCCTCGATGTGAATGTGCGCGAGGCGCCGTTGCAGCCCGTTGTCGAATACAGACGTCACAACAATTCCGAGGACGGCAATGGCGATGAGTCCCGCAATTCGCGCCACCGCGTTGTTAATTCCCGAAGCCGCGCCAACGTTGGCCCGATCCGCCGCTCTCATGATCGCCGTCGTCAGCGGCGCCACGCTCACCGCGAGCCCGAATCCAAGCACGAAAATCCCTGGAAAATAGCTGGTCCAATAGCTTCGCCCGGCAAACGGCCACGCCAAGATTAGAAATGCGACGGTGACGATTGACGGGCCGATAATCAGCGGCGGCCGCGCACCATAGCGATCCGCCAGGCCTCCCGACCAGCGCGACAGCGAAAACATCAAGAGTATCATCGGCAGGAACGCCGCGCCGGCCGCGGTCGCCGAGTAGTGTTGCACCTCGATCAAATCCATTGGAAAGAGAAAGAGGAATACGCCCAGCGCGGCGTAGACGAGAAATGTCAGGATGTTTGCGCCCGTGAAATCGCGCGATTTGAAAAGTTGCGGCGGCACCATCGGTGCCTTCGCCGCCTTTTCGGCAAACCAAAACAGCACGAAGCAGACTGCGCCCAGAACTACAGCGCTGATCACGCGAGCATCCGTCCACGTAAGCTGCGAAGACTCAACGAGCCCAAACACCACGCCGCCGAGGCCCAACGTCGCAAGCAATGCACCGCGCCAATCTACCGGACCGTGCACGGATTCGGCGCGGCTTTCGGGCACGCGCCAAATGCTGACAACGATCACCGCGATCGCCAGCGGCAAATTCAAGAGAAAAGCCCATCGCCACGACGCATGCTCGATCAACCATCCGCCCAGAACAGGCCCAATCACGGCGGTGATTGCCGTGAATCCGGACCAGGTCCCGATGGCGCGGCCGCGTTCGTTGTCCTCGAACGACGCGCCGATGATCGACAGGCTGCCGGGGACCAGAAACGCAGCGCCAAAGCCCTGCACCGCGCGCGCCGCAATCAACTGATCAATGCTCGCCGCGCCTCCGCACCAAGCCGACGCCGCGGCGAAAACACAAACTCCAAAGAGAAACATCCGCCGCCGGCCGAACGTGTCACCGAGTGAACCGCCGACGAGAATCAGCGAGCCGAGCAGCAGCAAATACGCCTCGACCACCCACTGCAAATCCGTAACAGTAGCGCCAAAACTTCTCTGCAAAGCGGGCAGCGCGACATTCACCACGGTGCTGTCAATAAACGCCATGCTCGATGCCAGTATCGTGGCAACCAGAATCCACGGCTTCGACCGCGGGTTGGTCGATCCAGCCGCCGAAGCAGAAAGAATTGCGGCACTCTCAGATGGCGATTTCATTCGAATGAGCGGTCAGTCAAACACAATTGGTTCAGCAGGAAACGTGTGGAGTATTGCCGATTACCGAACGAAAAGGGAAGCGGATAGCGACGGGGAACGCCCCGCCGAGCGACAGCCGAAATTGCCATCGTCGCGCCGGCATCTTGCCGGCGTTTTTCCGCCCGGCGGCATTTACAACAATCATCGGCAAGGTGTCGACGCTAGGCCTCTGTTTTTGCTCCGTTGAGCCGACTGTATCTCTTCGACTGCCCAAAAAAGAAGGCCCGCGGCGAGGCGGGCCTTTGGGGGAGAAAAGCCCTTGGGCCAATGCGCGGATGGCCGCAGAACTCTTTCCTCAGCCGCAGTTTAGAGGCCGTCCCTCCACAAGTCAAGAAGGAATCCCACAAACGCAGTCGCTTATAAACTGTTTATTTGCGGCTAGTTAGCAGGCGTTGAGGCCAAGGTTGTGGATAAATAGCGACGGTTCTAGGGCCTCGGCGTCGGCCCGATCCCATAGAAGTCCTCTGAATTGATAGGCTTACTGCCGAGTCCTAATTGCAACACATCCAGCTGATCCCCGCGATCAAAGACACGTCCGGGCAGCAGCCGCTTCACAGCGATTCGCACGCCACCGAATGCCAAACCCGCCACGACCGCGAACATGCAAAGAAACCCCGTCCCATAAATGATTCCGACCAGCACGCTGCCGATATTGGGATCGCTGAATGAAAATCCCGGCTCGTTCCACGTCAACTCCGCACCTGTGTGGACGTGCGTCAATATCTGGGCAGCTTGCGCCTCCGAATGTGCGTTAAAGACGAGGCCAACGAGCGTCAAAGAGCGTTTCGCAAAAACCACCGGCTTGCCGCTTCCGTTCTGTAAGCCGCCGACGTTGAGAAAACCCGTCCACTCCTCCATTTTTTTCGTTGCAACTTGCGGAGTCGGGAAGTCCGCGATCAGAAGAGTGAACTCCTCGCCGCTGATGCGATAGCTCGCGACTTCCGCCTCAACGCCGCTGCCAAATCCAAGCCAATCGCCATCAGCGACCGGGAAGAATTCGTGCAATGCCACAGGGCCAAGAATGTAAGAGTCGGAATCGACAACAAATCCACTTTGCGGCAGGTGGCCGTAGAGCGTCGGATAAGGGCCGGGATTGGAAGTGGGAGCCACTGCCGCTGCCAAGCTTTTCAACTCTCCCGCCTCGCTTCCGGCAACTGTCGGACCAAGTACGTCCAATATGAAGCTGCCCTGCAGAATTAGCGCGCGCCCCGGAGCAATTACCGAATGATCGGTAACATCCGCGCGGTGAAAATCACCCTTCTGCGCGTATGGTGAAAGCTGATACGAAACAGACTCACCAGTCGCGCGGAACACCGTTAATGCCGGGGGATACGCGTGAATCGATCCCTGGCGAAGACCCGACGACCGCAGGTATGAGTACAGCCCATACGCGCCGGTGGGGTCCTTCAACCGATACAGAATCACCTGTAACGTGGCTGCTTCGTGCGAGTAAGAGCGAGTCGACGCATCCACCAAGCCGTATTCCTGAAGAACAGAAGGGCTTGCAAGCAGACTCCCCGATGGCACGGCGGTTTCCGCGCCAGTCGCAGTCCATGAAGCAAAGCTCGCCGGCAATGTTTCCTGCGCGGGTGCACCCGCAAGAGCCGCAGGAAGCAACACGAAAGCCGCGATAATTAAGAATAAGAAGTTGAGTTTGCGCATGATACTTGTTATTAGATGCCGGATACTACTTTGGGTTCCCGGAAGAATCGAGCGGCGATTCTGGCCGCGACGGCATCGGCTTCTGAAGGTTATACGACAGGCTATTCAAATTATCGAGATAGCTGGTCACGCCCTTATAGAGTCCCTCAGCAATCCGTTGCCGCTGGTCGGCCTTCTTCAGCATTTTCTCGTCGTTCGAATTGCTCAGGAAGGAAATCTCGGCCAGAACCGA
>Ga0302179_10001985_pt1 | contig 12097 bp, 9 predicted proteins | sample I_Palsa_E3_1_FD_198788 | JGI IMG/M metagenome (GOLD analysis project Ga0302179, IMG submission 198788) | Peat permafrost microbial communities from Stordalen Mire near Abisko, Sweden - I_Palsa_E3_1 | ecosystem: Environmental > Terrestrial > Soil > Palsa > Peat permafrost | place: Sweden: Abisko...
CCGCGGTCGGACCGGGAGCCCGGATCGGTCCCGGCTGCCTGCTGCGGGACACCTCGGTGGCCCAAGACGTGACGGTCATGTACGCGGTCTGCGATTCGGCCGAGATCGGCCGCGGGGCCAGCATCGGGCCGTTCGCCCGGTTGCGCCCGGGCACGCGGATCGGGCCGGGCGCGCACATCGGCAGCTACGTCGAGCTGAAGCACGCGACCGTCGGCGAGGGCTCCAAGGTGCCGCACCTGTCCTACGTGGGCGACGCGGACATCGGCGAGCAGTCGAACATCGGCGCGGCCACGATCTTCGTGAACTACGACGGGGTAGCCAAGCACCATTCCACCGTGGGCGATCACGTGCGGATCGGCTCCGACACCATGCTGGTGGCGCCGGTGACCATCGGGGACGGTGCCTTCACGGCCGCCGGGTCGGTGATCACCGAAGACGTGCCCGCGGGCGCGCTCGGCATCGCCCGCGGCAAGCAGCACAACTCGGACGGGTGGGTGGAGCGACGGCACGCCGGGTCGGCTCCGGCCGCGGCGGCCGCCCGCGCCCGGGATCAGGACTCCGCGCAGGCCGAAGACAAGGACTCCGCGCAGGCCGAAGACAAGGGGGCGCAAGCTCAGTGAACGAGATGCTTCCGTCGGGTGCGAAGAAGCTGATGCTCGTCTCCGGCCGGGCGTTTCCAGGACTGGCCGAGGAGGTGGCCGCGTGCCTGGGCATCGAGCCGACGGAGACTAAGCTCTTTGACTTCGCGAATGGTGAGATCTTCGTTCGCTACATGGACTCCGTCCGCGGCTGCGACGTATTCGTCCTGCAGAGCCACACCTCGCCGATCAACGAGTGGATCATGGAGCAGCTGATCATGGTCGACGCCCTGAAGAGGGCTTCGGCACGGCGCATCACGGTGGTGGCGCCGTTCTTCGGCTACGCGCGGCAGGACAAGAAGAACCGGGGCCGCGAGCCGATCTCGGCGCGGCTCATGGCCGACCTGTTCGCGACGGCGGGCGCCGACCGGCTGATGGCGGTGGACCTGCACACCGCCCAGATCCAGGGTTTCTTCGACGGGCCCGTGGACCACCTGTTCGCGCTGTCCATCCTGGCTACGTACATCGAGAAGAAGCTTGACGTCAGCCAGGTCACCGTGGTCGCGCCTGACGCCGGCCGGGTCAGGGTCTGCGAACGGTGGACGGACCGGCTCGGCTGCCCGCTGGCCATCATCCACAAGCGGCGCGATCCCGACGTGGCGAACCAGGTCAGGATGTTCGAGGTGGTTGGGCAGGTGGCTGGGCGCACATGCATCCTGGTGGATGACATGATCGACACCGGCACGACGATCGCCAAGGCCGCGGAGGCCTTGTTCGAGCAAGGCGCGGACCGGGTCATCGCCACCGCCACCCACGGGGTGCTGTCCGGCGCGGCGGTGGACACCCTGAAGAACTCCAGGATCAGCGAGATCATCATCACGAACACGCTGCCGGTCCCGCAGGAGAAGCAGTTCGACAAGCTCACCGTGCTGTCGATCGCGCCACTGCTGGCCCGGGCGATCAGCGAGGTGTTCAGCGACGGCTCGGTCACCAGCCTGTTCGACGGCCAGAGCTGAAACCGGCGCGGCCGGAGCGGGAAAGGCGCCATGCCGGCCCGCGGCGATGGCCGTCGTCCCCGCCCCCGCCGCAGGCACGGGGACGACGGCCAAGCTAGCGGCTCGGGGCGGTCCTGGCCACGAGGCCGGCCCCATCCCTCCCCACCCAGGGCCAGGACCGCTTTCCCGCCACACCCACCCCGCTAGGTGAGCAGGCGTTCAGGCACCGGCCGAACGGCGCCCCCGTAACCCGTCCGGCCCAGCTAGCTAGCGATGCGGCGCCATCGCCGCTGCGCTAGGCACATCATCGGCTAGCCGGTTTACGTCCCGGTTGAGCCATGGTTAAGTGGACCTCCTGACGGCCGATTAGGTGTAGCCGGAGGCGAGTGATCGCGGGATGAAGTTCCGGCTGCTCGGACCGCTTGAGGTCCGGGTCGGAGAGGACTGGAAGGGCATCGGGGCGCCGAAGTGGCGTTCCGTTCTGGCGGCCCTGCTGATCAATGCTGGGCAGATTGTCTCCGCCGACGCGCTCATCAGCGAGGTCTGGGGGGACGACCCGCCGGCCAAGGCGGCCAATCTCATCAGCATCTACGTGCTCAGGCTGCGTCGGCTCCTGGGCGACGCCGACAGCAGCCTGCTGGTCACCCGCGCTCCCGGCTATCAGCTTCGGGTGGCCGCGACGGATACCGACGCGCTGCTGTTCGAGGCCATGGTGCGCGACGGCAGGCGGGTGTTCGGCTCCGGTGATCCGCAGGGTGCGGCCCACCAGCTCACCGAGGCGCTGGCCCTGTGGTACGGCCGGCCGCTGGCCGACGTCCGGGCGACGCCGCTGGTCGAAGCCGAGGCCGAACGGCTCGCCGAGCTCCGCCTCGGCGCCCTCGAGCTCCGGATCACCGCCGAGCTCGCCTGCGGCGGTCTTGACCAGGCCGTGCCGGAAATCCGCAGGCTGCTGGCCGACCATCCGCTGCGGGAGGGCCTGTGGCTGCAGTTGATGCGGGCCCTGGACGGGGCCGGGCGGCACGCCGAGGCGCTCGAGGTCTACGGGCAGGCACGGCAGGCCATCTCCGGCCAGCTGGGCGTCGATCCGGGGGCTGAGCTGCGCCAGCTGTATGCCGATCTTCTCGCCAAAGACCAGACCGGCCTGCGGGGCACCATTTCGGCCGGCACGGTGGCGGCGCGTCCCCGCAAACCGGCGTCAGGGAAGAGCCGTCCCGCTGCCGCTCCGGACACTGCGGCGGCCCCCGCGGCGGCCCCCGCGGCGGCCGGGACGCGGCCGGGCCGGGGACCGCGGTCCTCCGCGCCGACCCCGGCTCAACTTCCGGCCGACGTGACTGATTTCACCGGCCGCGATGAACAGGTGAAACGCCTGTGCGAGCTGCTGGCAGGCGCGGGCGCGGACAGCGATACCGGCGCGGTCCGCATCGCCGTGGTGGCCGGGGCCGGCGGTCTCGGCAAGACCTCCCTGGCGGTCCACGCCGCTCACCGCGTCCGCCGCAAGTTTCCTGACGGCCAGCTGTACGTCGACATGCTCGGCGCGACCCCCACCCCGCTCTCGCCCGGAGACGTGCTGGCCAGGTTCCTTCGCGATCTCGGCGTGGACGGCCGGCAGATCCCAGTCGACGAGGACGAACGGGCCGGCCGGTACCGGACAGCGCTGGCCAACCGCCGGATGCTCGTCGTGCTCGACAACGCGCGCGACGCCGCTCAGGTCAGGCCGCTGCTGCCGGGCGCCGCGTCGTCCGCCGTGCTTGTGACGACCAGGAGCCGGATGCCCGACCTGGCCAGCACCAGGCTCGTCGATCTCAACGTGCTCGACGATGACGAGGCGCTGACGTTGTTCATCAAGGCGGTGGGCGATGACCGCGCCGCGGCCGAGCCTGAGGCCACCGCCGAACTGCTCGACGCCTGCGCCGGGCTGCCGCTGGCGATCAGGATCTGCGCGGCGCGCCTGGCCACGCGCAGTGGCTGGAGCATCCAGGCCATGGCCAGCCGGCTGCGTGATGAGCACCACCGGCTGGACGAGCTCAGGGCCGGGGACCTCGCGGTCCGCGCCAGCTTCCAGGTGAGCTTCGCCAGCCTGCTCACCACGGCCGGGCCGGGCGGCATCGCGCCGGCGGATGCGTTCCGCCTGCTCGGCTTGTGGCAGGGTCCGTCGATCACGGCCGCGGCGGCCGCGGCTCTTTTCGGCACGCCCGAGTACCTGGCGGCGAACGCGCTCGAGACTCTGGTCGACGTGCACCTGCTGGAATCCACGGGTCCCGACAGGTACAAGTTCCACGACTTGCTTCGTGTCTATTCTTCGGAACGGGCCGTCGCTGACCTGTCCGGACCCGAGCGTGACACCGCGATCGGCCGCCTCCTCGGCTGGTACATGCGCACCGCCGACGCGGCCGCCCAGGTCATCCTGCCGCACCGCTATCAGGTGCCGCTGGAGGCGGGCCTCGCCGGACAACCGGCGCTCAGCTTCTCCGCCACCGACGATGCCCTGGCGTGGTACGACAGCGAGCGCGTCAACGTGGTCGCCGCCACCCGGCAGGCCGCCGCGTCCGGCCTGCATGACATCGCCTGGCGGCTGCCCGCCCCGCTGATCAGCATGTTCAATCGCCGCGGCAACTGGGCCGACTGCATAGCCACGCACCGCATCGCGCTGGAAAGCGCGCGTCAGGCGGGTAACCGTCAGGGCGAGGCGTGGGTGCTGAACAATCTCGGCCAGGCCCTGGGATTCACCCAGATGAGCGAGGGCATCGAGCTGCTTGAGCGCTCGCTCGCGATCCGGCGCGAGATCGGCGACCGGCTGGGCGAGGCGCAGGCGGCGAACAACCTTTCCGATGCCTACGTGGTGCTCGGGCGGACGGATGAGGCTCTCGACCTGCTGCGGAGGGCCCTTGAGCTGAACCGCGAGGTCGGCTACCGGTACGGCGAAGGCCTTGTCCTGAACAACCTCGGCGAGGCGTTCCTGGCCCTGGACCGTCCGGATGAGGCCATCGACTACCTGCTGCAAGCGCGCCGCGTCTTCGCCGAGATCGCGCTCCAGCACGGCGTCGGCTATTCCCTGCACAACCTCGGGCGGGCTCATCTTTCCCTGGGCCAGGACACCGAGGCCCTCGATTGCCTGCAGCAGGCGCTGGTCATCCACACCAAAGCCGGCGACAGGCACCGGCAGGCCTTCACGCTGAGATATCTCGGTCTGGCGCAGAACCACAATGGCCTGGCGGCCGAGGCGAGTGAATCATGGCAGCAAGCAGCCGCGATATTTGATGATCTTGGTGACAGCGCTCAGGCGGCCGAGATCCGCGCGAAACTGCCATTAGGCCGTATCTAACGATATTCCGCATAGGTAGGCGTTCGGCCGATACGATGCTGCGCGTCTCCCCCCTGTATTTATCCTTCCGGGGCGGGAGCAGGGAAAATGAGAGGACCATCATGGGGAATATCGCAATCGTCGTGGATCTGCCGGACATCGATGAACTCGAGCAGGTTTACCGGCTAGACGCCAGCGAGATCAAGCCCGAGGGGATGCCGTCGGAGGATGTGCCGGCCGGGATGCCGTCGGAAGACCAGCCCGCGGAAACGCCGCCGGGGATCCAGCCGGAGGGCATGCCGTCAGAAGATGTGCCGGCGACGCCGCCGGGGATCCAGCCGGAGGGCATGCCGTCGGAGGATGTGCCGGAGGGCATGCCGTCGGAGGATGAGCCCGAGGGGATGCCGTCGGAGGACCAGCCCGCGGCGACGCCGCCGGGGATCCGGCCGGAGGGCATGCCGTCGGAGTTACAGAACCGGTCGAGCGTGGCGGGGGCGCCAGGTCGGCTTCCGTCACGCTGGCCCGGGAAGCCAACCCGGCGCGGCTTTTTCGGCTTGTCACATCGAACCCATTAATTGCGCCAGTCACAGGGGACTGGCGAGAAACATTAACTTCCTGAGGCCCCGGTGTATCAGCCGCTCTGGCCGATGGTCGGAACTGGGCCGATACCCGGAAACTGGCCGTCTGGAAAGGGAAGGGCCGGAGAAAAAGACCTTGAGTTCCCGGCGCCGGGGGGCGGATTGAGGGCAGCTGTCACAGTATTGCCATGCCGACGCCGGGTAAACAGGTGTCGATCGTTATTGTGGATCATTAAAACGGTTATGGGGGTAGTAACGATCCACCATAAATTCGGAAAAACTCCCTGGTGTCGTGAGGTGGCTGCTGGACCTGGAGAGTCGGCACGTCTGGGCATTCTGCGATCCGACAAGCTGAGCGACATGGTGGCCTGGCCCGGGGAATGGCGCCGGTCGCGGAGGGATCGCATCCGCATGCACCGGCGTTGTCGGCTACACTTCGTACGCGCATTGCAGGTTGAGATGAGGAGAGCACCGTGCCCGAGGTAAAGATCGCCGCCGAGACTCGTGACGAGTTCGGCAAGGGCGCTGCCCGCCGTACCCGCCGGGAGGGCCGGGTGCCCGCCGTGCTGTACGGGCACGGCACGGAGACCCGCCACCTGAGCCTGCCCGGGCATGACCTGATGCGGGCCCTGAGGACGCCGAACGTGCTGCTACGCCTCGAAGGCCTCAAGAACGGCAGCGAGATCGCCCTGCCGAAGGCGGTACAGCGGGATCCGCTGAGGAATATCATCGAGCACGTCGACCTGATCCTGGTCCGCAGCGGCGAGAAGGTCACCATCGAGGTGCCGGTCCGGGTAGTGGGTGAGATCTTCCCCGGCGGGGTGCTCAACCAGCAGCTCATTCAGATCCCGGTGGAGGCGGAGGCGACGCACATCCCGCAGGGCATCGACGTCGACGTGGAAGGCATGGAGCTGGGCAAGGCGGTCTACGCCAGCGACCTGAAGCTGCCCGCAGGCGTCAGCCTGCAGCTCGAGCCGGACACGCTCATCTTGCACGTGATGGCGCAGCAGACGGCGGAAGAGGCCGGCGAAGAGACCGCGGAGGCGGCGTCCGAGGTGCCCGCGGCCCTGGATGAGACGGCGGCAGGCAGCGAAGGGGAGCAGGCCGGCTGACCGGAGAGCGCTGGATCGTCGTCGGCCTGGGCAATCCGGGCCCGGAGTACGCAGGCAACAGGCACAACGCGGGGCAGATGGTGACGGCTCGGCTCGCCGAGAGTGCTTGCGGACCCGGAGTGCGCTTCAAAGCGCACCGGTCGGGCAACGACATCGCCGAGGGGCGGCTCGCGGAAGTCCCGGTCACGCTCGCCCGGCCGCGCTCGTACATGAACCTGTCCGGCAGGCCGGTCGCGGCCCTGGCGGCCTTCTACAAGATCCCGCCGGAACGGCTGGTGGTAATCCACGACGAGCTGGATATTCCGTTCGGCGCGGTGCGGCTCAAGCTCGGTGGCGGCGACAATGGTCACAACGGGCTGCGCTCTATCACTCAAGCGCTCGGGACCCGCGACTACTATCGGGTCAGGTTCGGCATCGGCCGGCCGCCTGGCCGGATGGACGCCGCCGTCTACGTGCTGCGCGACTTCACCGCGGCCGAACGCAAGGAACTGCCGCTGTTCATCGAGCGCTGCGCCGATGCCACCGAGACCCTGATCGCCAAGGGGCTGGCCACCGCCCAGAACACCTACCACACCGACTAGCCACACCGGCTGGGCCGAGGAGAGATCAAGCTCGATGACAGACGACGATCATGCGCTCGCCGGGGAGCTAGCCGAAGAGGCGGGCCGGCGCCTGCTCGAGCTGCGCGCCCGCGGCGGTGAGCCCGACAAGCTGCGCCAGGCGGGCGACCGGCTGTCGCACGAGTTCCTGGTCGCGGAGCTGGCCCACCGCCGCCCGGGCGACGTGGTCCTGTCCGAAGAGGGCGCCGACGACCCCGCCAGGCTCGTTGCGGAACGGGTATGGATCGTCGATCCGCTCGACGGAACCAAGGAATTCGGTGAACCGGGCCGCACCGACTGGGCGGTCCACGTGGCCCTGTGGGAACGGCGCGAGGCCGAGGGAGCCGGCGACCTCACCGCGGGCGCGGTCGCCCTCCCCGCCCAGGGTCATGTCCTGTCCACGCTCGATGAGCGTGGCCCCCGGCCCGGGCTGAGCCAAGCGGGCGAGCCAACCGGGCGACTGCGGATCGTGCTGAGCCGGACCCGGGCACCACGGTTCGTTCGGGATATTTCTGAGCTCATTAATGCGGAACTCATGCCGCGGGGCTCTGCGGGGGCAAAGGTGGCGGCGGTCGTCTGCGGCGAGGCTGATGCGTATATCCATGGCGGCGGGTTTTATGAATGGGATACGGCGGCGCCGGTGGCGGTGGCACGGGCGGCCGGTTTCCATGCGTCCCGCATCGACGGATCGGCGCTCGTCTACAATCAGGTCGACCTCTTGATGCCAGATATTCTGGTGTGCCGGCCCGCGCTTGCGGGTTCGCTACTGCAAGCGATCCGGGAAGTCACGCATGCGTCCTGATTATCAGATGTCTCAGCTTGATGTCCTCGAGTCCGAGGCCATCCACATCATGCGCGAGGTCGGTGCCGAATTCGAGCGGCCGGTGCTGTTGTTCTCCGGCGGCAAGGACTCGATCGTGATGCTGGCGCTCGCGGAGAAGGCGTTCTGGCCGGCCCGGATCCCGTTCCCCGTGATGCACGTGGACACCGGGCACAACTTCCCTGAGGTGATCGAGTTCCGCGATCGCCGGGTGGCGGAGCTCAGCGTCCGGCTGATCGTCGCGTCCGTGCAGGAATCCATCGACGCGGGCCGGGTCGCCGAGGAGACCGGCAGGCACGCGAGCCGGAACCGGCTGCAGACGGTGACCCTGCTCGACGCCATCGAGGAGCACCGGTTCGACGCGCTGTTCGGCGGCGCGCGCCGGGACGAGGAGAAGGCCAGGGCGAAGGAACGGGTGTTCTCCTTCCGGGACGAGTTCGGCCAGTGGGACCCCAAGAACCAGCGGCCCGAACTGTGGAACCTGTACAACACCCGGTTGCACCGGGGTGAGCACATCCGCGTGTTCCCGCTCTCCAACTGGACCGAGCTTGACGTCTGGTCGTACATCGAGCGGGAGAAGCTCGACATCCCGTCCATCTACTACGCGCATCAGCGGCAGGTGTTCGAGCGGGACGGCCTGCTGCTGGCCGACAACCCGCACGTGCCGCGGGGCGAGGACGAGCCGCTGTTCACAGCCACGGTGCGATACCGGACGGTAGGCGATATGACCGGCACCGGGGCGGTCTCCTCTTCGGCCGGGACGGTGGCCGAGGTCATCGCGGAGGTGGCGGCGACCCGGATCACCGAGCGCGGCCAGACCCGGGGCGACGACCGGGTCAGCGAGGCGGCGATGGAAGACCGCAAGCGCGAGGGGTACTTCTGATGGACATCATGCGGTTCGCAACCGCCGGTTCGGTGGATGACGGCAAGTCGACGTTGATCGGGCGGCTGCTTTACGACTCCAAGTCGATCTTCGCCGATCAGCTGGAAGCGGTCGAGCGGACCAGCCGGGACCGGGGCGAGGAATACACGAACCTGGCCCTGCTGACTGACGGGCTGCGGGCCGAGCGGGAGCAGGGCATCACGATCGATGTCGCCTACCGGTACTTCGCGACGCCCCGGCGCAAGTTCATCATCGCCGACACCCCGGGCCACATCCAGTACACGCGCAACATGGTCACCGGTGCGTCCACGGCTGACCTCGCGGTGGTGCTGGTCGACGCCCGCAATGGGCTCACCGAGCAGTCACGGCGGCACGCGTTCCTCACCACCTTGCTGCGGGTGCCGCACATGGTGCTCGCGGTGAACAAAATGGACCTCGTCGACTACCAGGCCGAGGTGTTCGACCGCATCTGCGAGGAGTTCTCCGCCTTCGCGGCCCGGCTGGACATCGGCGACCTGACCTTCATCCCGATGTCCGCGCTGCACGGCGACAACGTGGTGGACCGGTCGGCCAACATGCCCTGGTACGACGGGCCCTCGCTGCTGCACCACCTGGAGCACGTGCACATCGCGTCGGACCGTAACCTGATCGACGTCCGCTTCCCGGTGCAGTACGTCATCCGGCCGCACGCCGCCACCGACGCCGAGCTGCACGATTACCGTGGTTACGCGGGCCAGGTGGCCGGCGGCGTGCTCAAGCCGGGCGATGAGGTGCTGCACCTGCCGTCCGGCTTCAGCACCCACGTGCGGCGAATTGAGCAGAGTGGCCTCGAGGTGCCCGAGGCGTTCGCGCCCATGTCGGTGACGCTGCTGCTCGACGACGACGTGGACATCTCCCGCGGCGACATGATCTGCCGCCCGAACAACCGCCCGGCCGCCGCCCAGGACATCGAGGCGATGCTCTGCTGGATGGCGTCGGACCATGTGCTGGCGCGGCGCAGCCGGATCATCGTCAAGCACACTTCACGGACGGTCAAGGCGATCGTCACCGACCTGCACTACCGGATCGACGTGAACACCCTGCACCGTGACGAGACGGCGACGCAGCTTAGCCTGAACGAGGTCGGCCGGGTCCGGCTCCGCCTCACCCAGCCCATCTTCTGCGATCCCTACACCAGGAATCGCACCACCGGCGGCCTCATCTTCATTGACGAGAGCACGAACGCCACCGTGGGCGCCGCCATGATCACCGAGGCCAGCTGACCAGAGATCGTGTGCATTTACCCCCCGGCCGACGGGGGGTAAATGCACACGATCATGTCCTTTCCGGCTAGGGGTCGCGGAGAAGGGCGGGGTAGGGTCCGAATTGCGGCTTATTGACCTAACCGGGAGCGATCGTGAGCGCTGATACACCTGCCGAGGGCGGCCGGGCCACGAACCCGTCGACCCCGCTGCGTGACCTCGGTGAGTTCGTGGCGGTACCGCGGGTCGGGGCGCTGCGGCTGTCGCCGGAGGGCAGCTGGCTGGCCGCGACCGTGCAGACGCTGAGCCCGGACGCCAAGAAGTACCTGACCAGTATCTGGCGGATCGACACCCGCGGCGGGCCGGCCCGGCGGCTGACCAGGTCGGCGGAGGGGGAAGGCAGCCCGCGTTTCCTGCCGGACGGGTCGCTGCTGTTCACCTCCAAGCGGCCGGAGCCCGGCGCGGACAAGGCGCGGCCTGAGCCTGGCGCGGACGTGAGCTCGCTCTGGCTGCTCCCGTCCGCCGGAGGGGAGGCCAGGGTGGCCGCGGGCCCGCCCGGCGGCGTCGCGGGCGCAGAGGTAGCCAGGGACGCCGGAGCCATCGCGGTCACCTCGCCGGTGCTGCCGGCGGCCGAGGGAAACAGCGCCGCGGACGACGTCCGGCGACGCCAGGAGCGTAACGACGCCGGGATTACCGCCATCTTGCACGAGTCGGCTCCGGTCAGGTTCTGGGACCACGACCTCGGACCCGACCAGCTCAGGATCTTCGCCGTCGATCAGGACCAGGTCCTGCGGGCCGACATCGGATGGGCCGGCCGGGACGAAGAGCCCGCGGTCGCCGCGGAGCCCGGCGAATCGGCGGAGTTCGCCGGGCTGCGTGACCTGACACCGGAACCGGGCCGGGCGCTGGACGGGCAGGCATTCGAGCTGACGCCCGACGGCACGTCGCTCGTCACCGGATGGTGGCAGTGGAAACCCGCCGGGGAGTCGCATAGCGAGCTGGTGATGATCGACGTGGCCAGCGGCAAGCGGCGGGTGCTGCTCAGCGTGCCCGAGTTCGACTTCTCTCAACCGCGGGTCTCGCCGGACGGGCGGTTCATCACGTGCCAGCGCGAGACTCACACCACCGCCGAACGGCCCCCGGATCTGACCTTGGTCATGCTCGACATAAATGGGTCGGGCGCGTCCGGCGACTCAGGCCGTGACCTGCTGCCCGGCCTGGACCGGTGGCCGCAAGAGCCGGCCTGGTCGCACGATTCGCGCTCGCTGTACTTCGCCGCCGACGACAGCGGCAGGCGGCCGGTGTTCCGGGTTGACGTCGAGACGGGTGAGGTCACCCGGGTGACCGGTGATGACGGCGCGTACACCGAGCTGAACGTCGCACCGGACGGCCGGTACCTGTACGCGCTGCGGGCCACGGTGGCGACCCCGCCCACCCCGGTCCGCATCGATCTGGACCCAACGACCACGGACGCGACCTGGGCCGAGCCAGCCGCCCTGGAATGCCCGGCGTCCCGCTTGCGCTGCCCGGACGGCTGGAGGAGGTCGAGGCCAGCGCCGAGGACGGTCAGCGGATCAGGTCCTGGCTGGTCCTGCCGGAAACCGCATCCGCGAGCAGCCAGGCACCGTTGCTGCTCTGGGTGCACGGCGGCCCGATGAGCAGCTGGAATTCGTGGTCATGGCGGTGGAACCCGTGGCTGATGGCCGCCCGCGGCTACGCCGTGCTGCTACCGGACCCGGCGCTGTCCACCGGCTACGGCCAGGAGTTCATCGCCCGCGCCCACCATCAATGGGGAGCCCGGCCATTCGCCGACATCATGGCCGCGACCGACTCCGTGGCGGCCCGCCCGGACATCGACGCGGACCGGGTCGCCATGATGGGGGGCTCCTACGGCGGCTACATGGCGAACTGGATGGCGGGCCACACGGACCGGTTCAAGGCGATCGTGAGCCACGCCGGGTTGTGGATGCTTGACCAGATGTTCGGCACC
>Ga0302179_10001987_pt1 | contig 12093 bp, 19 predicted proteins | sample I_Palsa_E3_1_FD_198788 | JGI IMG/M metagenome (GOLD analysis project Ga0302179, IMG submission 198788) | Peat permafrost microbial communities from Stordalen Mire near Abisko, Sweden - I_Palsa_E3_1 | ecosystem: Environmental > Terrestrial > Soil > Palsa > Peat permafrost | place: Sweden...
GAGGGCGGACAGACAGGACAATCGAAGCGTGCCGTAAGCGCACCATGAGATTACGAGGTCCGTCCATTTCGGGGGAAAGTCAATTTTCGAATGTGCGTCGGCGCACAATGCATGCATATTTTCTTTAAGATCTGCATTATCAGTTTGCGAGATTTGCGTTGCGCAATATGGAACGGGGCGAAGCAGGCGTTAAGGTTGCCGACTTTTGGCGAGTTGAATTACTTTGTGGAAATTTTGGTCAATCACACGTCTCGAAACTGCGAACGGCGGTATATTCGAATGCGATGACCTTCCGTCGATCAATCCACGCTATATTGGATCCACGCTATATGGGACATTATGTTAGGGATGAATTCCGCTGAGCGCGACAAATTCGAGAATATAATGAGGGCAAGTCTGCACCGTTTGCAGTCGTTCTTCTCGATCCTTCACTAAGGTCTACTACCATGTCTACTCTCGCCGATACGAAATTTTCTCTGACAGGACAACGGCTCAATGAAATCGTCAAAGAACTTCGCAATTGCGGAATCGAGGAGGTTATCCAGCTCCCCAAAATCGTGGCTATTGGCAGTCAGAGTGCCGGTAAAAGCTCTCTCATCGAGGCGATCTCTGGCATCAAAGTTCCTCGTGCAGCTTCGACATGTACTAGGTGTCCCATGGAGTTTATTCTCTCCAGTGCTGATCCTGACACCTGGCGCTGTAAAGTTTCGCTAAGGATCGATCGGGAGGACGTCGCAAAAAATCGGCGGATGGGTGTGTACCCTTTTGCAGAGACCACAACCCCGGAAGATGTCACGGGCATCCTACGCCGAGCTCAGTTGGCTATTTTAAGCCCGAGCAGAGTACCCGCGGATATGGCCAAACTAAACGACGCTGAATGCGAGGTTCATCCTATCGAACTCAAATTTTCTAGGAGCATGGTTGTTCTGGAGATCACAGGAGCGCGCATCGATGTTACATTCATCGACCTTCCGGGGATCATTGCTAGCACTGAGACAGTACTGACTCTCATTTTAAGACTAATATTTTAGCGCGAGGAAGAATATTGCATCGACCTCATTAGGGAGCTAGCGCGCTCCTACGTTTCTCAAAAGGAGTGTCTCTCACTTTTGACGATTTCGATGAATGGTACACACGCCAAATACGCTAACGGCTATGCTTAATTTCAGAGGACATTGCCAACCAACCGGCTCCAATGATTACGAGGGAATTCGACAAACTCGGAGCTCGCACAATTGGTATGATAAAATTACTATTCATGAGTTAATTGATAGGTGTGCTGACGAAGGCGGACTTGGTTCCAGAAGGCGAACATGCCAGCTGGATAGACATTTTGGAGAACAAAACCCACAGACTCCATCACGGTTACTATGCAACGCGCCTGCCTGCCACCAAGGAAATGGGACAGTCCTGGGAAGATACACGTAGGCTTGAAAAGAAATTTTTCCAGTCCACCCAGCCATGGAACAAAGTGGACAGAAATCGCACTGGGGTCGAGAATTTGGTCGGTGCATTGAGTGTAAGACTCAATCGCATGATCGAGGAGATGTGAATCCTTTTTATTTCTTACCACTAAAACATTTTTAGTCTTCCCACGTTGAGGAAAAATATATCCGACCATTTAAGAGCCTTTCAATCGAGTTTAGATGACCTTCCGAGAAACTTGGACGACAACCCCCAGGCGCACCTATTGGCTCTCTGCGCTGCCTTTCTTCAAGATATTGACAATTACACAAATGGCAAGCCCCAATATGATCCCAATCAACGTGCATTTCTCCAGGATGCTTTTCTTCTCTATCAATCTTTGAAAACCGAAGTCAACGAGACAAAACCTGATTTCCTTGTTGGAACTTCTTCTACGCAATTGCCCTCATTAATTGAGGCAACGCACCCAGCACTTCAAATGCCTCCAGTAATGTTTGATTATAAAAATCCCGAATTGTCGCAATCCGCTTCGTCTTCATCTGACGAAAACAAACTTAAAGAGACCAAGTCGACCTCTGTCTCAAAGAAATCTGCAAAAGGTGGTGAAACTCATAGATTCACGTATCTGACTACTAGGAATTTCTTTGGAGTACGTTGCCGACAAAATCCGCGAGATGTCAACTCGGGGACTTTACGGTATCATCCCGTTTCGCGTTCACGAGTATTACATCGATCGCTTCGTTAAGAAATGGGATACCATCTGTTTGGGAAACTTTGTCGAAATTGAACGAATTCTCAGGGCGGCGGTATCCGCTTTATGCAAAGAGCACTTCCATAGATTCCAAAGCTCAGGAATGTACCTCGAAGCTTCGTAAGCGCGCTATCTTTTTGAATTAATGCTAGTTCTGTTGTCAATGAGATCTTGGATGAAAGTGCCGCACAAGCCCGCCAGGAAATTCGACATTATTGCAGCATGGAAAATTTTCGTCCATTCACTCTGGCTAAAGAGGAGTATATCAGGGCAAAGGAAGAAAACATCACAGCCTTCGCTCTTCGCCGTCACAGCAATGCGTCTCTGCCATTTACAAATGGATCACGCTTCCAGTTGACAGACATCGGCGGCACGTCCCGTCAATTCAGCGCTACAGAAGAGAATTTACTACACGTGTTGAGCGCTTACGGCATTCGTCTCTCGTCCTCTAAGGATCTCGTTCGAATCTACGTCGACGAATACCAGGCAGAATTGGACGTCATTGCTCATGTTGTTGCATACTTTGACATCTCCTCGAAACGCCTCATTGACGATATTCCTAAAATCTTCGAAGAACGCTTTGCGCATCGTTTCGCAATAAAATTAGCAAAGAGTTTCACCACGAAACTCAACTTGACGGGCGAGCGAGGACTTGATAACTGTGCGAGGTATGTTCGAGATGAACCTGATATTCAGGAGAAGAGGCGAGAGTTGAGTCGGAAACAACGAATTCTCATGAGAGCGTTGAAGACTGTGGAGGGTTTTCACAGATGAGGAGTTGCGGATAAGAAGCAGACGAATCGGAGCGGTTCTAACGCGTACTACCTGAGTATATCAATAGGTAATTGGCAAGTATCAAATCCATCATTTCCTTCTTTACATTTCATGCCTCGGCTTGGGCTGTGAGGACCAAAAACGCAAAATCTGAAAGCCTTGGAACTTCGCTTACTCGTCACTCGTCAATTTGGCATGCTTCCCACTAACACACTTTTGTTTTGCAGTTGCTTACAAGCCATCGAATAGATGGCCTGAGACCCAAGAGCCTGGTCAATGACTTTGAGTTTGGGAAGGCAATGGCTTTTCAAAGCTGAAACATCTTTGGAGCCGTCACAATTTTGAAAGGATATCAATAACCTGTTGATTGGTAAGACTATATCGGCAACAACTCCACCTACGCGAAAGCCATTTCCAATTAACATGTTCAAAATCATCAACACTTTTGTCCTCCAACAAACCACGGGTATCTTCGTCAACCTAACGCTTTCCGCTGAAACAACCTAAAAGCTGCACGATGCTTGGCGTGCGAACGAGCGTCGAAACCTGGGCCTCTGCGCCGATAGGGTATTGACTTTGCCCATATTTAGTGGAGGATGTAAGGATATCGGTTGCGAAATATGAATTTGAGAACATGATAGCGAAAAGGTATACGTGGAGGAGTCATGGCTGACTTTGACCGGCTCGTACGCATTTCTTTCGTTGGTTCGTCGACTGAGTGGATTGGAGATGCTTCGCTGAAAATCGGGGATACTTCGAAAGCTTATAATATCGGCTCAACCTTTGGGGAAATTTCGAACTCTTAGCGGCGTTGGACACCAACTCGTCTCTGGATCACGACAGGAAGCTGTAGAACAAGGGATACCGCACGAGGACCTTATATATGTACATCTGATTACTAGCAAATAAGGTTCGGTGTCCGCGACTCCGCACCGGCTAATCCGGACGGAGATACTTTTACCATATTGGGAAGTCCAGGAATACTTTCCTTTCCTGCCGCCGGAACGGGACACGTTTGGACTTCCAACTCAGCTTCCATTTTCTGTACACCCTTTGATTGCGGATAAGAACAGGTGGGGGCTAGGGGCGCAATGTGGCGTGGACTTTGTTCCACTGAAAAAATAAGCGATCAACGTGGGAAGAAGCCCTGTGGAACGAACGGGCCTCCAGAGTGGCTCTCGTATCGTGGGATGTATCTTTTGCGGCGCCCCGATTAATCAAATTCCTGAGCTGATGAATTCTTCGCCTATCGATATGGATTCCACGCCTCGTGTTTGGAGGGACAGAATGTGGCTGCCCCAAGTCTGGCATTTCTGTTTGATGGCGAATTGCTTTTTGCGGCACCTGGCTCCGCGCCCTTCTTTCATTGCGGCTGCGGGAGCGACATCGGAACTTGCGGTTACGCCAATTTGTCCAGAATGGGGCGGTTATTCCGCACTGCGGACCGGCCCCCTGCTTGTGGCTCGGGCGCCACAATTAAGGTTATCCAACCATCAACGCGGGCTTTGACTGTGGGGAAGCTTGATTGTGCGACATTCCGGCTTATTTATTCTCCGGATATCAATTTATGGTCAATATAAAAGAATAAGGCAATTCCCGCCTAAAATGTAAGAGAAACATATCCATCGAACCCCGCTTGTGCAGCTGAAGCAATGTCCGGATCAAATTTGACTTCAAAGACATCTGAGGATCGGAAGGCTAGTGACCCTCCTTTTCCTCTCATTGAGATGCCACTGGGGGACTTCAATTCGTTCTACTACAGGATACAGGTTGCGATGTCGAATGCTCATGTACTTTCGTCCCATTCGATCTTGCTTATGATAGAATTTCATGATCAGAGGACTTAACTCCATTCATACACAAGCTCATGTCCCTCAGACAGACGCCGAAAAACGCAGTTTTGCCGGCTACGCTCTCTGCTGGTGCGAATTCACTCACCATCATCATGAAGGGGTACCTTCACCGGCATGTCAGTTTCTGACTGTTCCAGGAAGAGAGGTGGTTCTTCCCCGCTTGTGAAAAGAATGCTCCCGGGTCGATGAACGAGAACGTCGACCAACATAAAATGTTCGCAGATGGCCTTCATACAATGGAAGAATATTTTACAAACGTTAAGAAGGATCCATCAGTCTATGATAGCAACAAAGTCACCGCGATGATTGAACAATTTGGGGGCGTTTTCTGCTTGCATCTGAGGGAGGAGATAGATACGCTGGAGCCGGCGAAGTTGGAGGTCATCTTTCCGGATGTCAAAGTTTTGATGGATGCACATTTCACGATGATGAAATGGAACATCGCTAGCTCCAATAAATTGACGACCCTTCCTTGGGTACCGCCACCTCTTCGTAAGTGCTAATTGCAGGTCGTATCTCATCATGAGGCCAGAGTCGCTCCTTGGTTTCTAGGAGAGGAAGTTCCCGCGATAGTCCTTTTCCTGGCTCGATATGTCTTCTCGTTGTTCAATTGGAGGTCCGTCTTGTCGGTGTATTGTCTCACGGTTAGTTATTGGCGATGGAGTCCCTGTACTTTGGGATCTGTGATGAAGCCCGATGCGAAAGTTGGGACTATCAAACCTTTGTTAAAGAAGTAGTTCTTGGGTGCTTGTTCGGATGGAATACCGAAGCTATCTCCAAATACATATATCGGCAGCTTGATCGAAATATAACAGTCTAGCTACCTAGTTTGGATGCGTTCAAAACTGTTCTTCGATGGTTCATATCCCTATGTTTATCATGCAGAGCTCATCTCGAAACTTCTGCTCCGCGCACCGCAGGGGAACGGAGATCTGAACAAGAATCAATTTATCTTAGCTTTATATAACTATCTATAGATTCAAGTTCTTATCAGCAAACCGCCTAGCCCAACCTTGGTTTTTCGTTGGGATCTCTCCGAATTTGGGTCGGTATTGTAAGAGCTTCTTCCAGAGGGCACCACGGCGGCCATTATTTTCAACTAGTACCATAAGAGGGACTCGGAATGCTAGTGCGTGAATCTGCTACTGAAGACCACGGGACGGATGATTCGAATACCCGCGAATTCGCAGGGAGCGAGTATCTCAGATTTTCATCCAGTCGACTTGCTTGTATGAAATCCTAGGATAAGCAGTCTCTAATCTTACTCTTGCATTCATTGACAGTGCCGCAGCTTCCAGCTCCACGATCTTGACTGCTCTAACATGCTCCGCATCAGGGAATTCAAGGATCCAAAGGATCCAAGTTGCGCCTTCATGTCTCAGCAGCTCATATCGCGAGCAAGCTGATGATTACGGTTTGGAGCGAACCACGATCGCGAGGCTATATGGATGATTGATCGAGGCAACACGATGATAATGTGCCACGCGCTCTCCGAGTGTACCCCACAATGACTGGCGGCAATCCCCGGCCCGAGCCAAGCGGCGCCCGTGCGGCGGGGGCGATCGCTCGAGTTGACTCCACATTTAATCCCTGCGGATCCACGCTCGGTCAACGGTGAATCTCGAACACTGCAACTAGCATCCATGGGCGGCCATTATCTGCAGCTGTCTACCGGCGAAGTCGACTACTACGAGGTGGACGACTACACAGATCCATGGAAAGAGCCTGAGGTTGTCATCTACCAGCCGGGACAGGGCCGTCATTCGGAGCTGGTGTATCATCTCGCGCCCCTCTTTTGCGGCAGAGTCCGATTCATTCGACGGGATTTGAGAGGCCATGGAAAGAGCTCGGAGGGAAAAGACGCCGATTACCCGTTCGATTTGGACACAATTGTTGCGGAAGAGGCCGAGTTCATTGACAAAGTTGCTGGGAAACCGGTTCATTGGTTATGTGATTCCACCGCTGGCATGTTGGGTCTTGCCTTGGCGCATCGATATCCCGAGAAATTACGTTCTCTCACATTGATGTCTTCGCCATTGGTTCTTCCGTATATTCTTCAATTGAGATGTAACTGAGTTGTTAGACAAGCTTTCACAGATATGGTGAGGATTGGACGGCCTACTTGGATGGACGCAATTCGTGAATTGGGCTGGGCAGGCTGGCAAGCTCAAGTCCCTCTGTCGAACCTCGGTACAAACGATAAAGTCAAGAACACGAACGATATTGGAAGAGCAAGTGGTCCCGAATACCATGCCTGGCACAAAGCTCAACAAAAGAAACATCCCACCGAGGGAATGGCCTTGTACGCGCAATTTATCCAGACGGTGGATGTTCGGGGGATTTTAGAGGAGGTCAAAGTACCTACCTTATTGGTTGCCCCTACTCAGAGTTTTGCAAGTCCAAGAGAATTGAACGAGGAAATGGCTCGCAGGATTCCAGATTGCAAGTTGGAATGGGTCGATGGAGTAGGACATATGACTTGGATTGATGAACCGGAGCTGGTCACCAATATGGTGTTGAAGTTTGTGAATGAGGTCGTGGAGAGACAGAGTGGTAAGACTGTGTAGGCGGTCAAGAACGATGTTAGACCTACTGCTTAAACAGAATCTTAGAAAAATGGCTTTAGTCAATTGAATGGAAAAAGTTACGAACGTCTCAGTCCAGAACTGACAATCCTTGCCCCAATTAGCCTCTTGCCTGGATCATCAGATGCTCCGAAGTTGACCCGACCATTGGATAAGTTGGAGAATAATCAAGATGAGACCAAGTGCAGCTGGGTAATCACTTTTATACATTATTGATACATATCTAACTCCTTCAAACCAGTAGAACACACAATCCTCGATCTCACTCCTTCTTGCCTTCCCGCGCCGCCATCGGTATTACCGGTATCTGTCGTGGCCACATCTCAATCTCCTGCTGAACACTAAAATCATACGCAGGATGTCCAATCTCAACGGTATCAATCCCCTCCATCTCCTCCTCCTCTGTGACCCGTAACGACAACCCCGGAATCAAGTTCATCACATACAATATAAATAAAGTGACTAGAAATGCATATGCAAACCCCGTAACGCAGTTGCATAATTGATATGTCAATTGGATGTAGTGCTGGTTTACCCAGCCTCCTGGGATGACAGTGAAGCCATCCAACGCAGCGATATAGTTTGCTGCAAAAAGTCCCCTACCAAAGTCAGCCCGAAACACCTCAAAGGGGGTCTAATGGGGAAGAAGGGGGCTTCGGGGAGGGCGTACGTGAGCAGATTCCCAACTATCCCACCAACAGCATGAACCGCAAAAATATCCAAATGCTCATCAATGCCGAACCAAAACTTGAGCCTCGTCGCATAATTACACGCCACACTCCCCAAACATCCAATGATAACAGCACTCCAAGGGGGAACAAAGCCCGCTGCAGGAGTGATGGCCACCAACCCAGCCACAGCCCCTGAACACCATCCAATCGCACCCCATTTCTTCTCCTCCAGATGGACCTTGTCAAGGAATAGCCATGTCAGTCCGGCGCAACTGGCTGCTAGATTGGTGTTCACGCAAGCCATTACCGCGCGGAGATTGGATCCTTTGGCGGAGCCGCCGTTGAAACCTAGCCAGCCGAACCAGAGGAAGACTGTCCCAAGTGCAATGTACGTCGAATTATGGGGCTATAAGAATAAGTACTTCAAACGAATCCAAGGGATAGAGGACGGGAGGTGTACCTGCAGGGTCTTTTGTTTGCGCGGGCCGAGCATAAGGGAGAATGCGAGTGCAGAGGCACCACTACTGATATGAACGGGTGTCCCGCCGGCAAAATCAAGGACCCCCAGTTTTGCGGCCCAGCCAGCGGAATTCCATGTCCAGCTCGCGATGGGATCATACACCAATGTCGCCCAAACAAACACAAACACCAAAATGGGCAAGATGCGTCCTCTTTCTGCAGCTGCGCCAAGGACCAGAGCCGGAGTAAAAGCAGCGAACATGCCCTGGAAAAAAGCGTATAGTAGATCTGGTACATCGACTCCCTGGGGTTGTGCAAGGACTCCCCTGAATCCGAAGTTGTCGAGATTTCCAATGTATTTGCTGGCAGTGTGTGAGAACACTAGACTATACCCCCAAAAGAACCACTACTATTAACAACCACTTTCTCAAAAGGATTGGACGAAGGGGTGTACTTGAAAAGTGACGACAGAAAGTGATATAAATGACAAGAGTATGACTGATAGCGCAGACTTCTGCCTCGACAATCCAGAATAAAAAAACCCGACTCCAGGGATCATAAGCCACACAAACGATCCCGCAGTAATAATCCAAGCCAAATCTCCCGTCGAATACCACAAATTGACATTAAACGACACTACCATCAGCCTTTGTCCACCGCCTGCATGCAATTCGCACAGTCCGCTTACCTGAATCGCCTCCATTCGGTGCAGTCCCATTATACCGCAACGCCGCAGACATCTCGCGACCAAGCCTGGACCCTGAACAACACAAGTCGGTGGCAGGTCTAGGGAGAGTATGATATTGTTGATCGCGCGTCTGGACTTTCAAATGTCACTTTTTATTCTGAGTATGAATTTCATATGCATCCCGCGCGGGTTGGCAAATATATATCTAATCTTTTTCCGGCCACAGGCTCGAACGTGATTCCGCGTGGCGCCGGCCGCGGCCTAGTCGAACGATCAACCTTCGCAACGGCCGCGGATGGATGGAAGGGAACGGGCCAAGAATCGCGGCCGCGCAGATTCAAGGTCACGCGGACTCTTGCAAGGACGACAGGCTTTTTGACGGAGCTGCGGGAAGGAGCTGTTGCGCATCGCGTGAAAAGCAGTCACGCTCTGGGGAAGTTGGATGTCAAGAGGCGATTGTCGGTTAGACGTGTGAAGACTGACTGCCTCCATATCCGAAATTTAAGGTTTTTTGGTGATGCCGAGCGGTGATTGGTTGTCCGCTCTGGAATATCAGGGGGAACGGAGAGATAGTACTTCATCGGAGCGTTAGTATTTAAAAAGCAGTCTAGTAGCATCGGTTCGCTTGACCATCGGTGATAAGATCCGTGACTTACATTTGAATCGTCGTCCATGTCGAGATGTACGTCTGCAGCTGTATCCGTTCCTCTGAACTTCGCCGCCATTGAGCCAATCATGGTGTCCATTCTTATCAATTTGAGTTGAGATGTGCATTGCGATGGCGGAGCTTCGTCATTCCGGCAACGGACTAGGCGGAAATCGGGTCGTCTAACACTCGTATTTCACAACTCTATTCAGACAAAGTTATCTTTACTGCCCCCACGAATGAGCGATTATAGGATGATGGTGACCCCACGTACGACCCCAACTTTTGTGCCAATGGCGAGGAGGTAGCTATCTGTCGACAGAATCTTCCCGATCTCGCTCAAAGCGATCCAATGCGGAATCTATCTACCCTCCTTTGAAATGGAGAGTATCCCAACTAGGAGAAATATAAGCGATGGAGCGATGGTACAATTGAAAAACTCACACGAAACTGCGCGAGATGAATTCATCAATGTCCAAAGCGCAGCACAAGCAAAAACATACAAAATCGCTAATAATTAATTCTTCTAAAATAAACGAAACTGCATACATACATGCATCCATACTTCCTTCCCACCATACACGACTCAAAAATAAAATCCTTTTCAGTTTCACTCATCCGATCAGATGGATGTTTCCATCTATTTCTCGCTCGTTGGAGCGGTTGCACCGAGGCCGGTGGTGGTTGCGCCTGTCGTGGGCGGTGCGGAGGTTCCTTCGGTGGAGGTGGAGGGAGCGGTACTAGTACCGGTGGCTGCCTTTCTTTCATCGGCCAATCTGTCATTAGAAATAGTCGAAAAGATACAAATATGGAACACCAACAACAGTGAATCAACACCAACAAGTAAGACAAAATAGGACACAGAAATTTCCATGATACATAGAAACGTCAAAATGAAAGCAAGGACACAACAAAACCCCCGGGGGATACATACCTCCTGGCCTCAGCATGAATATCCAAAGCCTGTTTCCTGCTATCATCATAAAAGCTCCTCACTTTCTTCCCCGTAGGACTATCCAACGCACTTTCAAAGTACCTCATCAACCCTGTCGCAGTCGACTTTGCCTTCTCCTGAATTGCGTACTTCTCATCCACGGCCACAGCCTTCTGCGTCACTCCGAGTTTCTGGTCGACGCCCTGAGCGGTGCCAAGGACATTATTCAACAAGCCGTAGAAGCGTTTGGAAATGCCGTGGGTATGGTCCACTTCAATTGCTTTTTGGAGAGCTTGGTCGGTTAGAGTGTAGCCGTGGGATAAGTATTCTAATATTAGTCATTTGCGTCGGAAGAGTAGCGAGCGAGGGGGAGAGGATGTATGATGGAGTGGAACAGGGTAGAGCAGGAAGGGGGTGGGGTGTGAGGGAGAGGGTACCAGCGACGATGGCGGTGCGAGGCTTGTCTTCCTGGCTGAATTCGGTGTCTGTCTTGGACTTCTCAGTCGTGCCCGGCGGAGTTGAAGTCCCATCAAGAGGCCCCGAAGCCGAGACGTGCACCTGAGATGTCCCGAGATGGGCATCCTGAAGAAGAAGTGCCGTTCTGGCCGCAGAAGGTCTCTCAAAAGTGATCGTTGCCTTTTGTTTGTCTGCCTGTCAGTCTGCAGTCCACCCATCACAAGCACAGCAACATCGCTCGAACATCGTCAAACAGTTCTCTGCAGAGACTCAAGGATCGGTCTGATCGGGTAGGGACTTACCACCATCAGGTTCTAAATCCAAATTCTGAATCTTGCCACAGAACGAAAAGAAATCAGTGACTTGTTTCTCCGTGACTAACACACGCATGTCAGCATACGTCCGCCTCCCCAACCACACAAGACAGGAGCCATACCATCTCTGCCTAAATTGGACGCAACAACAGAAGTCATTTTCGTATATCTCAAAGATCAAAGATCGAAGTCAATGGAGATGCAGCAGTTGAAGATGGGTGCTTTTATAGTCGCTTGGCTGGTTGGTGGGCCGGCTGTGTGAGACGCAGTGGAGCGCCCGTTTGAGCGGCCTTTGGCAGACGTCATTCCCACAGCCACAATCGCACTTCAGCACGTGTCAATCACCACCACAGTTGCCGTATTTTTCTCGGCCCCGAAACGAAGATTGCCTTAATTTCACAACACTGGCGCAAAAAGTCCAAGCAAAAATCCTTCATTACTTCACTACTTCACGGCACACTTCAAAATATATATGCAAAGCTGCATGAAACCTAGCAATTTCCCTGCCACACACGCACGGAGACTAATTCAAATTAC
>Ga0302179_10001993_pt1 | contig 12051 bp, 9 predicted proteins | sample I_Palsa_E3_1_FD_198788 | JGI IMG/M metagenome (GOLD analysis project Ga0302179, IMG submission 198788) | Peat permafrost microbial communities from Stordalen Mire near Abisko, Sweden - I_Palsa_E3_1 | ecosystem: Environmental > Terrestrial > Soil > Palsa > Peat permafrost | place: Sweden: Abisko...
CTGTAGTATCCCACCCTTCGCAAAGAGCGCGAAGGATGGGCACCCGATCATCGGTGAGGGATATGGCATAGGATTCTCACAGCAACCGGGCCAAATCCTCTGCAGGATCTTTAATCCCCACTCCTGTCATGTGGCGCCGCGCGGCTTCGTCCATGTAATAGTGCAGCCGGCCCGCCGCCGCAGCGTAGCTCAATCCCTCTTCCCGAATGTTCGAGATGCAATTCCGTTCCGCGTCTTTGCGCCCGCTCCGCGGTTCCCAGGTGATGTAGGCGCCGAGAGAGTCAGGGGAGCTCAAGCCTGGCCTCTCCCCAATCAGCACGACAGCCAGAGGCGCATGCAGCGCCTCGCCAATTGCGTCTCCAACCGCAACCCTGCCCTGCTCCACTATGCACACCGGCGCCAGCCGCCAGCCCGCGATCATGGGCAAGACCGTACGTACCAAGCGGAGTGCATGCCGCTCCACGGCCAGCGCGGAGAGCCCATCCGCGAACACAAAAACCACATCGTATTCTCCGGGCTTGAGCACCGCCGCCGAGTCTTCGCTCAACCGCCTGCCGAGGTCAGGCCGTCTCAGGTAGGTAACCCGGTCTCCGGCCTGGCTTTTCAGCGCCAATACCGGCAATCCGTCGCGCCGCAGTTCATCGCACATCATGCGCACGTCCAAGGCGGCATGAACCGCATCGCGAGCCCGCGCGTGCGCCAGTTGAAAGTCAAGTAAGGGGCGCGTCGCCAGGCTGACCCCGGTTCTTTCGAGGCCAATCCGTGCCGGGGTGTAGCTCCTGAGAGCCTCGCGCGCTGCGGCAGACATCTGCGTCGGTGCCAGGTCCACAACCTGCTGATCCTGATTTGTCTTTCGAACGTGTTTGTTGATCATTCGCTAGGCCAGAAACGCAGGTACATTAAGCCGCAATCGCGCATCGCTTTTCAGCCAGACCTCAAATTCCGGGGCCGGGCGGAGGCCGAGCGCCCGACGCAAATAAAGGGCATCGTGAAAGGACGTGCTTTGGTAATGCAGCATCACGTCGTCGGCCCCCGGAACGCCCATGATGTAGTTCACCCCGGCCGCCCCAAGCAGCGTCAGGAGCACGTCCATGTCATCCTGGTCGGCCTCGGCGTGGTTGGTGTAGCACACATCACAGCCCATCGGCAGTCCCAGCAGCTTGCCGCAAAAGTGGTCCTCTAGTCCCGCGCGAATGATTTGCTTACCGTCGAATAGGTACTCCGGCCCGATAAACCCCACCACGGTGTTGACCAGCATAGGCTGGTAGCGCCGGGCAACCGCGTAGGCCCGTGCTTCACAGGTTTGCTGATCCACTCCATGATGCGCATCTGCGGAAAGCGCGCTGCCTTGTCCGGTTTCGAAATACATCACGTTATCGCCCAGCGTCTGCTTAGCGCCATGCTCAAAAACCGTCCCGCGCTTGAGCGCCCGGGCCGCAGCGCACGCTTCATCCAGCAACGCCAGGTTCACTCCGAACGAGCGGTTGGCGGCTTCGGTGCCGGCGATTGACTGAAAAACCAGGTCGACCGGTGCGCCGCGTGCGAGCGCCGCCATCAGGGTCGACACATGCGCCAGGACACAGCTTTGTATAGGGATGGCATATTTTTGCCGTACGTGGTCGATCAACTCCAGTAGCCGATGCACGCTGCCGACATTGTCCGAAGCAGGGTTAATCCCTACCACCGCGTCTCCCGAGCCCAGCAGGAGGCCATCGACCATGGCCGCGGCTATGCCGGCCGGATCATCCACTGGATGGTTCGGCTGTAGCCGGGTGGAAAGCCTGCCCGGCAGGCCAACCGTGGTCCTGAATCGGGTCACGACATGGATCTTGCGCGCCACCAGGATCAGATCCTGCACCCGCATCAACTTGCTGACCGCGGCGACCATCTCTGGTGTCAAACCCGGCGCCAGCGCTGCCAACGCCACGCCAGTCGCGTCATCGGAGAGCAGCCAATCGCGAAAATCTCCTACCGTAAGCGACGCCACCGGAGCAAAGGCAGCCGGGATATGAGTGTCAATAATCAGCCGGGTGACCTCGTCGCTTTCGTAAGGGACCAGGGCTTGTTCAAGAAAGGCGCGCAGGGAAACGTCGGCCAGGGTCATCTGCGCTGCGGCTCGCTGCTCAGCGCTTTCGGCGGCAATCCCCGCCAAGGCATCTCCCGCGCGGTATGGGCTCGCCTTAGCCATAAGGTCGCGTAGATCTTCGAAGTGGTAGGTGATATCGCGGATCTTCCTACGCAGGCGCATAGACAGACCCAATACTAATACGCGTACCGCGACCGACCGGATCTACTGATATTCTGCAAGCCACTTGGTCATGCATCGTCAATTCTTATCCCTCCTTCTGTCGGGGCTTGTCACTGGTGCCGGGGCCCAGACTCTGCCGCCGCCGCACCCGGTCATTCTCCATGCCACCCGTCTGCTCGATATCGAGGCCGGCCGCATTGTTGCTCCTGGGGAAGTTCTGGTGCAAGGGGACAAGATTGTTGCCGCCGGCTCCTCCGTCCCTCATCCTGCCGGAGCGGAAACGATCGACCTCGGCGACACCACGCTGATGCCCGGCCTGATCGACGCCCACGTCCACCTCTTCCTTCATCCCGGCGCCGAGGATTTGCAAACCGTGAGCGAGTCCGTGCCGCAGCGGACGATCACTGCCACTCTGGCCGCGAAAGCCGACCTTCTTGCCGGTTTCACCGCCGAGCGGGACATGGGAACGGAAGGCGCAGGACCGGCCGATACTGCCGTTCGCGAAGCCATCGATCAGGGAGAGATCCCGGGACCGCGCATGCGCGTTAGCGGAAACGCCATCAACATCCTGGGCGGCCACGAGGACGCGCTGCATTTTAACCCGGAGCAGCACGTGCTGCCCAACGCCACCTACGCCAACACAGGCGATGAGCTGGTGAGCGTTATCCGCCAGCAGATCAAGGACGGAGCGGACTTCATCAAGATTTACCAGACCGGCCGCTTCTTCTTTAAGGACGGCCAGTTTCACACCATCGTCCAGTACTCCGAGCCGCAGCTGGCCCAGGCCGTTGCCGAGACCGCGCGCCTGCAGACACGCGTTGCCGTGCATTGTGAAGGGGAGCCCGCCGCCCTGTATGCCGCCCAGGCCGGGGTGGCCTCGATCGACCACGCTGACCAGTTGAGCGAAGAGACCATGCGCCTGATGCGCGAGAAGCAGATCTACGCCGTTCCCACATTTACTATTCAGGAATATTTTTCCGCTCACGCCAGTTCGCAGGCGGCGGCGGAAGAGCATCAGTTGCTTGACTACCATGTGCAGCAGTTTCACCTCCAACTGGAGCACGGTGTGCCGATGGCGGTAGGTTCCGATGTGGGCCCTTTTCCCCACGGCACCCAGTGGCGCGAGTTAGAGCTGATGGTGGAGTACGGAATGAAGCCGCTCGATGCGCTCAAAGCCGATCTGCTGAATGGAGCCCGGCTTCTCGACTGGGAGCACGATCTCGGCGCGCTGAAGGCCGGCTACTACGCGGATATCATCGCTGTCCCTGGCAATCCTCTGGAAGACATCCGCGTGCTCGAGCACGTTTCCTTCGTGATGAAGGGCGGCGCAATTTACCGGCGTTGATAAAGTGTGTTGATTGACGGAAAGAAACCTGCGGTTTCTCTTTTCCGGGACTCGCGCGTTTTTTTAGCTGCTATAGGATGCAGAGTTTCGGTCTTCGCAAAGCGACGTTACAGGCTCGACCGCAGCAGAGGCGGCATCTTCTTAGACCAGATCGGATTCTCCACCCCTCGCAGTCTTGGCGTATCAAGGTCGGTAAAGTCGAACACCACAACCTGGTTCACACCCTTCCGCAGCCAGGGTGCGGGTAGGAACAATGACTGTTGCGGACCAATCCCCCAAGTGCGTCCGAGATTGTGACCATTGACCCATACAAACCCCTTGCCAAGTTCACGCACGTCAAGATACGTATCCGCAACGGATGCAAGTGTGAATATCCCACGATGGAATGCGGGTCCACCACGCGTTTCTTTCTTCCAGTCCTTCAACTCCTCCGGACCATTCATGGGCAAGCAATATACTTGCCATCCTGACAACTCATGACCCGCAAGCGAGACAGACCTGGTGATCCCTGACTGCCCTTCCTGCAGGAGCGGACCAACGTTGACGCGGCCGGTATTCTCGACCAGAATGTCCAGCGTCACTGGGCCCGCCGGTATGGTGATCGGGAGTTGCGTCTGTTTCAGGCGGCGATCGAGCGTGCCTTGCAACTGGTGGTTGAGATACACCGCGGCGTAATCCCTCACGTCGTCGATAACCAGCGTGCCCGCAACCGGTCCAGTCAATTCCTTGCGGTAAAGAATGTACCCGTAACTCTGGCCAAACGTTTCCATCGAACGAGGATGGTTGACACTGACAGGAGCAGGCAAATTGCTCCATAGCGGAGCCGATTCTTTGAGTTGAAATTCCTGCACCCCGGCGATCGGCAATGCGGTGGGCAGGGGCGGGGGCGTGATCCCCGTCCGGCGCTGAATAACATCGCGGAACAGGTAGAACTTCTTGGTTGGTCTGCCCGCCTCGTCCAGCGCGGCATCGTAGTCATAGCTGGTCACCAGCGGCAGGTATCCATCCTGGCCAAAGTTGGCGCCATTCATAAACCCGAAGCTGGTTCCTCCGTGAAACATGTACACATTGACCGAATACCCGTTATCCAGCATCCAGGCCAGGTCCTTTGCCTGTACCGCCGCATCTGTATGCGCGTGCTCACCGCCCCAGGTGTCGTACCAGCCGGCCCAGTATTCACCCGTCATCCAGGGCTGGTCAAAGTGGAATTGGCTCATCGTCGAGGCCAAATAGAGGAAGCCAAAGAACCGCCGGATAAAGGAGGTTTGCACTTTGCCGGCACCGAAATTGATTACCGGCAGGATCCCCGGTAAAGCATCGTTGGCCAGATCCCTGGGGCCGTCGGAGGTGTAGAAGATGGACTCGCCCAATCCCGCGCGGATGAGCGACTGGTGAATTTGCTCCATATACAACCGGTCGTGCCCATACGTCCCGTACTCGTTTTCCACCTGGATCGCAATAATTGGGCCGCCATGAGTGGCTTGGAGAGGGGCCAGTTCCCGGCCCAGCCGGGAGAAGTAGCGGTCCGATGCGGTTAGAAACCGCTCATCTCTGGTTCGCACTTGGATGCTGGGATCGGCAAATAGCCAGGCGGGGAGGCCGCCGGCATCCCATTCCGCGCAGATATACGGCCCCGGCCGCACAATCACGTTGAGGCCTTCTTCCTGCGCCATACGAACAAAGGCAGCGATGTCTTTGTTGCCGCTGAAATCGAAAACCCCCGGGCTCGGCTCATGCAGGTTCCAGAAGGCGTAAGTCTCGATCGTGTTCAGTCCCATCGCCCGCGCTTTTTTGAGGCGATCACGCCAATACTCCCGCGGCACGCGAGGATAGTGAATGGTTCCCGAGATAATCTGGTAAGGCTTCCCGTCACGCTTGAATTGGCTGCCTTCAATGGTGACCGGGGAGGATTTAACCGCTTGGGCCAAACCTGAAAGAGCTGTCCAGTGGACGGCCAGCAGCAATAGGAATAGCCGGGTGAGCCTGCGTCCTGAAGCGCTGCTTAAGATAATGTTCCCTTCATTCCGGCCTTCGCTACACGGGTTGTATCTTCCGCATCAAAGCAAAGCAAGGGTTATCGCTGGAATTGATATCCCAAAGAAACTTGTATATTATCCTCAACGGTTACCGGAGAAGTTACTCCAGGATTGTTTTCTCGGGCTTAGCCCAGGCGATGTCGTGTTGCTGCAATGATCTAGATGAGTCTCAAGGAGAGAGTATGAAGAGAACAGTAGTGGCACTGAGCCTTATGGGCATGATGGTTCTTCCCGCTTTTGGGCAGGACAAGGAAGCGGATCGAGTCAAGGCTGCGGGAACGGTAATTTCCGAAATCATGAACGTTCCGGACGATATTCCCCAGAGTGTGATCGACAAGGCGGATTGTGTGGTGGTTCTGCCTTCGGTCGTCAAAGCGGCATTTATCGTTGGGGGCAGCTACGGCCGGGGCGTGTTGACGTGCCGCAGCGGGCATGATTTTCACGGTCCCTGGAGTGCGCCCAGCATGATGGCTCTGGAGGGCGCGAGCGTCGGATTTCAATTGGGTGGTCAGGCTACAGATTTCGTCCTGTTGCTCATGAGCCCAACTTCCGCTGCAAACATTCTTAAAAGCAAAGTCAAGATCGGTGGCGATGCCTCGGCGGCGGCTGGACCGGTTGGCCGCAACGCCTCCGCGGAAACTGATGTGACCATGCGGGCAGAGATTCTTTCCTACTCCCGCGCCCGGGGACTCTTCGCCGGAATCTCCCTCTCCGGTTCCACTCTTCGTCCTGACAATGACGGCAATAAGAAGCTTTACGGGAAAGACGTGACCGCTGAATCGATTGTTTTCGACAAGGCAGTACCGCCCCCACCGTCCGCGGCCCAGTTGTTGGCTACTTTGAGTAAAAAGTCGCCCAAAAATCTATCCGGCAAGTAGGGCTGGGCAAGGCCAAATACCGGGTATAGCTGCGCTCACTTGTGGGCGCGGCTATGCCTGCTGCGAAAAAACTCCGTGTTTGAAGGGTACGGCCTTCAGGCCGTGAAGGGTACGGCCTTCAGGCCGTGAAGGGTACGGCCTTCAGGCCGTGAAGGGTACGGCCTTCAGGCCGTACGTAATCCCATTGAAAAAACAAGGCTTTAGCCGCTGAGGGCCGTGGTCTACCCGCAACAGTGACTCTTTCCGCAGCATGTCGAGCCCTGAGTTCCTTCACAATCTATACTTTTCGGAACCGGTGAAGCCGGATCGCAACCAAAAAGTGACTGCTTATCCACGAGTTCCACAGTTCCCGCCCAATCGACACCCCAACGTGCCTTGTTCGACGCCTCTCCCGGGCGTAGCCTTATTTCAGCAAGGCTGATCGAACAGTCAGCGCCCACCATGGCTAGTTTCGAGTGCAAACCCGTGCGGGTAAGGGGTTCCCGCGGTTCTCCACAGCCATTTGTCCGGTTTCGATGCGCTTGTGGAGGGATATGCATTTAAACTACTAGATGTAGTGGTTCTCGCTTGACACACGCGATAGAGAGCGGTACCTTCGCATCTCACGGCTTTACTTTCATCGTTGGTTCCCCAAGCCTGGTTAGTTCGCTGTTCCAGAAAAGCCGGGTTGAACCCCTTTTTTTGAGGACGCCGGCACGAGCGCCCGGGGGCGGCTTTTCTGTCAATTTTTAACAATCGCGAGGAGAAATAATGGCCGAGGCCACCAATTCCGCAACTTCAGCTCCCGCCAATGGTTGGGCCGCTCACTATAGCCACTCCGTGCCTAAGCTCGAACCCACCAGCGGCGTGCATTGCACCCGCCTCTTCTCCAAGCCAGGAGTTTCGCCCTACAGCGAGGTGACCTGGGAGCGCCGCACGGCCTCCATCACAGACGCTACCGGCGGATCCATCTTCGAGCAGAAAGAAGTCGAGGTTCCCGTCGACTGGTCGATGACCGCGACCAACATCGTGGCTTCCAAGTACCTGCACGGCCATGTCGGCACCGCTCAGGGTGAGTTTGGCGCCCGCGAAACCGGTGTCCGCCAGCTGGTCGGCCGGGTGGCAGAAACTATCCGTGACTGGGGTATTAACGGCGGCTATTTCGCCACCCCCGAAGACGCCGAGATCTTTCACGACGAGCTCGTTCACTTGCTGGTTACCCAAAAAGCGGCCTTCAACTCGCCCGTTTGGTTCAATGTAGGCTGCGACCGGCTGGAGCCCAATTCAGACGCCCAAAACTGGCACTGGAATCCCCACACCTGTGCGGTTGAGTTCTCCGTCACCGGCTACCGCAGTCCGCAGTGCTCCGCCTGCTTCATCAACTCGGTGGATGACTCGCTTGACTCCATCCTGACCCTGGCCAAGACCGAGGGCATGCTCTTCAAGTGGGGGTCGGGCACCGGGACCAATCTATCCAGCATCCGCGGATCCATGGAAACCCTCTCCGGCGGCGGCACCGCCAGCGGTCCACTCAGCTTCATGCGCGGCTTCGATGCCTTTGCCGGCGTCATCAAGTCCGGCGGTAAGACCCGCCGTGCGGCCAAGATGGTCATTCTCAACGTCGACCATCCGGATATCGCCGACTTCATCGACTGCAAGGCCAAGGAAGAGGTCAAGGCCTGGACCTTGATGCAGGCTGGATATGACGGCTCGGGTCCGGACTCGGAAGCCTACAGCTCCATCTTTTTCCAGAATGCCAACAACTCTGTCCGGGTGACCGATGAGTTCATGCGTGCCGTCGAGCGGGATGCGGAATTCACCACCCGTACCGTGAAGGACGGCGAGCCGGTCAAAACCTTTAAGGCCCGAGACCTGATGCGGAAAATTGCCGAAGCTACCTGGCAGTGCGGCGACCCCGGCATGCAGTACGACACCACCATCAACAAATGGCACACGTCGAAGAACTCCGGTCGCATCAATGCCTCCAATCCGTGCTCCGAGTACATGTTCCTGGATGACTCGGCGTGCAACCTGGCCAGCTTCAACCTGCTCAAATTCGTCACTCCAGCGGGCCACTTTGATGTGGATGCCTATCGCCATTCCATCGACATCATGATCACGGCCATGGATATCCTGGTGGACAACTCCGGCTACCCAACCGAGTCGATCGTGCGCAATTCCCACGATTACCGTCCCTTGGGGCTCGGCTACGCCAACCTGGGCGCCCTGCTGATGGCCTTCGGCCTGCCTTATGACAGCGATGCCGGCCGGGATTTCGCTGCCGCGCTCACCGCCATCATGTGCGGTCAGGCTTACCTGCAATCTTCGGTCCTGGCGGAAAAGTCTCCAGCCCTGATTTCCGCCACCTCGCTCTGCCAGCAGGCGCAGTACGCCCACGGCGGCTTGGCGCAGCGCGGCGGTGCTTGCCCTGGTTTCTATGTCAACCGCGAACCATTTCTCGATGTCATCCGCATGCACCGCGCCGAAGTAAACAAGATCGGCCATGCCAATTCGACCGAGCCCTTCGCCACCCCCCAGTTGGCTGCTCTCATCCAGGCCAGCAAGGATTGCTGGGACCAGGCCCTGGCCCACGGCGAGCAGCACGGCTACCGCAATTCCCAGGTCACCGTGCTCGCCCCCACCGGCACCATCGGCTTCATGATGGATTGCGACACCACCGGCATTGAGCCCGATCTGGCTCTCGTCAAGTACAAGAAGCTGGTGGGCGGGGGAATGATCAAAATCGTCAACAACACCGTGCCCGTCGCCCTGTTCAAGCTGGGATACACCGACGCCCAGGTGGATTCGATTGTCAGCTACATCGACTCGACCGGAACCATCGAGGGTGCGCCCGGCATCAAGCCTGAGCATCTCGCAGTGTTTGATTGCAGCTTCAAGCCCAGCAAGGGAACGCGCTCCATCCACTCCTCAGGTCACATCAAGATGATGGCCGCAGCCCAGCCGTTCCTCTCCGGAGCCATCTCCAAAACCGTCAACCTGCCCCACGACGCGACCCTGGATGACATCATTCAGGCCTATACCGAGTCCTGGCGCCTGGGTCTCAAGGCAGTGGCCGTCTACCGCGACGGATCCAAGGGTGCGCAACCGCTGAACGTCTCCGACGGCAATAAGGCTAAGGTCATCAAGAACGCTTTGGACGACGACAGCAATGTGGATAGAGCCGCCAGTGAAGCCGCGGACCGTGTCCTCACCGCCATGGCACAAGGCAACACCAACTCCCTCTCTGAGGATCTGCGGCTGCTGGAGGGCAAGGTATCCGCCCGGCTCGAAGTCACCGCTAATTCGGTCGTGACAGCGGCCAATGCCTTCACTGCATCCGTCGCCAACGCCCTCAGCCTGGGCCAGGCGGCCGCGCTGCGCGAAGATCCTGACACCACCCAGGGACCGCCCCGGGCCGTCCGTCATCGCCTGCCGGAGGAGCGCGCCTCCCTCACCCATAAATTCTCCATCGCGGGACACGAGGGCTACATCACCGTAGGCCTTTACCCGAATGGGCAACCAGGTGAGATCTTCATCAAGATGGCGAAGGAGGGTTCCACCGTCTCCGGGCTCATGGACTCCTTTGCCACCGCGGTTTCGCTCTCGCTGCAGCACGGCGTCCCGCTCAAGGTGCTGTGCGAGAAGTTCGCCCACACTCGCTTCGAGCCCTCCGGCTGGACTGGCAACGAACAGATCGGCTTTGCCAAGTCCATCATGGATTACATCTTCCGTTGGCTTCAGTTGCGCTTCCTGTCCGGGCATCAGTTGAGTCTGTTCTCCGGACTGGCAGCAGGAGTCCAGCGCCCAGTGGATGAGCCGTTGCTCGAAACCACTCCTCCCGCCGGCGGCATTCTTACTGAGACCAGTCAGGGCGGCGCCACTGGAAGCGTCGAAGACCGTGGACTCTACGGAGCGCCCGAGACTCGCAGGAGTGGCGGGGCCATCTTTCACGCTGCCGACGCCATGAAGGAGTACCTCGACATGGGCGACGCGCCCAGTTGCCATACCTGCGGAGCCATCATGGTTCGCAACGGCAGCTGTTACCGATGCATGAGCTGCGGCTCGACCAGCGGCTGCAGCTAGAAAAACCAGCATTACCATCAACTGTCGGGGCCCCTCATCCCCGATTTCCTATGAATTCTCTTCCCCTGAGCTGCGCGCGCCTTTCCTGAAAGAAAGGCGCGCACGCGGTCCCCTGCCCCCAGGTAGGGTTTGCGCTGCAACTATATGGCTATAGAGCGTAGCCGTCGTATGGCCGAAACACTGGATAGACTCTTTCCTTTATTGCCGTTTCCCACGCTCTTGCTCTCGCATTTGAAAGACCGAAAGGCTCCAAATGACCAAAGTCGCCAATTCTAACAAAGCCTCAATGGATGACATCTATTACGTGAGTGCTGCCGATGTCGCAGACAAGATCATCGACCACATCCGGCGCGGTTTGGATCCGCTTCTGTTTTCAAGCTCCTCGTTGGCTCTTTTCGCTATGGGGCCGGTATTAAGAACTCGATCGCGCACAAAGCCCGATTAACGCATTCACTCCGATGACGCTGACGGCCTTTGCGGCCACAACTTTGCAGTCACAACAGAACCATGAGCAAGTCGGCCCACCCAGGGTGATGAAACGGCTCCTTTTAGCAACTACTCTCCCTGGAAGCGCCATCTCTCCCCTTGTCATCCCGACCGGAGCGCACCCGGATTTCCTACTTCGCGCTGCTAGCGACGACCACGTATGCGGTTTTTCCTCAAGAAAAACCGCATGATGTTGATCAACGCCACGGGTCTCCACAGGAAATCCGGGGAGCGCAGTGGAGGGACCTGCGGTTCAGCGGTCCCTTCGTGGGAATGTTTTTCGACCGGAGCGTCGATGGGCCTTCGGCCCACCTAAGAAGATGAAAATGGCGTGGACGAATGTTGAGTGGGTGGCCCAGGTCTCGCTTTTGAGACCTGGGATTCTCCTCGCAAATGAATCCTGACCGGAACACCCAGGTCTCAAAAGCGAGACCTGGGCCACCCACTCAAAGGCTGGAGGCTGCAGCTTTATTTTCGACAGAGCGCAGCGTAGTGGCGAGATCTGCGGTCTTTTCCCTTTGCCACCCCGCCTGCAAACCTACCCGTTAAGGTCTTCAGCAACAAATCCTCCTTAATGTCTCTCGAATTCTGGCCGATGAGCAATTGCAGGGGAGGACTGTTATGCAACAACAAATTCTTTGCCAATGCGCCACCCACGGCGACTTACTTTTCTTCAAATGCCCTCAAGGCCACCAAGGCCTTCTCTGTGGTCATTGCCTGCGTAGCGGGTCCATAAGAGAATGTCCAGAATGCTTTTCCCTGCTGACTGTCGGGGTGCCGGAGCCTCGCCGCCCGAGCATCGCTTTCGCCAACTAACCCGGACTTTTCCAGAATTGCGTGAACGGCCAGAAAGCGCATCGATAGCGGAAGGCGATCAATGGACCCTGAAACCACATACCGGCGGCTCATCGAGCCGTTACCAGAGGGCATACTGAACCTCGATCCACAAACAGATGCGATTCCAGACGCCGAGCTTTCAGAACAACGGTTGCGACA
>Ga0302179_10001996_pt1 | contig 12023 bp, 8 predicted proteins | sample I_Palsa_E3_1_FD_198788 | JGI IMG/M metagenome (GOLD analysis project Ga0302179, IMG submission 198788) | Peat permafrost microbial communities from Stordalen Mire near Abisko, Sweden - I_Palsa_E3_1 | ecosystem: Environmental > Terrestrial > Soil > Palsa > Peat permafrost | place: Sweden: Abisko...
CTGTTTTGGTATGATAGGGGAAGGAAGTGAGTAGTCCTCCCTGCTGTTGCATGGATCTGGCCAGACCGGAATGTTCGCCGGGATAGAGGTGTCCGAGCCCATGTCCCAGGATGCCGATGGTGGGTATCCGGTGTTCCAGCGCGGCAGTGTGTGCTGTGGCGTCGATGCCAAAGGCAAGTCCGCTGATGATGAGGAGGTTTGGCTGAGCCAACTCCCTGATAAGGCGTTTTGTTATTTGTCTGCCCTGGTCGGTTGGCCGCCGGGTCCCTACTACCGAGATGATCTTTTCGGTGTTGAGATCCGCTACGCCCCGGTAGAACAGCAGCGGGGGAAAGTTGTGCATGGTCAGCAGCCGCCGGGGGTAGTCCGGGTCTGTAAAGAAGAGCATGCGGATTCCTTTGCGCTTTTGGATTTGCAGTTCTTTTTCGAGCGGGGCATACCTTGAAAATTGAAGGATGGCATCAACCAGTTTTTCATGTATCCCGGCTCGGGCGAGTGAGGATCTGCCGGCGTGAAAAACGGCCCGGGCGTCTCCGAAACGATCGATGAGTAATTTCGTGTATACGGAACCGATACCGTGGATACGGGTGAGCGCGAGCTTATATAAGGCGGGATCTTCCAAGGGTTGTCATTGATCGATAAAATTACGGTAAACGGGAAAAATTCCGGGTGAAAAATGGGGGGGGTGGCGGGTGAGGACGGCGATGGAGTCGGCGGCGGTGTTACCGACTGATGACTTTTAGCTCTGTGCGTCTGTTTTTGGCCCTCCCTTCGGGGCTGCTGTTATCCGCTACGGGTTGGGTATCGCCCCAGCCTATGGAAGATAAACGGGCGGGAGCTATGCCTTTGGAGACAAGGTAGGAGGTGACTGCCCTGGCCCTGTCCTCCGACAGTTTGATGTTGTCAACAGTTTTGCCGGAGTTGTCGGTGTGCCCGTTGATCTGGATCTTCAACGTGGGGTTGTCTTTCATAAGCTGTACTACTTCAGCTAGTTCGGTTCCGGACTCCGGTTTGAGATCGAATTTGTTGGGGTCGAAAAAGATGTTTTTTAGTACGAGGAGGGCGTTGGCGGCAAGCGGCTGCAGGGGGATGTCGATATGGTAAACGGTGTCGTTTTGCTGGCGGCTGAGGGAGAAATTTTCGGAGAAGAAAAGGTATCCTTTCCGGTTGACGTTGAACGCATAGTCTTTTCCTTTCGGCAGGGTGATCAGGTAGTTGCCGGTCTCGTCGGTCTGCAGGTTGCTGATCACCTGGCGGGTAGAGAGGTCTGTGAGGATGACGCTGGAAGGCAACCCTTTGCGGGTGGCGGAGTCAAAAACTTTTCCTTTTACCCAAAGCGTTTGGGCCGGGCGGACGTCCTGGCGCAATTCGAAGGTATAGAGATCGAGACCGCCTTTGCTGTCGGCCCTGTCGCTGGCGTAGTAAGCCGTTTTTCCATCGGCAGCGATGACGAGGCTGCCTTCGTTTTCGATCGTATTGATGGGATAGCCGAGGTTTTCCGGTTTGCTCCATGTCCCGTCGGGCCCTTTCCGGGTGACAAAAAGATCGTCGCCGCCATAGCCGGGATGGCCGTTGGAAGTGAAGTAGAGGCTTTGGTTGTCGGCGTGGATAAAGGGGGTGCCTTCGTCGCCGATGGTATTGATGGTCGGGCCGAGATTTTCCGGGCTGCTCCATTGCCCGTTGAGCAGGCGATGGCTGACATAGATGTCGCTGCCGCCATACCCATCCGGCTGGCGGCTGGCAAAATAAAGGTCTCTTTTATCGGGGGAGAGGGAAGGTGCGGATTCCCAGAATTCGGTATTGATGCTGTCGCCGAGGTTCTCGGGTGTGCTCCAGCCGTCGGTGGTCAGGTAGGAGATATAGAGGTCGCAGCTGCCATGTCCATCGGGGAAATTACAACCGGTAAAGATTAGCCACTGTCCGTCCTGGGAAATGTTTTGGGCGCCTTCGTTCTGATTGGTATTGATATTACCGGGCAGGCTCCTGGATTTGCTCCAGGCGCCGTTCACTTTGTCGGACTCATAAAAATCTTCGTTGATGTTATTGACGCGGCGGGTGTAGATGAGGGTATTGCCGTCGATGGTGACGGTAGGATAGTATTCGGAGACGATCGAATTGATGCTGTCGCCCATGTTTTGTGGTTCAAACTTGTACCCGGTGCTGGCTTGGGTGGCTTCATAGTCGAGGGCAAATTGATAGCATTTTTGCCGGTATTCGCCGGCTTTGCGGCTGGCCTCGTTGAGGGTGGAAATGGTCAGGAAGCTATTGACGGCCGCGAGGGCTTTTGTAAAATCCCCTTTGCCGGCGAGGTTGATGGAGTAGGGCAGATAGTAATCCATGAAAAAACTGCTGTCGATGGCCCTGGCCAGTTCGTAGTTATCGATGGCGTCCTGGTAGCTTTTGAGTTCGCCGTACATGCCGGCCATGGAAAGATAGGCTTCTTCGAAGTTTTTGTCGATGCGGACGGCCTGTTTGAGCGCTGCTATCCCGCCTTTGAAATCGTCGCCCTGTGCAAGCTCGAGGGCTTTTGAGTAGAGCTGGGCAGCTTTTTTGTTGACCTTGTCGGGATTGTATTGCGCACGGGACGGTCCGGCGGTAAACAGGAAAAGGAGGATAAGAATAAAAAGAAGGCTTTTCATTCGGGTAAGGTACAAATTTTCCGTTATTACGGTACGTGGATATACTTGTGGAGTTGGAGGGAGAATCTCCATTTTGGGTGGTCTTTTATATATTCTATGATGAGGGGGGTGACCGTAGTGGATTTACTCCATTCGGGTTGAAGGAAGAGCAGGCAGTCCGGAGCGGTCCGGGCGGCCCATTGTTCGGCCCAGTCGAAATCGGTTTTATTGAAGATGACCACTTTTAACTCGTTTGCCAGCGCTGGGATCGCCGGCAGGGGTGCCTTGAATTTTTTTGGGGACAGGCAGATCCAGTCCCATTCGCCGCTCAGCGGCCAGGCGCCCGAGGTTTCGATGTGAGTGGCGAAGCCGGCCTGGCGGAGGCCGTTGGTCAGCGCTGTACAGTCATGCATGAGGGGTTCGCCGCCGGTGATCACGGCCAGGCGGCCGGGGTGGGCGGATGCGGCTGCTACCAGTTCGGATACCGATTGGCGCGGGTGTTTATCGGCATCCCAGCTGTCTTTTACGTCGCACCAGACGCAGCCGACGTCGCAGCCGCCGAGGCGGATAAAATAAGCCGCTTTTCCCTGGTGAAAACCTTCGCCCTGGAGGGTATAGAAGCGTTCCATGACGGGGAGGGGGGCCGCCGGGGAGAGAACGGGGAGAGGGTCCGCCGGGGAGGGAATGGGGGGCGTTATGGATGAATTAGTTGCCATTTCGTTCTATGCAGGCGGTGAATGTATTTTTCATCAGGGCAGCAATGGTCATGGGGCCTACACCGCCGGGTACGGGGGTGATATAGCTGCATTTTGGGGCTACTTCATTGAACTTCACGTCGCCTTTCAGCGCAAAGCCGCTTTTTTTGCTGGCGTCGGGCACCCGGGTGATACCGACGTCGATGACGATTGCGCCGGGCCTGACCATGGAGGCATCGACAAATTCGGCCCTGCCGAGAGCGGCCACGATGATGTCGGCCTGGAGACAGAATTCGCGGAGGTTACGGGTTTGAGAGTGGCAGGTTGTGACGGTGCAGTTACCTGGTTGGGTATTGGCGCTCAATAAGATGCTCATCGGTCTTCCGACGATATTGCTGCGGCCGATCACAACGGCATGCATGCCGCGGGTATTGATCTTATAGTGTTCGAGCAACAGGAGGATGCCGTGCGGGGTAGCCGAGATAAAAGTAGGCAATCCCTGGACCATTTTTCCGACGTTCACGGGGTGAAAGCCATCGACGTCTTTTGATGGATGGATGGCGTTGATCACTTTTTCATCGGAAATATGCCGGGGCAGCGGTAATTGTACCAGGATACCATCTATGTCGGCATTATTGTTTAGTTCGTGAATGACATTAAGGAGTCTGTTTTCGCTGACATCGGCTTCGAGTCGCAGCAAGGTGGAGGTATAACCTATTTCGGCACACGCTTTTACTTTTGCTCCGACATAGGTTTCGCTGGCCCCGTCGTTACCGACCAGCACGGCGGTGAGGTGGGGTGTTTTTTTTCCTTCGGTCTTTGATTGGGCTACTTTTAGCTGGAGCATATCCAAAATGGCTCTTGAAGCGAGCTTACCGTCTAATAATTCCATTCCGCAAAGGTAGGTCTCAGCGAAAGAATAAGGAAAGAAAAAGCAAATTGATATATTGTAAATAGTAATATATTTCTATTAGACTGGTAAAACAATATAATTCAACAGTGTTTCAGTGTATATAATAATAGTAATTTAATGTGTAATATATTACTAATTGACAAAAATGACTGATATGTAAATGATGAGAAATTAATTTTAGGGTTGTTTCATGATCTAGTTTATCCATTATTTGACTGATATACAATTTTTTATGTTAAAATCAATAATTCAGAAAGGAGTCTTTTTGCGGTTTTTTGTTAAAGCGCTTTAACATTTTTTTTGGCCCGAGTAAAAACTTAATATATCTTAGAATTCACACACTACTTAAAACTAACACACATGAGAAAATTTCTATCACTGCATGCAGTGTATTTCACTGCTTATTCCAGGCCCTCACGGCCAAGATCCCCACTCAAAGTGATTGAATGACGGTTATCGGATGACGAATGACAGTTATCTGATGACGGGCATCGCATTTAGTCAACTTTTTTCCCTGCTACTCTAAGGTTAACAGCTTTTCAAATTCTGTTTTCAACTAAAATCAAAGCGTCACATGAGAAAATTTCTTGCGCTATTCCTGGTGCTGATATCCTTTTCGATATTGGCATCAGCCCAGACCAAACTGGTCACGGGGAAGATCACCGATCAGCAGGGCCTACCGGTCCCTTTTGCCACGGTCAAAGTCAAGGGGACCAATTATGGGACCTCTGCCGATGCGGATGGTAGTTTTTCCATCAAAGCCAAGCCAGGCGATGTTTTATTGATCACCGGAACCGGCGTCACGCCTGTTTCGTTCCCTATTACGGATATAAATGCAATTCTGGCTATTAAAGCAACCCAAAAGGAAACCGGGCTGACCGAGGTGGTCGTAACCGCCCTGGGCATCAGCAGGCAAGCAAAATCGCTGGGTTATGCGACGGAGAAAATTGCAGGTAAAGACCTTACCGCGGCACAACCGATCAGTGTAGCCAACGGCCTCACGGGCAAAGTTTCGGGGTTGGAGATCAATACCGTCAACAACGGTCTGTTCGCCCCCACCCGGGTGACGTTACGGGGAAACCGGTCCCTGATCGGCAACAACCAGCCGCTTACGGTAGTGGATGGCGCCATTTTTTATAACGATATCGCCACGCTAAACCCTGATGATATTGAAAGCGTCAATATCCTGAAAGGCTCCAGCGCTTCCGCTATCTACGGATCGGATGCTTCGAACGGGGTAATGGTTATTACGACCAAGCACGGGTCGAACAATAAATCAACGCTGACCTTTTCCACCACGACCCAGATTGAACATGTGGCATACCTTCCTTCTTACCAGGAGCAATTCGGGAACAACGGTGGGGAAGTATACGTATTTAATGAAAATGACCTCACCTCCTATATCCCCTGGGAGAACCAAAGCTACGGGCCGGCCTTCAACGGGGCACTGGTGCCCTATGGCCGGCCGCTGACGGCTGATGGCACTACCACACTCCATTACATCCCCTATTCCGCGGTCAAGAACCAGAAGGAAGACTTTTTCAATGTGGGCCTCACGGAGCAAAACAATATCTCCTACAGCTCGGGGGATGACCGAAGCAGGTTTTATCTGAGCGCCCAGGATATCAGTTCGAAGAACCCGATGCCCGGAGACCAGGGGCGCCGGGATGTCTTCCGCTTTGGGGCGCAAAGGACCTACGGCATATTTTCTGCCGACTTTTCGCTGTCCTACACGTACACGAATACGAATACCACCAATACGGGCGCGGTTTACGACGATCTGTTGAATGTGCCGGCCAATGAGCCGCTGTCCAGTCTCAAGAATTGGGCGACGAATCCACTGGCGACTCTGGACGGCTATTTCAACGACTATTTTTACAGTCCTTACTGGATTGCCGGCAATATCAGGAATATCACGACCAATAACGGCCTCCAGGGAAATGCCCATTTCATGCTAAAGCCGACGAAGTGGCTGAACCTCTCCTATCGCCTGGGAATGAACTACACCGGTCAAAAATATGAATACAAACAGGCCGAAGCCGACTACAACCAACATTCGCTGAACGACGACTCCGCTTATTTTGCGAATACCAATGGCACCGGGATAACATTGACCACGGGTTTCGGGTCAAAGTGGATTGCGACGAACAATGGGTATACGCAACCATACTATACCACTTCGCAGAGCACCAATTTCCTGCTGACGTCGGATTTCGTGGCTACTGCTACGACGAAATTCGCCAAGGATTTTGACTTGAACGGCAGCATCGGGACCTCTTATGTCGACAACCAGATCAATTATCTGAATGTCAATGCCAATAATATATTTTTCCCGGTCTATAATGTGAACTCGCTAACGGGTATACCCACGCTGACGCAGTTCTTCGGTGAAGCCAGAAAATTGGGCTTTTTCGGGGATGCCTTGATCGGGTATAAGGAATTTGTCTATCTGCACGGTTCCTACCGTTCCGACATCGACTCGAGGCTTTCTACGTCAAACAGGTTTATCCCTTACTATGATGTGGACGCCTCCGTTGTCGTCAGCGAACTTATCCCGGCTATAAAGAACAGCAGCACTTTCGATTTCTTCAAAGTAAGGGGCGCTTACTCCGTGACGGGGAATGCGACTGCCCTCGCGGCCGGTCAGCCTTATCTGGCAGCAGGCGCCTACCAGACAACCCCGACGCTGAACAGCGTTAGCGGTTTCCCCTTCAGTGGTCTCGGTGGTTACGCGTTGACCACTAATGTGGCCAATCCCAATATCAAACCCGAACAGGTAACAGAAAAGGAGGTCGGGATTGAATTCGGCTTCCTGAAGAGCAGGATTTCACTCGGCGGTGACGTCTATGACCAAAAACTGACCAATGGTATCGTCAAGGCTTCCCTGCCCTATTCCAGCGGGTATTCGACGGCGCTGGTCAATGCGGCCAATACCGATAACAGGGGCATCGAACTCGATCTGAAAGGGAATATCATCCAAACCAAGGACTGGTTATGGAAAGTGGCTGTGAATTATACCTTTAATGAATGCAAGGTCAACTCGATCAACGGAGGCGTGACTTCACTGAATATCAGCCAGGCTTCCGGCACCAATTATACCGGGAGCAACACGGCAGCCAATGCAAACTCTTACGCCGTCGTCGGTCAATTGTATCCGGTGATCGAAGGGAATGACTGGGTAAGGGACCCCAATGGTCATGTCGTCGTCAATGCCATTACCGGTCTGCCTTCCGTCAGCTCCAACCTGGTGATCCTGGGCAATGCCACACCAAAAAATATCGTGGGGATTACGACCAGCGTCAGCTGGAAGAATTTCAGTCTGACAGCGACCGCGGATTATCGCGGCGGTTACAAGACCTATAATTCGATTGGCCAGTTTATGGCCTTTACCGGGACCAGCAGCTATACGACGCAAACGAACCGTGAGCGGTTCGTGTTCCCGAATTCGGTCATCGAGGAGAACGGTAAATATGTGACCAACACGAATGTGGAAGTGAATGATGCCAATTTCAACCTGTTCCCGGGTCTTTTCAACACCGTAGCCTCACCCTGGGTAGAAAGTGCTTCCGCCTGGAAATTGAGGGAGGTGGCGATCACCTATAATATACCCGTAAAAGTATTGGGCGGACAGAAATTTGTAAAGGCAGCGTCGCTGACCGTCTCGGGGAGAAACCTGCTGATGTTCAGGCCCAAGACCAATCTGTGGACAGATCCTGAATTCTCGGAAGATACGAGTAATGCGGTTGGGGAGAATTCCATTAATCAGGCGCCACCCACGAGGATCTATGGAGGCACCTTTAGGGTGACATTTTAATTCATCAAATTAAAAGCAGCATTATGTTCAAACGAATTCAAACATATATCTATCTCTACCTCTTTGCCCTGCTGTTGGGCTCGGCGGGTTGTAAAAAAGGTACTTTCGATATAAATAGTGTTAACCCGAACGTGCCGTCCGACGTGGACCCCAAGTTTATTTTGTCCGGGGCCTTGAAAAATACGGCAGCCCTGGTACGCGGGGGTGATGAGGACTATATGAACTTGTATATGGGTTACTGGTCTACCAGCGGCGACTATATCCCGGTAACCAGCTGGCTTACTTATCAGACGACCACGGATTATTTTTCCGATAACTGGAATTCGGGTTACCTGAACCTGAAGAATTATCGCCAGATGGAGTTGCTGGCTGCTTCTGATCCCAATGCCGGCTATTATACGGGAATGGCAAAGATCATGGAGGCCTTCTACTTTGAGCGGCTGGTCGATCAATACAATGATATACCCTATACCAATGCGCTCGACGGAGGAACGGTAAATTTCCCCACTTACGATAAAGCCGCCAATGTTTATGACAGTCTTATCGTGATGCTGAACGATGGGATCGCCGCCATCAATACGGCCAACGCCAACCCCAATGTCGAGCTGCCGGGGAGTTATGACGTCATGTTCGGACCTCCGGTCAATTCTTCCCTGACAGCAGAGATGGAGGAATGGAAGCAGTTCGCCAATACGATCAAGTTGAAGATCGCATTGAATCTGTCGGCATATACCGGCGGGGGCTCTTTTATTTCGAATGCGCTGGCGGGAACCTCGGCAGACGGCTTCCTGGGCGCTGGACAAGATGCTGCGGTCCAACCGGGCTATAGCAATTCCAGCGAAAACCAGCAAAGCCCTTTTTACAATGATATGGGCTTTAGCACGAGTGGCGCCGTGCAGAATAATGAATCCTATTACCGGGCCTGCACCTATGTGGTAAATTTCATGTATGCCAACGAAGATACGCTGCGACTCTACCAGATATTTGCGCCGAATGCGCAAGTTCCGGCGGTGGTATTGGGACGTCCGTTTGGCAGTAATTTTGCCAATGGCGAGGACAATCAGCATATTTCGGGAATGGGTCCCGGGCTGCTGCAAACCCCAAGCTCTTCGGCAGTCATTTTGCCGGCCTGCGAAAGCCTGTTTATGCAGGCCGAAGCGACGCTGGACGGCTATCTGACGGGAGGCCCCAGTGCCGGGTCCTTATACCAAACGGCGGTGGAAGAATCGTTCCGGCTGTTGCAGGTGCCGAATTCTCAAGCCGCGGCAGATGCGTATATAGCCGCCAACGCCTCGAACCCGAATGTAGGTTTTGCCGGTTCCGGCAACCAGCTCCAAACCCTGATCACGCAGGAATGGGTGGCTGTGGACGGTTTTGATCCGCTTGCCTCCTGGAATAACTGGCGAAGACTGGGTATTCCAACCACGCTCCCTGTATCGGTATTCTCGGGTAGCGTGGCTACGCATATTCCTTACCGCTTGCTGTATCCGACTTCGGAATATAGCTACAATTCCGTGAACGTTGATGCGGAGGGTACCATTAACAATATGACATCCACCATCTTCTGGATGCCTTAACAATTATCTTAAACGCCAAATCATGAGAAAATTAATTATAGCACTTTCACTGGTGATCTTCGGTTTGACGGGTTGCCTAAAAGATACCCCTTCGACGGATTTAAGCCATGTAGGCACGGTAATCGAAATAATGTACCCCGCCGGTGCAGGATATTACGGGGTAGGCAGCGGGCTGGAATTTTTCACGGGCGAACAATTGGGGTTTCCGCCAACCGACAGTACGGATACGGTTACGTTTTATGTTAATATTGCCGGCACCAATACGCTAGGCCAGAATTTAGGGGTGACGATAGCGCTTGACCCAAGCATTATGGAAGCCAATTATTCGAATGATTCCATCAATTATGTGGCTTTTCCGGCGACGGATTATGCGATCCTTAATGCCTCGCAGACCATTCCGGCCGGCTCCCGGATCGATACCTTCCAGGTCGTGTTTTATCCGGACAGGTTCGATTCAACCCAGAATTTCATGTTGCCTTTAACGGTCACGACGAGTCCGTCCTACACAGTAAGCGGGAATTTCGGACAACTTTATTTCCATACGATCGCCAATTAGCGGGGGGAAATGATGCTGTCACCCGGATGGGGAATCTGGGTTCGTCCGGCGATGAGGTTGACATAAATTATTTTCATTTGAAGAAAGGTTGTCCGGTTGACAGCCTTTCTTTTTTCCGTAAATTGTTCAAAATGATATTTAATCGAGTTTATATGAGAACCATATTGAGAATAGCGGTATTGGCCATCGTGTTGCCAGTCCTTTTTGCAAAGGCCGGTTATACCCAATCGTTGTATGTTACCGGCGTCGTCCGGGATCCTGTCGGGAAGCCGGTATTGTCCGCATCGGTCAGCGTGAAAAACTCCAGGCATGGTACCAGTTCGGACAGTTTGGGTGTTTTCCATCTTTCCGTAAGGCCCGGGGACTCGCTGGTCATAACGGCTGTCGGCTTTGCCGATACTACGTTGGCGACGAGGGGGGTGAACTTGAGGGATATCGTGCTGGTACCGCGTTCGGGGTCGCTGACGGAGGCGGTTATCTCGGGTGGGGATCAGCGGCCGGGGCCTGCTTTGCAAGACGAAACGGCGAGGGCCGAGATCATTTCGAGTGCCTTTCAGAATTATTTGCAAACGGCGCAATTCAGCAATGGCACCTATGTGACCAGCAGCTATGATCCGGGGATAAGGGGAGCGGGCGGGATGACGACGGTACAGACGATCGGGTATGGGCCCTTGAATACGATCAATTCGGGAGCCATGTTGCCGGTGGTGAAGCACCAGGATGACACAAGGGGCAGCCGTTATCTTTTGCCGGTCTTTGCAAAGGGAGTTGTGGTGGATATGCAGGGGCATGTGATGAGAGATTCCGTGACTTTGTTAAATTATGACAAAATCGACGGGCAGTTGATGATTGCGCAAAACCCGGGAAAATACCTGGAGGTGGATAAGGAGAAAGTAGTGGCTTTTGCGCTGAAGGGCCCGGACACTTCATTTATTTTTCTGAATGTGCCTGTGCTCAGTAAGGTAAACTATTTTCTGCTGATCGCCACGGGGCCGAAGTATAGTGCATACAAGTCGCTCCGGACGAAGTTCGTCAGGTCCAATTACCAGTCGAACGGGCTGGTGGAAACAGGTAACAATTATGACGAGTATGTAGACAGGCAGACTTATTTCTGGGTCACTAATGAGGGTAATGCGGGCGTATTTGAATTAAAGAAGAAATCGATCAGGGAGGTTTTTGCCGGTGAAAAGGCGAAAGTAGATGCCTTTTTTGCAATGCACAAATACGATGATATCGACGATGGTTTTGTGCGCCAACTTATTAACTATCTGAATAAGCCAGAAGAGAATAAACCATGATAAAGGCTAATCCGGCGGTGATTTTTTCGGCTGGAAAAATCGTTTGGCTGGCGCTGTTCGTGCTGATGGGTCAGCCGCCGCTGGCGAAAGGTCCCAGCTATACCTTTTTTATAAATCCCTCCGTGCAAGCCTGGTGAAGTCCAATTATTCGTCCAGCGGGCTGATTGAGTCGGGTATAGCTGATCGAGTCGGGTTATAATTATGATGCCGGGTCAGGAATAGGCCACGCGGGCCTTCTCAGGGCCGAAAATGGAAAAATTTATGTATAATTGTATGTAAATCAACAATTTACACGATGTGCAATCGATTGGAATGTCAAAAGCGGGACCAGGGAGAGTGGGTAGCCGGCCCATTTGGTTAACAAATATTTAACAAAAAAGAGTTAACGTTTTCTTTATGGTTAAAATTTTGATTCTCACATCTTTAATTTTTTATAAGCCTTCGATAATAAAAATGCCATAGTATTTTTACTCTTCTTGCAGCAGTTTTTGCGGTTTATATGTCTAAAAAGTGTTTAATTTGGAAATCTTTAACAATTGTAGTCGACAGGCT
>Ga0302179_10001998_pt1 | contig 12019 bp, 6 predicted proteins | sample I_Palsa_E3_1_FD_198788 | JGI IMG/M metagenome (GOLD analysis project Ga0302179, IMG submission 198788) | Peat permafrost microbial communities from Stordalen Mire near Abisko, Sweden - I_Palsa_E3_1 | ecosystem: Environmental > Terrestrial > Soil > Palsa > Peat permafrost | place: Sweden: Abisko...
AGGACGCCAGTCCTGGGCGGATTGTGAGTTGTCGCGTAAAGTCGTCAGCCCCTTAGCAATCCCAGGACTGGCGTCCTGGGACATTCTCAGCCGTCCCTGGCGGGACTGTTCCTCGGGTTTGAAAACCCGCCCCCCTGAGACTGGAGGCCGGGGCTACACAACCTATTAGCACGAATCATTGACAGTCTATCCATAGATTGTCTATGGTTAACATCAATGGCCAATAAGCCCGAATTGATGCCCGGCACCCTGGATATGCTGATCCTGAAAACTTTGACCCGCGCACCGCTGCATGGATACGGAATTGCGCAGTCGATCAAGCGCGTGTCAGATTCCGTGTTAACGGTCGAAGAAGGGTCGCTGTATCCCGCGTTGCAGCGTCTGCTCCTGCAGGGCTGGGTCAAAGCGGAGTGGAAGAAGACAGAGACCAACCGTCGCGCGCGCTATTACACCCTCACGGCCGCAGGTCGAAAGCAGTTGGGCATCGAAGTCTCTGATTTCCAGAAGATGATAGCCGCAATTGGGCGGGTACTCGAGGACGCACAGGAGACCGCATGAATGCCCTGGTCCGCTGGCTGAGAAAGACGGCGCTTCTGTTCCGGCGCCGGACCTTCAATCAGGATCTGCAGGAAGAAATGGCGTTTCATCAGGAAGAGACAGCAAAGGAGTTCGAAGCCGACGGCATCACGCCCGAAGATGCCCACTATGCCGCCATGCGGCAATTCGGCAATGCCACGCTGCTCCAGGAACGCAGTCGTGAAGTCGTGCAATTCCGCGTGGAAACCGTAGTCCAAGACTTGCGATTCGCCCTCCGGCAGCTGCGAAGAAGTCCCGGCTTGGCGTTCACAGCAATTCTAGTGCTCGCGCTGGGCATTGGAGCAAGCACGGCCATTTTCGCCTTCGTCGATGCGGTGCTGATCCGGCCGCTGCCCTATGCTGAGCCGAATCGGCTAGTGGATGTTGACGAAAGCGAAGCCGTGTTTCCACGCTCGAATCTTTCCCGCGATGACTACGAAGATTGGAAGCGGCTGAACACCACACTCAAGTCGCTGGAGGTCTACGGCGGCACTGGGTTTCTGCTGCGCACCGGTTCACTCTCCGAGCCTGTGCCCGCGGGCCGGGTCAGCGACGGATTCTTTCGCACCCTCGGGGTCGCACCGATGCTTGGCCGCGACTTTCGGCCGGGCGAAGATAAGCCCGGGCAGCCGAGGATCGCCATGCTTTCCTTCGGCACATGGATGAAGCGCTTCGGTGCCCGTCGCGAAGTGATCGGTGAGTCTATCAGCCTGTCCGGCGAGGCATACACGGTTGTGGGCGTGTTGCCGCGTAGCTTTTCCTTCGCGCCGCGTGCCAGCGCGGAACTCTGGGTTCCTCTGCTGGACAAGAACGGATGCGAAACGCGAAGAAGCTGCCACAACCTCGACGGCGTGGGGCGTTTACGCGACGGTGTGACGGTGCAGGCCGCATCCGCCGACCTGAAGGCAATTGCAGCTCAGCTGGCTCTTGCCTACCCGGGCTCAAACCTTGGGCAAAGTGCAAGCGTCGTTCCGTTGTCAGAACTGGTTGTGGGCAAGCTGCGCCCGACTTTGCTCATGCTGCTCGCTGGGGCAGGGCTGCTGCTGCTGATTGCCGGTGTCAATGTGGCCAGCCTGCTGCTGGTGCGCGCGGAAAGCCGCAGGCGTGAAACAGCGGTGCGCAGCGCTCTCGGCGCAACCCCTGCGCGCTTAGTTCGCCTCTTTATCACCGAAGGCTTGTTGCTCGCCGGCTTCGGGTGCGCGGCGGGCATGCTGTCTGCAGTGTTCATGATTTCACTGCTGACGCGAATCGTTCCCAAGCCGATGGCGCAGGGCATGCCGTTTCTCGACGCCCTGGGACTCAACCCGCACACGGTGTTGTTTGCCACTGGATCCACGCTTCTGGCGGCGGTTTTGCTGGCAGCCACACCCACTCTGCGGCTCGCTTTCAGTGATGTGCACCCAGGGCTAAGTGACGGGGGGCGGGGCACAGCGAGCCGCTTCTGGCGTCGCCTGGGCGCCAATTTGGTTGTGGTGGAGCTTACAGTGGCCGTGGTGCTGCTGGCCGGCGCTGGACTTCTGGCCAAGAGTTTCTACCTTCTGCTGCACGTCGAAACCGGATTTGATACCTCGCACCTGGCAAGCATCTGGGTGATGGCTCCGTACAATGTCTACAGCAAGCCCGAAGAAAAAACTGCTCTGTATCACCAGATCCTGGAGAAAGTCTCGGCGATGCCGGGGGTGCAATCGGTGGCCGTCACCAGCGACCTGCCGTTGAACTGCAATTGCGATACGGACTGGATACGAATTCCCGGCAAACCGTTTCATGGCGAGCACAATGAGGTGTTGCAACGCGACGTGAGCCCGCAGTACATGACTGTGCTCAAGGCCAGGCTGCTGCGCGGGCGATTGTTTACTGAAGCGGATGACGCAAACCATCCCCAGGTGACCATCCTCAACGAATCCATGGCGAAAAAGTACTTTCCTGGTGAGGACGCCCTGGGCAAGATGATCGGCGACGGGGATTTATCTCCCAAGTCGATGCGGCAGGTAATCGGAATTATCGAAGATGTGCGTGAGGGAGCTCCGGATGACCCACCCTGGCCTGCGGAGTATTTTTCCATTTACCACAGCCTTGATCCATACTTCGCGGTAGCGGTGCGCACGGGTCAGGATGAGAACGCGATGCTGCCGGGTTTGGTTAAGACGCTGCGCAGCATCAATCCCAACCTGGGGGTTTATGGAGAAAGCACCATGACCGCCCAGCTGAGCAGCTCGCAAAGCGCACTGTTGCACCGGTTCTCCGCCTGGCTGGTGGGTGGCTTCGCGGGGTTGGCCCTGGTGCTGGGAGTCGTAGGACTTTATGGAGTGGTCGCGTATTCGGTGAGCCAGAGAACGCGCGAGATCGGTGTGCGTATGGCGCTGGGTGCGCAACGTAGTGGGATTTATGGGCTCATCCTAAAAGAAGCAGGGTGGCTGACTGCAGCCGGAATTATTGCCGGCCTTGCGTGCTCCGTTGCGGCGGCGCATCTGATGCGGAGTTTGCTGTTTGGCGTGCATGCTTGGGATTTCACCACGTTGGCGGCGGTCGCTGCGGTGCTTGGTGCTGCAGCGTTGCTGGCCAGTTTGATTCCCGCGCGAAGGGCTTCTTCGGTGAATCCAGTTGAAGCATTGAGCGCGGAATAAAGCCGCTTGAGACGCCGCTCCCCGGAGGTACGTAATCTTCCAAACAAAAGAGCTTTTAGCGTCTGCATGAGAACTGGGCTCGTAGAAGGCACGACTTCAGCCGTGTCCCCATGAGCCTGCGGCTCACCCAAGGTGATGAAAACCAGGGACAGATCGAATGGCTTTCTTGCCCTGCCACAAAGGATCGGGTGCCCCATCCTTCGCGTTTTCTGCGAAGGGTGGGATAAGCAGAAGTTCCTGCCTCTCTTGCCCGGTCCCGAATTTCTGCGGTTTTGATGGTGCGGTTAAAGATCTGCAGAAACTACTCCTATGCCCCGGCGTTTGGTGAGAAGCTGCACCAGCCAGCGCAGCATAACCAGCAGGCGATTGGCGAAGCCGACCAGAAAGTACACGTGGACGCCGGCCCACATCAACCAAGCCGTCAATCCGGCAGACCTCCAGAACCTCAGGTCGGCGACGGCATAGCCGCGTCCCACTACCGCTAAGTCGCCCTTGTCCCAATACCAAAAGGGCTCGGGTGCAGGCTGGCCAGATACTCGGCGTCGAATCAGCTTTGCCACATATTCACCCTGTTGAATGGCGGGCTGCGCAAGGCCAGGCATTTGCACGGCGGTCTTGCTTTTCAGACCAAACAGGTTGCGGGTGTCCGCGATGACCAGAGCCGTGTCGCCAATAGCAAAGATCTCGGGATACCCAGGCACCGAAAGATCGCCACTTACCTTGACCCTTCCTGTCTTGTCCGCGTCCGCACCTAACCATTTTGCCGCGGGCGAAGCGGCCACGCCCGCTGTCCAGATAACGTTTCGGCTCCGCACCCGGGTCCCTTTGGCCACAACTCCTTCCGCATCCACTTTCTCTACGCTGGTGCCGGTGAAAACCTTTACTCCTAACTGTTCCAGATGACGATGCGCTTTGGCCGAGAGCTCTTCGACGAAGCTAGGCAGGATTCGAGAAGTGCCCTCGTACAGCAGAATCTGCGCCGAACCCGGGCGAAGATGACGAAAGTCGCGTTCCAGCGCCATCCGTGTCATCTCCGCAATCGTGCCGGCGAGCTCGACCCCGACCGTGCCGCCGCCTACAAGAACGAAAGTGAGCATCTCCTGAATTACGGCTTGATCCGCATTCCCGCAGGAGGCAAGGCGCTCTGCCTCTTCAAACACCGTCAACAACTTGCTGCGAATCTCATCTGCCTCCTGGAGCGAATCGAGCCCAGGAGCGATTTGCTTCCATTCCTCGTGGCCAAAATAATTCACATGAATGCCAGTAGCCAGGACAAGGTAGTCGTAGGGAAGCTCGCAGTTGGGCAACACTACATTCCTGTTCGCAACATCCACGCCCGTAACTTCAGACAGCAACACCTCTGCATTCTTTTGCTCGCTGAAAAGGACGCGCAACGGCGGAGCCACCTCATCACCGGCCAGAAGTCCGGTGGCCACCTGGTACAACATCGGCCGGAACAGATGGTAATTGTGCTTATCGACCAGGGTGACTTGCACTGCAGCTTTCGCCAAGGCGCGCGCTGCATAGAAGCCGCCGAACCCACCACCCACAATCACAACACGCGGAACTGACCCTGCTGGCAAGCGAAGACCTCCATCCTTTATTGTTCTAGTTGGATGTGAGGTGGTCTTAAAGGTGTTGGAAATTCCTACCAGGGTTTTGATCGGGCCACAGCGATCCCACGTGTCTCGTTGGGATATTGGCCGCTCACCGCACAATAAAAATGGTAGAGAACGCCTTCGTGGGTGATGACGGAAGGCTTGTGGGCGAAGGTTTCATCGATCGTTCCGGGCGCGCCTGTGTCAATGAGGATCTCGGGCACTTTGACGAAGGAATATGGATCAACCCCGATGGCCAGCATCTCACAGGCACGGCCTGGCCGCTGGTAGCGAAAGCCGTAATAGAACATGCCAAAATCGCGGCCGCTCTGAACCACGAAGGGATTCGAAGCAAAGCGGCTGTCCCGCGCGTCCGGCAAGGGCGGATGGGTTGCAGCAATCGGATTGGCTGCAGGATAGGTCGCACTGCCGCGCGGACCGTTGCGGAGAATCGGATTGCCTTTGTAGCGGGTCCAGATTTTCAGATCTTTAGAAGTTGCTACGCCCGTTTGCTCGTGCCAACCTCCACCTTCGCCTTCTGGCAATACATCGGTCTTCGCATTGTAGTAAAGGTAGTAGGTTCCACGGTCCAGCAACAGGTCAGGACGATAAAGACCGCCGTGCTCCCATGGAGCTCCATCCTGCGGGAGCAAAATAGGATCCGTGAGTTGCCAATGAAGAAGGTCGTCGGAGGTAGCAAGGCCGATCACCGCCGCGCCTTCCTCGTAACCAGCGCTGGGATAAGCGTTCCAGGCGCCCAGGTATTTCCCGTTTACCTTGATGGCGTCGCCACGGCTCTGGAGCTGCTTGTCGCGAAGAATGGAACTCAAAGCCAGGTTGTATTTCGTATACCTGGATGCCGGATCACGGGGCGCCACCAGGGCAGTGCGCGTCCAGTGGATCAGATCGGCAGACGTCGCAAGCCCGGTCTGGTACCCGACACCGTCCCAACCGATGTACAGCATCTGGAAGGCGCCGTTGGCGTAAAAGACGATTGGGTCATCAATACTGCGTTGATCGAAATCGCCTTTGCGGGCGGTAGGGGAGAGAACCAGCTTTGGGTACTTATACGGAGTTCGGAAAGGCGCTGCCTGGTCGGCGCTTGCCAATGCGAGATGCGGAGCAATGCCAAGGGCGCCGCCGGTAATGGCGGAATTGAACAGGAAGCGACGACGATTGATACTCAAGATTGACCCTATTCCGGGACTCTACTGCCAACAGAAATCATCGTAACCCGATCCCGCCGCTGATGTCTCAACAGGTTGTATTGTAGGATGAATGCGCTCCTGCTTATCTGTCCCTCGCTATGTACTCGCTGCGGCGGTTGTGCTTGCATCCCCTGGCGTAAACTCCCGGGCGTTCGCCGATTCCACACCAACTCTGCAACAGCTGCTGGCGTACACCTATGTAAGCGGCCTGGCCGCCTCTGAAAGCGGAGACCGATATGCCTGGGTCGAGAATGTGCGCGGTGTGCGCAACATCTGGTCTGCTTCGGCAACAGACACCACGCCGCGCCAGCTTACCCACTACACCGAAGATGACGGACAAGAACTGGGTGAACTCACCTTTTCCGCCGATGGAGCGGAGCTCATCTACGTGCGCGGCGGAGATCATGACGAGAACTGGCCGGCCAAGGGAAATCTTGCTCCGAACCCCGACAGCGGTCCCTCTGAACCAAAAATTACTATCTGGTCTGTTGGCATAAAAAGTCCCAACGCCGCTCCGATGCAGGTTGCGGAGGGAGATAGCCCGGTCTTGTCTTCCAAAGGACAACTGGCTTTCGTGAAGGATGGACAGATCTGGACAGCGCCTCTTCCGGCGGAAACCAGCTCGCCAGGCAAAGCACAGCGCCTCTTCTTTGATCGTGGAAAGGATGACAGCCCAGTCTGGTCCCCCGACGGCACTCGACTTGCCTTTGTTTCTGGACGCGACGATCACAGCTTTGTGGGCATATATACACCGGGAAAGCCGCTTGTTTACCTTGCACCGTCGACCAGCTTGGATCAACAGCCGGTGTGGTCGGCGGACGGTCATTCCATCGCATTTATGCGGCAACCCAGCAAGGGCGACGCACCCGAGAATTTTCTTACACAGCATCCGCACCCATTTTCATTCTGGATCGCCGATGCGTCCACTGGCCAGGCACGCAAGGTTTGGGGCTCACCCAATACACTTGCCGGCTCCCTTCCGGACCGGGCAGAGCCGCTTTTCTGGATGCCGGACGGGAAGCTCGTCTTCCTCGCCGAACTCGACAACTGGCCGCATTTGTACGCAGTGGATGCAGCCGGCGGAGATGCCCGGCTGTTGACGCCCGGACCCTTTATGGTGGAGAGCACCGCACTCAGCCCCGACCATCGCACCCTGGTGTATAGCGCCAACACGGGAAACACTGCTGATGATGAAGATCGGCGCCACCTATTTCGAGTGGGGACTGACGGGCGCGCTCCGGAACCGCTGACCAGCGGCCCGGGGCTGGAGTGGTCTCCGGTTGCACTCGCAGATAACAAGGTCGCTTACGTCTCTGCAGGCGCGCAGAAACCCGCTGCTGTGGCTGTTGTGGAGCAGGCGGGGCAAGTGCATCTAATGGATACGGGCAGTGCGAAGGATTTTCCCTCGAGCGCGTTGATCGTTCCTAAGCTGGTCAGTTTCAAGTCTGCGGACGGTTTCACTATTCAGGGTCAACTGTTTCGCAGCGCCAATGCAGCTAGTCAGCAACCAGGGTTGCTCTTTGTTCATGGCGGACCGCCGCGACAAATGCTGCTTGGCTGGCACTATATGGATTACTACAGCAACGCCTACGCCGTGAACCAGTATCTGGCGGCACATGGGTTTACCGTGCTCTCAGTGAACTACCGCCGGGGCATCGGCTACGGCCGCGCGTTTCAACACCCGGAGCATGCCGGTCCCGCTGGAGCGGCCGAGTACCAGGATGTGTTCGCTGGGGCACAGTATTTACAGCATTTAGAAGGCGTGGATCGAGATCGCATCGGTATCTACGGCGGTTCCTATGGCGGATATCTCACTGGTCTTGCCCTGGCTCGCAATTCTGATGTGTTCAAGGCTGGTGTCGATTTTCACGGCATTGCGAACTGGGTTCCGTTTCTCGCTAAGGCTGGCGCGCTTCCCGAACATTGGTACGAGGCTAATGATGATTGGAAACTTGCGGTTTCGACCGCTTTTGCTTCTTCGCCGGATGCTGATGTAGCGAAGTGGAAGTCTCCTGTGTTGCTGATCCATGGAGACGACGACCGTAATGTGCCGTTCGATCAGACGGTTGAGTTGGCTCATCGTCTTGAGCAACAGGGCACTCCGATGGAAGAGCTTGTTATTCCCAATGAGATTCATGGCTTCCTGCGCCGATCGAGCTGGTTAGAAGCGGACGAAGCTACTGTTCAGTTCTTTTCCAAGCAGTTTGGGGTTAAGGCAACACAGTGATGTCATTTCATTGAGGTTATTCATGTTGAGTGGGTGGCCCACTTAAATTTAGAGGCAGCTTATTTCGACGGAGGGGAGCATAGTTTACCTATCAATGAACAGCAGCAGCGATCGGCCACCCACAATGACTTTGTTGGTAGGGTCTTTGCCTCGGAATGGGTCTTCGATATCCTCTGTACTCATGAGCTGACACCACTGCCCACTGGTCTGGCACGGTGGAAGGGTAAATTCCACCCCGTCCTGAGCCGCGTTGATGATCAGCAGAAAACTGTTATCAATGACCGGCTTGCCTTCCTCGTCGGTGACCTGCAGCGTTTGCCCATTCAGGAGAACGCAGACGGCACGATTCCACGCTGTGTGCCAGGTTTCATCGGAAACCTGTTTGCCATCCGTATTGAACCAGGCGATATCCATCTCCACGATATCCTCGCACTCTTTGCGGATAGGGCGGTCCTGAAAAAATTTCCGGCGATGCAAGTTGGGGTGAGACGAACGAAGGTGAATGAGCCGGGCAGTAAATTCAAGGAGCCGTTTGCGTGGCTCATCCAGGTTCCAGTCGTACCAGGTCAGCTCATTGTCCAGGCAATAGCCGTTGTTGTTTCCTCGTTGCGAGCGAGCTACTTCATCGCCGCCTGCCAGCATCGGCACACCTTGCGACAGCATCAGCGTCGCCAGAAAATTACGCATCTGCCGTTCCCGGAGCGCGTTGATGGCCTGATCATCGGTCGGCCCCTCGGCGCCCATATTCCATGAATCGTTGTTGTCTGCTCCGTCCTTGTTATTGTCTTGATTGGCCTCATTGTGCTTCTGGTTGTAGCTAACCAGGTCACACAGCGTGAAGCCGTCATGCGCGGTCACAAAGTTGATGCTTGCATAGGGTTTGCGCCCGTCGGACTGATAAAGATCGCTCGATCCGGTCAGACGGTAGGCAAAATCCGACAACTCGCTGGGATCACCGCGCCAAAAACGACGCACCGTATCGCGGTATTTCCCATTCCATTCCGCCCAAAGAACAGGGAACTGACCCACCTGGTAGCCGCCTTCGCCAACATCCCATGGCTCCGCAATCAGTTTCACATCCGCCAGGGTCGGGTCCTGATGGATGGTGTCGAAGAACGGCGAGAGTTTGCTGACATCGTGGAGTTCACGTGCAAGCGTAGAAGCAAGATCGAATCGAAAGCCATCGACATGCATCTCGGTTACCCAGTAACGGAGCGAATCCATGATCATCTTAAGCACTTGCGGATCGCGGACATTGAGCGTGTTTCCCGTGCCTGTGTAGTCCATGTAATAGCGCGGATTGTCCATTAACCGGTAGTAGGTCGAATTGCACATCCCTCGCCAGCTGAGTGTCGGTCCCAGCTGATTGCCTTCACATGTGTGGTTGTAGACCACATCGAGGATTACTTCGATCCCCGCGCCATGAAAGGCTTTGACCATCTGCTTGAACTCGTTCACCTGTCCACCCAAGTCGCCGGCGGAGCTATACCTGGACATGGGAGCAAAGAAGCCCAGCGTGTTGTAACCCCAATAGTCGGTGAGTCCTTTGTCGACGAGATGCCCCTCGTCGATAAAGTGGTGGATGGGAAGAAGTTCCACTGCCGTAATGCCGAGCTTTTTGAAGTAATTGATGCTCGCTTCGTGGCTGAGCCCGGCATAGGTTCCGCGCAGTTTTTCAGGAATTTCCGGATTGCGCATACTGAAGCCCCGAACATGAACTTCGTAGACAGCCGAGTCCGCCAGCGGCAGCTCGGGCCGGCAATCGCCTTCCCAGTCGAATTTGCTTTCGATCACCACGCACTTTGGAATGCCGGCGGCAGAGTCCTGAGTGTCTATCTTGAGATCGTTCCCGGACGTGGCATCATGACCAAAGATGGGCGCCTTCCAGTCGACCTTGCCCGAAATCGCCTTGGCGTAAGGATCGATCAGGAGTTTGTTGGGATTGAAGCGACGGCCCTTTTCCGGCTCCCATGGACCGTGGACCCGATAGCCATAGAGTTGGCCTGGCTTGATATCGCAGAGCAGGCAGTGCCACACATGGGCTGTTCGCTCGCGAAGCGTCACGCAGTCGGTCTGTTTGCCAACCGCGTCAAACAGGCAAAGATCAACCCGAGTGGCGCCTTCTGAAAAAACGGCGAAGTTGGTGCCCTTGCTCGAACTGGTAGCACCGAGAGGGTAGGGGCGTCCAGGCAAAAGAGTATGGTCCATGTTCCTCAGATGCACCAGTTGTGGGATTTGCTTTTCTCGAGCCTCGGCAGACGATTACCTGTTGCAGATTGTTGAAACAAAGTTCTTGACGAGAGGCAAACAGCCGAAGTAGATTGTTGCACGACAAGAGGACCGAAGCGCGGAAAACGGTATCGCATGCGACGCTTTGGATGTTACGGTATGCGGGCTAGTTGCATTCTTTCATTAAGATGCTCGGCTAACGCTTTCGTAACCTGATTTGTGGGCCCTGGAGTGGCAATATGCGTTGGTTCTCCCTCGTTGTGTGCTTGTTTTCCACCTTTCTCTTCGCCTCCGGAACGGCATTCGGACAATCCTTTTCCAGCAACGGCCTGTACTGTACGGCCGGTTTGATTCCCGACGGTTATATCGATTTCACTCAATTACCGGCGGCGCCGGCGGGAGCGCCGGGTCAGCCTACGGCCCCGGTCACTGCCACGTTGCCGGTTCAGGGCGTGCCCGGTTTGACGGTGACGGTGACCATCCCCGCATTGACCGCCCAAACTGTCGGGCCTATCTACACGGTCAGCGGGGGAACACTGCAGTTAAACGCTCTGCCCGCTCAAGGCGCGTCGGAGCCTCCTACCGTGCTCAGCCTGGAGTTCAGCCAATCGATCTATGGTATCGGTCTCAATACCGAGACGACCGGGCGGTTTGAATACAGCTACACTCTGCAAGTGGGCACGCCGACTCCTGCGCCCAGCGCCTTTTCTACCACCGCTGCCGGTTACACGCTGGATTACGAGAGCCCGCAGGCGCAGAGTCTGCAGATGGTTGGTTTGCAAACGCCATTTCAGACCGCATCCGTTCAATTTTCAGGGGGCGAGTTTACCAGGATAGCCCTCTCCAATATCCGCGTGCGCTCGGGGTCCGCACCCGATCCGTCGAAGGCGGTTCCCACCAAAGGTTTGGAGCAATGGCTTCGCGCGGATACAGGGAGTATCTACGGCGGAGTTTGGAAGGACCAGTCTGGCAAAGGTCATGATGCCTACCCAGGCACGACCGCTCCCACATTCGCCGCAGACGGGCATAACTGCCAGGCCGCCTGGTCGTTCAGTAATAACGCGTACTTTAGCTTCAATCTTCCCATTGCCGGCTGGAGTGAGATGACGGTGTTTCTGGTGGCCAAGGCCACCACCGACGGACCCGCTGCCAATCTTTATTCGCAAAACAGCGCCATCCTTTGGACGGAGAACGAATACTGGGGCAATACCTTCGTCAGCCCATATCAGACGCATGTGTCTGCGCGGTTCGGTACCACCCGGCCCGGGAACAATCTCTTTTACGCCCGCCCGGGCGGCAGCGTCGGACAGGATTTCACCTCCACCCGTGCTGTGCACGACCATGAAGCCGACACGCTATACCTAAACGGACTGCGTGTGTTCCGACAGGGCGGTAAGTGGCCGGTGCTCGGTGGCGTTACAGGAGCGGGCACTATCGGAGAAGGTATTAATCAAACATTCTTCAATGGTGAGATCAGCGAGATTCTGGTCTACAACCGCGTCCTTTGCGAAGAGGAAGCAGCCGCGGTCGAGAATTATCTAGCGCAGAAATACGGTT
>Ga0302179_10002001_pt1 | contig 12011 bp, 11 predicted proteins | sample I_Palsa_E3_1_FD_198788 | JGI IMG/M metagenome (GOLD analysis project Ga0302179, IMG submission 198788) | Peat permafrost microbial communities from Stordalen Mire near Abisko, Sweden - I_Palsa_E3_1 | ecosystem: Environmental > Terrestrial > Soil > Palsa > Peat permafrost | place: Sweden...
GATAGCTCGGGTGACCGGACGCGGATCTCCGACCTGACCGCCATCGTCCGGCGTCGGCCAGGCCTGCTGCTGCAGGTCGGGTACTTCCTGTCGGTGGCCCTGTTCGCTCGGCTCAGGGCCAGCCGCGCCCTCGTCCGTGGCGACTACCAGACCTGGCTGCGCGATGAGAGCAGCCGTCCGGCCTCCGCCACGGCGCCCGCCCGCCCGGCCGCGCAGCCGTCCGTGGCCAGGCCCGCAGTCCCCCTGGCCGCCGCGGTCCCCGTGACCGCCGCGGTCCCGGTGGCCGGCGCGGTCCCCGTGGCTGGCGTGCCGCGTCAGCTGGACCGCAGGGACCGTGTCCAGGACAACAGGTAATTCGTCGGTGCCCGTCAACTCGATCGCAGAGAGCATCGCCGACCAGGAGATCCGTTGACCGAAGAGAATCATTATTTGGTCTGGATGGCGGCCGTGTCATGGGATGGTATCCGTGGTACCGACCGGCACATGGCGACGGCAATGGCGTCCCATACCCGTATTCTGTGGGTCGATCCGCCAGTCTCACCAGTTACGGCGGCGTTGCGGCGCAGCGCGACTCGTTATTCGCTCAGACCGGAAATCTCTGTCGTAAATCGCCAAGTCACCCGCCTCACGCCAAAGGCCATGCCGGGGTTGAGCCGGCCTGGTGTGCGCGTGACGACGGCCGCACTTGTGCGGCTGCAGACGAGGTGGGCTTTGCGCCGACTCGGCATCCAACCGTTTGCCGTCGTGGCAACCTATCCTCGTGACCTCCTCGGTTACTGGGGCGGTAACGTGGTAAATGTTTTCTATGGTACCGACGACTACGTGGCCGGAGCCGAGCTCATGGGCCTATCTGCGCAGTACCAGCGACGGCAGGAAATACGAGCTGTGGGCCGGGCGGATGTGGTGGCGGCGGTTTCGCCACGGCTAGCAGAGCGGTGGGCAGGCTTCGGCGCCAACCCCGTTGTTATCCCTAACGGCTGCTGGCCGATCAAGGTCGGCGAGCGGGCCGCTCTGCCCGAGTTGAAGGATCTGCCTCAGCCGGTTGTAGGTCTCATAGGGCAGCTAACGGATCGGATCGACCTGTCGGTCCTGAATGCAATCGCCGACGCCGGACTTTCGCTCTTGATCGTCGGCCCGCTGGATCCGCGGTGGGAACAGCAACAACGGTTCAAAGAATTGATCAACAGATCGCACGTCCATTATGCGGGCCCGGTCCCAGCTGAGGCGGTTCCGTCGTATCTGGCGGCTATCGATATCGGGATTACACCGTATCGGGATACACCTTTCAACCGGGCATCATTTCCACTGAAGACGCTCGAGTATCTTGGCGCGGGCGTCCCAGTGGTCAGTACGGACATTCCGGCGGCCCAGTGGTTGCGCGCTGACCTCACTCGTGGAGAACAGGCCCGATGGGCCGACCGTATCATGCTGCTGGCCAGCAACAGCGCTGCCTTTGTCAATGCCATTCACCGGATCGCGGGGAGCAACAGTCCCTCTACGGCGGGCAGCGGCTTCCCCGGCGTCGCGACAAAGGACCCCACCAGAGCCAGTCAGTGCATAGCATTCGCCGCCAGGCATACCTGGGAGCGCCGCGCCAACTCGTTTGCCTCTGTAATCGGCCTGCCACAACAAGCCTCGAACCAGTCCGATGAGGTACTTAGCCGTTTATAGCAGCGTCGTCTTATAGCAGCGTCGTCGACCAGACTCAAATGTTTGACTACCCAGCCGTACGTAGTCAAGGCTTGAAGGGGCGTGTAGGTGGATCGCAAGAACCGTGTTGTTAGAAAGCGCTCTCAGGAGAAAATCCTTAAGGTGCTGATGAACCCCGGACCGGATAAGCTGACGGACAATCCTTGTCTACTGTTGCTCTTCAGCGAAGTAATGAGGCACGGCGTTAAGATCGGCTCGTACCACAAGAAGAAAGATCTTCTGAGCCGACCTGACGTGATACATATTCATTTTCCCGAATGGTTTGTTCGCTGGAAACGCCCGTGGCTTGCGCCGCTCGATGTCGTAGCCATCTTGGGTCTGCTTTGGCTCGCCCGCCGCCGTGGTGCGGTTCTCGTATGGACGGGGCACGATCTAGAGCCTCACGAGCTTTCTCGCCCTCGGCTCTGGCGAGCCTACAATAGGCTCTTTATTTCCCAGGTCGACCTCCTGATTTCCTTTAGCGAAGGGGCGACATCACTGCTTGTTGAACGGCATCCCCGACTGGCGCGAGTATCAACGGTAGTAGTGCCACATGGTCATTACCGCGACTACTACACGGCTCAGCCCCAGGCCGCGACCCTCCGCCAAGAGCTAAAGCTTGATGATCGACCTGTCCTCCTCTGTTTTGGGCTGATACGCCCGTATAAAAATCTGCCCGGTATAATACGGGCCTGGCGGCAGTTGTCTGAGCCCCGACCGCAGCTCGTGATAGCAGGCCGCCCGATGGGTTCGGAAATCGCGGAAGCCATCGAGCAGGAGGCCGGTGACTCCACGGATGTTCACTTGCTGCTTCGCTTCATCCATGGCGACGAAGTGCCGACCATCTTCGCGACAGCGGATGTTGTTCTCATGCCCTATATGGCCCGGAGCGCGCTAAACTCGGGCGTCGCCCACTTGGCGCTCTCCCTCAGTAGGCCGGCCGTACTGAATGCCACTCCAGCAAACCAAAATTTGCGTGATGTATTCGGCGGTGAATGGGTATGGCTCTGCGATGGCACGCCAGAGGATGCTCTACGTACCGCACTGGTAGCGGCCGCGACTCCTCGGCCTGAGACGCTGGATCTCGATGTAATAAATTACAAACGACTGGCCGCCGAGACCATCGGCGCCTACTCGGATGCAATCGCCAGACGAGGTGCGCATTGATAATCCCGTTGGCCACCTTGGAGCCGCCTGGCCGAGCATGGTTGATGGACCGCTGTACCAGCAAGAGCAGGTAGAACGGACCATCAACCAGGTAGCCAGGCCGTGGGCACAAGGGAGGAAAGCCGCCTAACCATTAGGGGGTCTTTGTTGGCTACCGGAACGCGTAGAGAATCTGGGCGCGTTGTTCGAGGTGGAAGCCGGCATCCGATAGTGCCTCGCGGAGCTTGCCGAGCTTGGCTTCCCAATCGGGCACCCGGTGCCACTCCATGACGACCTGGCCGATCCGGCTATACACGCCGGCGGGCACGTCGGAAAAAATGTCGTACTCCCCGCCCTCGCAGTCGACCTTGAGCAGGTCGATGCGGTCGAGCCGGTGGACGTCGAGTATCGCGGGCAGGCTGTCGCACGGGAACTCGCGCTGCTCGGACGCCTCGTCCGCGTACCACCCACTGCTGCTTACGTGGACCTCGCGCCCTTCGACCTGCACGTTCGCCGTCACGGTCGGTCGATCCGAGACGCCCTTGTGGACGAGCGTCACCCGCTGCGCGAGCATCGGGTTCAGATCGAGGTTCTTGGCCAGCATCTCGTAGTTCTCGGCCGTGGGCTCGTAGATGATGACGCGGCTTCCCGGCCACTCGTGGGCGCACAGCAGACCGAAGTCACCGATATACCCGCCCACGTCGACCACGACAGGCGCAACGCCGGGCTGGAAGTGACGAAGGTAGGACCGGTCGAACAGCTGCTCGCTGACGATCTCGGTGTCCCACTTGTTATGCCGGACGGCGATCTTGAAGCCGGTCCTGGTGGTCAGGATCGTCTCGGCGTCGTCGTGGACGGTGGCCGCGTGACGAAAGTCCCGCCAGTTCTCGAAGGCGCTGATCGGGCGAACGACCCGACGACTCCGCTGCGCGAGACGGCGCGGTGCCCCCCTGATCCCCATGCGTACATCATGTCTCACGCAACGTAGTTATCGCAGGCAAACGGGTGGTTGACCACGGCCACTACGACGGGGTGCCTCGTGGTGCCACACCGACCGACCGGCACGCCCCGGATCTTCGGCGCCCACCGGGGCAGCCCGGGCGCGGGACGGATCCGCCCCGCCCGTGCTCTTAACGCAGGCTTGGCCGTTGTACAGGCTGCCACAGGTCGACAGGAAAAGCTGCCATCAGCCCGTCCGGCGAGAAGACGGGAGATCTCTCCCCGCCAGCTGCGGTGGCTTCGCGCACCGTCTGCGCAGCAGAGTAGTCAGCGCGCCCAGTCGCCTCGTAGTAGTCGGCATACTTTAGATCCGACTCCGCCGCGGACTTCACCAGACGAGCTGGTATCCCGAGGGCTTCCGCAACGATGATCCCGTGCAAGGATGATCCGACTACGAACTCACTGGCAGCGATGCGTTGAAGGCAATGCGCCAGCCCTGAGCTCGGATTTAGCACCTTAGGGGACAGACGCCATGCCGGATTCTGCCGTAGGTCATTAAAATTCGGAACCACCGTTACCGCGTATCTCTTCGGGACGCTCAATAGTTCGGGCATTAGCAACGGGAGGAGAAGGGCCGGGTCACCATATACCTCCGGCACAATTATGCCGCGATTCATGAGGAAGCTACGAGTTCGGGGGCCTCGCACAGCTCGAACGTCCAGGATCCGGGCCGTGTGGCTTTCGATGGCCACCGCGCCATTTACGCCGGATCCCCATACAACATCTCCGTCCCGCGCGAAGTGAAGAACTGATCCGACACTGAGAAGCCGCGCAGACATTTTCGGCTGAGCGCCCAATCCTTCCCGCTTCAACATCGCGCGAACTATCACGGGTCCCAATAGATCGCCGAAGTTGTTGATCGGACGACGCCATGGAATACGCGGTCCGAGCCGAGTCGGCAGAGGATAATCCGGATTCCACGAGAACAACTCGATCTCTGGCATAACCGCCTACCCCGGAGCCGTAAGCCAGTAGATTTTCTGCCGCCGCCAGGTCGCTATATCATCTACTATAAGACCCTGTTGCCGGAGCACAGCGAGCACCTGTTTCGACGTGAAGTCATTCACCCAGGTCTGCGACCGCCTGTAATACTTGGTCTCCCCGTCTGCGACCTCATATGACATCACAATTCGCGGCGCGGCGACTGACATCCAGTTAATAAATCTAGCCGGATCGTGCACATACTCGATAACGCCGCTGGCGATAACCCAATCAGCGTGCAAGTCGGGTAGCTTGTCTCGATTTAGGTCACATACGATTGTGTCCGGAGATCGCAAAACCATATCTACAGGCACATATTCGCTACCACTAGGCAGCATAGCGCGCGCCACCTGACGACCTGCACCGACATCGATCACACGACTGCCTGCAGCGATATCTCGGATCATCAACTTCGTTCGCGTGTCCCACTCAGCATCCAACAACTGATCGTCACGCCAACGCCCATCGCTCTGACCCCTCCACTTAGAAGTCGTAGTGGCCAAGGCGCGGGCCAAGATACGTGGCTTGCGGATAGCTTCTACTATCAACATGAGACATAGAGTATCGGTACGCGCCCCGGCTTTCAGCCAAATCGGTAAGCCAGTCGTAATCGGCTGCTCGACAAGCTCAGGGCCGAACTGCGCCGGACGCAGGCAAATCGCTACGGCAGCAAGATAAAGATAAAGCGCGGGATATCTGCGGATTTGTTCCAGGCCAGGCGCAATCTTGAACTTGAACTCGATGGCAGCCCTTCAGGCCGTTTAAGGGGCTGCTTAGGACATGTCGGATATGCGCAGCGGCGGTCGCTACCGCCGGGATTCTGCTGTTCGAGCAGGGTCCCGCCTGAACGCGCCCAAAGGCCCAAGTCTGGCCGCCGACGGCGCTCAGCCTGCACCAGGGAACCGAGATCACGAACGTGCGAAACGCAAGATTTATGGCACTATGCGTTTACCATGTTTCTGTGGATTATCGCCCGTTATCGGAATTGGTAGCATTCTTCTCCTGAAGGTCGACTTTGCGCATATTCCGATGTGTCGCTTCCATCTCCGATTCGTAAATCCAGCCCTATTTGGCTGCGCGTCCTCTATGATGAATGGCACTGATACACGGGGTGGGAGTGTGGTCAGCGCCACGCAGTTTGGCGTCGGCCGTGGGGAGATAGGTGTGGATGTCTGGACAAGCTGCTATTCGCGGCTTGGAAGATCGCCGGACTGCGAGGCGCATTTCCGCATGATGCAGAGACTACTTGCGCAGATCGTATGCGGTAAACACTGAATTGTCCCCGGGCCTATCTGCTCGTCGCTCTTTCCCGTCCCACGCTATCCCTACTGATAGTCAGGTAGACGATGCCCGAACAGTTTCACACGCTTCGCAAATTTAGCCACTGCATGCAAAGTGTGGTGGCGATGGGTTACGAGTCGGCCGGCTGCGGTGGTACTGATCTTGCTCGCCCCCGTGCTTACGGAGGGGAGTAACTCGTGATTTCATCGACGCTGCTGCTCGTACTACGGTGGACGTTGCTGGCCTTCTTTCTCCTTCCGGCCGTCGAAGCCGCCATGATGATCCTCGGAGCATCGTGGGCGCACTTCGGCTACGCACAGACCCCGGAGAAGTTCCAGCACCTGATAATACAGATCACGACGGTAGGCAAAGAGCCCGAACTGGTGCAACGCACCGTCGACAAGATTCGCAGCTACAACCTGACCATGCCATACGAGATCTGGGTCGCCATCGAGCCCGATCACTTCGACAAGTACACAGACGTAGAGCGGGTCATCGTCGTACCGGCCTCGTATAGCTGCCGAGCCATCGACAAGGCCCGCGCCCTGGAATACACCCGGCGCCTGCGCAAGCGGTACCTAGCCACCTGCGGCCTTGACCCGGCCAGAGTCAAGCTGCTCCTGGTTGACGACGACACACTGCCCTCGCACAGCTACGTCCGCAAGGCATTTGCCGGCGACTACGACGTCTGCCAGGGGCCCACGGTGCCCAACCGCTGGTATGGCACAGGTGGTTTCAAGCACTTCATATTGAGCCACATCGACAACATCCGTACCCGCAACTGCCTGGTCTACTGCTCCTGCACCCAGGGCATCACCCAGAAGCCCCTGTTCGTGCATGGTGAAGGCCTCTGTATGACTTGCCGGGCCGAATCAATTGTGACGTGGGATAAGCCCATCGTCGCGTCCGATGACTTCGTGTTCGGCACCACCGCCGCACACAAAGGTCTCAGCTGGGGCTACTTCCAGGGCGCAGCTATCCAGTTGGTGTCGCCTTGGAGTTTCCGGGAGATCCTCAAGCAGCGACGTCGGTGGACATGGGGTAACTTCGACGCCATCAGGAGCCGCGAGATCATACCCCAGGCACCGGCTGTTTTCAGGGGCTTCAAGTACTGCCTGACCTTGGCCTCGATTATTTCGTGCACCACCGGTGTCGTCCTCCTAGGGTTTGGGGTCGTCAAGGTGCCGCTGCAGGCGTGCTACGTGTTCTGGGGTTCGCTAGTCTGCTGGGTTGCCAGCTACGGGCTGACCGGTTGGATCAACTCAGGCGGGGAGCCCAACAGGGAACGACTCGGGCCGCGCAATATCGAACGCGATAATTACAACAACCTCCTTACCTATAGGCTGGCGTCGTTCGCGAACCTATTCAGGCGGGCTAGGATCAACTACTGGACCTTCCGTGTCTTTCAGACCATCTCTGCTATGGTCTTGGCTCCCATTACTGCGCTAACGCCAATTTTCGTGATCACGTACAGCGTGCTAAAAGGCCGACCCACGCGGTTCGAGGTGATCGCCAAGTCCAACTCCGCCATGGATCGCGGCAGCCCAACACAACCGTATGTCACGATTCGGTAAACTTCGCCTGGTTTTTCACGAATAACTGCTGGCGGCTGATCGCGAGCGCATCATAAGGGCCCATATGATCGGTGAAGCGATTCTGAAGTACGACTCTGACTGTCGCGAACTGTTCCCGTTCCTACCTCAGACGGCGCGGACACTCCTCGACGTGGGTGCGGCTCTGGTGCGTTTGGACGCCTACCGCGTTCACGACATCCCGACCTGGAGACGCCATGGCGCTTGGCGGTGTCCTGGTAGCATCGATACCAAACGTAAGAAATTGGCGTGACGTGCTATGGCCTCTGCGCAATGGCACATGGACGTACACGGAGCGCGGAATCCTTGATCGCACCCACCTGAGGTTCTTTACTCGATGCTCAATGCATTCTTTCTTCGTAGACAATGGCTGGTCGGTCGCATCAGTGACTGGAATCAACATGCGCCGCCGCAAAAAGCTTCTGTCCGTACTGAGCTGCCACGTCCTGGACGACTTCCTCTTTCGGCAATATGTCGTAATAGCTCGCCCTTGGCGCTGAATCAGACTTTGAGGCGCTCGGCAGAACGGAGCTGACCGTCCGGCAGCCAGATGAAGTTGTTGATGTATCCTCGCGACTTTTTCTCGCCGAATTTCGGCCGGTTCACCTGTTGCACTGCTAGCTGGAAATTTTTAATCGACTTCATTTCTTCCCCGTCAAACCAGAATCCACAATAATCCAGAGAAGCAAGGAGATCGCTTACGGCCTGGAAACAGCCGGGAACACGAGATTCTTCGACTTCTACAAGGAGGTTGGGGCGGGACCGTACGATGGTCTCAACAGCTCCCCTAAGGACGGACAGCTCATGGCCTTCCACATCAATCTTAATGAAGGCGATGTCTGACAAGCCGAAAGAATCGAGTGTCGCTACGTTAACCTCGACATCTCGATGCGACAGATCCGCATCGACGTCTGCCACCAGCGATGACCTTGTGGTAACGGCCAAATCACCGGTGTAAGGCACGTGCAGGACTGCCTTCCCGCAGCGGTCTGAAAGTGCGACCTGGTGAACAACGCCTCGGGTGCCTACTAGCCGACGCAAGCGAGTAGCCTCCTCCGGCACAGGCTCGAATGCTGCCACCCAGCGCCGCCTCTGTAGCGCCAGCGCTGAGTAGATGCCAGCGTTAGCTCCCACATCCACCATGGCGCCGGAGTCCTTCAGCAGATGCCCGACCAGACGGAGCTCAGGCTCTCCGGTACGCAGTTGATGTCGAATCCAAAGCCTAAGCCAGAGAGGCTTTGGTGCACAGTTATAAATAGCATCCCGCATCAGCATACCTGGCGCTCGACTCATTTTCGCGATCCGTCAATCAACCATTTTAAACCGAGTCCTAGCGTACCCCGTTTCGGTTGCGGTATCTGTTATTTTCGGAAACGGTCGTTGCGATCGCTAGACCGGGATACCGACAAACCGGCCGATAGCGATGCACACCGGCACCACCCGCTTCCACCGTGCGCGGCCGATGTCATACATCATTTAATACGCCGTGCGCCGCCGCCTGCGCGCCGCATGCTGCGGCGGCGGTCCCATCGGCACTCCCAGCGCGCGGCCGCTTCTGTGATAAGCCCGCAAAATCCTCTCCACCCGCGGATGTATCGCCCGCCCCCGCATAAGTAGCGCAATCAACTGCGGAGCCGTGACCACCACATAGAAAGAGCCGCCCGCTGCCAGGCCTGCCACCAACTGAACCAGTGGGCTTTCAAACCGGGAGGCCGTGAGCCAGGCGAGGCAGGCCGCTGCCGCTGCGGCCGCAAGGGGCGGGAAGGCAGCCTTTGCCAGCAGGCTGATCCGCACGCCGGTGGCACGCTTCAGCGCAATGAGATAACAGGGCAGGACGATCGGCCCGATGATGACGATATGCGCGATTGCCGCTCCCACGATGCCATCCTTACGCACCCCTATCGCCATGGCGGGAACAAGCCCAGCAAGCCATATCGATTGGACCGCGAGGACGAATTTCGACCGGCCCATGGCAACAAGCATGTAAGAAAACAGCGCGCCTACTACAGAAATTAGCCCGTAACACGCCAAGATTGATAGCACAGCGGCCGCGGCCGCCCAGCGTTCCCCGTAAAGCGTCAGGACGATCGGGCGCGAAAGAGCCATCACCAGGGTGCACATGGGCGCAGCGATCAGCATTACAACGCGCAGGCTATCGGCCATCGCGCCGCTGAGTCTGGCGGCGTCGTGTTTGACCCGCGAGAATGCTGGCATTGAAACGGTGCTAAGCACGCCCCCGAGGAGTGTGGATGACCAGGAAGCTGCGTTAAATGCCAGGACGTACGTGCCAAGCAAAACGGGGCCGATAAAACGTCCGATAAGCGCGTAATCTACATTTTGCAGGATGTAGCCGATGAAATTGGCGCCGGCGAGCGGCACGCCGAACTTGTACAGTACGGCAAGTGCGCCGCGCGTCATTCCCGGCCGGTAGAGTTTCGGGGCCGAGAGCAATATCACCGCGCACGATATCCCCTGTCCCACCACCTTGGACCAGGCAAAGGCCATCGCCCCGCTCCCGTGCTTGGCCAGGAACAGCAGGACCGCCACCGAGGGAACGAAGCTCAGCGCATTAGCTAGGAAGAGCTTTTCCTGCCTGAAATCCCGCACGGCCTGAGCGGTGGGAACAGCGGCGATGCCCCAGAACACCATGACGAGACCCATGACCTGGACCGGACGCGCAGCGTCCCGGGAGCCGAGGTTAGCGGCGATCGGTCCGGCGAACTTGTAGAGGACGCCGGCCATGATCAGGCTCGATACCAGGGACACCGACCACAGGGTTGGCGCCAGGGCGTCAACATCGAGGTCGGCTCGCGCTAGGCACGATGTCACGCCGAATTCGCCGATAGCCGTGACGATGGTGAATACCGTCGTGGCCACCGCGAAGACGCCGAAGTCATGCGGAGCGAGGATACGGGCCACAATTGCCGTAATCCCGATACCTGACAACCGCAGCAATATTGTGCCCGAAAAGCTCCAGATGGCGCCGCTGCGCACGTTCGCGGCCAGCGACCGCGGTTTCCTATGACCGGTCGGACCAAACCGACTTATCGTCGCGCTAGGCGCAGCCGTCATAGCCGAGGCCTGCAAGGCGGCAGAGTCCCTGACCACGCCTGATTCGGGCGCCGATGGCCGACGTTGTCCAGCCATCCGCTAACCCTGCGCAACATACACCCCCCGGTCGATTGGCCAGCCTTGCCGCTGTTGGCCTGCGGTGTTGCGAGCCACGGTAACGTATGCGCCTTTCAGAATACCGCCTCGCGACATCGGCCGCGCGTTGTCAGGGAACTTAAGAGGTTAGTGACAAATCGTAACGAATCCCCTCATGCGATATCCAAATCGCGGCGCCATGCGCTTCGATTTCGGCATAGTCATGACCTGGGATTTTGCCGCCAGGACCTGGAGCTCTGCGGCTTCGGACGATAGATCTTCAGACGCGAGTCCTGGTGTTACCCCCAGGGCTCCGGCGTATTCGGTGAATGTCGGCATCTGTCCTGATCAAGGCCGTGGAGACGGGGGCTCCGGCGGGGTGGTCTGGTCGCGCCGGCCTTCGGGGACATGCAGGTAGCCGGCGTCTTTGATGGCCGCGATGATGACGGCGCGGTGGCGTGCGTGCTGGTGAGGGCTGCGCAATACCGCCGCACCACCGCATACTGTATAAACCGGGGTAAGCCCGGAACGCGCCCGGCTCTGGTGCCCGGGCCGGAAGGCCCGGCAGGAAAGGAAAACAGGGCCAAAGGAACGGGGCCGAAATACCCTGGTCCAAAAGACAGGGGAAAATGCCCTCCCTGCAAACAGGGAATTCTCCTCTAACGGACCGGAGAAATACCGGCGACAGTGGTTATGGCAGCTAAGTACGCACATGAGGGAAGGCAATGCCATGACCACCGAACGAAACTCCGCTAGCCATATCCGCATCGGACGGCAGCCGCCCGGCTCGCCCGGCTCGCCCGGCGGTCCCGGCTCGCCAGAATCCGGCGGCCGCGGGTTCTCTGGCCCCCGAAGACGTCTGTACGGGGTGACGGTAGTCGCTGCCGCGGCGATCGCCGTGGTGGGTGTCCTGGTCTGGGTCGGCGCTCGAGGCCAGGCCCACGCCGAGGGTCTCAACTGCTCGGCCACGCCCAGCCAGTGCAGTTACGCGGACGCGACGAACACCGGCGTACCCAGCGGGACGACCCTGGCCTCGGTCCCGAGCCAGGTGTCCAGCGGGCCGGGCTGGAAATATGTCGCCGCGGACGGCGAGGTGCTCGTGAGCACGAACGGGACGGTACTCAGCGGCCTTTACATCCCCTACGAACTCGTGGTCGACGCCTCCAACGTGACGGT
>Ga0302179_10002003_pt1 | contig 11990 bp, 15 predicted proteins | sample I_Palsa_E3_1_FD_198788 | JGI IMG/M metagenome (GOLD analysis project Ga0302179, IMG submission 198788) | Peat permafrost microbial communities from Stordalen Mire near Abisko, Sweden - I_Palsa_E3_1 | ecosystem: Environmental > Terrestrial > Soil > Palsa > Peat permafrost | place: Sweden...
CTCGAGTTCAGGAGGGACAGTTATTCCAGGCTGCCAAGGACCGCAAAATTGAACTCACGCAGCTGCATAACTCGGCGTACGATGTTGACTGGCCGGCACTCGTAGTACTGGTCTACTTGTACTCGAGGTTGTTACTGACGATGACGGATGACGAGTTTTTCAATCCGAAACGCGAAAAGTCGATCATCAAATTGGATGACGTGCGTGTGCTGTCAAGATTCCTTAGTCACATTGTCTTTTCAATGTGGTGGACAGATAAGAAATTCGATCAGGCAAGGGCTATGGGTAATACCGGGGTCACCTTCAAACAGTTCAGAGCTATTGCGACCCAATGTCTCATCAAGATTTACCTTCGAGATTCAAGAAAGCGGTTCCTACCCGACGGTCACTGGTGGATGAAAATCGAATCGGCTGACACGTTTATCGCTGCAGTTCAAAGTGAGGAAGCAGAAAAGGAAGACGATGAATCACCTCCACAAACTCGACGAGGAATTCGCGCCGAAACACGGCTCTATAAACGAGTCGTCGGTAAAACGAACTTCGCAACTCCGCGACTAAACATCTTACGAAATGTCCCGTTCTTCATCCCTTTTGAGACTAGAGTCGAAATATTTCGCGGTTTCATCGAACGAGATAGAGAGAAGAATTATGAAAATCGAGTCAATTTCTTTGATCCCCAATCCTCGGCTCTAACGACAATTCAACGAGAAAATATTCTACTTGATGCATATAGGAATCTCAGCAAGTTGTCTAGAACCAACTGGAAGTATAACCTCCATATCCAGCTGGTCGATAAATTTGGGTTACCCGAGGCGGGTATCGACGGAGGCGGATTGACGAAAGAATTTCTTACCTCTGTCTGTGCAGCAGCTTTCGATCCGGCATCTGACCTGTTCATGGCCACGCCGCAGAACCTGTTGTACCCATCCACCAAACCCGATTGGAGCCTCAACCTCGAAATGTACGAGTTTGTAGGCAAGCTTGTCGGCAAATGCCTCTACGAAAACGTTCTGGTCGATGTGGAATTCGCTCCGTTTTTCCTCCTCAGATGGTTCGGTCGACATGCCTATTGGGACGATTTACCTAGTTTGGACAGAGAGATGTACGAAGGACTGGTTAAATTGAAACAATATCAAGGGGATGTTGAGGAGTTGTCCTTAAATTTTACGATCGCATCGGAAGAGAACCCCGAGCTCGAGCTGATTCCAAATGGCAAGAACATTCCAGTTACATACCAAAACCGCCTTCAATACATCCAGCTCGTCGCAAACTATCGTCTCAATGTCGCGATGCAGAAACCAACCCACCACTTTCTCAAAGGCCTCTCAGAATTGATCGATGTTAAGTGGTTGGTGATGTTCAACCAGAAGGAACTACAAACACTCGTTGGCGGTGCAGAAGGAAAGCCTATTGATGTCGAAGAACTGAAGAATCATACTGTATTGGGCGGATATATGGATCACGATAAGACCGTGAAAATGTTTTGGGAAGTGATGAAGGAAATGAAAGAGGCCGATAAGAAGAAAGTGCTTAAGTTTGTCACCAGCGTGGAAAGGCCCCCCTTGTTGGGCTTCAAAGAATTGGTCCCCAAGTTCAGTATACGAAAAGCGGGAAATGATAACACCAGAGTATGCCCTCCAAAAATGACATCCTGACTTGTAGTTGCCCACTGCCTCGACCTGTGTCAATCTCCTCAAATTGCCAGATTATCAGGATAAGGAGACGTTACGGCAGAAATTGCTTTATGCAATAAATGCACAGGCTGGGTTTGATTTATCCTAAGTCGGTTGTTTGTTCGGTGCTAAGGGCATTTAAATATTGTTGCATGATTACAAGGCATTATATATAGCATTGCGGGGAGTTTGGCTAGATAGGATAAGGAGCACCATGACTTGCTTATTAGAAGGTATGAGTTTCATTCCTCTTAAATCGTTTTTGAACGACTGCGTGTGCCTTTTCTCTGCCATGTCTGGAGGTGTGCCCCGGACGCCCTCCTTTCCCGGGCCGCGTCACTTCGAAGCGCCCAAAATCTCCCTAGCGTGGTTGATCACTAGTGAGGCTGCCAGCGACAAGACCACAACATGGCGGATCGCTACTCTTTCAGGTTCGTTTCTCTGGCTGTTTCTCCTTGCTGATTGTAGTTTAACGACATTCTCTCCTTCAGGGAAACTTGCGCAGATCGAATATGCTTTGGCGGCAGTAGGCCAGGGTCTTCCATCGCTGGGAATTAGGTGTTCTAATGGAGTCGTCCTCGCCAGCGAAAAGCCACATCCCAGCATTCTCTCTGATCAATCGTCCTTTGAGAAGATCTCACGGATTACTCCAGATGCAGGCGTCGTCTATTCGGGCATGGGACCTGATTCACGCGTGTTGGTGGATAAGGCAAGGAAGGGCGCTCACGCGGTATTGCATTTCTCATCGCCGCAACTAACAATAGAATTATTTGAAGATTTACAATGAATATCCGCCTACAAGGATTCTTGTGCAAGATGTCGCCAAAGTTATGCAAGAAGCTACGCATTCTGGGTACGTCGAACCGCTTTCGTACTGACTATAGGGGTGTTCGTCCATACGGTGTTTCTTTGTTACTTGCTGGGTATACTGAAAACCCTCCACACGATCAAAATCCCTATTCGTTGTATCAGATCGACCCTTCAGGTACACAGCTAGGGAGTCTGTCTTACCTTAGGCTCCTATTTCCCCTGGCGTGCAACGGCCATAGGGCGAAATTCCTCTTCCGCCAAACAATTTCTCGAAAAACGGTACAATCCTGATATGGAGCTCGAAGATGCAATCCATACGGCGCTCTTGACCCTGAAAGAGGGGTTCGAAGGCGAAATGACGAAGGACACCGTTGAAATAGGTATTTCGTTACAAGTCGAGTACTGATGGAAGGTATTGTGAGCGAACCAGCACAGCATCTGCTAGGATTTGAAGGGAAAAAGGGTATTGTCGGACCAAGGTTTCGAAAGTTGACACCGGGCGAGGTGCAAGATTACTTGGACAATCTGTAGACAAAATTACTGCAGAATAGCACTCTATGCTGCGAAATGGAGTTATTGTTGCATACTTTAATTTAGAGCTATCGCTACTTAGTTGGGTAAGCTATCACAGATTTCCTGAGCCTGCACGATACTTTTCACGATTTCTTCTTTCACCTCCACCACTATTCCGTCAACATCCTTGGACACCGCGCCATCATTATCGAACTGAAACCCTTTTGCCTGCAGAGTATACAATCGGCAATACCTCCCATTTTCCAACTTCATCAACTCTTCATGTGTCCCAAATTCAGCAACTTGTCCTTTCTCCAAGACCATAATTCGATCAGCTGCTCGAACAGTATTAAAGCGATGTGAGATGTAAAGAGTTGTGCGATTTTTCCGCAATCTCTTGATTGTTTCAAACAAGGTATATTCCGCCTCGGGATCCAGGTTCGCGGTAGGCTCGTCTAAAAGCAGCAAGTCGGCTTGATTATCTCTCATGAAAGCTCTTGCGAGCGCAATCTTCTGCCACTGCCCACCAGAAAGATTTTGCGTTACTCTCTTTTCTAGTTCTTTTTTCTCCTCTGGCTCATCCTCGGAATCTGTATCATCATCGTCGTCCCAACGTCCCATCCCGAAAGCTACAGACCGATTCCCGGGCATGTAGCCAACGAACGATTCATATTTATAAGGGAGCTGTTCGATGAATTCTGCCGCGCCGGCGTCGGTGGCAGATTGTGAAATGGCCCTGGAATCGGTATTTGAGATTTGGCCGACTTGGATATTTTCCTGAAGTGTGGCCCCCATATATTTGCCTATGTCTTGAAAAAGCACTGCGATGTGTTGACGCAGGACATTGGGGTCATAATCTTTGATATTGATATCGTTAATGAGTAATTCGCCACCAGTTACATCGGCGAGCCGCGTTAGCAATTTTGCTAATGTTGATTTCCCTGCGCCATTGAAACTAGTTGTCAGATGTATTGCTTGATGACAGATACCCAACAACTGCAATCATTTCTCCAGGATTGATAACGAAGGAAACACCCTTCAAAACCTCTTCCTCTTTTTTGACATCGTATTTATAACGAACATCACGGGCCTCGATCTTCATTCCTCCGGAATCACTGATATATTCACGAGGGCTCTCCGGTCGGACCATCTCAGGTTTGACTTCCAAACAGCGATAAAAAGCAACCATAGTCTTCCAGTCTTGAGCGGCACGGTCGGCCGACCACATCAAGCTCCACATTCTGTCGACAATCTGACTGGTATGTGTTCTGATAAGTTCTAATGTGCCTAACGAAATACCCTTTCCAAGTCCTTCATATATAAGCCAAAAATACTCAAGTGATCTGACGACGCTGACGAAGACGTATCTTGCGAACGAAACATTAGAAGAAGCTTTCCCTCCGAGGGGATGGCCTGTAGGAGTATCTCCAAGTTCGTCATTGGCCTGGTGAATTTCTGAAAGCATCCAATTTTCGAGGCCCGTGGCCCTAATATCACGTCGAAGGCTTGCTTTTCGTGCGAAACCTTTGATGGTTTCGAGGCGGTGATATGTCTGATTGGTGATTTCATAACGTCTAGAGTCCGCTGTCTCATTAGTACATAATGATAATAGAGTTACTGTAAATGTGTGTAAGACGATAGATATGAGCCAAAGCTTTGATTGCGCTAAGAACAATCAATTTCCCCGCGTGCTTTGGAATCATGCTCGATAGGGCGTACGATGATGATATGATAATGAGAATATAGCGAGCAAAGGCTGCAAGGCTGCCAATATTCTGGGCGGGTTGGGAAATTGTGAACGCTCGCCCCTATTATTAGCTGCTTGCCCCTTTATCCGAAAACCTTTTGGAAAAGATTATAGATCTTTCGAGAAGAGATCTGATCGGGATCCAACCTCAGATGCGCCTCGATCAGCTGCGTATCCAACAATTTGGACATCTTTCTATTCATGACTGTATCAACCTTGTCTCTATAATTAACCAAGCGCGGAGTGAGACACACGTAACGACGTTGAGCCCATGCTCAAGGACAACCATACCCACCGCCATGGTAGACAAGATCAACAGTTCTTTGAAATTGGGCTTCGTTCCTTTGACTGCTTCCTGTACCTGATCCAGCAAGCTCTTACTAATCCACAATTCCAAACTAGGAAGAACAGTGTTGAGCAAATTTGTCCCAATGAGGAGGGATGCACGAATCGGAGATAATGACCAATACATCTTCATTAAGCGAAGCATGTAAGGCGCCGTGATACGGAGGCCTTTGTACCATTCCTTTACGGGATTGGCAGCTTCGAGATGTTGGATAGTGTAGATTCCGACCTTTTCTTCCTTTAACACACGGGGTCTGGCCTTCTTTTTTTTGGGAATCACTTCCTTCCCGGAAATCGTGGGTTCGCCGTCAGTGGTTTTCGTTAAGGCACTATCGGCTTGCTTGGGAACGACTTCGCCATTCGCCGTCGAATCAGGGGAGCAACCTGTAGATGCGTCGGAGTGCGATAGGGCAGTAATTGAGATTCCTGCTTTCATCTTTGACGACAGCATGACAGCCGCGAGAAACTCATCCACCTCAATCATGATCAAAGTAGCCATTACGGAACGAGTCGAGGAGGAGGATTTTTTGGTGATTATCTGCGCACTAAAATACTGCGCCTTTATGTGCTTTCTTAGGAAGTCCCATGCAGCGCAAAACTAGTCGCCGGCGAACCAATCTAATGATTGATTGGACGCATTTTACATGCACGCCGAAACTTTATTTCGGGAGCGCATTCGACGCGCTAGAGACTGTGACACAAGAGCATGCAATTCGACGGCTATAGCGCCAAGTCGCAACGATAGCAAGAGAAAGCGCAGAAGCACGCCTAAAAAGCCATTGGGTAGTTTCCCTCCAGTCGTTGAGAAAGCGCAGCACAGATGATGACGCAAGGTGATACATTCGTTGTGGTACTTAGGTGGGGCGGTGCTAGTGGACTGTAGAGCCTAGAGGAGTCCACATGAGATATGCAGTCAGCGTGAAAGAAACTTTTATCACCCACCCGACGGCGCATATGCCACTGATGGCTTGTTGATTATTGATCGGCACGCCGATGATAAATCCGCACCCGAAACCTTAAAAAGTGTCGGTGGTGGGGCGCAACATTAATGTTATCTTGCCATGTCATAACAGCTTTGCGTTGGGTTGTGCTTTCAAAGTTATAATTTACGATAACAACCCAGTTCACAATGGGTAGACAACAGACAACAGGTGAGATTGGAAATCACATTTGATCACTTATGGCGTAAATTCAGTAAGAAACAAAATGAAATTCGGGAAGAAATACAAACAGAACTGTAATAGCAAGTACGATGCCGGATGAAGAGTAAAAAGATCCGAAAGCTTCAAAAGTTTCCATAGAAGGTAGTCCAGAAGGAGGATGTAGACGAAATCCGAGGTAGTAGACAAATATGGAGAGATTAGCATGAAAGAACCAAAAAGTATGGAGTAATACATTTGCCCGACCTGCGATCGAGGTATGATTTATTATATACAATGACTTGACCCTTGCTCATGAAACCAACAACTCAGTTATTAGCGTAGTTTGAGAAAAAAAATCAAATAAGCAAACCTGTCTACGCCACAAGGGCGAGATCTGACCAAACGTCCATGCCGTTGCCGTCAACATCGATGGGACTGGTGTCCTCGGCAGCCTGGGCAGCTGCAACGAGTTTCATAACGGTAGGAAATGCTTCCATCGTCTCCCAGTGCCATGACCCGAACTCTGGCGGCGAACTGTAATCCGTGCCCGACGTACTATCTGTTGGTGACGAGATATCGAAGAGCGGTGACGGCTCTCGAGAAAACGTAGGGGATAACAAAGTATCATCTAGATCTGGAGTCGCAGAACATGTAAACAAATCTTCAAGAGGACCGGTGAACGGCGACCCACCTTGAATAGCAATATTACCCAACTCGGGTTGTTCCTTCCTCATCTTTGCCTCATCCTTTCTCGTCTGCTCCAAAATTTCATCTGCCGTCAAACCAACACTGAGGGTTTTTCCCTTCCTTTCCTGCGATGCAACATACAATTCCCGTCTGTTGACTGCTTCCGTATAATCTTTGGTGGCGAGGTCCCGAGTCTTCTTGTAGGTGCCTCGGTCGTATCCTTTAGTCCGGGACTTCCGTGGAGGCGCATCGACGCATTCGGAGCATCGATCGAACTGTACACATCGACCACAGGGGCGTTGAGTGTCGCATTTCTTGCTGAGTTTCCGACACCATGTGCAGGCCAACTTTGTCTGATGGCGCTTGGCTTGATGTTCGTGATCGTGGTTCTCCTTGTCGCTAGCGGAAGGATTCTTTTTGTTCTTTTTGGAGCGAGTTTGAGGTGGTGGGGACCCGGAACTACTACTTTCATAGGAAGTGTAGCTGGGTGACGTGGCCGACGAGGAGGATGGTGATGCAGAAGAAGACGGCGACGATGAGGATGTCATGGTTGTGAGCTGAGCAGGCTCGATGGTTCGGTATTCCGTCAACGGGACCGATGGCTCTGTGAAATGTTCCGACGACAGATCAAAGTCGTGCTTGGCAAAGAAGTCTAGCGACGACGATGATGGCGTCTGGAAAAGGGATTCAAGAGAAGGCTCGACATTCAAACTGGAATCCATAGTGTTAGGCTCTTTGCCAGACAAATCTTGGATTCTGCTTACCGTTTGAATAGCAACGTCTGAAAGTTCAGATCCTTTTCTCTCTTTGAAAGCGAAGCACCCACGGCGTGAAGATGGCTCAGGCCGTTTGTGGTTTGTTGTTGTGTTGACCGCGGTGGTTGAATTTGGACGTGAAAAGAAAACGGGGAGAATTTCTGCCACCTATTAAAAATCAACGCCCACCACAGAAAAATTGAAACTCCGCCAGAACATTCTGAGCCAATCAAACAGGTCATATTACACAGAGTCACGGGGATGAAACATCCAATCATAACTCACCATCAGACAAACGCAGCTCGTCGTCGGCCCGACTATTACTTCAGATATACTACAGATCCCTAAATTTCCACAATGCTACGCCCTTCTTCCGTCCAACAGCCAAATACCCATTCTCTCCAACATCAATGCAGTCAATAACACCCAATGGCGTCTTCGAAGTTGGCCAATTTGGAAACACAGTAAAACCGGGAATATGCACCACCCGTAACTGATCCCGCTTTCCAGAACTTGCCATCACCAACACCTGTCCATCCGGAGAGAATGTCAGCTCGGTGATCGGTGTACTTAGATTGTACAGGGCTTTTATGAACGTGTGTTGATCTGAGCCGACATCGTAGAGAGTGACAATCCCCGAAGTCGAGCCAATAGCCAAATACCGATTGTCGGGTGACAAGGCGATTTTTGTCAGTGATACTCCTCCTTCATCTCTCCATCGATTGACCACGACCATTTTCTCAGTGCTGCCTTCCCATATTTCTCCACTGACACTAGCAATAATGGCCTTCCGTCCATCTTGCGTGAAAGTATAGTCCGCTATCGTGCCATCAATTTTAATCCCCCCGAGGTATTGACCTGTTTCCGCGCTGAGGAGACATAACCAACCGATCGCCGAGACAACACCCAAAATAGTCCCGTCAGGAGAGATCCGGAGGTTCGACCATTCGCCCGAGGCCATTGATTCTTCGTGGAATGTCCTGGCTATTTTCCGCACTCGGCCAGAGTTGAGATCCCATACGAAGATACCCCGCCGACGTTGTCCAGTGACATATACGAGATTTTTAGTAGGATGGAAGAGCGCTGAATGGATAGACAGACGAGGGAATTTGATTGATGTGGCGAGGGGATTGTGTTTCCCATCGATACTGTGGATTCGAAGAGTAAAGTCCTGATAAGCGATCAGAACTAACGGATGTGACGGATGAAAATGCAGTGTTCGAGGCGCAGAAGGCGTCTGTGGTTGGGGAATCCCAGCCAACGCCGTGATGGCAAGAATATCACTTGGCAAGAACGTTGTAGGGCGCTGTGTCAAGGGCCGTGACGACTGGAATAATGCGGACAAGGGGTCCGTAGCAGGGACATCCTCATCATCGTCGTCACTTTGAGAATTCCGTTGTTTCGCAGGGGTTCCTTTAACCCAGTCTGGAACGGGATAAATTCGCTCGAATTGTTGTCGTAGACGACGTGTGTATATCCGTCCGTTGACAATGTCTTCGTCTTCTGCTTTTCGGAGTTTACGAAGTCGGTCGCTCGAGCCTAGAGAAATGCTGAGGGATTCGTCGTCTTCGTCATACCATGCTGCCGCAGCATCAGGCATATCTTCATCTTCATCTGGCTGCTCCTCTGCACCATCCGTTACCTTTTCTTCACTGTCGATAAAGAATAGCTTCAGTCAGTACCGGGCAATTGGGTAGATACTTGATCGTCCTCAAGGTGCTCTAGTTCGGTGGGTTGAATCTGCAGCAGTTGTTCTCGGTCGCCACCTATTCTCTGTGTAATTCCTTCAGAGTCTCCAAAGACAAGTCTCTCGAGTTCCAGCTCATCTTCAGACTTGTCTATTTTTGTTGTCATCATATAAAGTCTGCCTGTAAAGCTCTGTTCGCGGTGGTTCAAATCTTCAAATCTTTTCCAGGGATCGACGGCTGACGTAAGATTTCGTCGACTCAGTTGATCTGATCAGATGGATCTGGCCAGCCTCGCTTAAGAATGAAGCAACTGCGAAGTATTTTTCCCAAAAATAATTGTAAGAGGTTGATAATAGATTGTTTTCAGACCCTTGCTGTGGACTCCCGAACTGATTGATCAGTCAAAGGCAAAGTACATAGCCAAAAAGCACCCAATCTATGATCTCAATAGGCAACTTTTAATCTCACGCGGAGAGTCTCTATATTCCTTCGCGCCAAAAACAAAGTCCCTAATCTCCCGTTTACCTCCATACAAGTCAACATGACGTTCCTCAACACAATTTCAAATACACCCATCCCACCCCACTCTACGAGTCTCGATCATATACCAAAAACGCCAACTTATGCCGTATCACAAGTCCCAGAACCCCACACAACACCTGTCCCGCCAACAACGTCAAACACAAATGGTCCTCCCTCATCGGCCCAAAATTGACCAAAACGAGATTAATCAGCGTTAAATTGGAGCATGCAATGATGTCATCGGGTCCTCTTGTCGTGGTGATATCTGAGGACTGTTTGGTGACGGAGGTTGTTCCGGGGACGGATGTGGGAGGGGGATTTGAGATTGTGTAGAGGCGCAGGAGACGCAGACGGGAGAGTAGGCGGAGGAGGGTCTCGAAGAGGGGGTGCAGGGGGGTTTGGAATTCGGCGAAGCTGGGCTCGAGTTTGCCTAGTTTGTGGTTTAATCTGGCGGTTAGATAATGCTGGTGAGTGTGAGGGAGAGTGGGTGGGGGGAAACCTTGGGAGACGGTGCCGTGGACAGGGGATAAGTCCAAAGATTTGGGGTGCGGAATATGCTGAATTGAAGATTTGAGGGATAAAGAAGAGGAGGACCGTTTTCGAGAAATGTCCCAATATGCCGACAACAGCGAATATCATCCCTGCGAAATAGGTATATGTATCCCCAACAAATACTCGACTGGGAAACCTGCCATTTAATTCACGTAGACAGTTGTGGATTTACCAGTTATGATACAAAAGTCCCAAGGAGACTCCAATGAAGGGGAGGAGAAAGTATAGAGAGAAGAGATGCGCGTCCGTCGCTGGATGACCAGGTTTCATGATATACAACACATCGTTGGCGACAATACATAGTGCAATGACAATACTCTGACCGACTTCAATGCCATTAATCCCCGCCAGGATATTAATCGTATTAGTGCAAAAAATACTCAAAAATGCCATATATGCATAATACAGCCAGCCTACAGATGAGTTTTTCGCGTCCATGAAGATCCCAATGGAAGGGTGCATACCAAGATTTATAAGTTGCGGTAGATAGGGGAGAAGTTGTTTTGGCGTGACCACCACGGTGACATTAAAGTCGACATAATACACCATGAGAAGAGGAATCGACGCAATCGCCGGGAGAAAGACTTTATGTCGCCAGCGGATGTCGAAGATATCATCTGCGATGCCGAGAATCGCCATACTTTGTAAACTCAACAACGCCGCGAGATATTCACCCAACTACCGTTACCCTCGGGGCTTGTATGCGGGGCAACCTTGTTGTGAGGAAAGAGATGCAGGGTGCGGCCGTTTTCGAGGAATTGGGGTGCCACCGCAGTCTCGACATCGCGGTTCCCGGCACCGGAGGTTTCTGTTACGAGGTACTTGTAAAATGGGAATGGAATGAAACAGAACATGGTGAAGATATACACCAACGCAGACACCGCGCCCATACTCTCGGCCCTACAAATTTAGCAACCTCGAACATTGCCGGGGGACCCGGGGGGCCCAGGGGAAGTTACAATAACGGCCTTTTCGGTTTCGATAGGTCCTTTCCGGAGAACCCAGCTTTGATAAACGCATCGCTTAACGCAGGTATTAATAGTAGCGTAAAGATACATGCCGCAAGAGTGAAACCAAGGGACGCTTGCAGGGGTTGGCCTTCTTTGTTGAGGATCAAGGCTGCCGCTGCGACCAGGCCCGAGAGGGTCAATCCCCATAGAGCGAAGGACCCCGAGGAGGAGGAGGAGAGGGATCCTTTTGGAGTGTTTGACATGGTGTTATAGGTCTGGCTTCTGGGGTGTCATAATTCTGCGACGTGTCGCTTGGGAACAATTTGGCGAAGGTTAGGGGCTGATCGTCCAACGAATCCCAGATCGGCGCGGTAGCGCGCAGCAAGAAGCGCAACGCGAAATGACCGTCACAAATACTCTATGAAGTAGAATACATAATGGGGACCCAAACTTGAGACATCAAGGCTTATGAATAACAAGGCAATCACGGCTTTATCGTCAGAAATAACTTAAACCTTGTCTTCATCTAAACCGCCATCTTCATAATTTGCTAAACAATACCTCAAAACATATAAACTAACTTTACTCTCCAATCTAAAGTTTCTT
>Ga0302179_10002005_pt1 | contig 11981 bp, 8 predicted proteins | sample I_Palsa_E3_1_FD_198788 | JGI IMG/M metagenome (GOLD analysis project Ga0302179, IMG submission 198788) | Peat permafrost microbial communities from Stordalen Mire near Abisko, Sweden - I_Palsa_E3_1 | ecosystem: Environmental > Terrestrial > Soil > Palsa > Peat permafrost | place: Sweden: Abisko...
CTGACCGCGTTGGCTCGCCTGATTGATGCGTATGAGATTCCGACCCAGGCATGTTGTCTCGCGCATATCACAACCCAACTCGCGGCGTTGAAGCGAGGCGCTCCAATCGACCTACTCTTTCAGTCGGTAGCCGGAACCGAAGCCGCCAATCGCAGCTTCGGAATCACTCTTGAAATGTTGCGCGACGGGCGAGAACAGGTGCTTGAACAGCATCGCCAGCGCAATAACGTCCGCTGGGTCGGAGATCAGGTGATGTACTTCGAAACCGGTCAGGGAAGCGCACTTTCGGCCGAGGCGCATCATGGAGTCGATCAGCTCACGCTCGAAGCGCGAGCTTACGGAGTGGCCCGCGCCTTCGATCCTTTTCTCGTCAACAGTGTTGTCGGCTTCATCGGGCCGGAATATCTCTATGACGAGAGGCAAATCATCCGCGCGGGATTGGAAGACCATTTCATGGGCAAGTTGCTCGGATTGCCGATGGGATGCGACGTCTGTTACACGAACCATGCTGCGGCCGACCAGAACTCCGCCGATAATCTGCTGCTGCTTTTGGCTGCCGCAGGCTGCAACTACTTTATGGGAGTTCCGTGTTCAGACGACGTGATGCTGAATTACCAATCCACGAGCTATCACGATGCCTTGGCCGCCCGGCGGCTTTTCCACTTGCGACCGGCTCCGGAGTTTCTTGCATGGCTGCAGAATACCGGGATTTATCTTGGTACCGAACCGGCTTCGCTTGACTCATCCGCGCGACGGCAGCTGATGCACGGTTTGGAGTCCTCGCTCGAGAAGATGGCCTGATGTCTGCCGAAGATAACAAGCTTAGCCGACGCGATGGATTGATCGAGCCCGACTTGTCGGAGACGGTCAGAAAAGTGCGAGCGCGAACTCCGGCGCGACTGCTGGCCGGCCGGAGTGGAGCAGCGTATAGAACCAGCACCCAACTGGAACTCCGCGAGGCACATGCCGCAGCGCGCGATGCCGTGCGCGCGGAGCTGAACCTCTTAACAGCCCCCCTTGACGATCGCGGTACCGACTTCGGGCTCCGGCAGAAGCTGTTTGAAGTCTGTTCTCGTGCGGCGAATAAAGATGAATATCTCTTGCGACCTGAACTTGGCCGTCGTCTGAATGACAAATCCCGCGAAGAAGTCATTCGCCGTTGCTCCACCAGAAACGACCTGCAAATCGTGATTGGCGACGGACTCTCGGTTACGGCCGTTGCTGTGCAGGTCCCCCTGCTCTTGCCGCTCCTCTCGGATGGAGCGAAAAAACGCGGCTGGAGTATCGGCGAGATATTTGTGGTCCGCTACTGCCGCGTTGGGATTCTCAACGAAATCGGCGAATTGCTGGTTCCGGCAGTCGCCATTCTTCTCATCGGCGAACGGCCTGGATTGGCTACCGCCGAGAGTCTTTCCGCTTACATGGCATACCGGCCGAAAACGTCGGACACCGATGCCAATCGCAACCTCATCTCGAACATTCACGCTCGTGGCGTGGGCACAACGCAAGCTGTCGAACGCCTTCTGAATCTCGCCGGTTCGATGATGAAAACTCACAAGAGCGGTTGGCAGCTTCGCGAAGAACTGCCAGCCGCTCCCTAAGCGGATCGTAAAGTTTCGTTGGCGCCATTTAAGATTGCAACTTGTCAGGCGCATTCCTGCTCTAATAGGAACTATGGATTGGCTCGCGCTCTTTCTGCTAGCGTCGAAAAACAGCGCCATGCGCTGGCTGATCCATATGGGCGGCCCTGGGCTTATTCTGCTGGGCTTGGCCGACAACTCGATTATTCCTCTGCCGGGTAGCGTGGATGTGCTCACGATCTATCTTGCGGCGCGCCATCGAGAGCCTTGGATCTATTACACGGTCATGGCGACGATAGGAGCCCTGATCGGCGGCTATCTTACTTATCGGATGGCTCGCAAGGGTGGGAAAGAAACTTTGGAGAAGAAGTTCTCGCAGAGGAAGGCAAAGAAGGTCTACGCAATATTCGAACGGTGGGGATTTGCCGCAGTCGCGATCCCCGCAGTGCTTCCGCCGCCGGTTCCTATCGTGCCCATGCTTTTGGCCGCGGGAGCCATGCAATATCCTCCCAAGAAATTTCTTTTCGCACTGGCCGTCGGTCGCGGCATCCGGTACACCATTCTCGGGTATCTTGGGGCGCATTACGGGCGTTACATTGTGAAGTTCTTCGGTCAGTATTACTGGCCCATACTTATCGCGCTTCTCGCTTTTTCAGCCGCTGCCGGACTCTATGGCTTCTTCGAATACAAGCGCCGACAGAAAAGCAGCGGGACCGTGGTTCCTCGCCGGAAACCTCGATTGCGCCGACGTACCGCTTAGCGATTTGGTATAGCCACATTGGGACGTCTCCTGTAGATCCAATTCGCGTCTATCGCCTCTTACCGGCTAAAATAGTGCTACGGTGCGGAGAACAAAGGATGTCCCTGACCAAACAGCAAGCGCTCGAGATGTTTCGGTCCGATGACCTTATCGGGATTGGAATGGAGGCGGACGCGGTTCGCCGCAAGCTGCATCCCGAAGGGACCGTCACTTATATCATCGATCGCAACATCAACTACACGAACTTCTGCACGGAATATTGCACGTTCTGCGCGTTCTATCGTCCGTTAAAGGGACCGGCAGCGAAGGAAGGCTACATCCTCGATTTCGATACGATCAACGAGAAGATCCGCGAGACCGTCGAACTCGGCGGGACGGGCGTGCTGATGCAGGGAGGATTGCATCCAGATCTGAAAATCGATTGGCACGAACGCATGCTGACAAGCATCAAGCAGCGGTTTCCGAAAGTACATCTGCACTGTTATTCCGCCTCCGAAATTCTGGCGATTGCCGAATACAGCAGTCTGAGCGTGCGCGATACCATCGCGCGGCTGCGCGACGCGGGGCTTGATTCGATTCCGGGCGGGGGAGCCGAGATTCTTGACGATGAAGTGCGCTACAAAATCGCGCGCTTGAAATGCCTGACAGCGGATTGGCTCGAAGTTCATCGCACCGCGCACCAGCTTGGCATGCGGACCACCGCTACCATGATGTTTGGCGTCGGCGAGACGATCGAACATCGCATCAATCACTTTCAGTGTCTCTACGATTTGCAGCAGGAAACCGGCGGATTCACGGCGTTCATCCCCTGGAGCTTTCAACCTGCCCACACCGCGCTCGGTGGCCGCCGCTGGGATGAGGCGACGGCGGTCGAATACCTGAAAGTGCTCGCAATTTCTCGCCTCTATCTTTCAAATTTTGTGAACGTGCAGTCCAGTTGGGTCACGCAGGGATTGAAAGTCTGCCAGATGGGCTTGCGCTTCGGCGGTAACGACGTTGGCTCGGTGATGCTGGAAGAGAATGTTGTTCGCGCCGCAGGGGTGACGAACTGCACAACGGAAGAAGAGTTGCGACGCATCATACGGGATGCGGGATTCCGTCCGGCGCAACGCGATACGTTGTACCGGCAGTATTTTTTGAACTGATTTGAAGCATCGCACTCTGAAATCGCATTGGTCGGTTGTCATTCTGAGCGAAGCGATTGAGCGCCGCGAAAGACCTCTGCATTCTGCATTCAATACGCAGGTCATTCCCTTGGTTCGGGATTTATTTTCGCGATCGTCGATCGTGAGTTCGATTGCCCTCGCCATTTTTCTTCTCAACTTCCTGTTACTTGCCGGCGCACAAGAGTCTCAAACCGGAGCGCACTCGTGCTCGATTGCGGGCACGGTGGTGAAGGAACCCGGAAGCCAACCGCTGAAAAAAGTGCTGGTGCAAGTCTTTGCGGAGAATCAGAAAGAGGGCGCGAACTATATTGCTTCGACGGACTCCGAGGGGCGGTTCCGCATCGAAAAAGTCATGCCGGGGCGCTACCGGCTCTTCGTCGAGAGAACAGGTTTTGTCGGTGTCAACGAGCGTGGGCTGAAGTCTGATACGAATGTTTTCACGGTTCAGGCCGGGCAGTCGGTCGACGATCTGCTTTTGAGAATGATGCTCACGGCGGTGATCAGTGGACGCGTTACGGACGAGGATGGGGATCCGATGTCGGGCGTTCGCGTATTCGCATTGCGAAAAGTGCCAGGTAAGACGAAGCGGGAAGCACTCGGAGCGGAGGCGACGAACGATCTGGGTGAATATCGACTCTCAGGTTTGTTCCCCGGCCAATATTGGGTCGTAGCCACGCCCGCGCCAGACTTCCGTGATTACGAGCAGGAGAAATCGGCGCCTGGCGATGATCCGGGTGACCCCAGGATCGATACCCGCTACCTCACCACTTATTATCCCGGAACCTACGACGGATCAGAGGCCATCCCGCTCACGCTGAAAGCAGGCGACGAGATGCCGGTGAACCTTACGATGGTGCCCGGGAGAACGTATCGTGTCCGCGGAATTGTTACCGGCATCAAGGCCGGCGAGAAGCCAATTGTCGAGCTGGTTTCGAAAGCCGGGGATTCTGTCCATTCGAATGAAGCAGGGCCGGATGGCCGATTCGAGATGCGTGGCGTAGGCCCTGGATCCTATCTGCTGAGAGTGTCTTCCGGCTCGGATACGCAACCGCTTAGCGCACGCCAGGAGATCAACGTCGTTTCAGCTGATGTCGAAGGCCTGAAGCTGGCGCCCCAACCTGCTTTCGCAATTTCGGGGCATGTTCACGTCGAAGGCGGCGCGGCTGGTGGGCTCGATCAATACAGCGTCAATCTCCGTTCCGCCGAATTATCGGAAGGTCCAGGTCTCTTTTTACTGAAGGAATTCTTCGGAGCAAATGCGCAGGTGGATCGACTGGGCAACTTCGAGTGGAAAGAAGTGAATCTGGGAACCTACATTGTGCAATTGTTCGGGGCCGATCGACAAAGCAATTGTTTCTTGAAATCGGTGACGCTCGGCGGAAGGGATGTCAGCACGGGCTTCACCGCAAGCGGAAAGGCGATGCTCGATCTTGACGTGAGCTGCAACGGCGGGAGCATCCAAGGAATGGTCTCTGAAAAGGAGAAGGATGTGGATGACGGTCACCCGGTGTCGAATGCCACGGTCGTGGCCGTGCCGGAGGAAAAATACCGCAATCTTCCCGACCGCTTTGGGACCGGAGAGACGGATCAGCAGGGGCACTTTACTCTTCGCGGCCTCGCCCCGGGAAGTTACACGCTCTATGCATGGCGGGACGTCGAGGAGAACGTTTATCGCGATGCCGACTTTCTCAGGTCCGAGGAAGCGAATGGCACGTCTTTGAAATTGGAGGAGGGTTCGCATCAGCAGGTTACCTTGAAGTTGAGTCCGGTCGGCGCGGATTGGCAATAAGGGTCGGCGGTGGTTTGTCGAGTTGGTCGACCTTCATGGACCGGCCGTGGTCTGGGCTTTGCAGCTCCTACGGAACTACGATTAACGACGGGCGCCCCGTCAGGTACAATTCTTGGGCTTCTGTTTCCCGATTTCTGGTGCTGTTGAGTTCATGAATTTCGCACACACGCCCTCCCCGCTAGCCATGGCCCTAATGCTTGCCACTAAAGGCTGGGGGCCGTATCTCCGCCAGCATTTTCTCGACAAGACGTTCGTGGGCCTCTACCAGGTCAATGCTTTTGATCTGGCATTGCTGATTCCGTACTTCATAGTGCTGGTCATTCTGGCAGCTTATGGCGGACACCGCTACTGGATGGTCTATCTCTTTTACAAGCATAAGAAAAACAAGACGACCGCACCGTTTGCCCAATTTGCATTGGACCGACTGCCGCGCGTGACGGTGCAGTTGCCCATATTCAACGAACAATATGTCGTGGATCGCCTGCTCGACGCCGTTTGCCGGCTCGAGTATCCGAGAGAAAAGCTCGACATTCAATTGCTGGACGACTCGACCGACGAAACGGTTGAGGTGGCCCGCATTCTGGTTGAACGCTATGCCGCGTTGGGGCATCCCGTCACTTATCTGCATCGCGACAATCGTAACGGCTTCAAGGCTGGTGCTTTAGCGGAAGGATTGAAAACGGCAAAGGGCGAGTTTGTCGCCATCTTTGACGCTGATTTTGTTCCGCCGCCGGATTTTCTGATGAAGTGCATCCATCACTTCACTGATCCGAAGATCGGCATGGTGCAGACGCGATGGACGCACATCAACCGTCACTACTCGGTGCTGACCGAGGTCGAAGCCATTTTGCTCGATGGCCACTTCGTGCTCGAACACTCCGCCCGATCGCGCAGCGGCGTTTTTTTCAACTTCAACGGTACGGCCGGCATGTGGCGTCGTGCCGCGATTGACGAGGCCGGTGGTTGGGAGCACGACACCCTGACCGAAGATACCGATCTTTCTTACCGAGCGCAGCTCAAGGGATGGAAGTTTGTTTATCTGCAGGACGTCGAATGTCCGGCCGAGTTGCCGGTAGAAATGACGGCATTCAAGACGCAGCAGGCTCGCTGGGCGAAAGGACTGATTCAGGTCTCGAAGAAAATTCTTCCTCGCGTGCTGGCGAGCGACGCGCCTCGGAATGTGAAGGTAGAAGCCTTCTATCACCTTACAGCGAACCTCAGCTATCCGCTGATGATTGTTCTTTCGGTCCTGCTGATGCCTGCCATGATCATTCGTTTTTACCAGGGTTGGTTCCAGATGCTCTACATCGACCTGCCCCTTTTTATGGCTTCGACATTCTCCATTTCGAGTTTTTATCTGGTCTCGCAGAAGGAATTGTTTCCAAAACGGTGGCCGCGATCGCTGCTTTATCTTCCCTTGTTGATGGCTCTTGGAATTGGCCTGACGATTACGAATACTCGCGCGGTGCTCGAAGCTCTGGTCGGCAAACAGACAGCTTTTGCCCGCACTCCGAAGTATCGCGTCGAATCCAAAAGCGACAGGGTGGGAGCGAAAAAATATCGCCGGCGGCTGGGATGGGTTCCGTGGATTGAACTTCTTATTGGGGCTTATTTCGCGCTGGCAATTTTTTACGCCATCGACAACGAGAACTACTTTACGGTTCCCTTTCTGCTGCTGTTCGTGATCGGCTACTGGTGCACTGGATTGATGTCCTTGCTGCAAGGCCGGTTCGCCGGACTCACCGTCGGATCAGAAACTCACACTAAGCCTTTCCCGGTCGGCGTTTAGATTTTTCCCGCGACTCTGGCGAGTCTCATTCGTCAGCGCCGGATCAGGATTGCGTCGGATTGGGCGGCCAGCTTCTCAGCCAGCCGCTTGCTTCTCGGGAGGCGATGCGTCTTGCGGTTGCAAGGCGCGGGCTCGTTCCGCGAGTGCTGCGAGTTCCTCGAGAATGACGAGGTGCTGTTCGCCAAAGGCTTCGGGCCGGGTAGAAAAGACTTCAAGAATTCCATTCACCCCCCGCCAGCCACGAATCGGCAGGGCGGCAATGGAACGCAACCCAAAGCTCCGGCAGACGTCCATGTCGACGAGCGCATCGTTTTCGGTGTCCGCGCAATGTTGGATCTTACCGGTGCTTAAGCATTCGCCGGAAATTCCAGCACTCGCGGTCAACTCCGAGCCGAGTGGAGGAGCGGCATCGCCACTACGGGCCCGGCAGACCATCGCGCCGTCCTTCCACATAGCAAGGGCGACCCCGGAAGCGCCAGTCAGCCGTCCAGCACTATCCGCGATGGTCCTTAATATCGAGTCCAGAGGGCGGTCCCCGACTTCAATCAGGTCCTTCAGAGGCGCAAGCGCTGCGCTCTCATCCGTCCCGGGGCCGATGCCAGGAGGCAGGATGGAGAGATTGTTTGAAGCTTCGAGCGAAGAATTGCGTTCAAACACGGAGAGTAGTGTCGAAAAGCGAAACGGCCTGGATTCGGGAACACCCACAAATCTACCTCAGCTGGCAATTATCCCGCGAAACGCAGGCTGCGCGCCCACTTTGGCGAAGTATGAGCCAAACCTCTCTTGGCTGTCAAGCCAAGCAAGGCCGCGAAGGCGGCGAGAAGACCACGAGTCGAATCATTGGTCGCTCTCGAATCGCTCAGCCGTTTTCATCGCAGAATTTTGCTCATCCCCAAAATGTCTCACTCATTTGCTCAGTGGATCCCCGGAAAGCGCTCCTCAAGTTGCACCAAACTAACTAACAATCGGGTTAAGGAGAGGGTGCTACCCTGATCAGGCTCTGGTTTCTCGCTTCCACCTCCGCAAGAGGATTGCAGGGAACCAATCTCAAAAAACTATTGCGAACTGTCGAAGCACTGGCGGATTTGGGGCCAGAACTTACGGCAGACCGTGACTTCCGCCAAACCGCCCGAACCATGCTGAGCGCGGTGATGGAAGCGGCTGGCGCGAGCGAAGCTGTCCTGTTCTCATTTGGCGAACGACCCTCCCTGCTGACTTCAGTTGACGCCCAGGGATTCGCGCTGATGCCGGAACCATCGCTGGTTCCCCTGCTTCCCCGCCAGGTGCACACGCTCACGGGCAGCGCCGGCCCGATCATACTCAACGGTTCTAACTATGACAGTTTCTTGAGTGCGAACGGCAATGTCGCGCCCGAGCTGTTCAAGTGCATTTGCCCGTTGAAGGTTCGCGGGAAACTTGCGGGGGTAATCGCTCTCGGCCGCCGTCAGGGCGATGCGATCTATGAAGAAGAGGCGCTTGATGCTTTTGAAATGCTCAGTCATTATGTGGCGCTGGCCATCCAGAACTATAATCTTGGCCAGACACTGGCGCAGCGCGTCTCGGAAAATCTGCGACTGCTAGCCTCGCTGCACGGTTTTTACGATAACGCGCTCGAAGCGTTTGCCACCGCGATCGATGTCAAGCACATCAACATACACGGACACTCGCTGCGCGTGGGCCGCTACTCCCAGGCAATTGGCGAGGCCATGGGTATGGAGCCCACTGATGTTGCGTCACTGCGCTCGGCCGCCTACTTGCACGATATCGGCATGGTTGCGGTGGATAAGCGCTTGCTCGGCAAGGCTTCGAAGCTGGACGCCGAAGAGTCGCAGGATATAAGGGATCACACGATCATCGGGCATCAGATCGTGAGCCACGTCCAATTCCCCTGGCCGCAGATTCCGGAAATTGTGCGCTGGCACCATGAGCGCGCCGACGGATCCGGATACCCGGACGGCTTGCATGGGGACGAAATACCGCAGGCGGTCCGTATCGTGGCCCTGGCCGAGACCTTCGATGCCATGATCAGCGAACGTCCATACCGCGAACGCATGTCGGTCGGAGCGGCGCTGCAGGAACTGATTCGAATGGCGCCGCAAAAGTACGATCCGCAGGCGCTTCACGCCTTGATGATCCAGGTACGGCGGGACGCGATTGGTACAAACCGCGTGCCGATCCTCGACACGGAGATATTGAATCTTTCGGCCAGGGATGTCGATCAGCTGGCCTCGACCCTGCAACACCGGATTAGCCACGATAAGCTGTATCTCACCTAGATTCACGGCGGCGCGTCCACCGCGTCTCTGCCATCGCAACGACAACAGAGAGGCCACAATTCGCATCCTAAACGCCAGCCCGGGCGACATCGCTACGGCGAAATTCTCGCGCAAAAAAATATGATCCACGGTCCTCCCGTGCGCTCATTTCTGGCTCGATGTAAACTCTTAACCATCGGTGTTAGGTGTACTTTTGGCGCTGTCTTCATCTAAATTTGGTAGTGGGGCGTTCGAAACCTTTGCGAGGAGAACTTTGATGGCAGTCAGTGACCAGTCTGTCGCCGCCACCGGTGCACAACTCGATCAATTGTGCATCAACACCATTCGCACCCTTTCGATGGACGCCGTGCAGAAGGCGAACTCGGGCCATCCGGGTACGCCGATGGCGTTGGCGCCAGTCGCCTATTGCCTGTGGCAGCAGTTTCTGCGCTATGACCCGGAAGATCCGATCTGGCCGGATCGCGACCGATTCGTACTTTCAAACGGCCATGCGTCGATGCTTTTGTATTCGCTCATCTATCTGACCGGTGTGCGCGAGGTTACTCGCGAGGGAAAGGTTCTTTCTGCGCCGGCTTTGTCTCTCGACGAGATCAAGAACTTCCGGCAAATCGGCAGCAAAACACCCGGCCATCCTGAATATGGTTTGACTTCTGGCGTTGAGACGACCACGGGTCCGCTCGGTCAGGGCGTCGCAAACAGCGTGGGCATGGCGATCGCCGAGCGCTGGCTGGCCGAACATTTCAATCGCCCCGAGTTCGAGCTCTTTGACTACAACATCTGGGCCTTCTGTGGAGACGGCGACATGATGGAAGGAATCTCGTCGGAAGCCGCATCGGTCGCCGGGCACCTCAAGCTTTCAAACCTCTGCTGGATTTACGACAACAACCAGATCACGATCGAAGGGAAAACCGAGCTCGCCTTCAACGAAGATGTCGCCGCCCGGTTCGAGAGCTATGGTTGGGATGTCTCACACGTCCATGATGCAAACGATCTGGTCGCTCTGGCCAACGCGTACAAACATGCGCTGGGCGTGAAGGATCGTCCGAAACTCATCATCGTTGACAGTCACATTGGTTATGGCTCGCCGCACCGGCAGGACACAAAAGAAGCGCATGGCGAAGCGCTCGGCGAAGAAGAGGTAAAACTGACCAAGCGTTTCTATGGCTGGCCGGAAGAGGCCAAGTTTCTTGTCCCCGATGGAGTGCGTGAAAATTTCCGCGAGGTTATGGGCAAGCGCGGGGGGGAGTTGAGCAAGCAGTGGAACTCACTGTTCAGCAAATACCGCGCGCAGTATCCCGATATGGCGGCGCAATATGATCAGATGCTGCGGCGGCAGGCTCCCGAGGGGTGGGACAAAGAACTGCCGTCTTTTGCGGCTGATCCGAAGGGCGTCGCAACTCGCGATGCTTCTTCCAAAGTCCTGAACGCCATCGCCAAAAACGATCCCTGGCTTATGGGAGGCTCGGCGGATTTGTATCCATCCACGAAAACCCGGCTCACCTTCGAGGGCGCGGGCGATTTCGAAGCCAACAATTACCACGCGCGCAACTTCCATTTCGGCATTCGCGAACACTCGATGGGCGCCATCGTCAACGGCATGGTGCTGTCGAATATTCGCGCCTACGGCTCAACCTTCCTCATCTTTAGCGACTACATGAAGATGCCGATCCGGCTTTCGGCCATCATGGAGATTCCGTCGATCTGGATTTTCACCCATGATTCGATCGGCGTCGGTGAAGACGGACCGACCCATCAGCCGATTGAACAACTGGTAACGCTGCGCGCGGTGCCCGGACTCATCACGATTCGTCCCGCCGACGCGAACGAAGTGATCGAAGCCTGGAAAGTGATCATGACGTTCAAGACCGAGCCGGTGGCGCTGGTGCTTACGCGACAGGCTCTCCCCACCTTCGACCGGACGAAATACGCCCCGGCAGCGGGGGTCGCTCGCGGGGCTTACGTCATTGCCGAAGCCGATGGTGGAAAGCCCCAGATCATTTTGATGGCTACTGGAAGCGAGGTCTACCTTTGCATCGATGCCTACGAGAAACTTAAAGCTGAAGGCATTCGCGCCCGCGTCGTGAGCATGCCGTCGTGGGAGTTGTTCGAACATCAGGATGCGAGCTACCGCAATCAAGTTCTGCCGCCCGATGTCACCGCCCGCGTTGCCGTCGAACAAGCCTCGGGCGTCGGCTGGGCGCAATACACGGGGTTGACCGGACGCATCATCGGCATGCACACCTTTGGAGCGTCCGCACCGCTGAAGGACTTGCAGAAGAAATTCGGCTTCACTTCCGAGGCCATCCTTCAGGCGGCACGCGAGCAACTTGCCAAGAAATAGAGTAAAGATGCAAACGGGGGCTTAGTAACAGATTATTAATGTCAGGCAGTTATCCTGTGCCTGGCTCAGTTTAGGAGACAGTTATGAATCCAGTGGGCACGCTTGAAACCGCAAAAGCCGCAAATCCTCTCAAACAACTTCATACTTTCGGTCAGTCAGTCTGGCTTGACTACATTCGCCGTGACCTGCTGAAAAGTGGCGAATTGCAGCGCCTGATTACCGAAGACGGTCTCTGCGGGATGACTTCGAATCCGTCGATTTTCGAGAAATCGATCGCCGG